>Ga0196976_1000834_pt1 | contig 17008 bp, 18 predicted proteins | sample S3v_513CmetaG_FD_148644 | JGI IMG/M metagenome (GOLD analysis project Ga0196976, IMG submission 148644) | Soil microbial communities from Anza Borrego desert, Southern California, United States - S3+v_5-13C | ecosystem: Environmental > Terrestrial > Soil > Desert | place: USA: California...
TGTCCAAGGACCCAGCCAGAAATCCCGTGCAGCTTCTTCTGAGCTGTCAGCTCAAGCTTCGGGGCCAGGCTGCGCGCATCTTCCCACCATGCTACGTTCTGGCGATTCTCGGCCGTGAAGGTTACGAACGGTGCCTGCTCGGTTTCGTCCCAGCTGACCGAATGGTTCGCTGCCAGCTTTATGGCGTCAGCGTAAACAGTCGATTTGGTTTTCCACTTCTTCTTGGCTGTTCCTGCTTCATCCTGCACGAAGTTCGCGCTAGCTGTTTCGCCGTCGGCCAGCGACACCCAGTGATGTCCGTAAAGCGGCACGCCCAGCGAAACCTTGTGCGCGGGTACATTAGCAACCGTGTAATCAACGATTCTCTTGACCCATGGCACACCTGCGAGCGGACCCGGGTCGCTGAAACCGGCGTGCTGCGGATAAGCCATGATGCTCAGGAAGTCGGCGTGCTTCGCCAGCGCCTTGTAGTCGTAAACACCGCTCCAGTCGTCGTATCCACCGGGCGACTCGGAGTTGCGGTCGTCAGCGTACTTGCCAACCACGGCGGCGGTAAGCAACAACCCGTGCTTGTGGAACTCGTGTGCTGCCTCACGGAAGAACACGCTGAACTTGTCGCGGTAGAAGTACTTGATGTTCTCGTAGTCGAACTGGAAACCGATATAGCCGTCGCGCAGCGCGAAATAGAGCAGATAACGAATTGCGCGGGCCCGCTTTTCCTTCGAGTCGAGCACCGTATGCATCAGCGGCTGGTTGAAACCGCGATTTACCACCAGCGGCATGACGGCGACATTATTCTTGCGTGCGATCTCGAGGATTTCGGCCGGCACTTCGCCGGCGATAAAACCGTCGGCATCCATCGAGAACGTCTGCGGCGCGATGATCGAGATGTGCTTCGCGTTCTGCCGGAAGCTTTCGATCGAGGCAGGACGGTTCACGAGATACATCAACGTGTTAACAGGTGGTTTTTGCTTCGGCGGGGCGGAAACCGCGACGCCCGCCAACAAAATTATGAGGACGAGAGTAAAGACGATCGTTCGGCGCATAGCCGAGCAGTGTAGCTGAAATGGCCCGGCCACTACAGTGATTAAGTGAGGAATAAACGAAGGGAACAGGTCACAGCATACGCGTGACAGGGAAGGGATCACAGCCTGCGCAGCTTGCTACCCGCCGGACATTGTGAAGTGTCATCGCTGTTTTGCACCCGTACCCTTGTCTAATCAGCTTTCCGGGCGACCGTCACCGGGAGCAGATCGTCAACAATTGGCTGCGGCCAGTAGGTTGTGGGCTGTAACCAGCTACGGCTCGACCGGACTGGCAGACTCGCGCGGTTCAGAACGCGGAGGCGTGCGCTTTCCCTCATCGGCTGGCTGTGTGGTCTTGCTAGACCCCATCGGCCCCTTCGGAGAGCGTCGTGCGCCGCGCGGACGCTCTGCCATAGCGCCGCTCATACCGGGCTGGTGCATCATGTGACCGCAGCCGCCGCCAGCCATCGTGTCGGACATCTTCTTCATATGTCCGACGAGTCCTTCCCACATCTTGACGTTTGCCAGCGAGGCGTCGCGCGCGGGCCCGTCGTCCATCTTGTTAACGGCCGTCCGCAGTTCTTCGAGGTTCTTCTGCATCTGCGCGACATCCGTTTGCATATCGCCGGCGCCTGGACAACCGGAAGCGCTCGGCTTCTGCGTTTCCGAGCCTGTCTGCGCTCCGGATTGCGGCGTGCTGCCGCGCACCGAACCGGCGCCCGATTGTGTCTGGCCCGCTGTGGGCGGCGGTGTCTGCGGGGGTTCGGATTGCGCCCACGCAAGCGAGGAGAACAACAGAAGCGAAACAGCAGCGAGTGTACGTACCGTCATGGGTGAACTCCCTTCGGGAGTGGCGCGACGATAAGTTGGATGCAAAAACAAAAGCCGGCCGTGGCGGCCGGCTCTGCTGGCGTAAGCCAACTACTTCTTGGGAGCGATCGAGTCCTTCACGCTCTTCGCGAGATAGAACTTTGCAACGGTCTTCGCAGGGATCTTGATCGGATCGCCTGTCTGCGGGTTGCGTCCGATGCGCGCCTTGCGCTGGGACTTCTTCAGGCGGCCAAGGCCGGGCAGAACGAACACGCCGGTCTTCTTCGTTTCCTTCACTGCCGTTTCGGCAAGCGTGTCCAGGAAAGCAGCCGCGGTCTTGTTATTTACGCCGATCTTCTCAGCGAGGTGACGCACCAATTGCGTCTTAGTCATTGCCTGACATCCTCCTTTTAAATCAACTGATCAACTCAGTTGCGCGGTATCTTACATAAACTACGTTGCAATGCAAAGCGTTTTTCGCCACATTTCATGCGGGTTTCGCGCATGTCACAAACGGCATGATGGCGAAAACACTGGATTCTACGCCTACCGCTCAGGAATGCAAGAACAAAGAGTGTGCCTTTGCGAACGCAACCGCACGTCCGGTTGCACGCTGATTGAGGTTCTGACCTACACGAATCGCAACAGTCCAAATTGACGCGTCTCGACCCTTAGCCGCTCCTGTTCCTCGCGAAATCAGCTCCGGCCGGCCAGCTTCCTGACCTTCTGTTCGTTGCGCGGAAGCGCATCACGCAACTGTCGCGCAGTCTTCTTGAGCACTGGGTGGAGTACATCCGGAGCTATTTCCGTGAGCGGCTCCAGGACGAACCTTCGCTGATGCATCGCAGGGTGGGGGACGGTCAGCTCCGCCGTATCGATAACGGAGTTCGCAAACAACAACACATCGATATCAATCGTCCGCGGCCCCTTCGGGGGTGACTGAGAGCGGCGCCGCCCCATCTCACTCTCAATCTCCAGAATGTGCGACATGAGCTGTCGCGGCATGAGATCTGTCTGGAGCGCGACGACGCAGTTCAAGAACCAGGGCTGGTCGCGGTTTTCGACCGGCTCGCTTTCGTAGAACGCGGAGACCGCAGTCACTCGCCCAAGCTCTTCGAGCCTGCTGATCGCCATCTCGAGGTTCACATTTCGCGCGCCAACATTCGACCCGAGCGACAAGTAAGCCGTCTTTCGCATATCCCGAATGTACTAAAACTTGAGGCACTATGCAGGCAAGCGCGTGGGCAGTAGCGTACCCCCGAAGTGACACCTTCGTTACTTCTTGCCTTCGGCGGTTCCGGATACCATTACCGTCGTATGTCGATTGAAGCACTTATTGTTTCCGGTGACGTCGATGCAGTCCGCGTCCTCAGCGACGTGCTGCAGGAGCTCGCCGTCGCGACGCATGCTTGTGCCGACGTACATGCCGCGCGGGGAATCATCGACAAGCAGAAATTGGACGCAGTGATAGTGGACTGCGACGACCTCGCCAGTGGCTGCGAATTGATACACGACATCCGGAGCGGCTCCGCAAACCGGCTCTGCGTCATATTCGCCATCATCAATGGACACACGAGCGTGCGCACCGCGTTCGACCTGGGCGCGAATTTCGTACTCGAAAAACCCATCTCGCTCGAGCGTGCTGCTCGCAGTCTCAGGGCCGCACACGGCCTCATGCTCCGCGAGCGTCGCCGTTACCTGCGCCAGCCGCTCGATGTTGCCGGCCTGCTCGCGGTAAACGGGACAGACATCAACGTTCGCGTAGTGAACATAAGTGAAGGTGGCGTGGCGATTCAGTCGGACACACTGTTGCGCGAAGGCGCGAGCGTCCGTTTGCAGCTGGTCTTTCCAGATGGAAAACGCATTGTCGAATCCCGCGCCGAGGTTTCCTGGACAGGCCCCGGCGGACGTGCTGGTCTGCACTTCGTTTATGTCAGTGAGGAATCGAAACAAGAAATCTCACGCTGGCTGATTCAGGAGTTCGAACGCCAGGAGCCCGCAGCCTTGTTCGTGAACGTCGCCAGGGGATTCAAGAAACTCGAATAGCTGAGCCGGGTTTGCCGCTAGGCCTGTTCGTCTGCATCGGTCTCGCTCTCCCGCCACTCATGACCGCACGAGGCGCACTTCCATCCGGGGCGGTAGAACGGTATGGGCACCCCGATTGCGGCCGTGACGTACGCAGATGGATCAGTCCCCTCCAGGCTCACGTCCAGTGACTGGCATTCCGGGCACGTGGGCTGCTGATACTCTCCAACGCCTTCCACCTCCAGCGTCTCCGGTATGGGCTGGTTGAGGACTTGACGAGCCGCCTCGGCATCTTCGGGCGCAACCTGCAGTCTGATTCCACCCACAGCATCGGACACGAGCCAGTTCATCCTGACGAAGTTGTCGTCACGCAGAAAACACTCGATGCCGGCCGACTCCACAGCTCCCTTCGCAAGTAACGCACGATGGACATCACGGAAGTTTGCGACCACCATAAGCGTGCGACTGGTGATTGTCGGCTTCTCGGCTGGCACGGGAACGGCCAAGCGGCGTCGCCTCAATTCATCATCCATAGCGGCGCGCGCAACCTGTGTCAGCGAATCCTGCGCGATCTTAAGAAGGTAGTCGTCGGGTAGCCCCGAATAAAGCTCTGCCAGCCGCTGTCGTTCGTGTTCCGGATCGAGCTTTGCCATGGATGCGCGGAATCTTACGCGAGCCCGGGTTCCGCTCCAAGCACGATTTTCGGCGGCCTAGCTGAGCCTGTAGAAGCTCAACGCCGCATCTCCCTGGACGAGTTTGCGGTAGCGTACGAGCGCACCGAAGCGCTCGCCCGGATCGAACTTGTCGGAGTGTTCTGCCACCACGATGCTCGCGGGATGGAGCAGTTGTGACTGCGGGAGGAACCCGAGGCACTCCTGGTAGGCGTCGGTAAGGCGGTACGGAGGATCAAGGAAGCACACGTCGCACCGGACGGCTTGCGAATCGAGGAGCCGCAAGGCGGGCATGGCGTCGCGTTCCTGCACATCGACACCTTCGGTTACGCCCAGAGCCGACAGGTTCTCGCGAATCAGTGCGGCAGTTTTCCTTGCGTGCTCAATGAAGTAGACCTGGCGCGCGCCGCGGCTGAGCGCCTCAATGCCGACCGCTCCGGTGCCCGCGAACAGGTCAATCCAGACCGTGTCGGACAGCTCCTGAGCCGCCTGCAGCACGTTGAATAGGGTCTCCCTCAGGCGGTCCGAAGTGGGCCGTGTGTCGAGCCCCGGTAGCGCCTTCAACTGCCGGCTGCGATACTGTCCTGAGATTACGCGCATGACGGAAGAAGCACGGCGGGAAACCGCCCGGCATGGACCTGCATGCCTCCGCCTCGCGTCTAAACTATAGAAGGCTTCCTATCATGCGCAATTGGTCAATTCCGGCAGGACGGATTTTTGGCGTACAGATACGCATCCACCTGACCTTTCTTCTTCTGCTGCTGTTCATCTTCGTCGACTCGGTAAGCCGCAGTCTCGTTCGCTCGACAGCTCTGGTCGGAATCATCTTCTTCTGTGTGGTGGCGCACGAGTTGGGTCACGCCTTTGCCGCGGGACGTCAGGCAGGCGCCCGCGTCATCATCCTGCTTCCCCTCGGCGGAGTCACGCTGTTCGACGAAAGCGCACAACGAGAGCAGAACCCAAGCCGCCAGGCCCTAAGTGCCATAGCGGGTCCCATGGTGAATATTGCTCTCGCAATTGTCGGTGCCTTGATGATGACCGCCGTCCTGCCCGGGTTCCGGCTTTCGCAGCAGCCGTTCGTGACCACCGCCGACCTGGCGCGCAGCTTCGTCTGGGTGAACGTTTTTCTCGGCGGCTTTAACCTGCTTCCCGCGTATCCGCTCGACGGTGGCCGCGTGCTACGTGCGCTGTTCTCGCTCCAGAATGACCCGATTACGGCGACGCGCCGGGCCGTCACCGTCGGACAACTTTTCGCACTCGGCTTCATCATCGGCGGTCTGCTGAGCTCCATGCCCTGGCTGATGCTGATCGGATTTTTCCTCTTTGTCGGAGGCCAGCTCGAAGACCGCTCTGCCACCTTCCAGGCCGTGCTGGAAACCGTGCGCATGGAAGACGTGATGCTCACGGATTTCCGCACCCTTTCGCCAGCCGACACGCTGGAAGATGCCCTCCACACCGCGGTCCATTCTCTTCAGGACGATTTCCCGGTGGTCCGTGGCAGCGACATGGTGGGAGTCATCTCGAAGCAGAAAATCATCGAGGCGCTGCGCTCGAATGGCAATGGCTACATACAGCCCGTCATGAGCCGCATGTTCGAGATCGCGAAGCGCGGAGACTCGCTCGCTTCGGCCTTCCGCAAGATCACGGGGAAAGGCATTACGATGATTCCGGTCGTCGACGACGGTCGTCTTGTCGGCATCGTCACGCTCCAGAACCTCATGCACTCGATCTCGCTGGTCGCCGAGGCCAGGCGGGCAAAGCGGCAGCAGGAAAGCTAGGGAAACAAAATGCCGCCGAAGCTCGGCGGCATTTGAGGTCTGGCTCTTGTCGGCTGTTACCTTCGTCGGAACGCAGGCTTTTTCTTCGCCGGGTTGTAGTCCTTAGGAAGCACGACCACTGCCCTGCGTCCGGCTTCGCCCTGCGACTCGGTCTTCAGGTCGCCCGCTTCTCGCAGAGCGAGGTGGATAATCCGCCGCTCGCGCGAAGTCATGGGATTGAACTGATAGGGCATGCCGGTGGCGCGCACACGCTCGGCTGCAACCTGCGCGGCCATCTCCAGCTCCTGGATACGCGCTTCGCGGTAGTTCATGCAGTCGAAGGAGATCTTCTCGTGCTCGTTCGGAGCAAGCCGCAGCATCTCCTGCGTCACACTCTCGAAGGAACGCAACAGCTCAGCACCTTTTTCCAGAACCAGTTCGCTGTCCGGCCCGGAGAACTCGACCCGAATGTCGGGCTTCTCCCAATCCCGGGCTTCCGGCACGGGCGGATCGACCGTGATCCGGTAGCGCAGCCGGAAGCCTCCGGCTGCGAGGATCTGTTTCAGCAGAGCATCGATTTTGCGTGCGGCGGCAATTTTGTCGTCGATAGGCATGTTCTATCTCGCCTGTTGTTTTCGGGCTCGCTTTTCCATCATGTCGCGCATTTCGCGGCCCATGCTGGTGCGGTTCATCGCCATCTGCACAACGATGGCGATCACCGTACCCACAAGCCAGTACAGCGCAAGTCCCGCCGCCACGGACCATGCGAACAGGCCGAGCATCACGGGCATCATGATGTTCATCATGCGCTGCTGCGCGGGATCCATACCGGCCATCGGGGTCATTCGTTGCATGATCACGGTGAAGATAATGATCGACACCGGCAGGATATAGTACGGATCCGGCGCCGCGAGGTCGCTAACCCACAGCCACTTCGCGTGGCGCAGTTCGATGGCGACCGTCAGCATCTTGTAGAACGCAACCAGGAACGGGAACTGGAGCAGCAGCGGCAAGCAACCGCCAATCGGGTTAACGCCGTGCTCCTTGTAAAGTGCCGCGACTTCCTGATTCATCTGCGCACGCCGCGGATCGCGCATCGCGTACTTCTTGTACTTGTCGCGAATCGCGTTCATCTGCGGCTGGAGTCGCTGCATCTTCAGCGACGACTTCATCTGGGAAATGCGCAACGGCAGCAAGGCCAGGTTTATGACCACGGTGAGGAACGCAATCGCCCAGCCCCAATTCGGGATCATGTGCTGCTGCGTCCACTTCAGCCATAGGAATAAGGGCTTGGCGATAATACCGAACCAGCCGAAGTCAACCACGCCGCCGAGGTCTGGAGGAGGACCTCCCTGGCCCTGCATAGCAGAGGCCTTCACGGCTTCCAGCGCATCGACCGAGTTCGGTCCAACGTAAACCCGCTGGCTCGTCGGTCCGAATGCATTGCCGACCGCCGCACCGAGGACCTCGACCAGAACCTTCTTGGAATCAGGATTGTTCGGCTTTTCGGGAATCTCGATTGAGTTCCGCAACGTGACCAGGCTGGCTGCGCTCGGGTCGTCCGGCAGGAAAATGGCGCTGAAATACTGGCTTACCGGACCGGCGTAATAGAACGGGGTACGGACGGTATTGCCGCCGCTTAGCTCTTTGCCCTTCTTGTCGGGCTTGAGCCGGATGATTTCCTCGCCGGTGCGGTAGTCGATCTCCTGCATGGCATAGGACTGCGGCACTTTCTGGTCGCCGAAGCTGCCGGGCCACGCGGGGTATGCATTCACGTTCGCACCGCCGCGGGTCACCGCTGTATCCACGCGAACGACGTAGCTGTGATCGAAACGGAACGTCTTACGGACGCTCACATCGCCGTCAGCGTATTCGAAGCTCACTTCGGCAGGTGCGGCTTGTACGCCCTGAACGGTCGGGACGTAGAGCACCGAATTCAGCTTGTCACGCAGTCCGGCGTCGTATGTCCACAGGGAAAGTGGATAGCCGTATTGCGGAGCGGCGTAGGGACTCACCAGTTCCTGCGGGTTGCCGTGGTCGTCGGTGTACTTCTTCAGCACCCACGACTTCACCTGCGCGCCCTTGTTGGTGAAGACGATGCGATAGAGATCGTTCTCTATGACGCTTTCGGTCTCACTGGACGCCTGTTTGGCTTGCGCCGTGGACACGGCGGTTGGAGCCGCCGACACGGACGCGGGCGCTTGCGGAGTGGGCTGCGCCTGCTGCGTTTGCTGTTGCTGTTGCTGCTGCGGAGCAGGAGGCTTAAGCACGCCCAGCTTTACAAGCAGGGGCTGCCCGACCATAAGGATCAGGAAAGTGAGGGCAAACACCAGCAGGACGCGACGCTCCATGCCGGGTTGTTGCTGCGGATTTTGATATTCAGGCATTAATCAGCTTTGAACTCGTGCTGTCGATCTCAGAATCAGTGCACGGCGAATGATCGTGTTCACATGGAACCGGGTCGTACCCACCGGCTGCGAACGGATGGCAGCGCAGCAGGCGGCGGACCGCAAGCAGGCTGCCGCGCAGCACGCCAAGACGCACGACGGCCTCGGCCGCGTACTCAGAGCAGGTGGGGACGTAGCGGCAGGCCGGCGGAAACATGGGGGAGATCCACCGCTTGTAGCCCGTGAGCGCTCTTTCTGGCCACGTCCTCATACGGCAGCCTCGCTCGGCCCGCTTTTCTGCTGCACGACCGTGAATGCGCGTTCTACCTGCGCGACCAGCTTTTCGAAATCAGCCGTAAGCACACTTTTCCTGGGATTGATGACTACATCCACCGGAGCGGTGAACCGCCCGAGGTTTCGTCGTACCGTTTCGCGCATCCGCCGTTTAATACGGTTGCGGTCCACGGCACCGCCTAACGCACGCGGCACCGTGAACCCGACGCGCGGTCCTCCCTTCGCCGGTTCCCGGCGCAGGTAGAAGACCGTCATGTCGGCCGAAAAGTGTCTTTGGCCCTTTCGATAAACCTGATCGAAGCTGGCATGCTTCAGCAGCCGGGCCGATTTGGGAAAGGGGCCTTTGGGTACGCACACAACTTCCACGTATTCGTGGCTCGACTCTGCAGTTTTGTGCGCGTTTAAACCCGACATCTAAAGGCGATTAATCGCGGAAGCCTGGCTTCACCGCGACGCGCTTGCGCCCTTTGGCGCGGCGGCGCGACAGTACGGCCTGTCCGCTCTTGGTCTGCATGCGCTTACGAAATCCGTGCGTCTTCGAGCGGCGACGCCGGTTAGGTTGGAATGTCCGCTTGGGCATGGAAAACTAGCTGCTCCTAAGAACTGAAAATCGAAGAGGAAACAAACCGTAAGTATAACGGATGGTTGCTCAAACGAGCAATCAGAGCTCGATGGGGTAGTTGGAAACCTCGGAATCGGCCCTCCCGGCGGCCGCGAGGGCCGAATAGACTGCACCAAATCAGCTACAGTGCGCGCGGGTTTTTTCCGCACGCAGTCAGCGGTTTACACATGTCGGGCGACAGCTTGCGCTATACCTGTGGAAAATTCGTGTTAGTATTCGCGAAGCTACACAGTCCATGACTGTCCGACAGGCGTAGCAGCACAACGCCTCCCCACAAGCAGTAAATGTTGTTGCGACGTTTATTCGTCGCCTTCATGTCCGACGTTTTGTGGCCGCTGAAAGATCGCGGTCCGTTGGCGAGGTTTTTGGAATGTCAGCCATAGGCGCCACTGCATCACCCAATCCCTGGGTGCGCATCCTGGATGCGCTCGAGAAGAAGATCAATCGGCACTCGTACGATACCTGGTTGAAGCCCACGCGTTTCAGCCACTCCGACGAGCGGAAGCTGTTCGTACGCGTACCCACGCCAGAGTTCTGCCACATAGGCGAACGCTACGGCGACCTGATTCAAGAAGCGATCGAGAACCTCGGTCTCGGCTTCGACGACGTGGAATTCATCGCGCCCGAACCGGAGCAACCCAAGCCGGCACATGGCGCGGCCAGGGCCGGTTCAGGACCAGGTAGTTCTGCGACCTCGCAGGTGCGCTTCGATTTCGACGGCGCGGCACAGCTCAACCCTCGCTACAAGTTTGAAGATTTCATTGTTGGTTCGGGCAATCAGTTCGCTCATGCAGCCGCTCGTGCGGTAGCCGATCGTCCCGCCGCGGCCTACAATCCGCTGTTTCTGTATGGCGGCGTGGGCATGGGCAAGACCCACCTCGTACAGGCGATTGGTCATGAGATCAAGCGCGCGAAACCGCATCTTTCCATTCGTTACCTGACCAGCGAGACGTTCACCAACGAGATGATCAACTCGCTGCGATACGAGAAGATGTCGAGCTTCCGCGACAAGTTCCGCTCCGTGGACGTTCTGCTGATCGACGACATCCAGTTCATCTCGCAGAAAGAGCGCACTCAGGAAGAGTTCTTCCACACGTTCAACGCCCTGCACGAGTCGCAGCGGCAAATCGTGATTGCAAGCGACCGTCCTCCTAAGGAACTGGCCGAGATCGAAGACCGGCTCCGGAGCCGCTTCGAGTGGGGCCTGATCGCAGACATTCAGCCCCCGGATCTCGAAACCAAGGTCGCGATTCTCCAGAAGAAAGCCGAGTCTGAGCGCGTTCAGATTCCGAACGACGTGGCGTACTTCATCGCCTCCAATATCCGCTCGAACGTACGCGAGCTTGAAGGCGCATTGATTCGCTTGATTGCGCACTCGTCACTCGTCGGAACCGAAATCACGCTGACGTACGCGCAGGAAGTTCTGAAGAACTTCATCGATTCCCAGGTACGCAAGGTCACGATCGAAGCCATTCAGAAGGCCGTGGCGGAGCAGTTCGGGCTTCGCTTGCCGGAGATCAAGCAGAAGAACAACTCTCGCGCGATCGTTTATCCGCGCCAGATCGCGATGTACCTCGCGAAGCACCTTACGGATAGTTCGCTGCCTGAAATCGGTCGCCAGTTTGGTGGGAAACACCACACGACCGTCCTCCACTCCATCGAGAAGATCGAGGAGAAGCGCAAAGAGGACAAAGATTTAAACAGGCTGCTGAACAAGCTGAGCGAGCAATTAAGCAGTTAGGCGTCACTTTTCCACTGTTTTGGCCGGTTTTCTCGCGACAAGCTGTGGATGAACTGTGGGCGAAGTGGATGTTTCGGGGCAAAACCCCGGTCCGCTTTCGGGCAATGCTCAGGTGCCCACACTCCGGAAGTGATACCAACAGAGAGATACCTCGCCGAAGTCGGTATCAGAAGCCAACTTAGGCCGGTTTTCCACATTTCCGGAACCACTATTAGTACTACTGTTTTTAGTTCTTATATTTGATATATAAGGTTCTCCGATAGACTACTCAGTCCTGAGGGGCTGGAGCCGACCATGGAAATTACCGTCAGCAAGTTCGATCTCCTCAAAGAGCTAACCGCCTGCCAAGGCGTGGTCGAGCGCAAAACGACCATTCCGATTCTTTCGAACTTCCTGTTCGAAGCCGCGGGCGACAAGCTTTCCATTACTGCAACAGATCTCGATCTCGGTTTACGTACGTCCTGCCCGGCGCGCGTCAAGAAGGAAGGCTCCTGCACGATTCCGGCACGCAAGCTTTACGACTACGTGAAGCTGCTTCCTGATGGCGATATCACCATCAAGTTGCTCGAGAATCATTGGGTCAATATTCGCTCGGGCCGCTCGAATACAAAGATGGTCGGCATGGCGCGCTCGAACTTCCCAGCGCTGCCTGTATTTCCGACCGTGGGCATCCTGAAAATTCCGGCGCAAGTGCTGCGGACGATGATCAGCAAGACCATCTTTGCGATCTCGAACGAAGAGTCGCGCTATACCCTGAGCGGTGCGCTCATGGTGCTTAAGCCGGAATCGATTGCCATGGTCGCTACCGACGGCCACCGCCTGGCGCACATCGAGAATACGAACGAAAAGTTCGAGGGCATCAGCGGCGGCGATATGCGCACGCTCATTCCGAAGAAGGCGATGAGCGAGTTGAACTCGCTGTTGAACTCGAGTGACATTGAGTCGGTGGAGTTCGCCAAGGATGAGTCGACGCTCTTCTTCCGCATTGGCGGCCGTCTCCTCACCTCGCGCCAGTTGACTGGTCAATTCCCCAATTTCGAGGCTGTTCTGCCGCGCGACAACACCAAGGCCGTGGTTGTGCGCTGTGACGACATCAGTTCGGCCATCCAGCGCGTCGCCCAGTTCGCGGACGAGCGCTCGGGCGCCATCCGTCTTCGTCTGGACAAGAACGAGATCCGCATATCGTCGTCGTCGACGGAAACGGGCGAATCGGAAGATTCAATCGAGACCACCTATCAGGCCGACCCGATGGTGATCGGCTTCAACTCGCAGTACCTGCTCGATTTCCTGAAGGCCGCAAGCGCCGGCGATGTCCGCCTGGAGTTCAAGGACCCGCAGTCGGCCGGTCAGTTGCGGCCGGAGTCGAACGGCGACGCAGATTTCAAGTACCGCTACGTTGTCATGCCGATGAGGATTTGACGACCACGAAAGAGAATGAGAAGTGGCCAGACTTCGGTCTGGCCATTTTTCTTGGGTTGTTGTAGTTCGCTGCGCCAAGGACACCCGCGGTTCTGATGCGCGGGTGAGCACAAATCATCGATTCACAAATACAATCTGCCTATATGCCTTTTCGTCAGTTTCCGCGACGCGTTCAAAAGCAGGCTGAAGGCCTGTTCGCCGAGTCCACTCCTGAGCACTATCTGGTAGCCAACATCGATGGCGGCGCGCGTGGGAACCCCGGCCCCGCTGGCTATGGTGTCGCCATAGCGGACGAGCAAGGGAATCCGGTCGCGGAGATTTACGAATATCTCGGCACGCAGACCAACAACTTCGCCGAGTACACCGCTTTGCTGGCCGCGCTTGAATACGCCCTGGCGCAACGTGCCCCGGCGCTTCGGGTGTTGAGCGACTCGGAACTGCTCGTAAAGCAGATCAACGGCGAGTACAAGGTTTCGAACCCAGTCCTCAAGGAGCTTCATGCTCGCGCCGTGAACATGATCCGCAAGTTCGAATGGTTTACCATTCGCCACGTGCGTCGGGAACGGAACAAAGAGGCAGACGCGCTGGCGAACAAGGCCATGGACTACAGGAAGCCGGGGCAGGTGATTCGCACACCGAAGGCGAGCGTAGAACCGGCTGAAGAAAAGACTGCGCGAGAGTGCGAAGGAGTTGTTCGGGGCGGACGCGTTGAACTAAACGAACGGCTGCCGGAAGGTGCTCGGGTCCGGGTGGTTGTCATTGACTAAGGCCCGTATCCGTTCGGATCAGAATCGCCAACTCAAGGGCCATCCGGTAAGGCTGTAACCTACCCGTCTCCCGTCACCCGTCAGTACTGCGATGCCACGCGCACCCGCTGCCAGTCCGATGGGGCTGCTGAGGTCAGGCTGGTCTCTGCCGCGTAGAACACCAGGCCTGATTTGACATCGTTCCCGTCCCGAACGACCAGGATTGCGTCGCCGTCGATTTTCGTCGGTTTCGGTCCCTGCCACTCGATGGCACCGGCGTTTTCCTTGGGAACGCGCGCCGCCAGTCCGAGATTCGCAAAGCGGGAGTCGTACAGCTTTCGCCCGGATGAGAGCACAACAATCCTGCGCTCCCCTTCGCCGTTCACCAGCAGATAGACAGCATCGTCGGCCGATCCGTCCCCAACAAGGTCTAATTCGATCCGCGGCTGCACTTGCGCTCCAAGCGTACGCGCCCATGCGCGCGCTGTGCCATCCAGCTCTTCAGGGCGAGCAAGGTGGTATCCCTCAAGGCGGCCGATCAGTTCAGCATCGGCTTGCGGAATCTGGTCAGGTATAGGTTCCTGTATGGCTTCCGAAACAGGGGCTTCGTTCTGCACAGCCATCGCGATTGCCGCCACCATTGCCAGCAGTCCCACAGCGATCGCAGCGCGAAGCACGATGCTGCGCTGGTGCGGCCGGGGCTGGATTCTGACGCGGTCGGCGTTCGGCATGGTCGCAAGTGACTCGGCCAGCGCGGCCATAGTCGCCAGTCGCGACTCGATGTCCTGCACCATGTCCCGGGTGGGGAACTGAAGATCACTGAATTCGACGGCGCCGGAACCGACGCTTAGGTAGTGTTGCGACGAGCGGCACAGCTGCGTGATTGCGCCGATGGCGGCGCGAGAGCTGACGAACAGCCGTGCTTCGGTAGGCTGTGCGGTACGGCATTCGAAGCGGGTGTTGAAAACCTCGTCCGGCGTGCGCACCAGCGCGCGATCCTGGTAGAGATTCTGCGCTCGCGGAAACACCGCAAGCGAGAATGTGGCCGGCGAGCCCATGTGCAGGTTAAGCCCGGGGGTGTTCTCGGCATGTGAGAACCGTATGACGACCGGCAGCTTCCGAGACGGTCCTGTAGGGTTCTTCAGGGACCAATCGCCGCTGACCACCAGATCCGTGCCGTCGCGGAAAACCTCCCCATTCAATCGCTTCGCCAGGGTGATCGCATCGCGCATGATGTCGCGATAACCGGCATAACGCATGCGGTCTCGAACGAATGCGGCGATTGCGCCGGTCAACCCGACGGCGAGTACGATGAAGACAACCGAAGTCAGCGGCGACATTGAGGACCCACACCGAACCGTGAAGTTCCGAGGCAGTTCAGTTTACGCGCGGATGATAACACGCAAACCTTTATAATTTGCCCGCCATGAGCTTAACTGACCAGATACAGAAGGACATGACCGAAGCGATGCGCGCGCGCGACGAAAAGCGCCTCTCCACGCTGCGCATGATGAAATCCGCGCTGAAAAACAAAGAGATTGAAAAGCGCGCCCCGCTGGACGACAAAGAAGCCCTCCAGGTGCTGAGCACGATGATTAAGCAGCGCAAGGACTCCATCGAGCAGTTCACGAAGGGCAACCGGCCGGAACTGGCACAGAAAGAGGCGGACGAGGTCACGCTGATCGAGACCTATATGCCCAAAGCCGTCTCCGAGGATGAGATTCGCGCGGCCGTCCAGGCGGTAATCGCCGAGATGGGCTCTCCGACCATGAAGGACATGGGAACGGTCATGAAGAACGTGATGGCTCGTTTCGCCGGCGCCCGGGTTGACGGCAAGGTAGTCAGCGAGCTGGTCAAGCAGGGATTGACGCCGCGGTGAAGGTGTAATCGGTCCGGCCAAGGAGCTGCGTTGACGAGTTCCGTGCGCGACAATGTGATTTACCTCAGCGTTGCGCTCGCTATGGCCGGCGCTCGTGCGGGGTACTGCTTTTATCATGCGGGAGCCGGAGACATTCCTCCCCTCCCGCGATCGCTTTTGTGGGGTTTCTTTTCGACTCTGGTGGCAGTAGGCCTTCCGTTGGAGTCCTTCTGGAAGAAGCGCAAGCAACTGCGCTTTTGGATCGGTTGTCTTGCAGTCTCTGCCGTGGACGTGGCGTTTTGCTGGCTGGTGTTCGCGGTTGCTCCGAATATCCCCTTGCTGGTTCTGAGCTCGCTCTGGGCTGTGTGCGTCGCAGCAAGCCTGGAACTGATGCGTCTTGTACTTGCCAAGGAAACTCGCAGCGTGCGGAAGTAATTGAGTACTGGGCTGAAATTGTGTTGGTCTGGCGAGAAGTAAACAGACGTCTCACAACCAACCGAAGCACGAAATCACAGACGCGAGAGATATGTAGATAAAGGCGGACTAGTCCAGCAAGCTGAGTACACGCACAACCCGAGATCTCCGTTTACGAGATTCTGCCACCTGCTTCTAAAATCTACCTGTGAACCTCGACGACACTATTGTCGCCATTGCCACGCCGCCGGGTCGCGGCGGCATCGGCGTCGTACGCATCGCCGGCCCGGATTCGGTTCGGATTGCCGCCTCCATGCTGCGCCTGCCGCGCGAGCTTGAGGCGAATCGCGCTATCTTCGGCGAGATGGTTGAACCAACCACAGGCGAACGCATCGACGAGGTTGTCGCCACTTGTTTCCGAAGGCCGCACTCCTACACCACGGACGACGTGGTTGAAATCTCCGCACACGGCTCGCCCGTCGTGCTGCGGCACATTGTGGAACTCGCAATCCAGCGCGGAGCGCGGCTCGCCGAGCCTGGCGAGTTCACTATGCGCGCCTTCCTGAACGGCCGCCTCGACCTCACCCAGGCGGAGGCCGTTCGCGACCTCATCGAGTCTCAAACGCTCTACCAGGCAAAGGTGGCCGCACAGCAACTCGAAGGTTCACTGTCGAAGCGCATCGCCCCTATCAAGCAGAAGCTCGTTGAACTCATCGCGCTTCTTGAGGCTGGCATCGACTTTGCCGATGACGACGTTCCCGTGATGCCTGCGGCAGATATCGCCTTGCGCATCGCCGACGTGCGCACTCCGCTGGAGCAGTTGGCCGCCAGCTTCGCATTCGGCAAGGCGGTACACGAGGGCATAACGCTGGCGATTGTCGGGCGGCCAAACGTCGGCAAGTCGAGCCTGTTCAACCGGCTCGTCGAACGCGAGCGTGCAATCGTCACTGCCACTCCCGGCACTACGCGCGACCTCGTTGCCGAAACAGTGTCGCTCGGCGGCATCCCGGTTCGACTCATCGACACCGCCGGAATCCGCAACGCACTGGATGAAGCTGAATCGATCGGCATCCGGAAGTCGCGCGAAGCCCTTGCCGATGCCGATATGGTCATCGTCGTCACGGACGCATCGCAGCCCAGCAACGAAGTTGACGAGGAACTCCTGCGCGCGGTCGAGGGACGCATGACCGTGGTTGCCGAGAACAAGAGCGATATCGCGATGGCGTCATCAATCGAGGG
>Ga0196976_1000835_pt1 | contig 17002 bp, 14 predicted proteins | sample S3v_513CmetaG_FD_148644 | JGI IMG/M metagenome (GOLD analysis project Ga0196976, IMG submission 148644) | Soil microbial communities from Anza Borrego desert, Southern California, United States - S3+v_5-13C | ecosystem: Environmental > Terrestrial > Soil > Desert | place: USA: California...
CCTGGTCGGCTACCATTACCGGGTCAAAGACGACCACGTCGGCGGCCATCTGCGGGAGCAGGTGGCCCCGGTCCCGCAGATGGAACCGCTCGGCCGGGTATCCGGAGATCTTGCGCACCGCCTGCTCCATGGTCAGAACCCCGTTCCGGACATAGTGGCCTACGATCCGGGGGAAGGTGCCGAAGCCGCGCGGATGGGGTCTGCTGCCCTGGAAGATGCCGTCGGTGCAGGCCACATACCGGCGGTGGCGCATGGTCCGCCGCAGAATCCCTTCGCTGTCGATGTCGCTGGTCCAGTGGTAAATCGCCAGGACGCGCCCGCCGTGCTTGCAGAGCAGATCGAACATGAAGTCGACATCCGCCATGCGGGCAGTGCGAGCGAGTTCACCCAGCGTATGACCCTCGAACTGTGCGCCATGCTCCACCCAGGCGAGCGTAATCTCGCCCCGCTCGGCGATGCGCCGGGCGGTCTCGGGCCGCATGCGGGCCCGCTCCACCGGGTCGGCGAGCCGTGCCATCGTGGCCGCATGGCCGCCAGCCTGGGCCCAGTCCGGCAGCATCATCAGCAGGTGGGTGCAGGCGGCGGAGTAGGGGTAGAGGTCCAGCGTCAGGTCAACGCCGTCGTCCAGCCCTTCCTGCAGGAGGGCCGCCGTATGCTCTTCCACCGCCAGATGCGAGATGTGCACGGGAATGCCGGCCGCTTTGGCCACCTGGAAGGTCTCGCGGGTGCCGCGTTCGACCCGGCCCCAGTAGCCCCGCTGGTGGGTGACGTACAGGCCGCCGCGCTCGGCGACCACCCGGCTCAGCTCCACCAGTTCCTGCAGGCTGGAGGCAGACGAGGGCTGGTACTCCAGGCCTACCGCCATGGCGACGGCGCCGGCATCGAGCCACTCACGTACAAGCGGCTTCATCGCATCGATCTCGTCGCCGGTGGCCGGGCGGGTCTCCCACCCGGTCACAGCCACCTTGATTGCGTGGTGCGGCACCTGCGGGACCAGGTTGCCGGGAATCCGCCCCTTGAAGATGGCTAGGTACTCCGCCACGGAGTGCCACTGCCAGTCGACGGGCGGCTCGCCGTAGAAGACCTGCAGATACGCCCGCTCCTCCTGCAGACGCTGCGGGGAGAGCGGCGCCCAGGAGAAGCCGTCCGGCGAGATGAGCTCCGTGGTGACGCCCTGGACCAGACCGGTCAGCTGGTTTTCGCCGCCGAGGCGCGCCAGTTCGGAGTGCGTGTGTACATCAATAAAGCCCGGGGCCACAATCCGGCCGGACGCCTCGATCATACGGCCGGCCTCTGCGCCGTCAAGGCGCCCGACCGCGGTGATGCGGTCGCCCTGAATGCCCACATCGGCCACGCGGGCCGGGGCGCCTGTCCCATCGACGACGGTGCCGCCGCGAATGATGATATCAAACTGCATGCTGCCGCCTCCGTTGCGAGCGGGTGATGCTACCGGCTCCAGGCCGTGCGGAACTTGCGAAGCCAGTTGCCGTGGGCAAACAGCTCAGTGTCCTGCTGTGTGTAGCCGCGCCGGGCCAGAATGCCGGTCAGCTTCTGCAGGTCTGCGATCGTGTGCAGGTCATTGGGCGTCTGCTCGTAGCCGTATCCGCCGTCCAGGTCGGTGCCGAGAGCGACGTGCCGGGCGTTGCCGGCCAACTGGCAGATGTGGTCAATGTGATCGGCCACGTTCTCCATGGTGACCGTTTCGTTGGTGGTCTTGCCGCGAATCCAGCCGGGGTAGAGCATCCAGGCATCAAAGGCAACGCCGATGACGCCGTCGCGTTCGATGATCGCCCGGATCTGCTCGTCGGAGAACTGGCGCTGGGCGGGGACCAGGGACCGGCAGTTGTTGTGGCTGGCCAGAATGGGGCCGCCAAAGAGCTCCAGCGCTTCCCAGAAAGCCTGGTCGGCCAGGTGCGTGATGTCGAGGATCATGCCGAGCCGCTCAATCTCTCTGAGCAGTTCCCGCCCGAGGGGCTTGACGCCGCCTTCGGTCTCCGTGCCGTAGGCGTAGCGGCCCTCGCCGTAGTGCGACAGGCTGACCACGCGCAGGCCGTCGTTCCACCAGGCTTCGGTCTGCGCCGGGGAGACGATGCAGTCGGCTCCTTCCATGGCCAGAATCAGGCCGATGGGCCGCTTGCCGGTGGTCGGCTGCTGCGACCAGTCCGCCAGATGCGCTTCGAGCCCGGCCACGTCTGCGATCAGACGGATTTCGCCCGCGGCGGCCAGGGCCCGGTAATAGGCCAGCTGCCCCTGAGCGACGCCGTAGGCGATTTCCGGCGAGGCGTAGTCCAAGCGGGCCGAACCGCCGCCGTTCTCCTTGACACGGGCGATCACCGTGCCGAGGCACAGACCGACCTCGCCTTCGCGCATGGCCGGAAAGCTGACCGTACCGAGCGCCCGCCCGGGCTCCGGCATGCCGGTCTCGCGACGCCTCAGTTCAGCCACGGGCAGGGTCAGGTCCCGGTTCATCAGCAGTGCGTTCATGCCCAGGTCCAGATGCGAGTCGATGAGCAACATCGCATTCACCTTCTCTGTTCTAATTCGCGGTAGCCCGCCCATGCTGCCGGTAGATCGCGACGGCGCCCGCCACTGCGGCGAGTTCCGCGGTCACAGGCTCTACCCGCTGAACGGTTGAATGGGACTCCCCGGCCTCGAGGTAACGCTGCAGAATTTGTGGGAACTGGTCGCCGCCGTACAGAATCAGGCGGTCGCCCCGCTGCCGGGCCCGCTCCACCATGGGCAGATCCATGGCCGTCAGGGCGCCCAGCAGGAAACTGCTGGCCACCTGCCGGTCCCGGCCCAGCATCTGCTGGGTCAGGCGCGTGGCGAAGAGCGCCCGGCCGATGCCCTCGGCCAGAGCCAGGGCGAGCCCCTGTCGCCAGGCCTCCTCGTCGAGGGCAACTTCCCCCGGCGGCAGGACGCTGGAAGCCAGAATCGTGTGAGCGGAGACGGCTTGCAGAAGTTCGCCGGTCAGGGTCGTCTCCGACCCGAGAATGCGCCCGGCCGCATCGGTACGGATCGCCTTGTGATGCGAACCGTAGTGCACAAAGGTGGCGCCGCCCGTGATCTCCAGCAGGCTGCGCAGCCCGGTCACTTCCGCCTCCTCGCCCCGGAGAATATCCCCGGCGGGCAGGTCTTCCCACCCGGCAGCGGGGCTTTTGACCCCTGGAATGAAGTGGATCGGCTGGGGCGCAATCTCCGGAAACTGGCGGACCACCATCGCAGCGCCAAGTTCCGCCGGCCCCGCCGGCGCCGGCAGATGCGGCACCTCGTACAGACCCAGGTTGGAGGTAATCATGCCGGAGGCGATGATCGCTGCCACAGGCTCTCCGTGCGTCAGTTCACGGACCAGTTCGCCCAGGGCGGCGCGCAGGCGGCCGTTGTGGCCGTCAACCGCCGTGTCCCGGGCGCCCGCCTGGGCCGCAGCCTGGGCCAGCACCCGGCGCCCGTCGGAGAGCCGCGCCCGGGTCCGGGTGGTGCCGGAGTCGATCAGAAGATAGGCCGGGCTGCTCACTTCAGCTCCACCACCAGGTCAGCTTCCACCGCCTGCTGGAACGGCAGGGAGCTGGCGCCCAGGGCGCACCGTGCATGCCGGCCCTGCTCGCCAAAGGCCGCCACCAGCAGTTCGGAAGCGCCATTGACCACGAAGGGATGCTGATCAAAACTGTCGTCGCAGTTGACCCAGGCCGTCAGCTTGACCACCCGCTTGACCCGGTCCAGGTCGCCAATGGCGCCCTTCAACTGGGCCAGCAGGTTGATCGCCACGAGGCGGGCGGCCTCTTTCCCCTGCTCAATCGTCAGGTCCCGGCCCAGGCGGCCGGCAAAGACCGTTTTGTTGTCGACCACCGGGCCCTGCCCGGAGACGTAGACCAGCCCACCGTCGGTCTGGACCGCCGGCACATAGGCCGCCACGGGCTTCGGCGGCACGGGCAGATCAATGCCAAGCTGCTTGAGCCGTTCTTCTACCAGAGACATCGTCATCATCGTCCCTTCAAGCGTGGATCGAGCGCATCCCGCAGGCTGTCGCCCAGCAGGTTGAACGAAAGCACCACCAAAAAGATGAACAGGCCGGGGAACGAGGCGTACCAGGGGGCGTCCAGCAGATAGGACCGTCCGAACGAGACCATGGCGCCCCATTCTGGCGTGGGTTGCTGCGCCCCGAGCCCGATGAAGCTGAGCGAAGCCGCCGTGAGGATGGCCGTGCCGATGCTCAGGGTGGCCAGCACCAGAATCGGGGAGAAGGCGTTCGGCAGAATGTACTTGAACAGGATGCGCAGGTCGGTCGCCCCGGTGGCCCGGGCAGCCTGCACGTATTCCGATTCCCGCAACACCAGGACTTCACCGCGCACCAACCGCGTAAAGCGGGGCGCCTGCACCAGGGCGGTGGCCAGCATGGCGTTCTGCAGGCTGGGTCCCAGCATGGCCGATACCGCCATGGCCAGCACCAGCGGCGGGAACGCCATGATAATGTCCAGCACCCGCATGAGCAGTTCGTCCAACCAGCCCCGGTAGTAGCCGGTCAATAGGCCCAGCAAGGTGCCGACGCCGCCGGAGATCAGCACCACTTCAAAGCCGATAACCAGCGACAGGCGTCCGCCGAACAGTACACGGGTCAGCACGTCGCGGCCCACTTCGTCGGTGCCGAACCAGTGCAGCGCAGACATGGGCTTGAGCCGGTTTGCCAGTTCCATCTTGATCGGGTCGTAGGGTGTCAGCAGCGGCGCCGCCAGGGCGGCACCCGCAATGATCAGCAGAATCGCCAGGCTCCACATGCCCGAGGGGCTGCGCCGAAACCGACGCCAGAACACGCCGAAGCGGGAGCGCTCGGCGGAGGACTGCTGCGGGTTCTTTTCGTCCTTCCGTAATGCTTCGGACATCTCAATTCACCCTCGGGTTCAGAATGCCGTAGAGCAGGTCAACCAGGAGATTGATCACCACGTAGGAAGTGGTAATGATCAGCGTTACAGCCATGATAACAGGGTAATCCAGATACAGGGTCGCATCGACCGACAGCTTGCCGAGCCCCGGCCAGGCAAAGACACTCTCGGTCAAGACCGCACCGCCCAGCAGGTTTGCCATGCCCATGCCCATCACGGTCAGGGTCGGAATCATGGCGTTGCGCAGCGCGTGACGGTAAATCACATGCCGTTCCGCCAGCCCCTTGCCGCGGGCCGTCCGTATGAAGTCCTGCGAGAGCACTTCCAGCATGGTGGAGCGCACCATGCGGGCGACCAGGGCCATGTAGCTGTAGCCCAGCACAAACCCCGGCAGCAGCAGGTGCCTGAGGCTGATCAGAAACCCAGCGAGGTCGCCGGCGAGCAAGGTGTCTGCCAGCATCAGGCCGGTGTGGGAGGCGGGGAGGGCCAGCCGGGGGTCGAAACGCCCCCCGGCCGGCAGCCAACTCAGATTCCGGTAAAAGATCACCAGCAGGATCACGCCGAACCAGAAGACCGGCAGCGATACACCGCCTACCGCTGTGACCCGTACCAGGTGGTCGACCCAACTGTTGCGCTTCACAGCGGCCAGAACGCCGAGGGGAATGGCGGCAAGTGTGCCGAAGAGCGCCGCGATGAACGCCAGTTCCAAAGTAGCGGGCATCGCGGCCCGCAGACTCTCGCTGACCGGCCGGTGGCTCTGGTAGGAGATGCCCAGGTTGCCCCTGGTCAGGTTCCCGACATACGTCAGGTACTGCACATAGAGCGGCTTGTCCAGGTTAAACTCCCGACGGATTGAGGCAAGCGTGGACTCGTCGGCCATGTCGCCTGCCATGATACGGGCCGGATCCCCCTTGATCGAACGGGAAATGCCGAAGGTTACCAGCGTCACGCCGATCAGAACCGGGATCAAGACCAGAAGGCGCCAGGCCAGGTAGCGAAGTCGTTTCACCTGCGTTCACCATCCACCTGTGCGGGTTATTTGTACAGGTCGGGAATGTTCATGCGATAAGGAACCGGATTGGAGAGATGCCCCTTCACGCTTTCGCGCATGGGCAGCATGGAGTTCCGCTGGTATAGGTAGACGTAAGGGGCGTCCTGCATGATCAGGTCCGTCGCCTGCCGGTAGAGGTCAGAGCGCTTGGTCAGATCCATTTCGGCACTGGCGGCGGCAAGCAGCTTGTCGACCTGCTCGTTCTTGTAGAACGAACGGTCACCGGCCAGGCCGAACCGGGATGATTCATGCCAGACGTTCAGGGTCCAGTAAGGCTGTGCGGTCTTGACCCACTGGCCCATGGAGGCCTCGAAATCGCCCTTGTCGACCCGCTCACGCCGGGTGGCTTCGGCAATCTCCTGCAACTGCACCTTCACGCCGATTTCGGCCCAGTTGGCCTGCAGCACCTGTGCCGCCTGCGCGGCGCCCACGGTGGGGGAAGCGTAAAGGAGGGTGAAGGTGAAGCCGTTAGGATAGCCGGCTTCCGCCAGTAGCTGCTTGGCCTTGGCCACGTTGCGGGCGTAGGAGAAGGTCGGTTCCTTGTACCCTTCCATGCCGACGGCGAAGGGGGTCTTCAGCTGCTTGCCGTGCCCCTTCAGCAGCTCCTTGACGATCACTTCATAGTCGGTGGCATAGGAGAGGGCCTGCCGAACCTTCACATTGTCGAAGGGCTTCTTCTGGTTGTTGAGGTAGACGTAGATGAAGTCAAAGCCCGTGCTCTCGGCAATGCGGATGCCAGGCTGTCCGAACATGGTCAGCAGCTGGTCGGTCGGAATGCCCCAGGCGATATCCAGGTCGCCCTTTTCCAGCCGGAGCCGGAGGTTTGAGACTTCGGTCAGAATCGGGAAGATCACTTTCTTGGCCTTCGGCTGCGTGCCCCAGTACTCCGGGACCGCTTCCAGCACCACCTGCTGGTTGGGCTTCCATTCGGTCAGGCGGTAGGGGCCGCTGCCCATCAGGTTGGTGGCCAGGTATGTAGAGCCATAGTCGTTGTTCTGGGCCTTTTCCATCACCTTTGGGTTGATGATGCCGATGTCACCCAGCAGGACGGGGAAGACCGCGAAGGGGGTGGAGAGCACAAACTTGACGGTAGTGGCGTCGGGCGCCTGCACTTCTTTGATGCTCCGGAAGTCCGCGGCCGGCCCCTTGTTCATCTTCATCATGCTGTCAAACGTGAACTTGACGGCGTTGCTGTCGACCGGCGTGCCGTCCCAGAACTTATGGCCGGACTTGAGGTTGAACGTCCAGACCAGGCCGTCGGGGCTGACGCTCCACTTATCAGCCAGGTCGCCCACCAGTTCGGACGTGGTGCCCGGCTTGACAATGACCAGAAACTCGTAGGCGCTGTAGTAGACAATCCGGGAGATGCCGTCCAGGGTGACGCGCGGATCGAGGGTCGTGGGGTTCGAAGGGAGACCGATGGTCAGGGTGCCGTCCCAGGTTGCGGCGGTGCTTTCGGCGGGCTTCGTTTGGGGAGTCTGCTCTGCTGCGGGCTTGGTACCGCTGCCGCAGGCAGCGAGCAGCAGACCAACCACCAGCAAGGTTGCCATGTTCTTCAGCCAGGTGCGACCTAGAGACATGAATCTTACCCCCTCGTGTGATCGAACTCGGCGGAGCCGGGGCCAAAAGCCAGGCGCGGGACGTGGCCACAAATCAGCGGTCATCGGCAGAGAGATACGGTGCGAACGCCTCGGACAGGCGCCGCTTACTCCCCTCCCAGTGTTTGAGTAGTGCTGCCTCCGACCGTGCCAAATCGCCTTCCCGGAAAACCGCGACCAGTGCCCTGTGCTCCTGCTGCGAGGCCAACTGGTGCGAAGCGTCCCGGGGGTTATACACATTCAGAATCTGAACGCTGTGGGTGAGCGATTCGTAGACCTGCTTGAGCCGCCGGTTGCCGGAGGCTTCCACGATGCAGTGATGAAAACGGGCGTCCTGGCGGCGGTACTCGTCGCTGTCACCGTCACGGAGGGCGCTTTCGCACGCACAGACGGCCTCCAGCATCTGGTCGAGAATGGCGTCGGGAATGCGCTCGCCGGTGAGGCGCAGGGCCATGACCTCTAATCCGGCGCGCACGGCCAGCAGTTCGTCCACATCCCGCTGGCTCAGCCGGCAGACGTAGGTGCCGCGCCGGGGCAGGACTTCGACCAGCCCGAGGCTTGCCAGTTCCTGCAGCGCCAGTTTGAGCGGGGTCTCGCTGACCCCGAACTGGCGGGCCATCTCGCGCGGGTTGAGTCGGCTACCGGGCTCGTATCCGGCCTTCAGATCGATGATGTACTGGCGAATCAGGGTGGCAATGCGGGAGCGTAGTGTCTCCACGTCTACCAGGCTGGTGGAGAAGGCCATGCGGATCAGTCCTCCATGTGAAGTCTTCCATCTGAGATCTCAGACATCAGATTCGGCCAGATCATTGAATTTGCTGCGTATATCGTATTTACCTTCTAGTTCGATAAAGTCATCATATGATAGTTTATATGACAAAACCGGCGCGTGAGGGCAAGAAAAAAGGGGGGCTGAAGCCTGATGTGGCTCCAGCCCCCCGTCCTATGCCTCTTTACCGTCCCAGCAGGTACTGCGCATACTTGCTGTCGCTGGGGATCACGATCACGGGCTTATTGCCCAGGGTCATCCGATACGACTCCAGGGTCCGGTACATGCTGTAGAACTCCGGGTCGGCCCCGTAGGTCCGGTTGTAAATGTCGGCCGCTTCCTTTTCGCCTTCGGCCTCGATCTCCTTGGCCTTCCGGCTCGCCTCCGACATCAGCTCCGCCACCGTCCGGTCCGTCTCCGCCTTGATCTTGATGGCCGCCTCATCGCCCTGCGAGAGGTAGTCGGCAGCGATCTTCGACCGGTCAGACTTCATGCGGTTGTAGACCGACTGCAGGTTCTGCTGGGGCAGGTCGATCCGCTTGAGCTGCACGTCCTGCACCGCGATGCCGTAGTTGCCCGCCACCAGCGACTCGTTGACCATGCGGGCGATTTCGCCCGACATGGCCGTGCGACCGCCCATCTGGCCGGCGTCGGCGGCGATCAGGTCGTCGTAACCGGTGCTGGACATGACGGCCCGCACCGTGCTGTAAATGGCCGCATCGATGCGCTGCTCGGCATTAGCCACAGACCGGGTGTTGGCGACGAAGAGCATCGGGTCGGTAATCGCCCAGACGGCGTAGTTATCGACGATCAACGGCTTCTGGTCCGAAGTCAGGATATCTTTCGGATGGCCGTCGTAGAGCTGCTTGGCCTTCGGCAGCGAATCGGCGGATTCGAGGAAGGGCAGCTTCCAGGCCAGGCCGGGCCGATCGATGACACGGACCACGGCGCCGGTCCACGAGCGGACTACCCGGTACTCGTTGGGGCGCACGACCAGCATCTGTGAGGCTGCGGTGCCGACCAGCAGCGCCAGAATCACCAGGATGGCGAGATCGCGGAAGCCGAACGGAGGCCGAATGGGCGTGACGGTGCCCTTCTGGTCACCACCCCGACGGAAGAATCCCAGGATGTTCAGTTGCATCACGCCTACCTCCTTTCGATCGGCAGGTACTTAACCGTGCCTTCGCTGGAATCCATGATGTAGATCTGTGCGCTGGGCAGTACCGTGTCGAGCGTCTCCAGGACGAGCCGCTCCCGAGTGACGGCCGGGTTCGCCTTGTAGGCGTCGTAAAGCGCCTGGTACTTGGCCACGTCGCCCTTGGCGGCGTTGACCCGCTTCAGCTTGTTGCCCGTCGCCTGCTCAATCAGCTCCTGGGCCTTGCCGCGGGCGGTGGGCACCTGCTCGTTGCGGTACTTCTCCGCCTCGTTCTGCTTGGTCACCATCGTCTCCCGGGCGTTGTTTACATCCTTGAACGAATCGGCCACTTCCGCCGGCGGTTCGACGTCCTGCAACTTGACCGACTCAATCCGAATGCCGATGTCGTAGGTCTGCATCAGGTCGGTCAGCCGCTGCTGTACGGCCGACTGCAGTTCGATCTTGCCAACGGTCAGCGCCTTGTCAAGCTCGGTGCTGCCGATGACGGAGCGCAGGGAGGCCGATGTGGCGTTGCGCAGGAGCGTCTCGGGCTGCTCGGTGGTATAGAGATACTTGGAGATGTCGCTGATGCGCCATTCCACCAGCAGGTCGGCCCAGATGATCCCCTCGTCGCCCGTGATCATCATCGCTTCTTCGGGCACTTCGGTGATCTTGCTGCCCTGTTCGCGGTAGCCAAAGGTCAACTGCTGGGTCAGGCGGACCGGCAGGACCTGAACGGTCTGGACGGGCCACGGCAGCTTGCTGTGAACACCTTTCTGCACCTGGGCGCCGGGCTTGCCGAAGGTCGACACCAGCGCTTCTTCATGCTCGGCGACGCGGAACCAACTGGTCATGCCGGCATCGACGGCAAGGCCCAGGGCCGCCACCAGGAGCACACCTTTCCAGATCGGTTTCATCTTCGTCCTCCTTCGTCTGACCTGTCATCAAGGATAAGAGTCATGGTTGAGGCATAAAAGTTCAGGTCTGCCCACGATATCCGAGGGAACGGGAGAGTTCCCGGGCTGCTGCCCCGATGGCCCCGGCCATGGTCAGCCAGAGTTTGTCGACCACCCGGTAGGCCGGCCCGGAGATGGAAATGGCTGCAACTACCTCGCCGTTCTGATTACGGAGGGGGGCGGCGCCGCACCTTACTCCTTCGTGGAACTCCTCCCGGTCCAATATGAAGCCGACTGACCGGGCATGCTGCAGTTCCGCTGCCAGCGCATCGGGGGTGGTGACCGTGGTTGGCGTGTGCCGCACAAGCGGGCACGCTCTGGTGTACCGGCTCAGGTCCGCGGGACTGAAACCCATGAGCACCGCCTTGCCGACCCCCGTGCAGTAGAGGGGGACACGGGTCCCGACCCGGGCGAACGTGCGCAGGGTCTGGCTAGATTCGAGCACATCGACATAGACTGCCTCATCGCCGTCCGGTACGGCCACGGCCACGGTCTCGTTAAACTGGCGGTTCAGTTCCCGCATGATCGGGCGGGTCAGGTCCGCAATCTGGTGGGGCGCCGCAAAGGCCGAGCCGAGTTCGAAGGAGCGCAGCCCGACCCGGTAGCTGCCGGTGGCGGCCTCCTGCCGCAGATAGCCCCGGGTGGCCAGGGTCGTCAGGAGCCGGTGCGTGGTGCTCCGGGCGAGGCCCAGGCCGGCGCTGAGCGTGGCCAGGGAGGCTTCGCCCTGCGTGGCGACCAGTTCCAGCAGGTCCAGGGCCCGATGTACGGTCTGCAGTTGTCCGGATTCGGCGGCTGCGCTCTGCTCTTCGCTTTTGCGCGCCGGTCTCATTGCCATGACCTTTCCTCCAGGCGATTTCACATGTTGGTTTTACGCTCTATGCATATGTTCACTATGTGGAATTCTAAGCCCGAAAGATTGCGAGCGCAAGTCACGGCTTCGTAGACTGCAGATGATATAGAGAGATAGAGAAGACCGAAGGGAGCGGTGGCTGGTGAGTGTTGTCATCACAGGCGCGGTTGAGGGACGGTTTGCGGAGATTCTTTCCGACGAGGCGGTGGCCTTTGTCGCCGATTTGCACCGGCGGTTTGGCCCGACCCGGAAGGCGCTGCTGCAGGCCCGGGCGGAGCGCCAGGCCCGGCTGGACGCCGGCGAACGGCCGGACTTTCTGCCGGAGACGAAGTCCGTGCGAGAAGGCGACTGGCGAGTTGCGCCGATGCCGGCCGATTTGCAGGATCGGCGGGTGGAGATTACCGGGCCGGTCGACCGCAAAATGGTGATCAATGCCCTGAACTCGGGCGCCCGGGTCTTCATGGCTGACCTGGAAGATTCGTGCACGCCGTCGTGGGAGAATCTGATCGAAGGCCAGGGCAACCTGACCGATGCGCTCAACCGGACGATTTCGCTGACCAACCCGGATGGTAAGTCGTATCGCCTCGGCGAAAAGCCCGCGATTTTGATGGTCCGGCCCCGCGGCTGGCACCTGGTGGAGAAGCACATGCTGGTGGACGGCGAGCCGATTTCCGGCAGCCTGCTGGACTTCGGGCTCTATCTCTTCCACAATCACCGGCGCCTGCGGGAGATGGGCTCGGGCCCGTACTTCTACCTGCCGAAGCTGGAGAGCCACAAGGAAGCCCGCCTCTGGAACGACGTGTTCGTCTACGCACAGGAGCGGCTGGGTATCCCGCAGGGAACGATCAGGGCGACGGTGCTGATTGAGACGATTCTGGCGGTCTTTGAAATGGATGAGATCCTCTACGAACTGCGGGAGCACAGTGCAGGGCTGAATGCCGGCCGGTGGGATTACATCTACAGCTTTATCAAGAAGTTCAGCGCCCGGTCCGAAATGATGCTGCCCGACCGGAGCCAGATCACGATGACGGTGCCCTTCATGCGGGCCTACACTGAACTGCTGGTCCAGACCTGCCACAAGCGGGGCGCCTTCGCCATGGGCGGCATGGCGGCCTTCATTCCCAACCGGCGGGACCCGGCGGTGACCGAGGTCGCCCTGGCGGCCGTGCGGGCGGATAAGCGGCGGGAAGCGACCGATGGCTGCGACGGCACCTGGGTCGCCCACCCGGACCTGGTGCCGGTGGCGACCGAGATCTTTGACTCGGTGCTGGGCGACCGGCCCAACCAGATCGATAAGCAGCGGTCGGACGTGGCGGTGACCGCCGCCGACTTGCTCAACACGGCCATTCCGGGCGGCCAGGTGACCGAGGCGGGCCTGCGCAACAACATCGCCGTGGGGATTCTCTACCTGGAGTCGTGGCTGCGGGGGAACGGGGCGGTGGCCATTAACAACCTGATGGAGGATGCCGCCACGGCGGAGATCTCCCGGTCGCAGGTCTGGCAGTGGGTCCGGCATGGCGCCGTGCTGAACGATGGCCGGGTGGTGACAACCGACCTGGTCCGGGGGCTGATTGAGGAAGAGATGGGGCGTCTGCGGGATACGGTGGGCGAGGGAGCCCAGGCGACGCTGGCGAAGGCGTACGCCCTCTTTGCCCGGATGGCCCTGGCCGGGGAGTTCCCGGAGTTCCTGACGATTCCGGCTTACGCTGAGTTGGACTGAGCCCGACCCGGGGTGCTGACAAAAGCGCCCTCCGCGGCCCGAGAAACGGCCACGGAGGGCGCTTTTATCTGGTTCCGCGATTCCGACGGCGCCACTGATGGTCCTCACTCAAATTCTTACCGGTGGATTCGGACCGCCCTGGTCATATTTTGAGTGAGGCGGCCTGGTTTCACCGGACTTCTACCGGTGGGGGGTACGGTTGGCCGGTCCATTTCGCTGAATCCCCCCGCATCGGGGTGTGTGCATGCTCTCAGTCAAAATATGACCATCCATGAGCGGCAGGAACCGGTAAGAATTTGAGTGAGCCTCCGTCAAGCAGCAGTTCCTGCCAGCGTTTCTAAACAGCTTGGGCCTGAAGAAGGGTGACAAATGAGGGGGTACCGGTCGGAAGCGTTGGGGGCACTGCCCGACCTTTTGCTATAATGTAGGGGGGAGGTGAGGCTATGCTTGGCGCCAGGCTGGACGGCGAGACGATTCTCGTACACGAGCGCAGGTGGGAGTCGGAGGAAGCGTTTCTCCGCTCGGCGGCCCGGGCCGGGCGGCTACTCGCCCCCTGCTGCGGGGCGCCCCTGGTGCTGCGCTGGGGGCAGCGGAAGATCCGGCACTTTGCCCATCCCCCGCAGGTGAGCTGTCCATACGATCGCTGGAGCGAGCCCGAATCGGCGGAGCATGCCGCCGGCAAGGTGCTGCTGTACGACTGGTGCCGCCGCCACCTTGGTGCCCGCCTTCGGCTGCTGGCCCTGGAGCATCCCCTGCCTGAGACGCTGCAGCGTCCGGATGTCTATCTCGAACTGGATGACGGGAGCCGCAATGCCTTGGAGTACCAGCGAAGCGCCATCAGCCCCGGGGAGTGGACGGAGCGGCACGCGGGGTACGCCGGGCTGGGCATTCACGATATCTGGGTGTTGGGGAGAACCGCCTGGCGGACGCACTCCCCACAGCAGAGCAGCAGGCCCGGTGGGGCGCCCGGGAGCCGCACATGCACTTCCTGAAGCTGCGGGCTTTCGAGTCGGCCGCCGCCGTGCGGAGCCCGTACGAAGTGGCCTGGTGGCGGGGGGAGCAGCAGGAGGAACTGTGGGCGCCCCAGGAGTTGGACGCCCGGGTCGGAAGGGAGATCAGCCCGTGGTACCAGCGGTCGGCCCTGGGCCGGCTACGGTCGCTGACCTTCCTGGATGCCGGCACGGGGGAACTGCGGATTTACCGCGCCATGCGGGAACTGCGGGGCCACACCGACACGCAGATGGCGTCGGTGGTGCTTTCGACCGCCTTGGAAGGCGCAACCCTGGCGCCCACGGGATTTGCGACGGCAGAGGATGAGGAACGGCTGGCCCGGCACCTGGCCCGGGTCGCCCGGCTGGAAGCGGCCCGGCCTGCCGCCGTCCGGGAAGAGGCGGCGTCGTTGAAGCCGGAGAACCTGCATTTCCTGATTGGCGTTCCCATTCCTGACGACACGGTGGTGCTAGCCCACCGCACGGTCTGGCAGGCCTACATATACTACCGAATCGTCATGCCCCTCCGGGGGAGCTTCGCCACGCAGACCGTGGTGGGCGCCCTCGAGCGCCGCTTCGGCCTCCACCCGGAGATGCTGCGGGCGGCCAACTACCTGCTGCCCGGGCAGGTCAGCGCCCCGGTCGATGTGGTCGGGCGGTTCCTCAATCTCCTGGTGGATACCGGCTATCTGCGCAACGACATGCACTCGGAGCACTTCCGGTACCATGCGGTGGACAGTCCGCCACCGCCGCTCTCTTTCGCCGACCGCCGGCAGCGGGGGGCGGCCTGGGCCGGGCTGCTGGGCCGCACGCTCAACCGGGAGGGCCTGGCCCTTGTGGGCGATGGCGGGCCGATTCCGCTGGCCCCCGCCGTCATGGAAGACAGGCCTACGGAGGCCCAGGTGCGGGCGGTGCGGCGCCTTGGGTACCCAGTGGACGACCTGACCTACACGAAGGCAGCCGGCATTCTTTCGGCCGTGAAACGTCGGGCGGGGCAGTGCTGAACTGCCCCGCCTGTGCTTTGTGGTCAGAAAGTCTCCCCGGTAGGCTCGACCGCCTTGATGCGGCCGAGCTTGAACTTCCGCTCGGCGCCGGTCTCGGGGCAGAAAGCTAAGAGCCTGTCATCGAGCACCCGGAGCGGTTGGATCGTAAATTCCCGAGTCGCCTCATCGCCCTGGTAGAGGAGGATCACCTCCGTGTGCGCTGAGGCATAGCCCCGCAGCAAGGCGGCACACTCGGCCTGGTTGGCGGGAGCCCGCCGCTTCGCCGGGGGGCCGGAGGTCGGGGTTCGAACGGCAAGCCCCCTGGCCGGAACTGCCGGTGCCACCGGCGGCGGCGCCAGCGGCCCGCCGAACCACCGCTCAAGCAGTCTCGGGGGCTCCGGCGGTGCAGGGGCCGGCGGGCGGTACCCGTACCGGGATCGCTCCGGTGCCGGCTGACCGGGCGCCGCAACACCCGGCGCCGTGATTAAGCCCAGGTCCCCCAGCCGCTTTCGGACCCTCTCAACGCTCGCGGCATCGACCACCAGGTCCGTGGGCGTCACGGCGGAGAGCACGAGTTCCCTGACCAGCCGGTCGGACATTACCTTCGCTGCCGCCTCGGCGCTGTTCAGCCGCAGCAGCGTTACCGTCTCAAATCGGGCGCCCATCCCCCGGCCCGCCCAGTCGCACAGCTCAACCCGCACGTTCTGCGGCAGCGGTGCCCGGCTGTGCCGCTCCAGGAACCCGATGATGCTCTCGGCGGTCTCCCCGTCCTCCAGGGCGGGGCGCAGGCCTGCGAAAGACAGCTTGTACTGCAGCGTACCGTCTGCCTTCCGGCTGCCCGTCAGCCGCTCCAGTTGGTACTGCACTGCTGCCGGCAGGGTCTTGGGCGCCACGATCTCAAAGGTGGGCTGCACATAGAACCAGGGCTCGGGCTCGGGCAGCTGGGGCTCCCGCCCGGCCAGAATCGCCCGCAGGGCAGGGGTCACCCGGACCCGCAGATCTTTCTCGGAGAACGCGAGCACTTCTACCAGATCCATGCCCGCCAGCAGCTGCACGTATTGATACAGTCCATGGTAATCCTCACGAAGGTCTACAACCTGCTGAAGTCCCTCGGCCCACGCCTGCACACTGAGCCAGGTGCCTGCCGGCGAATTTGCCAGCACCAAGACCGCAGCACGGCGCCCTTCGAAGAAAGAGACCCCGCCGTCCATGAAGCAGAGTGCCAGGTCGGTCCAGATGGCGCCCCAGGATTGCGACGCCCAGGTACTTCCAGCCGGTGTCAAGGCGAAGCCGGGCTTGGAGGTGCCCGCGTACTCGACCGGCATGATCAGTCCACGGCGCTGGGCATAACCCATAACGGAGAGCGGCATGGTGCCGGGCCGGAGCTGGGCGGCATCCTCCGCACAGTCCAGCCACGCGTCCTCGGTCTTCTTGAACAGTTCACCCTTCTGTGTCAGCGGCAGAGCCCGGCGGGACGCCATGCCCAGGATGGCGATCAGGTCCCGCATGGCGCCTGGCCCCGTCGGGTCCGGACCCCTCGCCGGAATCTCTGCCCCTTCCACAGTCAGCTCGGCGGTCCAGGTGCGAACGACGGCTCGTTCCACTTCCGCCGGGACCTCGTTCCCCTTGACGAAACCCAGGTCCCGCAGTGCCTCGGCGTGGGGAAGGCTGTGCTTGCGGACTCGGTAGGCCCAGGGGCGAAACATGATCGCGTACCGCAGCAAGTGCACCTGCTCCGGCGGCAGTCTCCGCAGACAGCCAGCCAGATAGGCTTCGTCGTTCAGCCGGGCTTCCAACCCGGCAATCATCTCCTTGCGGGTCAGGGCCTTGCCGGGAACACCATGGCGGCTGGTCATCCCGATCAGCAAGCGGTCGTTCGCAGACTGAAGCATGTCGCGAATCGTTACCATCTAAACGGTTGCCCCCTCACGAAAAACCGGCCGGGCAAACGCCCGACCGGATACCCCACTTCGCTATGACCACGCAAAATCCTACTGCAACACACTGCGCTGAAACTGCGAAGGCGAAATGCCCGTCCACCGCTTGAACGTCGCGCTGAAGTGGCGCTCATCCT
>Ga0196976_1000836_pt1 | contig 16962 bp, 13 predicted proteins | sample S3v_513CmetaG_FD_148644 | JGI IMG/M metagenome (GOLD analysis project Ga0196976, IMG submission 148644) | Soil microbial communities from Anza Borrego desert, Southern California, United States - S3+v_5-13C | ecosystem: Environmental > Terrestrial > Soil > Desert | place: USA: California...
AGCGGGATGCTGGGGATGCTGGAACGCCACAATGGCCGCGAGGGTGACGTGTTGCTCGTCAACGGCCGCGCAGCTCGCGATCTGACGATCGCCGCCGGCCAGGTGGAACGCTGGCGCATCGTGAACGCGTCGAGCGCGCGCTATGTACTCCTGTCCCTCGGCGGGCGTCCGATCGACATGATCGCCAGCTCCGGTGGGTTGCTCGAGTCGCCGGTGACGACGAACGCCGTGCTGCTCACACCAGGTGATCGCGTGGACATCGCGGTGGGTCCGTTCGAGGAAGGTGCCGTCATCGCGCTGGACGCCCTGCCCTACAATCGCCACGCGGGCCGCACCCGGCGCGAGCGCTTCGCCACGGTGCGCGTTGGGCCTCCGAAGCCTTCGACGGCGGACATCCCAACGCAGCTCCGCACCATCGAGCCCCTGGCGTCCGCCACTGCTACGCCGACGCGGCAGGTGCGGCTCAGCGAGAAGCTCAGCCTCCGCAACGGCATGGACTTCCTCATCAACGACGAGCCGCATCACAACGACAAGCCTGTGATCGTTGGCGAGCTGCAGGTATGGGAGGTGATCAACACGTCGCACATGGACCACCCCTTTCACCTGCACGGCTTCTTCTTCCAGGTGCTGGCGGAAAACGGTTCGCCGCCCGCCTTCCGCTCCTGGGAGGATACCGTCAACCTGCCGCCGAAGAGCCGAGTGTTGATCGCGTGGATGCCCGACGACCGGCCCGGCATGTGGATGTACCACTGCCACATCCTGGAGCATCACGCCGCGGGCATGATGGCGAACTTCGCGGTGGTGCGGTCGCCCGAGGATGCCATGGGAATGTCATCGATGGGACACTGCCATAGCTGAGCCGAGGCCCGGAAAAGAGGCAAAACGTACAAAGTCAGCCTCTCCGTTCAATCCGCTGAAGCGGCAGCGTCGTAACGTGGAGCCACATCGATGAGATGTGGCTCTTTCGCCTTCCAACGCTCACACAGAGGCACTCATGCGCACGACATATCGCCGCACACTTCGCGGTCTCGCTTTCGCCGGTGTCGCACTCGCCCTCAACGCCTGCATGATGTTCAAGCGGCCACCCTCGGCCCCGCAGGCGTACGAACGGACACAGACGAGCGCCGCCGGGATGTACACCGCCACGTTCACACCCGTCGAATCCATCAAGGTGGGGCGGCTGCACAGCTGGAAGATCCAGGTGACCACCAGCGACGGCGCGCCGGTGACTGATGCGAAGTTCGTGGTGGATGGCGGTATGCCGCAGCACGGTCACGGACTTCCCACCAGGCCGATCGTGACCCAGCCCGCGGGCGAGATCTACGAGCTGGTCGAGGGGATGAAGTTCAACATGGGCGGCTGGTGGGTGGTGAAGCTGCACATCGACGGCGCGAAAGGAAGCGACGTCGTGACGTTCAATCTCAAGCTCTGACATCCCTGACCCGCACACAGGACGTGCTACCATGTTCCGCATCGTGACGGTTCTCTCGATTGCCATCCTCGTCGGGCTGACGGGCGCGTGGGCAGGATTGTCCATGGGTGATGGGTGGTCGGCGAAGGAACGCGAGACGTTGAAGTCCCTGGCGCTCTCGAGCCTCGAACCGCTCCCCGCCGACGCGAGCAATCGCTTCGCCGACGACACGCTGGCGGCCCGCTTCGGCCAGAAGCTCTTCTTCGATGCACGGCTCAGCGCCAACGGCCGGGTTTCATGCGCCACATGCCATCTGCCGGGCCGCGACTTTCAGGATGATGTGCCGCTGGCGCGGGGCGTTGGAACCACGAGCCGGCGCACGATGCCGATCGCGGGAACCGCATACTCCCCCTGGATGTTCTGGGACGGTCGCCGTGACAGTCAGTGGTCGCAGGCGCTGGGGCCGCTCGAGAGCGATGTGGAGCATGGCGGCGATCGCACGCAGTACGTCCAGTACATCGCCGCAACGTACCGGAAGGAGTACCAGGCATTGTTCGGCGCACTGCCGGACGTCTCGAAGTTGCCGGCGCACGCGGGACCGAACGGCGACCGCCATGTGAAGGCAGCATGGGCCGGGCTGCCGGCGGCGCGGCGCGACTCGATCACGCGCGCGTATGCCAACATGGGAAAAGCGATCGCTGCCTTCGAGCGCCGCATTGCCTTTACGCCCACGCGCTTCGACCGCTATGTCGCCACCGAGATGTCGGGCGCATCGCACACCGCGGCCGACAGCCTCAGTCCGGACGAACGCGCCGGCCTCAAGCTCTTCATCGGCAAGGCGAGCTGCATCAACTGTCACAACGGCCCGCGCCTGACGGACGATCACTTCCATAACACCGGCGTCCCCGTGTCGGCGCAGGTGGCAACGGTCGACAGCGGCCGCACGACTGGTGTGCGCGATGCGATCACGAACGAGTTCAACTGCCTCGGGCGCTACAGCGACGCGACAGCCGGGCAGTGCGCCGAGCTGCGGTTTGCCGTCACCGAAGGACATGAGCTTGTGCGCGCCTTCAAGACGCCCTCGCTGCGCAACGTTGCCGACCGTGCGCCGTACATGCACGCCGGACAGCTCGCAACGCTGTCCGCGGTGATCGACCACTACAGCGCGGCACCCAGTGCGCCCTTCGGACACAGTGAGCTGAAGCGCGTTCGTCTTTCCGGCAAGGAGCGCGCACAGATTGAGGCATTCCTCAGGACACTTTCATCCCCGGCCGCAGTGCCCGCCGGTATGCCACAAAGCGCCGAGGGCATGGCAGCGGCGGGCACCAGCTTCGGCCCGATCGTCTCGCACGCCGGGCTGCTGCGAGCGACGGTGGTCGAGAGCTCACAGCGCGATGTGGTTACGGATCAGCGCCTGGTGGTCCGCCTGGAGTCTGTTGAAGGACAGCCGGTCACCGGCGCGCGCATCGCGAGTCGTGTGATGATGCCAGAAGGCGTGGCGCCGTCGCAGATGGCAACTGTTCGCGAAGTCGGTAAGGGGCTGTACGAGATCTCGGCGTTCCGCTACGCCTGCGCGGGCTGGTGGAACGTCGATCTCCGGATCACATTCGCCGGCCAGACCGACGGGCTGGCTTTCAACCTCACCCTGCCATAGGGGCGTCGTTCGCAGTGCAGGCGCGTGTCGCAGGGAAAGTCCTGGGGGTTGGATTTCTGTGCGGGAGCGGTTCTCCTCGGCATCGGGCTGGTGTTCGGCATCGCAGCGGCACGCGTGGCATCCTGCTGGCTGCCGGCGGCGCGCGCGGCCCGCATCGATCCGGACTGTTGGGCTACGGGTTCCGGGAACACATCTATAGTCAGGGCAATGAGTGCGAGCTTCGTTCCCGGCGCTATGTCGTAAGGCGCGAGCTAGGCCCGCCCCCGCACCGTGAGCGGCGCCGCGTTGGGTGCGTACAACCCGCGAGCGTCGAGCGTCCATGTCCTCACCGCATACTCATCGGGCCGGCGACTGGCGAAGTGATCGTGGCCACCACGCCGCCAGGGTAACGGCTGCTGCGTAAGCCGCCGCTGTCGCCCGAAGGTCAGCGGGCCGGATGCGGTCGAACGTGTCCTGCGCCGAATGTGCATGGTCCCAGAAGTCGGTCATGTCCTGCGCCACATCCAGTGTGAAAACCCCTCTCTCACGAAATGGGATGAGGTCCGGGCCCGCGAAGGACCGCTCTCGTACTCGTTGAATACCGAGCGGGATCAGAACTCCCTCCATGGCAGCAAGCAGCGGCTCTGGCAACTGGTCACGGGGAGTGCGCAGGCGATAGGCGCGTCCCGCCCCTTGATCGGCTTCGAGTGCCACGACGTGATTCACACGCTCGTTGCGCTGCAGATAGGTACGGGCCCCGCGCAATCCCAGTTCCTCAGCTCCGAAGAAGACAAAGCGCACCGTTCGACGGGGAGGCTCAATCGTGCGCAGTCTTCTCAGCGCTTCAAGGACCATGGCGACGCCAGCACCATCATCGAGGGCCCCGCTGCCGACATCCCACGAATCGTGGTGCGCGCCAAACAGGGCGATCTCGTCCGAGAATTCCCTTCCCCGGATCTCCGCAATCACATTCGCAGTCTGGACGGTCGCACTGTCACGACCCGTGGCAAAGAGCCTGATGGAAAGCGGACCTTCTTCCAGAAGGACGGCGAGTCGGTCCGCGTGAACGTTGGACAGCGATGCGACGGGAATCGCGGGCATTCCGCTGCGGTAACCGATGTTGGCGGCGTGCGGCAATGCATGCTTTCCGGTCCCAGGACCGCGAATGACGACGGCGAGGGCGCCGGCCTGTCCCGCATGCGCGACTGCGTCACCGCGCCTTTGGCCCACCGTTGCGAAACCGGTTCCGTCGCGCCCGCGAGGCATGACATGGTCGATGAAGACGATGCGGCCCTTGACCGTCGCGGGATCCGCCACTGCTGCATCCGCGGATGTCAGGAATCGAATGAGCTCGCCCGCCACCCCAGTGTCCGGCGTCGGCACACTGAGTCCCAACTGGAGAATCGGCATACGCTCCATTCGCGCACCGAGCGTCGTAAGTTCCTCGCGACCACGCACCCACCGCGGCGCCTGCAGCATCTCGGTCCATACCGAATCAGGGCCAAGCGCCTGTAGTCTGTCAGTCAGCCAGCGTCGCGTCGCCGAATCTGCGCGGGTGCCCGGCGGGCGCCCCCCAAGGCGGGAGAGTTCGCGCACGTCGCTGATCAAGGAGTCACTTTGCAACGCAGCATCGCGCACCTGTCGCGCCAGCGAGATCGGCCCGTCTTCCGCGGTGGCCGACCGCGGCGCGTCCGGACGAAGGCGCAGATTGGCGAAGTGGCCATTTGATCGCGTCCCCACCCAGAGGCCGATCCTCCCTCCACGTCGGTCGGTCAGTTCTGGGACATCCAGCACTGGATCGGCATCATCGTTGACAAAGACCTTGACGCGTCGGTCTCGCAGTACGATGCGAGCCCGGAACCAGTCGTCCGCAACAGGCGCGACCCGCAATCCCTGTTCGAACACGCCAGGCCAGTCCGAACGGGTGCGCGGCCATGGCCAGTGCGGAAACGACTGGTACTGAACCGCATGGGAACGTGCGGCAGAATCGGCCGCATGGAAGTTGAAAGGCCTGAAGTAGACGACATCGAACAGGGACGCGTCGACTCCCCGAAAGGCAATTCCCAGGAAGCTGCGTTGCCTGAGGTCGCGCCCGCGCAACTCGACCTCGATCACACCCTCATCGAAAAGAATTCCGTTGGCCCAGGCGATCCCGTCACCTGCCGTGTCGCTGAGTACCAGCACCGCCCGATTCCCCTCCCTGGTCGTGGAAAGGGTTCGGTTTTCGACGCTCCAGCCTTCGCGGGGCTCGATCCCGATCGCAGCGGGCTGGGGCAAGGTCGTGGCGCACGACGCTGAGCCGGAGAGCAAGGTCAACGCAAAGGACCAGGCGTGGAGTCTGTTCATCGCGTGAATGATGCACCGGGAATGGCCGCGCGCCATGACGGAATGCTGGCGTAACTGGTACTTTTCAACGCATGCCATATCACTATCGACGGCGTGGGAACGAGCTGTTTGTCGATGTGGCGTTCGATCGCGCGAAATACGGCCCGGAGGTTCTGATCGATCTCGCGTGGGTGGATGCGATGCCGACCTTCATCACCGACGCACCCCATGCCCTCGCATTCTACGACATCATGCTCATCACCCAGGGAGTTGGGTGGTGCTGGCTCGACGATCATCCCGTTCCTGTTCGACCGCAGACGGTGGTATTCACGACACCCGGCCAGGTTCGCCGATGGCAGGTGCGCAACCTGAACGCGCTGTGCGTCTTCTTTCCCGCGCTGTTCCTGGATGAGTTCCTGCAGGACCGGGACTTTCTGTATCGACTGCCGTTCTTTCACACTGCAGGAGCCACGGTCAGTTTCGTACTGGCGCGGGACGAGGAGTCCTGGTTTCGGCGTCATACAGATGCCATGCACGCCGAGCTGCAGCATTTGACGCCCGACAGCTTCCACCTGCTGCGGGCCCGTGCCTACGAACTGCTGGTGATGCTGTCACGCTTTCATGCGCGCGCCCATACGGGCGCGACTGAGCGGCGGACGCCGCCGCTGGTGCTGCGCTTTCGCGCGCTTGTGGACCGCGACGCGCCCAGCCGCCACCATGTTCGCACGTACGCGCAACAACTGGGCGTCAGCCCGAACCACCTGAACACCCTGGTCAAGTCCGCCCTGGGATGCTCCGCGAAGCGTGTCATCCTGGATCGGCTCTCCCTCGAGGCGCGACGAATGCTGCTCTACACCAATATCCCTGCGGTGCGCATTGCGGACGAGTTGGGATTCTCGGACCCGAGCTACTTCGCACGGTTCTTCAAACGAACCGTTGGGATCTCCGCCAGTCGCTTTCGCTCGGAGATGCGGGACCGGCTGTACCCTCGACGCGAGCGCTTGCGCATGCCAGTCGATCGCTAACGCCATGCCCGTGCGGTGGTACCGGTCGCGGCGCCCGGATGACGCCGTGCTGCGCCGCCGGTTAGGCGATGCAACCCCAGCTTCTATCCGGGGAGCTGGTTCCTTTGAACCCCGCCGTCTTCAGGCTCGAAACTGAACCCGATACTGACTCCGCATTGGGGAGAGGCGCCCGAGTCTTGCCGCGGTTCTCGTTTCATCATTGATGCCCACGCACGACTACGCAGCGCGCGGCCGCACCGATCGCAAGTACTGCCCAGGCGGTATCCCAACCATTTTCTTGAACGTTCGAGTCAAATGACTCTGATCGCTGAACCCGCATGCATGCGCCACATGGGACACATTCTCGCCCTCTGCGAGCAACGTCTGGGCCCGCAGAACGCGGAGTTGGATGAGATATGCATGCGGTGGCACGCCCACAGCATGGTGAAAGACACGGACGAAGTGGAAGGCGCTCATCTCACACTCCTCGGCGAGATCGCCAAGTCGAATCGTTTCTGACAGCCGTTGGCGCATGACTGCCTGAGCGCGAAGGACGGTAGCACGTTCTTCCATCTGTCGGGCCGCTGTCGATGAAGGGGCTCCGTGTTTCCGGACCAGAGCCGTAAGAACTCCTACGAGGAGATCCTGCGTGGCATCATCCCTATCTCCGCTCATCAGGGGATGGTGCAGACGAAGGAATGCGGAGGCGAGCTCCGCGTCCGCGATCACGGGCGCGCGGAATAGCGCCAGCGTGCCGTCAACGCCGCGAATGCCGAAAGCGCGAAACAGCGACGCGCTTGGGTAAATCATGCGGTAGTTCCATCCAGTAGCCGACACTGGATCCGCCTGGTGCACCTCATTCGGAGCAAATGCGAGGATGCTTCCCGGGCCGCCTATCCAGTCCCCTCGTGGCGTATGCAAGCGAGTGTAGCCTGACTCGACTACACCAATGGCGTACGTCTCGTGGAAGTGCGGTGGAAACCGGTGAGCAAACCCAGTCGCGTTCAGTGCGTCGAACTCGCCCATCGGCAACCCAACCCGTACCAATGTCGTATCGCATGTACGCTCGGCGCTTTCATCCTTCATTATGTCCCCTTGTCCCACATGCTCCCAAACTAGGGCGACGCCGGTTGCAGGAGCGGCGATTGGGACGACCCGCGCTACGATGGGACGAGAAGGTTGATATGCGCTACTCAGCGATGCGAGACTACCACATCTGGCGTAGCAACACGCGCGCGTAAGTGCGACTGACCCGCAGCTGCCTTCCATCCCTCAGGATGGCTACATGGTCGCCACCGTACCACGGCTGCACTTCCTGGATGCGGTCGACATTCACAATGGTTGACTTGTGAATCCGAACAAATTCCTGGGGGTCAAGCCGTGTAACCAGCGTCGCCAGCGTCTGTCGCAGCCGGAATGACTCCCTCTGGATGTGCAGTCGTACGTAGTTGCCATCGGCTTCGATCCAGTCGATATCATGCGCATTCACGAAGAGTGCTCGCTGGCCTGCATGGATCACAAATCGCCTGACCGCGCGGGCGTCGTGCGCTACCGGCCCAACATCGAGTTGCACAATCAGGGTGGCGAGTGATTGCTGCAACTCCAGCATGGCCGACACAAGAGCAGGCATATCGGCGTGCGCCTTCTCCTTTGCGCATACCTCCTCAGCCGCTGGTGGCGGTGCGCGGAAATGCAGTACATCTCGCGTGTCGCCGGTTGTCATGCTGCCTCAATGCCGTTGGAATGAAACACAGGCTAACGGCACAGAAGCCCGCTGGCTTGAATACAATTGCTTAAACCGGACGACTTGTCATTCCGGCGGCACACTGACGATTGATGACAACCGGAGTGAAAGGCTGATACCCTTCGGCGTGATCGCAGGTGATGTCACATACCGAGGACGCCGCGCCGTCAGCCTGGTGGAGCGGGATGAGAGCATCCCGGGTCGCGCACGCGGCGCTTCCGTTGCACTCCTGAACGATGTGAGCTTTCGTCGTGGCACGATCGAGATCGACGTCGCAGGGCTGCCTCGTGCGGGCGCCGATAGTTCGCTGCGCGGCTTTGTGGGTATGGCGTTCCATGTGTCCGATGATGCTGCAGCCTTTCGCGCCTTCTACCTTCGCCCCACCAACGGACGGGCCCAGGACCAACTTCGCCGCAATCACGCAACTCAGTATATCGCCATGCCCGGGTATCCATGGCAGCGGCTTCGTCGCGAGCAACCTGGCGTGTACGAATCCTATCCTGATCTCGTCGCAGGCGAGTGGACGCCGATGCGCATCGAAGTCGGCGACAGCACGGCAATGTTGTTTCTGACGGATTTGACCAGCCGGCGCTGATTGTCAATGATCTCAAGGCCGGTCCGGCGGGCGCTCGCGTAGCGCTGTGGATCCCAGGATAGTGACCGTATTTGGCCCGGAATGGTTTAAGTATTTGACGGAGGCATGGCAGTCGCGCTGCCGCCGGCACCTCATGGCCATTACCCGTTTCTGGAGGCGTGGCGCTGCCACGATCGTCAATGCGAGCTGTAGTCCTTGTTCTTATCGCTACCTTGTCCATTTTTCCGACCGACGGCATGGCACAGCGAACCCCCAGCCCAGCGCTGCGTGCCGTGTTTGTGAGCGAGGCTTTAGGTGGAGTCGTCGGAGCTGCGATCGGATACCTGGCTCTTTCCCAGACGATTCCCGGCTGCTTAGGTGAACATGACCTCGTGAGCTGCCAGGAAGGTGTACCCGGTCCGGCAGTCGCCGGCGCGGCCGCACTCGCCACGGCCGGGGTAGTCATCGTCGGTCGGAGTCGCGGCACCAACCCATCCGTTGTTGGTGCCGCGATCGGGTCCATTGCCGGTAGCGTCGCCGCCGTAGGGCTTGACTACCTGATTCGGAGAGAAATGCGCGCGGAGCAGGGTCTGGCGACTGCGACTTTCACTGTGTCCCTGAGCCAGGGACTCCTCGCGGCCGCGACGTCGCGGCTGTTCAGCAACATGCGCAGGACATCACACTGATCCGCTCGGTGCGTGTTTGAAGATTCCTGTTGGACTTGGTCGGGCGACCGTGCGCTTGTCCCCTGCGGGAACGCATATCACGTCGCCGATCGTCGCCGTTCCTCGAGCATTATCGATGGTGGAGCCACGGCCGAAGAGCCACCCCAATGCTATTGCATCATTCGAGCGGTTAGCCGGAGATCACCAAGAGCGCCATGGACGAGCGCCTCGGCTCGCACATGGTCGAGCAGCTGGCGGCTGCCAGCGTGATCGCCCATTGCCCAGCGACTACGGACGACGGCAAGAAGTGCTCGACAGGTTGCTCTTGACCTGCAATGGAGAAATCCCTCCGGGGCACCCGCAACTGAGAGGGCCTCCCCATGCATTCCGGTGCTGGTCAACCTGACAACCAATGCGGAACGGGTCAGCGAGTCGTTCGGAAATGTGCGGATGTGCCCCAGCGCGGCATGAATCGCTGCAGAACCTGCGCCTGAGGCGAGCATGGCGCGTACTGCCGCGCCTCGCACGCGCCAATTGTCGCTGCCCCACATCAGCACGTCGCCTGCGGGATCGAGCTCAATTTTGGCGATTGTACTTTTCAGCGACACATTCACCGTATCCATGCCCCTCCCTTGCACGCGCACCGCGACGGAATCGCCGTTGGCTCCCCGGACCACCACATCGAATGGATAGGAGATGGTCCCGACGCGTCCGACGCGAATCTGATACGTGAATGGCGTTTCGATGATGGATCGAACGGACTCCACCTGGTAAGCAATTCGCGCGTCGCCGCGTTGCCATAGCGCGACCCATTGCTGTGCATCTGGGAGGCCGGCCTGCTCCAGTTCAAGCGCGAAGACTTCAGGCGAAAGCGGCTGATGCCAGTACTTGCGCAACAGTGCCTGCTGAAGCTCGAGAAAACGGTTCACACCAAGTCGTTGTGCCAACAACTGAATGCCCACTGCGGCCTTTGCGTGCGAGATGAAGCCACCATAGTCGGTAGTAATTCGTGACCGTTCAGCCGGGCCAAGACCGAGGCGCTGTTCGTGTGATGCCGCCTGGGCGATGAGAACCCGCTCGGGATTCTGAAAGAGGTCGGGGACGTACCAGTAGTGATTGAAAGGGATTCCCTTTCGCTCCGCCATGTACAAGTGGTCTGTCCAGATCCCGTTGCCGAGCATCAGCCAGCTGTAATCACCGGGTCCTCCCTCTCCCAGGACACCATGCCCCCAGTAGAAGTGCCCGAGCTCGTGGGCAGCCATCTCGATAAGAAATTCAGGTCCACGGTACACTCGATGGATCATGAACATCCCGGGCATGGCGTTCCCACCGCTTGCGGTCGCGAAGCCGGGCAGTATGCCAACGGCGCCGTAAGGGAAGAAGCCGAGGTTGCGAGTGTACCACGCGATGGCCGCTGCGGTGGGGATGACGAGATCGCCGATGGCGCTGTCCGGCGACACTCGATCGAAGACGTTGATCTGCACCCCTTCGCGCGTTGCCGTTGTGACCCTGAAGCCTCGCCCGATAGCGAGCGGCATTCCCTCGACGTCCGGAAGCACGTGATGCGCTCGGCGCTTTACACCCAGCGTCGCAGTATCGCGCACTCCGCCACTGAGCATTTCGTATGTCGCCGGGTAAGTGATCGATACGTCAAAATCTGCGTACTCCTGTGCGACGGACTCCACGTGGACGGAGGGATACCAGCGGCTGTCGATGGATCCAGCGTTGAAGAGCCCATATCCCAAGCCCTGCGTGGAGCTGTCGACGATCGTTCTGAACGCCAGATCCAGTACAACCCCGGAGCGACCATCGAGTCGGATGAGATACCAGCGGGACACACTATCCGCCCCATTCCGGAACGGCACTTCTCGCCCGCCCATCCGGACGGTCGTGACGACGGTTGAGCGACCGGTCCGCAGGAGCACCGCCGTATCGAGAATCGACCGAGGCACGGTCGCGCGCAGTGTTCCCCGGAGTGTTCGCTGGCTCGCTTCATAGTCGGCCTGTATTGCATAACTGATACGCGCCTGACCGCTCGTTGTGCCGAACGGGAGGCACAGAATGCACAGCACCATGCACGTGCATCGTAGTGTGGATTTGCGAACGTCCTTCGTCACGGATGATCCCTCAGCATCGGTCGTTGTTAGCTGCGTACATCCTGCAGAATGCCCCACTTTCGCCAGGGCTCTCCACGTCATGGCTTGCGGGGCCATCGTGAGTTCCACCGCGGACGCTCAGGGATCCCACATCGCTCCGCGCGTTCACACCGTACTCGCGGCTGCGATCGACAGTTTGAGGCGGGTGTCGATCGGGTGTTATGGGGCGGCAGACTACGGAGCTATTGAGCGGCCAGCGATCTGGTCAATCGCATCAACCGCTCCGCAGCCACCCCCCGCCTCCTCCACCTCCGGAGCTACCACCACCACTACCACCTGTATCGTTGTCCAACGTGTCGCTGCGCGAAGGCGTCGTCGGACCTTGGGGCGCGCATCCGGCCACTCCACCGAGGATCACGGCACCTGCGAGGCACGTCAGAATCACGGCCGACTTCACTGCTCTGCTGATCTTCATAAATGGCTCCCTGTGTAGACAGCAGTTTGTGTTCGTTACGCTGGCGTTCACAAGTCGCGCGGGCCGATACGTTCACTCGTGGGATGTGCAGCGATCAGCACTTCTCCGCCATTCTGACTGTCGACCTTCCACGTCCGGTCAGTAGGGGATTGGTGTATGATCACGACGTTGGGAGCGGCATTCGCGATGCTCGCGACGCTGCCGGGCCTCTATGGCGTACTGGCCTATTCCGTGGCGCAGCGCACCCGCGAGATCGGTGTGCGGATAGTTCCCGTGTCGCCGCAAGCCAGTGATCGCCGGACCATGTCAGCGCCTTGTCCCTCGTCGGAACGGAACATCCCCAAGACGCGGCGATTCGCGCGCGGGCAGGTCTATTTCGTTTTGAAGCCGAACTTCCCTTCTGGTCCATGCGCCATTCCCCAGGAAACCGACATGAACATCCTGGCAATCGTTCTTGCCGCCCTCGCCAAGTTTCTGCTGGGCTGGCTCTGGTATTCGCCCATCCTCTTTCTACGACCCTACCTCCGCGGTGTTGGGATCACGCAGGATGAGATGACGCGCACGATGGGAAAGGCACTCGTGGCCGACCTGGTCCTCAACATCGTCATGGCGGCCGCCCTGAATTGGCTCATCGGAGCCGCGGGTGCAACCACGCCGGTTCACGCCATGGCCATTGCCCTGGTTGCGTGGGTAGGATTCACGTTCACTACTGGCGCAGCGGCGATTGGATATGAGCGCCGGCCGGCGCGGTTGTTCTGGATCAGTGCCAGCTTTCATCTCGTCGGCGCCCTGGTAATGTCGGTCGTGCTTGTCATCGCTCCATGACACGCACCCTGAAGGCTGTGCCGACACGACTTGTTGGATCCAGCCCAGGCGCGTGTCCCAGGCCACCTCGCCTCAGTTTGTGAGCAGTCGCCACATCGGCATCAGGTTCCAGAACTCCAGCTGGGCGAGCATCGTGATCAGCAGGACGCAGGTCGCGACCGGCACGATGCTGTCGCGGATGCGACGCCCGCCTGCCGGTGAGGCCAGCAGGGGTACCGTGCCAACCACAGCAACGATGGCGGCTGGTATCAGGAACCAGGAGAAACTCAGGATGGTTCTGGGCGCCGTGGGGATGCCGAACTGAAACGCCCATTGGTCCGCAGTCGCGAGAGCGAGCGCCACGGCCAGGACATAAATCGATATCCCCACGGCCGCGAGCGGCCGCGCGACGCCGGACGGGGACTGCGCCCCGAGCTTGCGCCTGCGATGCCAGGAGCGCAGCTCGGCCGAGCCGAGGATGGTGAGCAGTGTCCAGTTCAGAATCAATGCGAGCGCGAGCAGTGTCCGGTTCTGCCAGCGAGGCACCCTCCTGAAGGACGTCGTGGGTGACTCGCTGCGGAACAGGAAGATGGCGCGGTCACCATCACATCGAAGCCCGACGGCGCCCGCGCTGTCCCGAAATGTCGTGGGTGCGGTGCGCCGATACTTTCGCCCGCTGACATCCAACCCTTCTTCCGTCGCGACGACGCGGAGCTCACGAACATTGCCGGTGAGAATCCCGAGTCGGGCAACGCTGGCGTGCGACTGTCGCATGTCACGGTAAAAGCCGCGGATGTCCCGGCAGTCAGGCACCGCCGGCGTCTCCGCGCTATACGGCGGCGCGGGCGTCGCCTGGAGCGCGTCGGTGAACAGTGTCGTCAATTCACGCCCAAGCCGGCCACCGCTGCGGCTGGAGAATGCCGCGAAGAATGCGGCGTTCCGCGTGGGCACGATTACCACGACGTTTGCGTAGTCCTGCCAGCTTCCACCGTGCAGATACGACGCTGGAAGTGTGTTGCCCTGCCGGAATGCCATCGTGCTCCCCGGCAAGTCCGGATGGTTGCGGAACAGGAGGGCCAGCGCGCGCGCCGCGAGCGCGCTGTCGCTCGCGGAAGACGGCAGCACCAGCGACGATAGCAACCGGCCCATGTCATTAGCGGTCGCGAATCCCGCATCGGCGGGCGCGTCGTTGAAATAGAGTCGCGGCACGTCGGAACCCTGGAACGCCGCTCGCGCCCTGAACTGTTCGAGGTTTCCGGGGAGCGGTTGCTCAACGCTCGTGTGCGCGAGACCCGCCGGCTGGAGCACCAGGGAATCCACGACCCGCTCGTACGGCGCGCCCGCGATCCTCGCCAGGACGTGCCCGGCCAGCGCGTAGCCGATGTTCGAATACGAGGCCACCATCCCCGGTTGCACGTCAGGAGGCCGCAGGTGTCTGTCCAGATAACGTTCCAGCGAAATGCGCGCGCTTGCCGTGGTGGCCGCTGATCCGACGGTGGGATCGTCGTATCCAGCCGAGTGTGTCAGCAGCATGGCCATGGTCACGCCATCGAGACGTCCGTCACTCAGCAGCGGCGATGGGGTGAGGTACCGGGCAATGGGGGCGTCGAGGTCGAGCGCTCCGGAGCCCACCAGGCGCGCGGCGGCGAGCGCGGTCAGCAACTTTGTGGTCGAGGCAAGCCCGAACAGGGTTTCGGCGGGATCCACCGGCTCCCCACCGCGCGTGGTGCCGAAACCGCGGGCGATGCGGCTGTTACCACGCACCACGACAAATGCAGCTTCGCCGATTCTGTCTCGCTGCAGTCCGGCACGCGTGGCGGAATCGAGCCGCGCGACAAGGTCGTCGCCGGTCGACTGCGCCTGCAGGAGTGAGACGCGACCGGTCACAAGCATCGCTGCCAGCACGATCGTCCGCAACGCCGGCACCGTGCGCGCGGCGCATCTGGCGTGGGGTGACGCGCAGTAACGAGCATTCGTGATCATGCCGGAATAAGGTTGAACGCAACCAGTGTCGCCGAGATTTTGGGACAATCCGTGCTCGGCGGGGATGACTGCTGCTGTTCACGGTGGGGAAGCATGCGCTATCCTGCGTCCCTGCCGCCGCCAACGATTCCTCTGTGCAGTGGGTAATGTGTGACTCGACTTCTGACGACAGCCCTTCTCGCGGTCGGAGCAGTGTCCCCTCCCGTGCACGCGCAGGCCGCCGGATCGGCGAGCGGTAGTCGCGCCTTCTTCATGGGGGGCACGGCCGCGTCGCTCGCATCGGGCGTCCAGGGGAATGGCGTCACCCACCGGAACACCTGGATGGATTCAATAGCATGAGGTGCCAGTCACTTTCGGGCTGAGAAACCGACGACGTTCCCTCCGGGCTCGCGGATGTAGAACTCTGTGGTCCCATAAAATGTGTCGTGCCGCGCCTTGACCACGGGAGCTCCTTCTACCTGCCGCTCGATGACGGCGAGGTCGCGAAGAGACGGAACGGTGATGAAGAGCGCTGCGCTGCGGCCCACCAGCTCCGACGCCGACCTGGGATCGTCGGCGATCACGCTGGCGCGGTTCTGGTACATGATCTCGACCTCATCCTTCCTGACGCTGGCGAAGATTAGACTTCCGTCCGGCCCGGGCACCTCGTTTTCCGTCGCGAATCCCAGGCGGTCGGTCCAGAACTCCACCGATGGACCTACGTCATCCACGATGAGCACAGGCGCGAGTGCGGTCAGGGAATATGATGGGACGGGCACGGATCCTCTCCTTGCTGGCTGTTGAGCGATGAGTGTGGCGGGGGCCACTTGTCGAGGCGCTATTCAGTCGTAGATAAGAATCAACGAGGCGCTCGGGGCTCGTATTGGAAAAATCCGACATGCAGGTGAGTCGACCGGGTCAGTCGTATGTCGAAGCGCCGCCGCCGCAGGCGCTGGCACGCTTCGTCGCGTGTCTCTGGTCGATGCGCATTCCCGTGCGTACCGACACGCGCATGCGCATTCTTCCCAACGGCTGCGTCGACATCGTCGTCTATGCCAGCGATACGTCGCTGGGCGAGGGGAGTGCGCAGATTGTCGCTCCGCCGCATCGCAGCTTTGTCGTCGGATCGACACTGCGGAGTTTCTTCGTTCGCAGTTCCGGCTCGAGGCATGTCGTTGGCGCGTCGCTCCTTCCTGCTGGCGTGCAGGCGCTGCTTGGTGTGCCTGCCCGCGTCATTGGTGAACGCATCGTCCTCCTCGAGGACATCGTGGGTGCGACCGCGATCGCAATGGAAGACCGGATACTGTCGACCACCCACGATCGCGCTCTTTCCGGGATTGGCGATGCCCTGCTCCGCCTCCGCGCGTCCCGAGAGGTTCCGCCAGTGATTGCGCGTGCCGTTCACTCGATCCGGGCAGCGGGCGGTCAGAGGCGGATCGACGCGCTGGCCCGCGAGACGAACCTGTCCGCGCGTCAACTCGAGCGCGCATTTCTCGAGCACGTCGGGGTCAGCCCGAAAACGTACTCCCGCCTGGTGCGCTTCGATCGTGCGGCACGTGGGATCAACACTCGCGGACCGTTGCCTTGGTCGCAATTTGCGCTTGTTCACGGGTACAGCGACCAGGCACATCTCGTCAATGAGTTCACGGCATTCGCCGGGATCCCTCCTGCCCAATTCGAGCGCGAACTGGCATCAGCTTGGCCCGGTCCCGCGACATCCACGGATCGAGTGCCTTGATCACCGACATAGGCGAGGACCCTCGCAGGATGGGCTCAGATACTGTATCCCGACGCTTCGGCCTCAGGGTGCCGAAGAACAGTGTGGAGGGCGAGGAAATATCCAATGACGGGCGCGACCCCGAACCCCAGCAGCGGGAAAGGATAGTTGCGGATAAGGGCAACCAGGACGCATCCTGCGAAGTACACGCCAAGTGCGCGTGCCGTTGGCGAAGTCAGTCCAGCTCTCCCTATCAGGAACGGTAGAGGGAGCAGGACCAGGGACAATATCGCCGCCACGAGCCACGGCATACCGGCGGTCCGGGCCATGAGAAGGATTCCTTCGACATGCGGCACGGGCTCCAGCGGATCAGGACGGAACCACGAGACAACTGCCAGCCCGATAACCAGGGCTGAGCCCAGCGCCACAGCGCGATCCCGCATCAGACCAGGGACTGCAAGGATCAGTACAACGAACGCTGCCGCGAGCCCGGAAGCCTGCGCTGCGTCAGGTTGCGCTACGAGGATTCCCGCCGTCGCTGTGACCAGCAGA
>Ga0196976_1000837_pt1 | contig 16924 bp, 17 predicted proteins | sample S3v_513CmetaG_FD_148644 | JGI IMG/M metagenome (GOLD analysis project Ga0196976, IMG submission 148644) | Soil microbial communities from Anza Borrego desert, Southern California, United States - S3+v_5-13C | ecosystem: Environmental > Terrestrial > Soil > Desert | place: USA: California...
AGATATCCGAACACGACTTGCAAGAAGGCAAGATTGGTATCGTAGGCAAGACCCGGGATGCTGATGATGGTCAGTGTGCTGGTTTCAGCGGCGACGATGGAGAGCGCGATAGCCCACCACGGGACATTGCGGTCTGCCAGGAAATAATCACGTAGCGAGCGTTGTGCCTTGCGAAACCGGAGGCCGAAAAGCGTGATGCCGACTAGATAGCAGATGACGAGCGCGAGGTCCAGCGCGTTCAGACCCATGAAGAAATGAGCCTCTCCTGTACGAGATTGCGCCATTATGCAGGAACCACAGCGTCTACGGTCGAAAAGTTCGCGCATGTGGTAGAACTAGGCCGAATGGCACTCTTCCTCGGTATTGACGGCGGTGGTTCGCAGACCTCCTGCGCAGTGGCAGATGATGTCCACGTGCTCGGCACGGGTGCGGCGGGCGGGTCCAATCCCGTGCGGTTTGATGATGCGCACGTCCGTACTTCGCTGCACCAGGCTATTCATCAGGCGTGCGCAGAGGCCGGTGTCGAGCCGAAGCACATCGAATATTCGTGTCTTGGAATTGCGGGATCGGCAAGGGAAGATACGCGGGAGAGAGTCGAACGCATCGTCGGTGAGGTCATTGGAGGGGAGATCCAGATCGTGGGCGATATGGTTGTCGCGCACGATGCAGTGTTTCTCGGAGAACCAGGCGTGGTGGTGCTATCGGGAACGGGCTCGATCGCTTACGGACGCAACGAACGTGGGGACACCGCTCGAGCGGGTGGCTGGGGTAGCGTCATCTCGGACGAGGGTTCGGGATATTGGATCGGGCGGCGGGCGGTCTCATGCGTGATGAGGGCGGTGGATGCGGGCGAAAGCACCATGCTCGTAACGCACATCCTCCACGAGTGGCACATTGCGTCGCGCGAAGAACTTGGGCGCATGTGCAATGCGGTGCCGTACCCTGATTTTGCGCGGCTGTTCCCGCTGGTGCTGAAGTGCGCTGAGGAAGGCGATCGGCTGGCGCAACAGATACTGGACGAGGCGGCTGCTGAGCTGGCGGCCTTGGCGAGAGTGGTGCTCAGGAAGCTCTGGCTCGGGCCACGTGCCGTCAACCTGGCAATCAGCGGCGGGGTGTTCCACAACTCGGCTCGCGTGCGATCGAGGTTCGAGATACTGGTACAAACCGACCGTCCAGATGCGACAGTACGGTTGGCGGAACTGGAGCCAGTGCTTGGCGCAATCTACCTGGCGAGGAAAATGGCCGTTGCCCGTGCCCAGGCAGACGGGCCGCGGTTCCGGATTTGAGAAGGATGATGGTAGAAGACTCAACTGGGGCGAGAGCGGCTGGCAGTGAAGATGCGGGTGCGTCAGCTAATGCCGCTGAGACAGTTCAGCGCCCAACGGCAGAGTTACGAAGCCTTGCGGCTGACGCTAGGCAGCTGACGGAAGACCTCGCCCTGAAACTGCTGGAGCGGCGCGATTTGAATCCAGTGGTGCTGGAAGCGATGGCTGCAAACTCAAGTGTGATGAAGCACCGGCGAGTGATCGTCGCTCTCGTGGCTCATCCGAAGACACCGCGGTACGTGTCGTTACCGATTGCACGACGACTCTATACATTCGAAATGATGAAAGTCGCGCAGACTCCGGCTCTGGCTGCTGACCTGAAACTCGCCATTGAAGAAGCGATCATATCCCGCCTGGAAACTGTCTCTGCGGGCGAGAGGTTGACACTCGCCAAGCAGGGTTCTACGCGGGTGGCGGGAGCGTTGTTGCTGGATCCAGAGATGCGCGTGGTGCATGCCGCACTCCAGAATGCACGCATGACCGAACGATACGTGGTGCGCGCCATCATGCGAGCCGAGGCATCGACCGCTTTCATCCATGCTGTGTGCGCACATGCGCGGTGGTCGCTCAGGAGAGAGGTTCAGCTCGCACTGCTGCGGAATGAACATACGCCTTTGGCAAAGGCGCTGCAGTTCGCGCGAACACTCCCGAAGAGCACGTTGCGAGAGGTGCTCCCGCACTCAAGGCTCCCCGCCACTACCAAGACCTATCTCACGGCTGAGCTTGGCAAACGAAAGAGCTAATCGCTTCCAAAGCGTACGATCATACCTGGATAAACGCAGTCATCGAAGTAGCGGGTTTAGACCCTTTGAACAGCCCGACCATCGGTTAAAGGCTCAAGTCACGCTGCGTACTGCGTGTGAGAGCCGCCGTGAAGCTGGCATCATCGGATCGGCGTTTCTTTCGAAAGATCCGGAGTCGTTGATTGGGAGCGCGCCCGTAAGCAGTACAGGAGGGAACATCTGCTTCGCCAAGGATCGGTAGAGTTCTTCAATGCCCAGTTCCGAACTGGAACAAACGCCAACGCTGATCGAACGGACAGTGACTGCTTGCCCGAGCGGCGAAGAGGAATACGCCGAGGTTCGTACGTATGACCCCGGAAGCTCCTGTGTCGGTTACTGCCGGCCCCATCAGCGTGAGCACAACCAGTGTCGCGAAGAACGATCGTCGCGACGTCCACGAGAGCAACGCTTGTTTGCGGAGTGACGCAGCACGATTGTCGGCCAGCGGAGAACACAGGACGACGATGAATCAGGCACATACGATGCAACGTCTGTTCATTCTGGGCCGGCGTCGAACGGGAAGCCTGGAAGCTGCCGGTGAGGAGTCCTGAGTACCTTGCGTCGCCGAGGCTCTTTTAGGCATCCATTTATGTGTTCGTCAAGGAGGACGAATGCCGAATAATCCTGGAGACCCACAGGTCACTCCTCTGAAACCGGAAGAACCCGGCACACGGCGTGATCCGGAAGGACGCACCGCCGAGGACAAGGACTGCGTGAAAGACAAGATGATGGATAAGACCCTGGCGGACTCGTTTCCGACCAGTGACCCGCCAAGCTCGATACCGGATCCATGCGAGGATGATTCGTTCGCGGCGTAAGCGGGTAAGTCGCGGAAGATTCAACAAATGGCTCCCCCTTGGGAGCCATTGTCATTGAGCTATGCGGTAAATGGCGGACCAGCTACTCGGATGGGGTGACTGGCTCTGCTGGTGTCTCGGTCGGGTGGAAGTAGTCCAATATTGCTCTGGCCTGTTTGGAGTTGACTACCGCCGAGAGTGCGGCGGAATCGGCGTTGCGAACGGCCTCAAGGGATCCGAAGTGCTGCAACAGTCGCCGCGTTGTCGTTTCGCCGATACCGGGGATCTCTTTCAGCTCTGTATGGCGGTCGCGCAGTTGCCTGCGCTTACGGTGGAACGTCACGGCAAAGCGGTGGGCCTCGTCTCGGGTCTGCTGGATGACGTGCAGCACGGGGGAGTGCCGGTCGAGGACGATTGGCTCGTCCTCCTGTCCGTAGAGATAGATGACCTCCTCGCGTTTAGCAATAGATGCGAGGGGCTGAGTCGTGACGCCAAGCGATTCCAGAGCCTCGGCAGCCGAGTGTAGCTGGCCGATTCCGCCGTCTATCAGGATGAGCGACGGGAACGGCTTCTTGTCTTCCAGCAGGCGCTTGTACCTGCGGGTCACGACTTCGCGCATGGAGGCGAAATCGTCCACTCCGATCACTCCCTTGATGATGAACTTTCGGTACTCGCTGTTGCGCATCTTGCCGTCTTCCCAGACGACCATGGAGGCCACTGTCTCGGCACCTTGTATGTGGGAAATGTCGAAGCACTCGATGCGCTTGGGCTCCTCGGGGAGCATGAAGACGTCTTGCATTACGGACTTGACCACGTCTGTGCGGGGCTTGAGGACGCGGAAGCGCTGGTCGTAGGACTGTTTGGCATTGTTGCCCACAAGATCCAGCAACGAGCGCTTGTCACCGCGCTGCGGGACCTCGATATGGACGCGCGTGCCTCGCTTCTCACTGAGCAAGTCTGAAAGAGTTTCGCGGTCCTCGAAATCCACGGGGATAAAGATTGTACGCGGGACGTATTGCGCGTCCACGTAGAGCTGCTTGACTAAAGAGCTGAAGAACTCGCCTACTTCGAAGCCTCCGTTGGCATCGAGTTCACCCAGGTCTTCCCAGAAAAACTCGCGGCGGTCGAGCACCTTGCCGCCGCGCATGTGAAACAGGTTGACGGCGAGCATGTGGTTCTCGAAGTGATAACCGAGCACATCTACATCTTCGCCTTCGGCTGCGGCCATGCGCTGCTTGTCTTCCAGTTGCTCGACGGTGGTGATGAGGTCGCGGTACTTGGCTGCGAGTTCGTACCGCTCATCGGCGGCCGCGCGGGCCATGCGCTCGTGCAACGAGCGTGACAGGTCGCCGTGGCGCCCCTCCAGGAACATGCGAACATCGCGGACCGCTTCGCCATAAGCCTCTGGCGACGTGAGTCCCGAAACACACGGGCCAAGGCAGCGTTTGATGTAGTACTGCAGGCAGGGCCGCGAGTGCGAGCGGTTCAGGTCGATGGTGCATGAGGGCACGAGGAAGTGTCGATGGATGACATCGACCACTCGATACGCGAGATTTGCAGGGAAGTAGGGTCCGAAATACTGCGAGCCGTCCCTCTTGAGACGCCGGGTGACAAAGACGCGCGGAAAGCGATCGCCGGTTGTGAGCTTGATGTAGGGGTAAGTCTTGTCATCACGCAGAAGGATGTTGTAGCGAGGCTTCTTCTGCTTGATCAGGTTGTTTTCGAGCGCCAAAGCCTCGCGTTCGTTGTCGACCACGATGTACTCGAGATCGACAGCCTCACGGAGCAGCGAGCCGGTCTTTGCATCCTCAGAAGCGCCTTGAACGAAATACGATCGCACGCGTGCGCGCAGACTTTTCGCCTTGCCGACGTAGATGACCTTGCCCTCGGCGTTCTTGTACATGTACACGCCGGGCGCGGTCGGGAGCGTCCGTATTTTCTGGTGAAGGTCCATTGAGCTTCTCTAAAAGGATACCTGCGGGAGAGCCGGTAAGCTAATCGGGCGGTAATCATTAGATTCCCGAGCCTGCTGGTTAGTTCCAAGGCAATACCCCCGCCGGACGCGGCGGCTATACTTCTACTCTGTTTTCGAACTTCTAAACCACACGGCAGGAGCACTGATCGTGACGAATGCAGATGGAAGCAACCGGGGCGAACTGGTGGTCCTCGGGGTGTTGGTCGCGGCGGGCCTAATCATTGGAGGCTGGGCCCTCGGAACTCAGATTAAGGCAACTCGCCTGGCGGACCGGTACGTGACTGTGAAAGGCCTCGTCGAGCGAAACGTAAAATCCGATTTGGCCATCTGGTCGCTCAGCTACAAAGAGGCGGGCGATGACCTGGCAGCTGTGTACGCCAAGTCAGAAGCCGACAAGAACACAATCCTGCAGTTCCTGCAGCAGCAGGGAATACGGGACGACGAGATCGTGACGGGCCTGGTTCGGGTGGTGGACACCCAGGCAAACGAATACGGAGGCATGAATCGTGCTCCGAAGCGGTACATCGTCGAACAGGAAATAACCGTGCGGACGGCGAGAGTGGACCAGGTAGCGGCGGCGGCACAGAAGTCCATGCAACTCGTGCAGAAGGGAATCGTGCTTAGCAGCAGTCCGGGTCAGGGTCTCGTGTACAAGTTCACTGGTCTGAACAAGATCAAACCGGACATGATCACCGAGGCGACAAAGAATGCACGTGCGGCGGCGGACCGGTTCGCCCAGGACTCCGGGAGCCAGGTCGGCTCCATACGGCAGGCGAACCAGGGGACGTTCTCAATCTCGCCGGCGGACCAGGCCGGTGACGTGGGCGAAGGTGGCGGCTACGGTGGCGAAGGGAGCATGATGAAAGCAGTGCGAGTCGTGACTACGGTGCAGTACTACCTGGAGAAATAGGCAGTCAGCCCCTTTAGCGACTGAACTAATCCGGGCACGAGCACGCTTGGGAGTCTGATTTGGGTTGAGATGCTCCGGTTCCGGTGTAGGCGCAATTGCTCGTTGTGGCAGCGGGTGGTAAGTTCCCCGTCTGTGGCTTGGAGGAGAGCAAATGAGTGTCGGGCGTCTGCTGTGTGGAGTTGTGCTGGGCTGTGCTGTGTTGAGCGGGAGCCTCAAAGCCGACACGGTCAGCACGAAAGCACGTACCGTAACCAAGCTGGCCGAGGGCGTTTACGAGATACGACATCCCGATGCGCCGGACGAGTTTCCGCAGGGAAATACGACGGTGATCATCGGCTCCAACGAGACGCTGGTGGTGGACTCCTGCTACCTCCCATCGAGCGCACGACAAGACATCGCTCAGATTCGCCAGTGGTCCAAAGTTCCGGTGCGCTATCTGGTGAACACGCATTGGCATTTCGATCACACGATGGGGAACGGAGCGTATGCGGAGGCCTACCCGGGTCTGAAAATCGTTGCGCAGACAGAGACGGCGAAGCAGATCGCCGGGTATAACCCAGGCTGGTTCGAGCGCTACCCAAAGCGGACAGAGGAATTCAAGCAGCGGCTCCACTCGGGCAAGGACGCAGACGGAAAACAACTCACCGAAGACGACCTGAAGCAGTTGCGCGACACGGTTCCGGGACGTGAGCCGGTTTGGGCAGAGTTCTCGAAGATCGTCGACAAAACCCCGGACGTGACATTTGAGCGCGAGTTGCGTCTCGACCTCGGTGGCCGAGAGGTCCGTGTGATGCACCTGGGGCGGGGGAATACGGCTGGGGACGCAGTGGTGTATCTGCCGAAAGAGAAGATCCTCATCACCGGCGATCTTGTTGATCATCCGGTGCCATATCACTTTGGAGGGTATCCGCGCGAGCAGATTGAGACTTTGCGGCGGCTCATGGCGATCGATGCTCAGACCATCGTTCCGGGCCATGGAGACGTGCTGCGTGACAAGGCCTACATCGGGCGCATGATCGAGTTCATTGATGCCGTGACGTCAAGAGTCAGCCAGGAGGTGCACAGGCTTGGGGCGGGGCAGCGAAACTTGGAGGCGGTGAAAAAAGCAGTGTTGGAGAAACTGGACGTTGAGGAATTTCGTAAGCAGTTCGCGGGCGACGCCAAGGAGGACAGGGACTTCTTCGACGGCACTCTGACCGGTCTGGTCACGGCGGCGCACGCGGAGGTTTGGGGAAGATAAGGGCACTCGGTCCCGCGGCAATGCCGCACTGCAAACCTCGTGGGCCCACTTTCCGCTGCTACTTCCTTCCTTTAGCAAGCTGTTCGGCTTCTGCGCGCAGCCGTTCTTCCTGTTCGCGCAGTTCGGGCGTGAACTCAGGACCGAAGTCTTCCGTCTCGAAGATCTGCCGCAGTTCGATCTCGCCTTCTTCACCAGTCGGATTTGGGCACCGCTTCGCCCACTCAATCGCTTCTTCCTTCGACTTCACCTGCCAAATCCAGAAGCCCGCTACGAGTTCCCTGGTTTCCGCGAACGGCCCGTCCATTACAACGCGCGTGGAACCTGAAAACTTGATGCGGGCTCCTTTGGAACTCGGGTGAAGACCTTCGCCTGCAAGCATCACTCCGGCTTTCACCAGTTCCTCGTTGTATCGACCCATTTCGGTCAGCAGTTGCTCGCTGGGCATGACGCCAGCTTCTGTGTCCTTGTTGGCTTTTATAAGTACGATGAACCGCATGGGGTTTCCCTCCTTGAAAGGGTCTTCGGAGTCGTGAATCGTCCAAACTCCGTTTCACCGGATAGTCGATTCGGCAAGATTGAATTCGACGCCTCGGGTCATTCGGGAACGACCACGCGATGTCTTTGAAGCGCTCTTTCGTTCGCCTGGCGCATGTTCGCGCCTTGTAAAAAATTCTTTGCTGCTCCTCAGATTGCTCGATGCAGGTGTCGCCAGGTGCACTTTCGCGGTTCGCGTCAGGTGTTAAGCCTTTTAGTTCTAATTCGTTGCGCTCCTTGGGCGATTGGCAGGGTGCTTGCACAACGGATGTGCGAAGGCCGAGGGGTCGCCCTAACAGGCACCCGGAGTACCCGGCGCAAGAGGCTGGCCGGTCACGAGTTCAAAGTCAACTCCCAGGATATCCGGATTGACCGTAGTCCGGTGCGCAGGGACGCAGGAGCCCTAGATTATGAGCAAAGTTCCAGTGGTAGCCGTTCTCCTACTTGGCAGCATGGCATTCACAGCCGGTTGCGCCACCAAAAAGCACGTCGCGCGCGAAATGCAGCCGACGATCAACAAGGTAAACGAACTGGACGATCTGACGGCCAGAACGACCCGCGACATCAGGGACCTCGATCAGCGGACACAGAAGGGGATCGCGGAAGTGAACGAGCGCTCCGCCGCGGCCGATCAGAGGGCTCAGGCCGCAGGGCAGCAGGCTGATCAGGCGCAGCAGATCGCTTCGAACGCCGCTCGCGGGGTAGATACTCTCACTCAGCAGGTCGTGAACCTCGACAACTATCGCCCAGTCGCCGAAACCAGTGTTCATTTCGGCTTCGACAAGGCTGACCTGACGTCGAAGGCGAAGAAGGCCCTGGACCAGCTCGCGGCAGAAGTTCCCAATACGAAGGGCTACATCGTGGCAGTCGAAGGCTCGACGGATTCCGTGGGCGACCCGAACTACAACTACCAGCTCAGTGAACGCCGCGCATCTGCCGTGATCCAGTACCTCGCCGTGAACCATAGGATTCCGGCGCACAAGGTCTACGTCATCGGGCTCGGCAAGGACAAGCCAGTGGCGAAGAACAACACGTCGAAAGGCCGGGCTGAGAACCGCCGCGTTGAAGTTCGCCTGATGACGAACGTAGTGGGCGAACCGCAAGCTTCGACCGGTCAGCCGAGCGCACAGCAGTAAGCACAAGAATTCACGCGAGGTGCCCCCACACCTGGCGTGAGGAGGCCGCACCAAGCAATACATACGCACTCCCCCTTGACCGGTGCGATGCGCATTTCGCACCGGTCATCTTTGACATTCAGGTTTGCCTCCCCCAGGGCAAGTAGCGCCCCCTCGAGGTTGAGGGATCGCACAGAACGCCGTCCGCTCTTCGAGAACGGGCGGCGTACTTATTCGGGCTGAAATGCAGGCCTGCTGGCGAAACGAGCAGCATGCAAGCGGGTTAGAATATCCGTATGAAGCGTCTGATCGGTCTCATAGTTCTACTGGTCTCGTTGGGATTAGCGGCTGCCGCGCAGGCGCCGACAGATAACGCTCCACCGCGATCCGATGAAAGCTCAAGCAAAGACACGAAAGTAGACCTGCGACCGCCGATGGGCGATGCGGTTTCGCACCCGAGCAGCGGGATCGCCGAGGAAGTGCTCGAGGTGTATACGTGGGATCCGCACAAAGCTGAAAAACACGTTGAGGTGGGGGACTTCTACGAGAAGCGGAAGAACTACCAGGCTGCGGCGGCCCGATATCGGGAGGCGTTGAAGTGGAAGCCAAACGATGCAGCGGCGACCATCAAGCTGGCGAAGAGCTCCGAGAAGCTTGGAAAATTGGACGACGCTCGAGAGGCATACGAGAGCTATCTCAAGATTTTGCCGCGAGGACCATTCGCCGAGGAATCGAAAAAGGCGCTTGAGCGGCTCCCGAAGCCTGCGGAAGAAGAGAACAAGTCGATCGGCGAGTTGAAAACAACTCCATCAGAGAATAAGTCGAAGTAGTCAAGCGAGAAAAATGCCCGCGCCAACGTGCGGGCATTTTCCATTTGCAATCAGCTCCGCACTACTTTTCGACTCGGCGGAACTGTCCCGTCGTCGCGTCGACGTCGACCGTGAGCTTTGCGTCGTTGCGATTGGTTCCGTAGATGACGCGCCAAGTGAGTTGATTCGTCTTCGAATTCCAATCGAGGACGTAGAAGACCGGCTGATTCGGCTCTTTTTTGGTGAGCTTCTCTCCGCCATTCTTTTGGGCGACTTCAAAGGCCTTTCCGCTGTCCACCTTCAGGAACGCCATATCAAAAACTTGCGTGCTGGTGTTCGAAGGATTGTAGTCGTCCTCCGCACTATGAGAGATGCCGCGGTCGGGAGCGTCGGGGCCCGTGAGTCCAGACCACGTGTAGGCCTTGATGGCTTTGCGCGAAGGCGATGCGAACGCAGCACGCCAGAGACCCGCCTTGCCTTCATTTGCAGGTGCGCCCTTGGTGTACGTGGACTCCAGGCGGTAGGGCTTCACGTCACCGGCGAACGAGCGCGCTGCGACGTACAGCTTCTGAAAGGCTTCCCTCGCCGTGACATACTCCGGTGGTTCGTCCTTCTTCTGTTCGGCGGCAGTGGGCTCCGCGGAGGTATTCTCAGGCGCTTTCTTCTCGCCAGAGGAGCAGGAGGCAAGCGTCATTAGCGAAAGAAAAATTAGCAGTGCCAGAGCTTTCTTGTGCATGAAAGACCTTTCAAAATTTGTGCGACTGAACACGAGAATTGCACATCCGATCCACTTCATCAACTCGGTTTCAGTTACGATGGCGCATGTATGGGTGCTGATTAGTACTGTCCGTGCTACTCACGTCAGAACCTTCGAGGTGGCAAATGGATGCTTGGTTGAAGCAGGCGCGAGAGGAAATCGAGGACGCGACCGCAGGCATATGCGGCGAGGAATGGTTGCGTGCGCCAGAAGGTAAGTGGAATTGCTCGCACATTCTCGAGCACTTATCCATGACATTCAGCGGGACCGCGCGCATGCTGGAGAAAAGGCTCGCAGCGGCGAACCCGGATCCGGTGCCTTCGCCCACCCTCAAGCAGCGCATCATCCACCTGCTGATTTTTACGCGCGGCGAGATTCCCGAGGGACGGACCGCGCCCATGGGTGTGAGGCCCAAGGGCATTGATGGGCAAGAGGCACTGCGGCGAATACTTCAGTATCTGAGCGCCATGGCAGAGCAAATCGATGCCGCCGAGAAACGCTGGGGATCATCGGCCTACATCGCGCTGCACCCAATACTGGGACCACTCAGGGCTGACCAGTGGCGCAGATTTCATTTCATCCATACGCGGCACCACATGCGGCAAATCAAAGAGAGAAGGAGGCTGTGAACAGCGGCCAGCAGTCCGCGCGGGCGGGATCCTAAAGCTAATCCAGCCCGTAGCTGTGAATCTTCGTAAGCAGAGTTTTGTAGCTGATGCCAAGGCGTTCGGCTGCGGCAGCCTTGTTCCATTTGCATTCGCGCAGTGTTGCTTCAATCTTCGCGCGCTCTACGGACTTCACGGCTTGTGACGATATGTCCTGCAAAGGAGCATTCCAGTTGATTTGAGCATCGGCCGTGGCGGCGGACGCCTTCAAGTTCGCTGAAAGGTTCAGGTCGGAGGCGCGCAATTCGGCATCGTGCAGGATGGCCGCACGCTCAATCGCATTCTGAAGCTCGCGGACATTGCCCGGCCAGGAGTGGGCGCGCAGAGCAGACAGCGCGTCCGGGGAGAACTTCAGGCGAGGCTTCTTCAAGTCACGGCGAAAGCGCTCAAGAAAGTGTTCCGCCAGCGTCACTACGTCTTCTCCGCGCTCGCGTAACGGCGGGATGCGAATAGGGAATACCGCGAGCCGATAGTAAAGGTCTCGGCGAAACTCGCCGTTCTCAACCGCGGACTCAAGGTCGCGGTTCGTGGCCGCGATCACGCGAACATCAACGCTGGTGGACGCACCGCCTCCCAGGCGCTCTATCACTTTCTCTTCCAGCACACGCAGCAACTTGCCCTGCACCTCGAGAGGGACCTCGCCGATTTCATCGAGGAAGATCGCGCCCCCGTGCGCCATCTCAAATTTCCCCGACCTCCGCTGGTTCGCGCCAGTAAAGGCCCCTTTCTCGTGCCCGAAGAGTTCGTTCTCCACGAGCGTCTCCGGGATTGCAGCACAGTTCAGGGCAACGAATGGCTTCTGCGCGCGCGGGCTGAGCTGGTGGATGGCTCGTGCGAAGAGTTCCTTGCCGGTACCGCTCTCTCCCAGAAGAAGCACGGTGCTTTCTGTCAGGGCAATGCGCTGCATCTCGCGGGCGGCACTTTGGATTGCGGGATGTTCACCGACGATCCGCGGAAATCCCATTCGCTGCGAGTACTCTTCGCGCAGCACGATGTTCTCCCGGAGAAGTTGCTGGCGTTCGATCGCCCGTGCAAGCAGATGCTTCAGATGTTCGAGATCGATGGGCTTCTGAATGAAGTCGTAGGCGCCGTCACGTATGGCGGCAACCGCCTCGGCAACGCCCCCGAAAGCGGTCATGATGACTACGGGAACGCTCGCGTCGGCTTCAACGGCCGCTCGGAGTACGTCCATGCCATTGCCGTCTGGGAGCTTCAAATCGGTCAGGACGGCCGTAAACCGCTGGCGTGCGATCGCAAGTAAGGCCTCATTGCAATTCGCGGCCGGTAGTACGGCATAGCTCATCCTCTGCAGCGCTGTGGCGAGCATCTCACGCAATTCCGACTTGTCTTCCACGAGGAGGATGGAGTCCATGAAGGGTTCCGTACGTGTGCAGTACAGGTCTGGTTCTTTGAAACTCAAGTACCGCCGCTAAGGGCAAGAGGCGACCGAGTGCTCTGGCCGCCTCGACATTCTACTGATTGAAGTTCTTTACTCCACCTTTACCCCGGCCTTGCGGGCATCCTCACGGATTTGATCCAGCTTCTCTTTTGCTGTTTTCAGGTCCTGCTCGAGCTTCGACATCTCATCCTTGTGCTTGCGCTCTTCTTCGGCCCACTTCTTGTCGTCGCGGAGACGCGCACCTGCATCCGCATAGAAAACAGCGGCGCGCAATTTGTGTTCGCGGTCCGCGAGTTGCTGTTCCTTCTCCAGCCTGCTGACCTTTTGTTGCTGCTCGGCGAACTGCGCCTTCCAGTTCTGTTCAGCCTTTTCAGGATCGTCGGCGTCGCTCTTATCGGCTTCGGCAGTTTTCACTACGGAACTTGCCTCCGTCGTTTCGCTCTTCTTCTCGTCTGACGCTTTCTTTTCTTCGCTGGTCTCGGCAGGCGCTTCGACTGAGCGAACATCTTCATCTGTATAGGTCTTGCTGGCCTGTGGCTTCGGCTGTTTCCTGTTCTGGCGCGCGGCATCGCCGAGCGATTGAGCGTATGCACCTATGCCGAGCCCCACGGTGATGGCAACGACGACGAAGAGTTTCGTGACGCGACTCATACAATCCCCTTAGCAAATGCAGCATCTGCTGTGGGCAGACGCAGAATACGCTGTTCAAAATTCTGAGTTGCTGACGCGTATTCTAGCGCGTTTCGGCGGGTTTTCCGGAAGCCTTTCCGAGGGGAAGCGAGAGCGTAAAGGTCGTGCCCGACTGGGCAGTATCGACCGATACTGTACCTCCGTGCTCGGTGACAATGCGGTGGACCAGCGCGAGTCCAAGGCCGGTACCGTGCGGTTTAGTCGTGAAGAAGGGAATGAATATCTTGTCGAGGTTCTCGCGGGGAATCCCCGGGCCGTTGTCGGTCACAGCAATTTCAGCGGTCTCGCCGTGGGCTTTGACTCCGACGCGGACCAGCACCGGCATGCCTTCACCGGCGGATTCGGCGGCATTGCGAAACAGGTTACTGAACACCTGGCGAAGCGCGATTGGATCGCCGAAGACTGCCAGACCGGCAGGAACGGGGTCGCACTGCACTCGGCAGCGGCTGTCGCGCTTGCAGTCCTCGATGAGCGATGCGAAATCGATGGCACTGGCGCGAAGTTCCTGAGGGCGCGCGAAACTCAGGAAGTCAGTCACAATTCGGTTTAGGGTCGTGGTTTCGTTCGCGATGTGCTGGCCGAAGTCGCGCGAGGAGTCATCGGTCGACGTCGCGAGCATTTGGGCGTAGCCGCTGATTGTGGCAAGCGAGTTCTTGAACTCGTGCGCGATGCCGGCGGACATCTCTCCAAGCGACGCGAGGTTCTCGCGAATACGTATCTGGCGCGCCAGGCTTGTGATCTCGGTAAGGTCGCTGACAAGGCAGGCCGTACCGAGCATCGCGCCTGAACCTGCGCGCACGGGCGAGAGCGTCACCCCCAGAACACGAGCCTCCCCGGCGGGCGTCACGTATTCAAGCTCCATGCGGCGGTAGGCGATGCCCTGCGTGAGGGAGAGTTCGAGCGCCTCAAGAATCGGATCGGCACTGCTGTATGCTTCGCCGGTCTCACGGCGAAGCGTCACCACGCCTTTGAAGAGGTCGCGCGCGTGGAGCCCGGTAGGCGAAGCGTAGCCGAGTATCTCGCGCGCGGCCTTGTTGGCCTGCTGCACCATTGCCGAGGTACCGAAGAAGAGGACGCCGCTGGTCAGATTCGAGAGCACGGCGGCGCTGATATTTTCAGTGTTCGATGCGCGCGCACTTGCTTCCTGGCGAAGACGCTGGAGCTCCTGTTCCTGCTCTTTCAGTTTCGCAATAACGCCGTGATAGGCCTCAATCGGCAAACCCGGCATTTCGCTGGCTGCCGGGTTGGGTTCGTGAACGACCAGCGCTTCTTTGGGCCTCATCCTGCGGATCAGCCACACACCCAGGATAAACGCGACGAACAGGACGATCCCCAGGATCAGCATTGCTCGTAACACGGCGGGATTGGCGAGGACGTTCATTAGAACTGGCCGAGATACCACTTCAGGAGATTGTCGCCGAAAAACAGAGCTACGAGCGACATCCCGCCAAGAAAAACTCCAAAGGGCAATTCGAGGTAACGGAGCGCGAGGGAAGCGGAGTCCCATGCCCGCTGGCGTGCGTTCCTGACCCCCGCTCTTGCGTAGCGGCCCAGGCGCTTCGAAAACACACGAACCAGGACGAGCATACCGTAAACCCCTCCCGCCAGACTTGCAGCAAACAGCACGAAGAGCGTCAGCTTCAGTCCCAGGAATGCGCCGATCAGCGCCATGAGTTTGACATCGCCAAAGCCCATGCCTTCGATCCCGCGCACACGCATGTACACCTCGCCTGCCAGCCAGATGAACCCGGCTCCCACCGCGGCGGCAACGAGGGCATCGCTGAATGACAGCACGCGCCAGCCAATCTCCGGCATGGCGGAGAACGCATCGGGAAAGTACCGCGAGAGCAATCCGGTGACGGGAACGACAAATGCGAACACAAGGCCTGCGGCGAATCCGGGTAGCGTCATCTTGTCAGGCAGCAGGTGTGTTTCAGCATCGGTGAAGATCAGGCCGAGGATGAGGAAGGAGAAAAGAAAATACTTCAGTGTTGCGAGCGTGAGGCCAAAGTACAGGAAGACGAAAAGGAACAGCAGGCCGCAGATCAGCTCGACGATGGCATAGCGTGGCGTTATGCGTTCGTGGCACCTGCGGCAGCGTCCGCGGAGTATGAGCCAGCTCAGGACCGGAATGTTGTCGTACGCGGCGATTGGCGTGTTACACGAGGGACACGCGGAACGAGGGGACACTACGGAGAGCCCGCGAGGAAGGCGGTGTATGCAGACATTCAGAAAGCTGCCGAGTGCCAGTCCGAAGACAAAAATGGCAGCGGCAAAGAAGTAGTAAAGGTCCACTGTGCGCCCGTGCCCGGTGAATTTGTCCGAATGGCTCGATTATAAGGGCGAACAGCAGTCGCGAAGTTGGCAGGCGGGGTTACTCCGGGTAACGAAGGATGTCGCCCGGAAGTTTCGGAGCCATTGTGTTGTTGGGCGGCAGCTCGTCAACCCAATTGATCTTGCGGCGATTCACCAGGCGCATCTCGGCCAGGTGCTTGCACCAGCCGTCGTCGCCGGTCTTCTCCGAGATTTCGAAAGCGAAGCCGGACTCCTCGTGGTCGCCGGACTTCCAAGCCTTCAGGCTCTCCACAAGACGCTCGTCGAGTTCTTCGTTCGGTCGGAGAACAAGGATCCAGTCGTTGCGACTGTCCACGATGTAGGCACCCAGAGTGACGCCAGGGATTGCTTTCTTGACCACCACTCCGAACAGCCGAGTCTTTTTGTCCTGGTCAGGATCGCAGCCGTCGACCACGATGATCTCGTCACAGAGTTTCAGCGATTTCAGAGTGCGCTTGAGGTGCGGCGCGTCACTCGCGAGTGGCACGAGTCCAGTGATCCTTGGCATGCTCAGGATGAGAAGGGAAGAGCGCAAGCACGAGTTGCATCCGCTCTGCGGTGCCGTTGCACTTCGGCGCTAAAAACAAACCCCACGGTCCCAAAGAGGGAACGTGGGGTTGCTGGAAAAGCTGTTGGTTACTCGCCGCGATTGCGGTTTAACTGCGAAACCGCGGTCACAGTTAACGGGCTCTCGAGACGGAACGTCAGCAGTGCCTCCGAACCGAGCCGGATCTGCTGGCCCTTGGTAGCAGCGGAAACGCCGGTTCCGGCGCCTGCGCCGATGGTGGCTCCAATGGCAGCACCCTTACCGCCGCCAGCCAGACCGCCGATCAGGGCGCCCACAGCAGCACCGCCGCCGACTTTGGCGGCTGTCGCTTTGCCGCGGGATGACCCAGACTTCGACCACTGGTCCGTCTGGAGCTGATAGCCGCGCCCATTCACTTCAAGCTTGATTAACTCAATGGCCAGGGTGGACTGTCCGGCAAAGCGGCCAGCACTCTTAACATCGACGACTCGGCCCTGAACGTCTGCGCCCGCAGGAACGACAACGTCATCGTCAACCACAATGGGAGCGTTCAGCGTACCTCGGAAAGTGTCGCCGGGCTGGTTCACTTCCGAATCAACCGCGTCGATCAGGCGTACCGAAAGAGTTGTTCCATCCGGGATGGTGACCTTCCGAGCCACCGGAGCGGCCGGAGTGCTCGGCGCCATGCTCGATCCACTGGACGAGCCGATGCCGCCGCCGGACGCTTCTTCGCTGTAGTCGCGAACTCGAGACGCGCTACCACGAGTGGTGGTGGCGCGTGTTGCCGCAGGGCGCGAGCTACGGCGAGGCTGAGTTGCGGCCGGAGGTGGCGTGCTTTCCGCTTGCTCCTGCTCAGCCATAGGTGGAGGCGTCGCGCTCGCGGTCTGGACCTGAAGGTTGTTAACAACGGTCTTCACGCCTTCAACCTGCGCGGCGTCATTGGCGGCAGCTGCGCGTTCGGCTTCAGAATTCACGTTGCCGGCGATCGTCACCACGCCATTTGCCGACTGCACGCTGATCTGGCGGCTCTGCACGTTCGGATCGCTGAAAAGTTTGTTTTGAACGT
>Ga0196976_1000838_pt1 | contig 16896 bp, 14 predicted proteins | sample S3v_513CmetaG_FD_148644 | JGI IMG/M metagenome (GOLD analysis project Ga0196976, IMG submission 148644) | Soil microbial communities from Anza Borrego desert, Southern California, United States - S3+v_5-13C | ecosystem: Environmental > Terrestrial > Soil > Desert | place: USA: California...
CCGCCATGTTCGCAGCGAGCGCGGGTATGCAGGCTGTTGCCGCTGGGGTGTTCCCGACCTCCGCTGCGCCTGCCTCCGCCGTATTGTTGATTCAGCCGTCGGGGGAGGAGTATCACGTTGCGCCTGGTCCGCCCGTTTCAGAAGTTCCGAAAGGTGTGACGGCAAGGCTCCTTCGCCTCCTGCATCTCGACAATGCCGCGCCCTATGCCGTGAATCTTGTCACGCGAGCAGCGGTGTTCTCGAGCACGGGACTGATGGCGCTCTGGTTCGTTGCCGGAGGCATCCCACGCCGTCGTTCAAGCATTGCGATCGTGCACCTGTCTCCGACGTCAGAACGTGTGCGCGTACTCGAAACGCCTCGATTGCAAGTTCGACACTCTGACGTTTTCGCGCGCGCCTACGAAGCCGAACTGTCACAGGTTGTAGTGCCATTGCCGCTAGATTCGGCGCCGAACGGAATGACCGCTTCTACGGCGGCCTTACTGGAACTCATGGCGCATCCCGTGCCCTCTCAAGCGGTCCCTGATCATGCGGCGATTCTGCAGACTCTCGATGCAGCAATCTCGAGGGAGGCAGAGGCTGACGACCTCATCATGGCCGAAGTCGAACAGTACGCCCGCGTATTGCTCGGCGGAAGCCACCAGGAGTCGCCATCTGCCGCCGTGAGCACCGAGGCTGATGAGAGTTCAGCCCAATTGAATGTGCCAGAACCCCAGCCATCACTAGCGCCTATGGATGCTGAGGCGGTAGAACTAGAGTCACAGATTTCATCCGTACCGCCGGAGCCGACGATGGCAACGCAACCCAGGCGCATTGAAGACGACGACGTACTCGGTCTCTCCGAACTCGTTTCGCCGAATGTCAGCAGCGAACTGCTGCCGCTTGCCATCGAGGAGTTGTTCAATGCCGTCTCATCTGTCGAGGCCGTTAGCGCGGCCCAAGTCGATCCTTACGATCTGCTGCAATGCGAGATAGCGCCCGCTCCCGAGAAGCCCTATGTTCCGGAGCAGGTCGCCACGATTCTTCGTCCGGAGATGCTGAGCAGCTTGCTGCGTCCACAGAGCGCGCGTACTACGGCGGTTCCGCCTGCTGTCGCGGTTGAGCCCGGACCCTTGTTCGAGCAGCGCATCATCATCGTCGGGGATTCGGAAGCGGTGCTCGAAGTTGAGAAGCGCATCGTGATTTCCGCCGGCGCCCGCGTCATCACCTTCCGTCGCTTTTCGGATGCTGTGAGCTTTGCCGACGAGAAGGACTTCGACCTGATGGTTGTCAATGGAATGACTGAGGATGGGTTCAGCGCTACGAAGGTGTATGACTGGCTTGTTGCGCACCGTCCCGGATGGCAGCGTCGCTCCGCATTCGCACTCTCCGCTCCCGATCCGAATGCCGACGACTTTGCCGCGCGCACCGGCGCATGGTGCATCGTGCATCCGTTCGGTCCCAAGGAACTTGTCAGCTTCCTGCACGCCGTCATCACCCCGCCGGCATAGGCCAGTTCTTTCGGACGTACAGCTTCAACATCTCCCCGCTGTAAAATCAGTACTTGCCTTCCATCGCGCCCAAATATCGCGGACGCCTTGCGCCCTCGCCGACCGGGTATCTGCACCTGGGACATGCGCGCACCTTCTGGGTAGCTTACGAGCGAGCACGCCAGCACAACGGCACCCTTGTCTTCCGCAACGAGGACCTCGATACGCAGCGCGCGCGGCCGGAATACGTTCGCGCTATGTTTGACGACCTGCGCTGGCTAGGGCTCGAGTGGCAGGAAGGCCCCGACGTCGGCGGACCGTACGCTCCTTACGATCAAAGCCGCCGCCGCGATGTCTACCTTGAGATTTGGCGCAAGCTACGCGACAGCGGAGCCATCTATCCGTGCACCTGCTCGCGCAAGGACCTCGCGCAATCCGCACAGGCTCCGCACGATCTCGACGACGAACCGATGTATCCCGGCACTTGCCGCGGTCGCAAATCGGCGGCCAAAGAGCCGGCAGGGCTGAACTGGAGATTCTGTGTACCGGATGGCGAATCGATCGTATTTACCGATGGTGCCCTGGGTCGGCAGGAGTTTAAGGCCGGGCGCGATTTCGGTGATTTTGTCATCTGGAGGCGTGATGATGTGCCTTCCTACCAGCTCGCTGTAGTTGCCGATGACGATCGCATGGCCATCACCGAGGTGGTGCGCGGAGCCGACCTGTTGAAGTCCACAGCCCGTCAAATCCTGCTCTACCGCGCGCTCGGCCTTAGGCCTCCTGCCTGGTATCACTGTGCGCTTGTCACGGATGAGCAGGGAACCCGTCTTGCCAAGCGTCACGATGCACTCTCGTTGCGCACGCTGCGTCAGCAGGGAGCGACGCCTGAAGCGCTTCTGAACCGGTGCATTTTGCGGCCCTGAATGCCTCCCGGATAGCTTGTGTCGAACATCACAATAGCCGGTGACTTCACTCACCGCCTCTAAAAGCATGAGCCTCTACTCTGAGAACGTGGAGCGTGGCTGGAAAGCTGTAGCCCCCGGTTGCGAAGCCTGCAACTCTTAATAAACGGCGTTCCGGAGAGACATAGAACATGGCATACGTAATTACTGATTCCTGCGTGAAAGACCAGCTTTGCGTCGACTCGTGTCCGAGCGATGCGATCCACCCGAAGTCTGACGAGCCCCAGTGGGAAGCTGAGTCCCAGATGTACATCAATCCCGAAGAGTGCATGGATTGCGGCGCCTGCGTGGCAACTTGCCCCACGAACTCCATTTTCGCCGCTGATGATGTTCCCGAAGACAAGAAGGAATATATCGAGAAGAACGCGAACTTCTTCAAAAACTAGTCGCACAGGTTTGCCGGTGGGGAAGCGGGAAATCCTCCCCTATCCCCCAACGCAGTGCAGTTCCCCCGATTGCACTTCTACCGCTTCCCCCGGCAACTCCGTTCAGGTTCAGCAAGCTCCACCTTTCGATTCTTAGCATCCTCGCGGCAAAAGGTTCCCATCTCACTTGGCTAGGGCGCGGTCCTCGACGAAAGTTCGAACGACTGCAATTAGAACGGCCACCCGCATTGGAGTGGCCGTTCACCATTTCAGCCGAAATCGCTCAGCCAGCGGCGCCAACCAACTCCGGCACAAGGTGCAGTTCTTCCATCTGAGTCTTGACTGCAATGGAAAGCCTGCGGATGCCCTCGCGGATCTGATCCGGTTTCGTGAAAGAGAAGTTAAGACGGAAGTTTCGCAACCCGTCTCCCTCTTCTGTATAGAAGCAGTCGCCAGGCACGAATGCGACGTCGTTCTTCACTGCTACCTTGAAGAGCGACTGGCAATCCATGCCTTCGGGCAGAGTCACCCAGAGGAACAGTCCTCCCTGCGGATGCGTCCAAGTCACGCCCGGCGGGAAGAACTCCTTTAGGGCATGCAGCATCACGTCCCTTCGTTCGCCGTATACGCTGCGGATTGTTCGTACGTGCTCGTCAAGGAAGCCGTCTTTGGCCACTTCGTAGGCCAGCATCTGGTTGAACGTGCTGGTGTGCAGGTCGGCACCCTGCTTCAACTGGACGAGCTTCGAGATTACCTCAGGTGGAGCCACGATCCAGCCCAGGCGGATACCCGGCGCGAGCGTCTTCGAGAAGGTGCTCAGGTAAATGACGTTTCCGAGCTGATAGTGATCATCGCGACGATGATGCTCACGGTCGAGCATCACCAGCGGCGGCAGATGCTCACCCTCGTAGCGCAACTGACCATAGGGATCGTCTTCGATCAGCGGAATACCGTATTTGTCGGCAAGGGCCACGAGTTCGACGCGCCGCTCCAGCGACATGGTGGTTCCGCCGGGGTTCTGGAAGTTCGGCAGGATGTACATGAACTTCGGGCCGGAACGCAGCGCTCCCTCCAGGCATTCCGTGCGGAGACCATGCTCGTCGATGGGCACGGTTACGTATTCCGCCCCGAAGACGTTGAACGCCTGCAATGCTCCAAGGTAAGTCGGAGCTTCTACGAGGATCCGATCGCCGCGGTTGATGAGCAGTTTCGCGATGAGGTCCAGTGCCTGTTGCGACCCGGAGGTAAGCAGCACGTTGTCAGGCGTGGCCAGAATTCCGTAACGTTGCAGGTTGTTGGCGATCATCTCCCGTAGCGGCTTGTAACCTTCCGTCGGGCCGTATTGCAGGGCGGTGGTGCCGTTATCGGTGAGGATCTTTGTGCAAGCTTCTTTGAAGCGTTCTGTGGGAAAGAGTTCGGCGGCAGGCAGTCCGCCGGCGAATGAAATCACTTCTGGACGCTGCGTCAGCTTCAGCAATTCGCGGATAGCCGAGCTCTTAATAGTTTTCGTACGTTGTGCGTATCTATGGGACCAGGGACACGACATGCGCTCCTAACCTCCATAAAGCATGGCCATATCAGCTGCGGCCAGTTGCACCGTCCTCGACCGCCAAACCTCGCACACCGGGTGAGGCGAACAATAACAATGCTGCGAGAACCGTGATAGTGAGGATGATCGCCTGCGATGCCACGCACAGAATGCACCACACTCCCAGTACGTAAGCCTCGATGTAAGTCAGGTAGACCGCGAATCCGAGCCCACCCAGCGAACACACCAGCAGCGCAGCTGCGAGCTGCCGATTGCGTAGCGCGAGCCGTGACAGCACGACGATCAGTCCGTAACCCAGCACGCCGATGAGCGCTACCGGCACCCCACCGATGCTGGAATAGATACTCCGGTTGACGAGATCGCAATTGAAGGTCTCGTCAAAACTGCAGTAGTCCGTTTCGGTCACGCTGTAGTGGTTGTAGAGGGAAACAGCGGATATAGCTATGCCTGCGATGGCAAGGATCAAAATAGCCCACGAGTACCGCTGTGAACGGCTCATGGCAGTTTGCACCCCGTCTTCTCGCTCAGAATTTGCAGGCTCTGCAGGCCCTCGCGCCGTTCGTTGTCGCCGAAGACCCAGGTCGGATACTTACGGATTTGCATGTACTTGCATTGCTCCGTCTGTTGCCTGGGCGATCCGAGCACAGCACATTCCTGGTAGGGGATATAGGCGAATGAACCGCCAAAAAGATCCTTCTGCTTTTTGCAGTTCTCGCACCAGAACGCCCCATACATCACCGCCTTCTTCTCTGAAAGGCAGCGCGCGAAGCCGTCATAGTTATTCGCTCCGGCGTCTGCCGTCCCAACCGGCACCGCCAAGGCGAGTACACCCATCAAAATCGCCGTACCGAACCTTGTGAAGAGCCTATTCCTGCTTACTGGCATGGGCATACACCTATATCCTCCCGCTTGGCCTGCCGAACCGCCGTGATAATTGTCACCCGCCGGGGTGAGCTAGTCCCTGCCACAACACTGTCATCCCGGACCGGAACCCCGCTCCAGCGGTGGTTCCGCCTAGTCCGGCCCCTATTTAGACTTGTGGCAGATGTCACAGAAGCATTTTATCGCCTGCGACTACAATGCGCTCTGATTCGGAGGACCGATGAACTACCCCGTCTGGCAGACCCTGTTTCCCGCGGGTCTCCTCATCGCTGTCGTCGCCGTCGTCCACGTCTTCGTCTCCCATTTCGCCATTGGCGGCGGCGCCTTCCTAGTGCTGACGGAAAGCACCGCGTACCGCCGTAACGATCTCGGCCTGCTCCAATACGTGAAGCGGCACTCCAAATTCTTCGCACTGCTTACGCTGGTATTCGGTGCCGTGACTGGCGTGGGAATCTGGTTCACGATAGGACTGGTCAGCCCAGAAGCGACCTCCTCGCTGATCCACACCTTCGTCTGGGGATGGGCGATCGAATGGGTCTTCTTCTTCGTCGAGATCACCGCGGCCATTATCTACGCCTACAACTGGGACCGCCTCGATCGCAAGACGCACCTCACCATCGGCTGGATCTACTTCATTGCGGCATTCATGTCGCTGGTCGTCATCAACGGCATCATCACCTACATGCTGACGCCCGGTGCGTGGTTGCAAACGAAGAACTTCTGGGACGGCTTCTTCAATCCCACGTACTGGCCCTCGCTTGCGATGCGAAGCGTAATCTGCGTCCTGCTCGCCGGTGTGTTCGGTCTAATCACGGCCGTGCGTGAGCGTGGAGAAGTTCGAGACCGCGTCGTCCGCCTGGCGGGCATGTGGATTGTGGCCGGTTCGGTTTTGCTGCCGCTTACGGCCTGGTGGTACTACGCCAAATTCCCGGTGTTCGCGAAAGCGTACATGGCCGGTGCACTTCCGGCAGCGCAGCACCCGGTGCGGGGAGGCATAACCTGCGCCGCACTCGGGCTGTTGTTCGCGCTCGTGTTCGCCATCTGGAAGCCGCGACTCATGCGTGCGCCACTCGTCGTATTTATGATGATCTTTGCTTTCGGCCTCATGGCTTCCGGCGAATACCTCCGCGAGTTCGTGCGCAAGCCTTGGGTCATCACCGGCTACATCTACGCGAACGACCTCCGCACGGAAGCTATCGACTCACACATTGCGAACGGGGCCCAACCGAAGTGGCTGACCGTTGCGAATCCGGAAGAGGATCAGGTCGGATACGGACGAGAACTGTTCACCATCCAGTGCAGCAAGTGCCACTCCGTGGACGGCTACCGTGGGATGACGAAACGCGTGCGCGGTTGGGACGCGACGTTTGCGGCCAACATGCTGGCCCATCTCGACCAACTTCGCGGGAATGCCATGCCGAGGTTTGCCGGCAACGCGGCCGACCGCCAGGCACTTGGCGCTTATCTGGCCACGCTGAGCCCAGCGCGCGCCGAAACCATCACCGATGCCAACCGCGCCGAGATCGGCAAGCAGGTCTTCGTTACGCGCTGCGGAGCGTGCCACACGCTGGGCGGGACGGTGCGTCCGCTCGACGCAGCCTTCACCGGCGCGTCCCCTGAGCAGGTGCGCGACATGCTGCCGGTTCTCGAAAGCATGAGCCCCAACATGCCGCCGTGGACCGGCACCGACGCCGAAGCTCAGGCCCTGAGTACCTACATTTCCTCAATCCTGAGCGAAAACGCTGGAGCGGCAAAATGACAATACTCACCATTCCCACTCCCGACCCGATGCCGTTACCGGCCCCTCTTTGGCTGTTGCACACGCTTTTGCTGCTCGTCCTATTCCTGCATCTGCTTGCAATGAACTGCGCACTTGGAGGTGGCCTTACGGTGTTCCTCAACGCACTTCGAGGACGGAGCGAGAGACATCCGTTCTCGCGCCAACTCGCCACCGAACTCGCACCGATGCTGCCGATCTTCGTCGCCTTCACAATCACGCTTGGTGTGGCGGCGCTGTTATTCGTGCAGGTGATCTACGGGAATCTGCTCTACACCAGCTCCATCCTCCTGGGCGCCGCATGGATGAGCGTCATTCTGCTGGTCATTGTCGGCTACTACGGCTACTACTACTTCTCGCATCACGCCGAGAAGTCACCCAGGTCCGCCGTAGCGGTGCTCGCGGTCGCAGTGCTGTGCTTCCTCTGCATCGCCTTCGTATTGGTCAATAACATGAGCCTCATGCTCACACCCAACCGCTGGCAGCAGATGTACCGCGCGCATCCCGGAGGGTTCAACCTCAACTTCGGGGAGCCGACGCTGGTGTCGCGTTACCTGCACATGCTCATTGGTGCTATCGGTGTTTTCACGGCCGTGCTCGCGCATCTTGGCGTTCGAAAGATGAGGACCCAGCCCGAATACGGCGCATGGCTCGTCCGTCGATCCTCGGTGATATTTGCGCTCACTACCGGGATTCAGTTCATCACCGGGACTTGGTTCGTCATGGCGATGCCGCGAGATATCGCCATGTCGCTCTTCCGCGAACCCTTGCCAGGCATCGTTTTTGGTGTGTCGGTGATTCTGTCGCTTGTTGCGATGGTGCTACTGCTGATCGGCAGTACGGCCGTTAAACCTGGACCTCTCGTCCATGCCGGATTCCTGTGTGCGCTGCTCACGTTGGCGCTCATGGTCGGACTCCGCCACATGGTGCGGACTGCCTACCTGGCGCCGCACTTCGATCCGGTCACACTGCCCGTGAACTCTCAGACTGGAGTGATCCTGCTGTTCTTCGTCAGTTTCGTGGCGGGGCTCGCGACGGTCGGATACATGGTGGCGAAAGTGGCCCGGGCATCCGTGACAGCGGCTCGCGCTGCCGGCGCGGACTAAATCCGCGTCCGTCGCCGTCCGAAGTCGACGAAAGTTCGACGGAGTAGCTGGATCGGTCGTATACTTCCCGACACTGAAGCCGACTGGGGGAGGCACGTCCGAATGAATTCAGCTGCTCCGACCGGAGCCTCGGCTGTATCAGCTGCCAAGCGCGTTCCCACGCTCATCCTTGTGCAGGGGAACGAGCAGAAGCACCTTATTATCGATCAGTTGCCGTTCACCGTCGGCCGAAAGACCGAGAACGCGCTGGTCATCCCCGATCCCAGCGTCTCCAGGGAACACGCCATGATCGTGCAAGAGAATGGCGAGTTCTTTGTCGTGGATCGCGGCAGCAAGCAGGGCACGTTCGTCAACAGCGAGCGAGTCGAGCGACGGCAGCTGAACTCAAACGACCGCGTACAGGTTGGCGCCAACCCGGACGTTTACCTGCTCTTCGATCCATCCGTCGCGCCCTCCGGACGCGAGGCGCTCAGCCAGCTTTCAAGCTGGAAGCCGCGCAGCGCAACAACGGATCTCGAGCAACTGACGCTGTTTCTCGAAGTCGCGCGCAAACTCACAAGCAGCAACGTTCTGGAAGACGTGCTGGCTACGCTCATCGAGGCCACTCTGCGCCTGACGGGTGCCGAGCGCGGTTATATCTTCCTGCTCCAACCAGATAATAAGCTGCGCCTTGCGTGTGGCAGAAACGCGAAGGGCCAGGAACTCACTGATGACGCCACTCTCTCGCATTCAGTGTTGCGAGAGGCCATCGATGGCGTGAACGAATTTCTCGTAACGGACACGCAGACGCATGAGAATCTGGCCGCCCGCCAGAGTATCGTCGCGCACAACCTGCGCTCCATCATTTGCATTCCACTTAACACGCGGCACATCACGGAGACAGTTGGCGACCGAAATCAGACCGCGCTCCAGGCCCGCGGTGTTCTCTATCTCGATAGCCGCTATCTCGCCCGCGACCTCACCGGTGTCAGTCATGACATCCTCAAGGCAATCGCCAATGACGCTGCTGCAGTGGTCGAGAACGCTTATCTCGTGCAGGCCGAAGAGCAAGCTAAGCGGTACCAGCAAGAGTTGAACATCGCCGCGCGCATCCAGCAGCGCCTCATCAGTGTCAAGATCCCCGATTGTGCCTACGCGAAAATCAGTGCGAAGAGCGTTGCCTGTAAAGACGTGGGCGGCGACTTCTTTGACGTTGTCACGACGGACGATAGCCTGTACTTCGTAGTTGCCGATGTCTGCGGGAAGGGGATTACAGCCGCACTGCTGGCCTCCATCTTGCAGGGTATGACCTATTCGCACTTTGTGCAGAAGACGCCGATCGAACAGATCGTGAAATCTTCCAATCGGTTCCTTTGCGAAAAGCAACTCGAAGAGAAATACGCGACCCTCGCGTTAGCAAAACTCTCCAGTACGGGCCTACTCGATCTCGTCGTTTGCGGTCACGTGCCACCGCTCCTGATCCGGCAAGGTAGTAGCGTTACCGAGATTGAGAATTCCAACATGCCGGTCGGCCTCTTCGACTTTGCAACCTATACGGGAACTCAGGTGCAGCTCCAGCCTGGCGACCGCATCATCATGGTCAGCGACGGCATCACCGAGGCAGAAGGTCCCGATGGCGAGTTCTATGGAACAGAGCGATTGAAGGAAGCCGCGCTCAGCGCCGACATGGAGGCCATCTTCGGCTCAGTGCTTCGCTTTGCTGCCGATGTCCCACTCGGCGATGACTGCTCGGTCTTTGAACTAACGTATACCGGAGCCGGGCCGCATCAAGCCTGCGCGTAAGCATGCGCGCACTGAATGTGTGCAGTTGTGCGTGCCGGCCGGGGTCCGGCAGTCTTTGGAGTCGAGCACGCGCAAAAAGTCATTGACATGATGCTTACTCAGACTGCATATTTATGCAGTCACTTGAATAAGTATTCTGCATATTCATCATGTCGAAACTGACGCGGCAAAATCTCATTCTTGAAGTGGTCGAACGCGAGCCCATCGCCAACCAGGAGGAGCTGCGCAGACGCCTGGTGAAGCAGGGTTTCAACGTCACCCAGGCAACGCTCTCCCGCGATATTCATGAACTGGGACTCATAAAAACTGCTGACGGCTACACGCGTCCGCAGGGCGATCCCCAGGCCGAGCAGATGTTGCCCTCCGCCATGCGGCTTGTGCGCGAATTTGTGCTCGAGGTTCGCGAGGCGCAGAACCTCCTTGTCATCAAGACGGCAACCGGCTCTGCGCAACCAGTGGCTGCCGCGCTCGACGCAGAACAGTGGCCGGAGATGGTCGGCACCGTCGCAGGCGACGACACCATCCTTGTCATCTCGCAGAACAAGCGAACAGCGCACAAGGTGGCACTCCGAGTGAAGGGGATGCTCGTTTAGTGCCGTCGCAACTCAACACTGCCGTTCTTGGACCCAGCGGATACGCTGGGTTCGAACTCACGCGCCTGCTCGCGAAGCATCCGCGACTTAGCACTCCGCTGCTGTTGCGTCGCGAAGTCGAAGAGAGCTCGTCTGTCACTCTCGACGATATTTATCCGCACGTAACCGGCGGCGGGTCTTATCCGATCGAGAAGTTCTCGTGGAGTCGCCTGTATGATGCCGGCGTTGATCTACTATTCATGGCCACTCCGCACGAAGTCTCGCGCGAGTTGGTTCCCGAAGCGATCGGCCGAGGACTTCGTGTTGTCGATCTCAGCGGCGCGTGGCGGCTGCGTGACGCCCAGAACAGGGAAGTGTACGGATTCACCGATGCCGATCCGTCGCTCGCTGCAAAGCTCACCGACGATGCCGTTTACGGACTTCCCGAGCTTAACCGCGACCGCATCGCCCAGGCGCAGCTTGTGGCCAATCCCGGCTGCTACGCCACGTCGATCATCGTGGCACTTGCGCCGCTCGTCTCCGCAGGACTTGTCAATGTCGAACACGGTGTTGTCTGCGATTCGAAATCCGGAGTTTCCGGCGCCGGCAAGAAGCCCACGCAGAAGACGCATTTCGTCGAAGTCGCAGAGAACCTATCTGCATACTCGGTCTTCGGACATCGACACACCGGCGAAGTCCTGGAACAACTCGGGCTCGCCGCCGGACGGGTCATCTTCACGCCGCACCTGCTGCCCATTCCGCGCGGCATCCTTTCGACCATCTATGTGCGTTTGAACCATCCGAAAGCCGCAGTTGAGATCGAGACTTGCATGAAGCAGTTCTACTGCGGGTCGCCCTGGGTGCGAGTCTTCGCCGCTGGCAAGCTTCCGCAGATACAGTTCTCGCTTCGGACGAACTATTGCGACATCGGCTTTTCGCTCGGCCCGGACAGCAAGACGCTCATCCTCGTGTCCTGCCTCGACAATCTCGTGAAGGGCGCAGCTGGTCAGGCCGTCCAGAATATGAACGTCATGCATGGCTGGGACGAGCAGGAGGGTTTGAATTGAAACTTGTCGTGAAGATCGGCGGCAGAGCCATCGAAGATCCGCAACTGCTTAAGAAGTGCGCTCGCGCCGTCGCCGACCTCGCCGAAGAGGGCCATAGCGTAGCTGTTGTCCATGGCGGAGGAGCCGCGCTGACCCGCACCCTCGCCCAACTCGGCAAGAAGAGCCACTTCATTGATGGTCTCCGCGTCACCGACCCTGAAACGCGCGACATAGCGCTGATGGTTCTCGCCGGACGCGTAAACAAGCAGCTGGTTGCCGCAATCACTGCCGAGCGTCAGGCGGCGATCGGGCTCTGCGGCGGAGACGGTATGGCTTTCCTTGCACGCAAGAAGGGCGGAGGCCCCGACCTGGGCTTCGTCGGAGAGATCGCCTCGGTTGATCCGCGCTGGATTAACGCCATTTGGTCCCACGGCGGCATACCTGTGATGTCCAGCATCGCGCTCGGCTCCGACGGCGAGTACTACAACGTCAATGCCGATCAGATGGCCTCCTCGTGCGCCGCTGGTTGCAATGCAGACGCACTCATCTTCCTCACCGATGTTGCCGGAGTGAAAGGTGCGGACGGCGCGGTGATGCGCTGGCTCTCACTCCAGCAGATTCCAGCACTGGTGAAGGAGGCAGTCATCTGCGGCGGGATGCTGCCCAAGCTCGAGGCGTGTGAATCCGCGCTGCGGCATGGAGTGAATCGTGTGCGTATCCTTCCGGCCGATCACGCCGACGCACTGCCGGAGTTCTACTACTCGAAGATAGATTGCGGTACCGAGGTGATGGCTTCGTGACGCTCGCATCAATCCAATCCGCCGAGCGCAGGCTGCTGCTCCCAACCTACGACCGTCATCCCGTGCTCTTCGAGAAGGGAAGCGGCGTCAACCTCATCGCTGCCGACGGGAAGCGCTATCTCGACTTTCTCAGCGGCATCGGGGTCAACGCGCTCGGCTACAACCACCCGGCGATCACGAAGACCATTCGTTCGCAGGCTGACAAACTGCTCCATGTTTCAAACCTGTTCTTTCACCGCTACCAGTCCGACCTTGCTAAGAAATTGACGAACCTCTCTGGCTTGGATCGTGCATTCTTCTGCAACAGCGGTACAGAGGCCTGGGAAGGCGCGCTGAAACTTGCACGCGCCTACGCCGGACGCACCAACCAGAATGGGCACAAGTCTCCGTGGCGCATCATCGCTCTTGAAAATTCCTTCCACGGGCGCACATTCGGATCACTCGCCACTACAGGCCAGCTGAAGTACCGCAAGCCGTTCGCACCCGTACTGCCTGGCGTAAGATTCGTGAAACTGAACGATGTGGAAGGCCTTAAGCGCGCGTACGATTCCACCGTGTGCGCAATCGGTCTGGAGACCATTCAGGGCGAAGGCGGTATTCATCCCGTCAGCGGCGAATTTCTGAAAACTGCCCGTGAACTGACAAAAAGGTCCGGTGCGTTGCTGATGCTGGATGAGATTCAGTGCGGCCTGGGACGCACCGGGAAGATGTTTGCCTACCAGCACTACGCCGTCACCCCAGACATTGTGACCGTCGCGAAGCCCCTTGCCGCTGGACTTCCGCTCGGCGCAACTCTCACCACTGAAGCAGTATCGAAAGCATTCCAGCCAGGAATGCACGGCACGACCTTCGGGGGAGGCCCGCTCGCCTGCGCCGTCGCTCTCGTATTCCTTGAAACACTCGAGCGCGAGAGGCTCTTGAGACACGTGAATGGGGTAGGCAAGTATTTCCACGAGCAGTTGAGCAAACTTGACAGGAAGTACGCCTGCATCAGCGATATTCGCGCCTTCGGTTTAATGGTCGGCGTCGAACTCGAGACTGCTGATCTCGCCAAAGCCGTCGTGAAGGCGATGCTCGAACGCGGCATCATCATCAACCGCACGCACGAAACGACGCTGCGGTTCCTTCCGCCATACATCGTGACACGCAAGCACATTGACCAGGTAGTTCAGGCGCTCGACGAAGTCCTGTCCTCCTGCACAGTCGGCCAACGTTCTGTAGCGCCATCCCGCAAACCTCGGAGGACCCAGTGAGCACCATTCCCCTGCAACATTCCGCAACTGTAGCCGACGTACTGTCGCCACTTTCCGTGGCTTCGCGCGACCTCATCTCGGCTGCCGATGTTTCGCCCGGTGAAGCGCATGGTCTGCTCGATCTCACGGCACTGTTGAAGGCCCGTCCAGCGGACTTTCGCGGCGCACTCGCGGGAAAGCAGATCGCGCTCTTCTTTGAGAAGCCCTCGCTGCGTACGCGCATCACCTTCGAGGCGGGCATAAATTCGCTCGGGGGCTGCTCGTTCTTTGTGGATCAGACGTGCTCACGGCTTGCAGCGCGAGAACCGCTCAGCGACATCGCGCACAACCTCGAGCGCTGGATCAACGGCATCGTGCTGCGCACCTTCGACCACGCCACGGTCACCGGAATGGCCGATCATGCATCCATTCCTGTCATCAACGCGCTGAGTGATCTTGAGCATCCGTGCCAGGCATTTGCGGATTTCTTCACTTTGCAGGAGAAGTTCGGAGACCTCTCAAAGGTGCAGCTCGCCTACGTGGGCGACGGAAACAACGTTGCCCACTCCCTTCTGCTCGCAGCCGCTTCGCTGGGCAGCCACATCCGCGTCGCCACTCCCGCAGGGTACGAGCCAAGTTCCGAGATCGTCGCGCGTGCAAAGAGCATCGCCCGGGGAACGGGTGCGACTATTCTGCTGACGAATGACGCCGTCGCGGCCGTCACAGGTGCAAATGCCATCTATACCGATGTATGGGCGAGCATGGGCCAGGAACATAAGAGCGAGGAGCGGCGCGGCATCTTCATGCCGTACCAGGTGAACACGCAGCTGTTCGCCCATACCGCACCCGGCGCAGTGTTCATGCATTGCTTACCCGCGCACCGTGGCGACGAAGTCACCGCCGAAATCATCGATTCTCCAGTTTCTGTCGTCTTCGAAGAAGCCGAAAATCGCCTCCACGTTCAGAAGGCGATCATGCTTTTGTTGTTGGGTGGCGGCATGCGCCGCTTCGTCCCAGTCGCATAAACCCATATAGGACGCCGCGCGGCGATGGTCGCGCGTGTTGAGGAGCGCACATGTCGAAGAAGGTGGTACTCGCATATTCCGGAGGTCTCGACACCTCCATCATCATTCCCTGGCTCAAGGAAAACTACGGCTGCGAGGTCATCGCTCTCGTCGGCGATGTTGGTCAGGCCGAGGACATGGACGCAGTCGTGCAGAAGGCGTACAAGACGGGCGCATCGAAGGTTCACGTGGCCGATCTCCGGGAAGAGTTCCTCACGAGATACGTCTGGCCCTGCCTTCGCGCAGGCGCCGTTTACGAGCACAAGTATCTGCTCGGCACCTCGATGGCGCGGCCTCTGATCGCGAAATACCAGGTTGAGTGTGCGTTGAAAGAAGGCGCGCAGGCCGTCGCCCACGGATGCACCGGCAAGGGCAACGACCAAGTGCGCTTTGAGCACGCCTATCAGGCGCTCGCGCCGGAACTCGAGATCATCGCTCCATGGCGTGAGTGGGAACTCAAGTCGCGCGAGGACTGCATCGACTACGCCGAGCAGCGCGGCATCGAGATTACCGCCAGCCGTGCCAAGATCCATTCCCGTGACCGCAACCTCTGGCACATCAGCCATGAGGGTGGTGAACTCGAAGACCCCGCTAACGCCCCTCTCGATAGCACGTGGCAGATTTCTAACTCGCCGCAGAGTGCGCCCGATCGGGTGGAGGAGGTAAGCATCGTGTTCCAGCAGGGGACACCAGTCTCAGTTAACGGCATGAACCTTCCGCCGGTACAGTTGCTCGAGCTTCTCAACGACATCGGCGGACGTAACGCTGTGGGCCGAATCGACCTCGTGGAGAACCGCTTCGTCGGCATAAAGTCGCGCGGCGCATACGAAACGCCCGGCGGCACGCTGCTGCTGGCTGCGCACCGCGAACTCGAAGCACTTTGTCTCGACCGCGAAGTGATGCACTTCAAGCAGCACATCTCGCTCAAGTACGCCGAGCTGGTCTACTTCGGATTGTGGTTCACGCCCATGCGCGAAGCTCTAGATGCCTTCGTTAACGAGACGCAGAAGACGGTCACGGGTTCGGTGAAGCTCGCACTCTACAAGGGGAACGTCTCCATCGCCGGCCGCGAATCTGAGAATTCGCTCTACCGCACCGATCTATCGTCGTTCACAATGGGCGAAAGCTACGACCAGAAGGACGCGGCCGGATTCATTAAGATCCTTGCGCTTCCAGCACGCTCGCGCGCGATGGCCACAAGGAACTCAGAGGTGGCAAAGTGAAGATGTGGTCTGGGCGATTTCGTCAGCCGCTTGATCCGGACTTCGAGCGGTGGCAGCGGTCGTTCCCCTTTGACCAGCAGCTGCTCGAAGAGGAAATTGCTGCGAGCACGGCGCACGCCCGCGCATTGCGGGCAGCCCGTGTGCTCACACCCGAAGAACTCGACGCGATCGCCAACGGACTTCAGCACATCGCGAAGCATGCGAACGAACTGCTTCACGACAACGAAGCCGAAGATGTCCATCACTTCGTGGAGAAGCAACTGGTCGCCCTCATCGGCGAGACGGGATACAAACTCCACACTGGTCGCAGTCGGAATGAACAGATCGCGACGGACCTGCGGCTTTATGTACGTGGGCAGATCGACCTGATCCACGCTCAACTTGCGGAGCTGATGACCACCTTGCTCGACAAGGCCGAAGAGTCCCGAAATGCCGCCATGCCGGCCTACACGCACCTCCAGCGTGCGGAGCCCGTCCTCGTGGCCCATTGGCTGCTCGCGTATTGCGAGATGTTCTTCCGCGATGCCTCCCGGCTTGCCGACTGCCGCCGACGCCTCAACCAGTGCCCGCTCGGTTCGGGCGCTGTCGCGGGAGCCACGCTCGCACTTGATCGCGACCTCGTGGCAAAAGAGCTCGGATTCACGTCTCCCAGCGCAAACAGTATCGACGCCACCAGTGATCGCGATTTTGCACTGGAGTTCGTACAGGCGCTATCGATCTTGGCCATTCATCTGAGCCGATGGGCTGAGGAATTCATCCTTTTCAGCACCATTGAGTACGGCTTCGTCCGACTGCCCGAGAGCTTCTCGACCGGTAGCAGTGCCATGCCGCAGAAGATGAATCCCGATTCCCTCGAACTGATCCGCGGCAAGTCGGGACGTATCCTCGCCGACGCCAGCGCGCTCCTCATCACGTTGAAGGGCCTACCGCTCGCCTACAACAAGGACATGCAGGAAGCGCAGGAGCCCGTATTCGATGCCGCCCGGAACATTACGGCAATGATGCGTACCGCGACTGGTTTCATGCTCGATGTGGGGTTCAACTACGAGCGGATGAGCGCCGCTGCG
>Ga0196976_1000839_pt1 | contig 16891 bp, 15 predicted proteins | sample S3v_513CmetaG_FD_148644 | JGI IMG/M metagenome (GOLD analysis project Ga0196976, IMG submission 148644) | Soil microbial communities from Anza Borrego desert, Southern California, United States - S3+v_5-13C | ecosystem: Environmental > Terrestrial > Soil > Desert | place: USA: California...
GCTCGCGAAGAGGGCCGGGGCGACGCCGCGCGGGGAGCTCACCGAGCTGTGCGGGCGCCTCGGCCAGGCGCGGCTCGAGGTCGTGGCCGCGCCGCCGCCCTGGCAGCAGAACGACGAGTACATGGTCGGCCGTGACGCACCGTACGGGCCGACGCTGGACTGGGTGCGCGGCCTCCCCGCCGCCGGTGCGCCGGCAGCCGCGGCGCGCGCGCCGGCGCCCGAGGCGCGCGCGCCGGTACCCGAAGACCGGGAGCTCCGCACGGCGGAGGGCGGCGTGGAGCGCGCCGTCTCCGTCCCCGGACCGGACGGCCTCCTCCGCGGGATCCTGCACCTCCCGGCGCGCCGCGACCCCGCGCGCCCGGCGGTGCTCTTCGTGACCCCCGGGTTCAACTGCCGGACCGCGCGCTACCGGCTCTACGTCAAGATGGCGCGCCGCCTGGCGGAGCGCGGGGCGGTGGTCCTGCGCGTCGATCCGCACGGCATCGGCGACAGCGACGGCGTGCTCGACCACCCGATGGTGCCGGACCTCTACAACGCGATCGAGGGCGGGATGTTCGTGGCGGATACGCGGGCCGCCATCTCCTGGCTCGAGAGCGAGCTGGGCGCCCGGCAGGTCCTCCTGGTCGGGCTCTGCGGCGGCGCCACCACGTCGGTCCGCACCGGCGCCGTGGACGAGCGCGTGGCCGGGGCGATCCTCTCCGAGCTCCCGCTGCGGTTCACGCCGCGCGACGCCACCGAGGAGCAGGAGGCGCAGCCCGCGCCGCTCGCGCGGGCGGAGGCCGATCACTTCCTCCGCTCGTACGCGCGCAAGCTCTTCGATCCCGAGGCGTGGCGGCGCTTCTTCGGCGCGAAGAGCGACTACCGCAGCCTGTTCGCCTCGCTCCGGGTGGCGCTCGCGAAGCGCCTCCTGCCGCGGCGGGTGAAGGCCGACGACGCCTGGTTCCGCGAGCGGCTCGGCCCGTTCGCGAACCTCACGCTGGTCCGGGCGCTCGAGGGGTGCCTGGAGCGGCGGATGCGGATCCTCTGCGTGTTCGGCGCGACCCGGAACTCGTGGTTCTTCGCCGAGATCTGGCCGGCGCTGGAGAAGGCCCACCGCGCCGGCGCGAGGCGGCTCGGCGTCGTGACGATCCAGGACGCGGATCCGGGCTTCTCGCTGCCCCCGCACACGCGCGAGGTGCTGGAGAAGGTGACCGCGTGGGTGGAGCAGCAGCCTGCCGCGTAGCCGGGAGGGAACATGGCGCCGGTGACCTTCCACACGATCCTCTGCAACTCGGCCTGCCGGCTCGGCGGCGTCGCGATGACGGCGCGCGAGCTGACGCGGTGGGCGCGCGGTCCCGACGCGGAGGGGACGCTCTGGTCGCTGTACGCCGGGGAGCTGCTCGACCCCGCGTACGATCGCCCGGCCATCCCCTCGCTCGCCTACCGCGCGATGTGCAAGCTCCGCGCGCCGAAGTCCTGGATGGACGCCCGCCTCCGCCGCGCCGCGCTCCGCGCGCTCCGCCCGGGCGACGTCGTCTACCAGTTCCCCCCGTACGATCGCGCCTTCCAGCGACGCGCCCGCGAGCGCGGCGCGATCGTGGTGATGGAGCGGATCAACTGCATGGGGCCGACCTGCCGCGCCGCCATCACGCCCGCGTTCGCGCGGCACGGCCTGCAGCCCGCGTACGAGTGGTTCGACCCGGAGTGGAACGCGGAGGAGCAGCGGCAGGTGGAGGCGTGCGACTACGTCACTGCCCCGAACGCCTTCGTGACGCGGAGCCTCCTCGAGGCCGGCGTCCCGCGCGCCCGCATCCTCGAGACCTCGTACGGCTGGAGCCCCACCCGGCTCGCCGCAGGGCTCGGCGTGGAGCGGCCCGAGCGCGACCCGGTGTTCCTCTTCGTGGGGATGGGGATCCTCCGCAAGGGCCTCGATCTGCTGCTCGAGGCCTGGGAAGCGGCCCAGGTCCGCGGCACGCTGCTCGTCGCGGGGCAGATCTTCGACGAGCTCCGCGCCGCGTGCGGCCCCCTCCTCGCGCGCCCGAGCGTGCGGACCGCCGGCTACGTCGCCGACATCGCCCGGCTCTACGCGGCCGCGGACGTCTTCGTCTTCCCGAGCCATGAGGAGGGTGGGCCCCAGGTGAACTACGAGGCGGCCGCCTGCGGGCTCCCCAGCATCGTGAGCCCGATGGGCGCCGGCCGGGTCATCACCGACGGACGCGAGGGGTTCGTGATCGATCCCTGGGACAAGGATCGCTGGGTGGAGGCGATCCGCCTCCTCGCGCGCGACGTCGCGCTGCGGCGCCGGATGGGGGCGCAGGCCGCGGCGTCGGCCCAGGAGTACACCTGGGAGCGGGTCGGCGCCCGGCTGCGCGGCCACTTCCAGCGGCTCGCGGGCGCGGCGGCGGCCGTCTCGGTCGCGTGACGCCGGGGCAGGGGAGGGGGGCCCCAGCGAAGCCGAGGGGAGGGGCACGCCGCGTGGCAAGATCATCCCATGCGAGCTGCGACCAAGTACCTGACGTTCGAGCTCCCGCGCCGGCGCGGGCTGGTCCGGATCACCGACGAGGTCTCCGCCTTCTGCGCGGAGAGCGGGATCGCCGAGGGGATGATCCTCGTCTCCGCCATGCACATCACGGCCGCCGTGTTCGTGAACGACGACGAGCCGGGCCTGCACCGGGACATCGAGGAGTGGGTCCAGCGCCTCGCGCCCGGTCCCGCCGCGGACGACAGCGCGGGGGGGCCGGACTACCGGCACCACCAGAGCGGTGAGGACAACGGCGACGCGCACCTCAAGAACCTGCTCATCGGCCACCAGGTCGTCGTCCCGGTGACGAAGGGCAAGCTCGACCTCGGCCCGTGGCAGCAGATCTTCTACTACGAGTTCGACGGCCGGCGCCGGAAGCGGCTCGTGCTGAAGGCGCTCGGAGAGTGAACCTCGCGAGGAGGATCGCCGTGCGCGCCGGGTGTATGGCGCCGTCGGATAGGTGACTTCTCCGTGCGCGCGCTAGAATGGCGGGCAGATGGCGGAGTTCATCCAGAACCCGCGGCGCTCGCCCCGGGCGCCGGTGCGGTGCAGGGCGAACGTGGTGTCGGCGCAGGGCAGCTTCGAGGCGGCCACCGAGGACGTCGGCGGCCACGGCTGCCAGGTCGTCTCGCCGCGCCTGGTCCGCAAGGGCGAGCCCATCCAGCTCATGCTCTCCCACGAGGTCATGACCGAGGCGCTCCGCGTCTCCGGGCGGGTGGCCTGGGCGAGCGAGCGCGCGCCGTGGCGGCTGGGCATCGCCTACGCCGAGGAGGTCCTGACGACGAGCCAGGCGTGGTTCGACGAGCTGCTCGCGCGCTTGCCGGATCTGGCGGTCTCCCGTCGCATCCCGGACCGGATCCCGCTCGACGCGGTCGTGTACCTGGGCGCGCCGCCGAAGTTCCTCGCCGACTTCACCCCCGACGAGGTGGCGGTCCTCCGTTCCCTGGGCAGCGGCACCTCGGTCGCCGAGCTGCGGGCGCTCCTGCGGGATCGCTGGCAGGAGTCGCTCCGCGCGCTGTTCTCGCTCCTGGCGCAGCACCGCGTCACGCTGACCCGGGGCGCCTCGGTCCATCCGGACGCGTGGAAGAAGGCCCTCGCGGAGGCCGAGTCGGCGCTCGCCGTCGAGGCGCTGCGCGTCTCGGCGGTGCCGACGCTCACGCCGCGGCCGGCGCCGCTCGGCCCCGAGGCCGTCGCTCGCCCCGCGCCGGCGCGGCCGGGCACGGCGACGCCGCCGCCCGCCCGCCCCGCGGCGCCGAGCCCTCCCGCGGCTCCGCCCGCCGCCGCGGCGGTCCCGCCTCCGTCGTGGCCCGCGCCCGCCGCGCCCGCCGCGCACGCTCCGGGTGACGACCGCCCCGACTGGCTCGTGTCCGCCGCCGAGTTCGTCCCGGCGTGGCCGATCGCGGCGCCCGCTCCCGCAGCGCCGCCGCACGCGCCGGCGCGCGCCGCGGCGGATGACGCCCCGTGGGCCGAGCCGCCGCCGCTCACCGGCGGCTTCGCCCTGCCGTCGCCGCCGGCCCGCTCGCGAGAGGCGCAGGGCTGCTACGAACGCGCGCTCACGGAGCTCGAGGCCGGCCGGCTCGTCGGCGCCGCGGCGCTGCTGCGCCGGGCGCTCGCGCTCACCCCGGGCGACGCCGAGATCGCCGCCGCGCTCGCGCAGGTGTCGGAGCGGACGCGCCGGTGACGCGCCGGGGGCCGCCGGGTCCTGTGGTATAGAGGCCGTCGCGGCGGCGTCGCCGCGGCAGGAGACGCATGGAACCCACGGTCGCTCCGCTCGCGGCTCGAGAGCCCGCTCCCGCGCGCCACCGGGTGGCGTATCTCGTCAACTGCTACCCGCGCAACAGCCACAGCTTCATCCGCCGCGAGATCCGCGCGCTCGAGGACCTGGGCCTCGAGATCCTGCGCGTGAGCCACCAGCCGCTCGACGAGGAGCTGGCGTCCCCGGAGGACCGGGAGGAGCTGGGCCGGACCCGCATCCTGCTCGCCTCGGGAGCGCCGGCGCTCGCCGCCGCGCTGGCGCGCGAGGCGCTCCGCGGGCCGGCGCGGTTCGCGCGCGCCCTCCGGCTCGCCGTCCAGATGGGGCGGCGCGGCAACGGCGTGCTCCGCCACCTCGCCTACCTCGCCGAGGCGTGCGTGCTGGCCGGCTGGCTGCGCGAGGCGGGGACCGAGCACGTGCACGCGCACTTCGGGACGAACTCGGCGACGGTCGCCCTCCTGTGCCGGACGCTGGGAGGGCCGCCGTTCAGCTTCACCGTCCATGGCCCCGAGGAGTTCGATCGACCCGAGGCGTTGAGCCTCGGCGAGAAGGTGGCGCGGGCGGCCTTCACCGTGGCGATCAGCAGCTTCGGGCGCGCCCAGCTCTGCCGCTGGACCCGCTTCTCCGACTGGCCGCGCCTCCAGGTGGTGCGCTGCGGCCTCGACGACGCGGTGCTGGGCACCCCGGGCGCCGCGGTCCCTCCCGAGCCTCGGCTCCTCTGCGTGGCGCGGCTCGGCGAGCAGAAGGGCCACATGGTGCTCGTCGAGGCGGCGGCGGCGCTGCGCGACGAGGGCGTGCCGTTCGAGCTCACCCTCATCGGCGACGGTCCGCTCCGCGCCCCGCTGGAGGCGCGCGTGCGCGCGCTGGGGCTCGAGCAGCGGATCCGCTTCGCCGGCTGGACGAGCGGCGAGGGCGTCCGGCGCGCGATCCTGGGCTCCCGGGCCCTCGTCCTCCCCAGCTTCGCCGAGGGGCTCCCGGTCGTGCTGATGGAGGCCTTGGCCCTGGGACGCCCGGTCGTGACCACGACCATCGCCGGGATCCCCGAGCTCGTCGAGCACGGCGTGAGCGGCTGGCTCGTGCCGGCCGGCTCCCCCGAGGCGCTGGCCCAGGCGATGCGCGCGGCGCTGGAGGCGCCGCCCGCGCGGCTCGAGGAGATGGGCCGCGCCGGCGCGGGGCGGGCCCGCGAGCGCCACGACGTGCGGCGCGAGGCACGGAAGCTCGCCGAGCTCTTCGCGCGCTCGTGGGCGCGCGACTGAGGACGGGCGACGGCCGCGTGGCGCGTTCGCGTGCAGTGAGATCCCAGGAGGGCTGGAGCGGCGCGCTCCGCGGTCGCCGCTCCGCCGTTCGAGCCCGCATCCGCTGGGTTTTTTCGCGCACGATCGCCGTTGAGTCCCGGTTTCATGGCAGTTGCAGGCGATGTCGGATGCCGCCAGACTCCGAGCCTACTCGTCGGGGGAACAAGCACATGACGCGCAAGCTGACCCGCCTCGCCCAAGTCGCCTTCGTCGTCTCTTCGCTCGCCATCGCGCCGGCCGCGATGGCCCAGTGGTCCTGGTGGCGGTGGCCGCCGCGCCGCGCCGCCCCCGAGTTCGATCCGGCCGCCGCCGGCGCAGTCGCGTCCCTCGTCGCGGGTGGCGCGCTCCTCCTCGCGAGCCGCCGCAGCCGCACCAAGAAGTAACGGAGCCGGCAGCCTCTCCTCTCGATGGCACCCGCGCCCGCGGCGCCGCGTGCGGAGCTCGCGGCGCGGACCGACCTCCGCTGGACGTTCCTCGTCGGGTTGCTCGCCGCGGAGGCGCTGATCCTGTCGCTCGTGGCCGACTTCCCGCAGGAGGGACCGGCCCAGGCGATGGCGGCGAGCTTGCGGGTGCTGTTCCCCGTCGCGCTCGCCGCGGTCGTGGCCGGCGTGCTCATGACGCGGACGGGAGCCGGCGGCGCCCGCGTCGCGGTCCCGGCTCCGCCGTGGCGTCCCTTCCCGGCGGTCGCCTGGCACGCCCTCGCGTTCGCCGTCACCGCGGCCTTCGCGCACCACCTGATGGGCGCGGGCAGGCCGCCGCCCGGGATCGGCCTCTTCCTCGCGTGGCTCGGGTGCGCCCTCGCCACCTTCCTCCTCGCGCTCGGGACCGTCGCTCCCCCGGCGTGGCTCGTCCGCTGGCTCGTCGCGCGCTGGCGCGCGCCGCTCCTCGCCGTCGCCCTCGGCGGGCTGGTCTGGCTCGCCGCCTGGGGCGCGGAGCAGCTGTGGGGGAGCCTCTCCGCGATGACCCTCCGCGCGGTGGCCGCGCTGCTCCTGTGGACCGGCTGGGTGCCAGGGCTGCGCGTGGAGGGGGTCATCATCGGCACGCAGGACTTCGCGGTCGAGATCGCCCCGGTGTGCTCCGGCGCGGACGGGATCGGCCTCGTCTTCACCTTCCTCGCCGTCTGGATCGCCCTGGCCCGGGACCGCCTGCGGATGGGGCGCGCGCTGCTGATCCTCCCGCTCGGCGTCGCGGCGGCCGCGGCGGCCAACGTGGTGCGCGTGGCGGCCCTCGTCGCGCTCGGGTGCGCCGGCCACGGCGACCTCGCGGTGGGCGGCTTCCACTCCAAGCTGGGGTGGCTGCTGTTCGCGGCGATCGCGCTCGGCCTCGTGGCGGTGGCGGAGCGGGTCTCCTGGATCCGTCGCCCGGAGGGCGTGCCCGGGGCGGAGCGGGTCGCGCCGGAGCGAGGGCCCGACCGCGTCCTGTGGATCGCGCCGCTCCTGGCAGCGCTGGCCGTGGGGCTGCTGACCGGCCTGTTCGCGGAGGACGCGTTCGACGTCGCGTACGTCGCGCGGATCGCCGCCGCGTCGCTCGTCCTCCTCGCGATCCGGCGCGAGCTGCCGTCGCTCCGGCCCGCGGCGCCGCTCGTCGCGATCCTGGCCGGGGTGGGGCTGGCCGCGATCTGGATCGCCGGCTCCGGGGGCGGCGCCGCGCCGGTCCCCGCGGGGCTCGCGGAGCTGCCGCCGCCCTGGCGCGCGGCGTGGATCACCGGTCGCGTCCTGGGCGGCGTCGTGATCGTGCCCTGGATCGAGGAGCTCGCGTTCCGCGGCTTCCTGCTGGAGTGGATGGGCGACGCGCGGACCGCGGGCGTGCCCCCGCGGCGCTGGCCGCTCGGGGCGCTGCTCGCGTCCTCGGTCGCGTTCGCCGCGATCCACTCGCAGCTCCTGCTCGCCGTGCTCGCGGGGCTCGTCTTCGGGGCGCTACGGCTCTGGCGCGGGCGCCTCGGCGACGCGGTGCTCGCGCACGCTTCCTGCAACCTCGCGATCGCGGTCGCGGTCCTCGCCGGCGGGCGATGGGGGCTGTGGTGAGCGCGTCGCACCACGTACGTGGTACGCGCGGGATACCCGTCGGGGCGCGCTGCAGGGCCGAAATGCGGCTAATGTTCTGACCTCGCCGCCGTCGTTCACCAGGGGAGGAGAGCTCGTCCATGCGTGTCTTCGTGACCGGTCACCGCGGGTACATCGGCAGCCACCTCGTGGAGCTGCTGAAGCAGGAGGGCCACACGGTCGTCGGCTGCGACCTGGGCCTCTTCGACGGGTGCGCCTGGGATCCGGTCGTGAAGCCGGATCGCGAGCTCGTGAAGGACGTGCGCAAGATTGAGCTCGCGGATCTCGACGGCGTCGACTGCGTGATGCACCTCGCCGCCATCTCCAACGATCCGATGGGCGCGCTCAACGCGCAGCTCACGCTCGACATCAACCGCGACGCCTCGGTGCGGCTGGCCCGCCTGGCGAAGCAGGCCGGCGTGCCGCGCTTCCTCTTCGCCGGGTCGTGCTCGGTGTACGGGGCGGGCGAGAAGCTCGACCTCGAGGAGACGGACCCGCTGAATCCGCTCACCGCCTACGCCCAGTCCAAGATCGACACCGAGCGGGCCGTGTCGGAGATGGCGAGCGACACGTTCACCCCCGCGTTCCTGCGCAACTCGACGGCCTTCGGCTACTCGCCGATGCTCCGGATCGATCTCGTGGTGAACAACCTGCTCGGGTCCGCGCTCGCGTACGGCGAGATCCGGATCCAGTCCGACGGCTCGCCGTGGCGGCCGCTCATCCACTGCCGCGACATCGCGCGGGCGTTCATCGCCTTCGCCCGGGCGCCGCGAGAGGCCATCCACAACCGCGCCGTCAACGTGGGCGCGAACGAGCAGAACTACCAGGTGCGCGACGTCGGCGACCAGGTGAAGCGGCTCGTGCCCGGCGCGAAGCTGACCTACACCGGCGAGGTGGGGGCCGATCCGCGCAACTACCGCGTCAGGTTCGACCTCCTCAACCGCCTGTTGCCCGAGTTCCGGCTGCAGTACGACCTCGCGAGCGGGATGGAGGAGCTCCACCGGAAGATGGTCGAGCACGGGTTCGGGAAGAAGGACTTCGAGGGCGACCAGTTCGTGCGGCTGCGCACCCTCAAGCACCGGATGGGCCTGCTGGCCTAGAGAGGGGACGGCCGTGATCTTCACCGAGACGCCGATCCGCGGGGCGTACCTCATCGACCTCGAGAAGCGCGGGGACGATCGCGGCTTCTTCGCCCGCGCCTTCTGCGAGAACGAGTTCGGCGCGCAGGGCCTGGTCACCCGGTTCGTCCAGGTCAACAACTCGCTGAGCGCCCAGCGCGGCACGCTGCGCGGCATGCACTACCAGCTCGGCCCCAAGGCGGAGACGAAGCTGGTCCGCTGCATCCGGGGGGCGCTCTGGGACGTGATCCTCGATCTCCGCCCGGATTCGCCCACCTTCGGGCGGAGCTTCGGCGCCGCGCTCACCGCGGAGAACCGGCGCATGATGTACGTGCCGAAGGGGTTCGCCCACGGGTTCGTCACCATGGCCGACGACACGGAGGCGTTCTACTTCGTGGACGAGTTCTACGCGCCGGATCGCGAGCGCGGCGTGCGCTTCGACGACCCGAAGTTCGGGATCGAGTGGCCGATCGCCCCCGCCGTGATCTCCGACAAGGACCGGGGCCACCGCGACTTCGATCCCGCCTGGCACCTCGGCTGAGCCGGAAGGAGGCTCCGTGAAGATCCTGTTCACCGGCGCCAGCTCGTTCACCGGGACGTGGTTCGTCCGCGCGCTGAACGCCGCCGGCCACACGGTCGTGGCCACGTTCCGGCGCCGCCCGGAGGAGTACCCCGACGAGCTGCGCCGGGCGCGCGTGGCGCGCGCGGCGGAGGCGTGCCGTCCGGTCCACGGGGTGTCCTTCGGCGACGACGCGTTCCTGCGGCTCGTGCGCGAGGGCGGCTTCGACGTCCTCGCCCACCACGGCGCGGACGTGACCAACTACCGGAGCCCGGACTTCGACGCGGTGCGCGCGCTCGGCGAGAACACGCGCGCGCTGGCGGCGGTGCTCGCGGCGTTCCGCGAGGCCGGGGGCCGCCGCGTCCTCCTCACGGGCAGCGTGTTCGAGGGGGGAGAGGGCGCGGGCTCCGAGGGGCTGCCGGACTTCTCGCCGTACGGGCTCTCCAAGGCGCTGACGGCGCAGGTGTTCCGCTTCCATTGCGCGCGGGCCGGGGTCGGCCTGGGGAAGTTCGTGATCCCGAACCCCTTCGGTCCCTGGGAGGAGCCGCGCTACACCTCGTACCTCATCCGGAGCTGGCTCGAGGGGAAGACGCCGTCGTGCGCCAACCCGGCGTACGTGCGCGACAACGTTCACGTCTCGCTCCTGGCCCGCGCCTACGCGCGGTTCGCCGCCGGCCTGCCCGAGGCGGGGTACGTGAAGACGAACCCATCCGGCTACATCGAGAGCCAGGGCGCGTTCACGCTCCGTCTCGCGGCGGAGATGCGGCCACGCCTCGACCGGCCCTGCGCCGTCGAGCTGAAGACGCAGACCGAGTTCCCGGAGCCGCGGGTCCGCGTGAACACCGACCCGCCCGACGCGGCCGCGCTCGGCTTCGACGAGGCCGCGGCCTGGGACGAGCTCGCGCGCTACTACCGCGAAGGGCGCTGAGGCCCCGCCGGCGTCACTTCCAGGGGGCCTCGCCCGAGGCCCAGAGCTTCTCGAGGTGCTCCCGGTCGCGCTGGGTGTCCATGCAGGCCCAGAACCCCCGGTGCTGGTACATCGAGAGCTGCCCGTCGCGGGCGAGGCGCACCATCGGGTCGCGCTCCAGCACGCACCCCTCGTCGGCGCTGAGGTAAGGCAGGAACCCGCGCGAGAAGAAGAAGTACCCGCCGTTGATCCAGCTGTCGGCGAAGTCGGGCTTCTCGGCGAACTCCTCCACCGCGCCGCTCCGCACCCGCAGCTCGCCGAAGCGGGAGGGCGGGTTCACGCCCAGGACGGTGCCGAGGCGCTTCTGCGCGAGGTGGAACTCGAACTCGTCGGCCAGGTTGGCGTCGGTGAGGCCGTCGCCGTAGGTCACCGCGAACTGCTGCGCGTCGCCCAGGTACCGCGCGGCGGCCCGGGCCACCCGGGCCCCGGTCATGGTGAGCTCGCCGGTGTCGGCGAGCGTGACCTGCCAGTCGAGGCCGTGGTCGATGGAGTGGAACGTGGTGCGGTTGGTCTCGAGCTCCACGGTGAAGTCGGAGCCCATCGCCGCGTAGTGGAGGAAGTACGCCTTCACCACCTCCGCCTTGTAGCCGAGGCAGAGCACGAAGCGCCGGAACCCGTGCTTCGCGTAGGAGCGCATGATGTGCCAGACGATGGGGCGCCCGCCGATGGGGACCATGGGCTTCGGGCGCAGCTCCGTCTCCTCGCGGAGCCGCGTGCCGAGGCCACCGCAGAGGACGAACACGGGCACGTCTCGGAAGGCAGCGCTCACGGTGAACCCCCGTTTGGCGGGCCTCGCCCGCGTGAGTGGCGGACGTCACGATAGCAGAAGCGGTCGGCGCGGACCGCGCCCCCGCCGGGCTCGCGACAGGTCGGCGTACCCTCGGCTCGGGACAGCGGGGTCGCCGAAACGGGCGCGGGGACCGGCTATAGTCCGCCCACGTCTCGCCGCGGGCTCTCGGCGCCGGCCATCACGGTCGCAAGGGGAAGGGCATGAGCACACGCATCGGATTGATCGGCGCGGGCAAGATGGGCATCTCCCATCTCGCCATCGCCAACGCGCACCCGGGCGCCGCGGTCACCGCGGTGGCGGACACCTCGGGCTACGTCCTCTCGGTCCTCGAGAAGTGGGCCGGAGTGGAGACGTACAAGGACGCCGAGGAGATGATCGCGAAGGCGGCGCTCGACGCGGTGATCGTCGCCACCCCCAGCGCCACGCACTTCCAGTGCGCGCGCCAGGCGCTGGAGCGCGGCCTCCACGTCTTCGTGGAGAAGCCGCTGACGCTCTCGTCCGCCGAGAGCCGCGCCCTCGCCGAGCTGGCGGGGCAGCGGAAGCGGGTCAACCAGGTCGGGTTCCACAACCGGTTCATCGGGACGTTCCAGGAGGCGCGCCGGCTGGTCCGCGCCGGCGCCCTGGGTCAGGTGACCGGGGTGCACGGGAGCGCCTTCGGCCCCGTCGTCGTCCGGGAGCAGGGGTCCACCTGGCGCTCGAAGAAGTCCGAGGGGGGCGGCTGCCTGCACGACTACGCCTGCCACGTCATCGACCTCATGAACTTCGTGGTCGGCCCGCCGCGCAGCGTCGCCGGGGCGCGCATGCAGAGCATCTTCTCGCGCGACGTGGAGGACGCGGTCTACGCCGTCTTCGCCTACGACGGCGGGATGACCGGCGTGCTCGAGGCCAACTGGAGCGACGAGACCCACCGCAAGATGAGCACCACGCTCACCGTGAACGGGACCAACGGGAAGCTCGTCGCGGACCGGCAGGAGCTGCGCGTCTACCTGCGGTCGGCGGACGCCGCCGGCCCCGGGTACCAGGAGGGGTGGACCACCCGCTACATCACCGAGCTCCAGGCGCCGGTCTGGTTCTACCTGCGCGGCGAGGAGTACTCGGCCCAGCTCGACGCGTTCGTGCGAGGGATCGAGCGCGGGGCCCCCGACCCCGACCACTCCTTCGCGAGCGCCTACGAGACGGATCGGCTGCTCGAGCTCATCGTCCAGGCCCACCAGGCGAGCCGCTGAGGAGGTCACGCACCCATGGTCAAGATGGATCGCATCCTCTTCGGCGACAACCAGTTCTTCGGCGTCAACCACATGTCCGAGGAGAAGGCGCGGCAGCAGCTCATGCGGTTCAAGGACACCGCCGCCATCCTCGAGGTGCTCGACACGGCGTACGACCTCGGCGTGCGCACCTTCATGTGCACCACCCACGACCGGGTGGGCGAGATCTGCGACCACATGCGGGCCCACCCGGCCCGCTACAAGGACTTCATCTACTTCCCGTGCATGCCGTACGCGCACAAGTACGCGAACGCGGTGAGCCAGGTGGGCATGCTGGAGGCGGTGAAGCGGTTCTCGGCGGGGAGCGTCGTGAGCACGCTCTACCGCGGGGCGATGGGGGTGCTCACCAAGGACGTCGTCGAGCTCATGCAGCTCCTCGTCGACGCGGAGATGAAGCGGTTCGAGGGGCTCCGGACGCCGGTGGTGTTCCTGCAGAACGTGGTCACCGACCTGCTCCTGGGGATGAAGCTGCACCCCATGCTCGCCGAGTTCCACGCGTACGTCCGCAAGCGCTACGACGCCGAGGCCGGGTTCATCACCATGAACCTGCCGCGCCTGCTCGACGCGCTGGAGGGGCAGGGGATCGACAACCCCATCGTCTGCGCGAACATCAACAAGATCGCGTTCCGCACCTGCGGCGGGCTCGACGCGTACGAGCGCGCGATCCGGGAGCGCCGGTTCCGGCCCGTGGCCATGAGCGTCTTCGCGAGCGGGGCCATCCCGGCGGAGGAGGCGCTCGACTACGTGTGCCGCCAGCCGCGGATCGAGTCGATCGTCTTCGGGGCGTCCTCGCGCCGGAACATCGAGCAGACCGTCCGGCTCATCCACGAGCTGGACGCCCGCCACGCGCAGGCGGCGCAGGTCCCGGCCTGAGGGCGCGCCGGGGAGGGCGCGCTCAGACGGCGGGCGTCGGGGCGGGCGGGACCGCCGGCGCCTTGCGGCCCGGCTCGAACCGCGACTTCAGGGCGAGGAAGCGCGACTCGAACGTGCGGAAGCTGAGCTCCGCGACCGCCCACGACCCGAGCGTCACGCCGGCGAAGAACAGGATGTCGGACCAGAGGCCGGTCCACCGCATCGCCTTCTCCACGCCCCAGTAGACGAGGTGGTGGAACAGGTAGATGCCGTAGCTCACCGCGCCGACGCGGCGGACGGGCCAGAGCGAGAGGACGCCGCGGACGGCGTGGTCCTCGCGGATCACGCAGCTCGCGACCAGGAGGGCCATCGCCCAGTGGATGAAGAGGCGCGGCCAGCCGGTGATGTCCACCGTCGGGTGCGAGAGGGCGGCCACCAGCACCGCGGCGGCGGCGAACGGCGCGTACCGCCCGCCGACGAGGCGGTGCGCCCACCGGTAGCCGCGCGGGTCGTCGAGGACGAACGCCAGCCCGACGCCGAGCAGGATCGGGCCGTAGGTGGTCTCGCGGAAGAAGCCGGGGACCGGGAGCCAGGGCATGACCCCGAACGGCAGCGCGCTCAGGAAGACGTAGCCGAGGGGCAGCAGCACGAGCGGGAACAGGCGCGGCATCGCCCGGAGCGCCGCCGGCGCCACGAGGTAGAACTGCTCCTCGGTGGCCAGGCTCCAGGTGATCGCGAGCATGCTCTGCATCGCGACGAAGTTGGCGACGTACGTGGCCGCGTACGGCAGGTCGTGCCAGATCGCGGGGGCGCTGTTGCCGGGCTTGAGGAGCGCGACGCCGGCGACGATCGCCAGCATCAGGTAGTAGGGCGGGAAGATGCGGAGCGAGCGGCGCGCGTAGAAGTTGCCGAGCGAGATCGTGCCGGTGCGCCGGCGCTCGCGCAGCAGCAGGCTCGTGATGAGGAAGCCGCTGATGACGAAGAAGAGGTCGACGCCCATGAAGCCGCGGCCGATGATGGGCAGGGGCTCGCCGCCGCGCGGCGTCGTGTGGTGCCAGAGGACGCCGACGATGGACAGGGCGCGCAGCCCGTCGAGCGACCCGAACTGCCGCGTGGCGAGGAAACGGTCGTGGTCGGACATGCGGCCCTCGGGGCGGCGCGCAGCTCCTAGGCCGGCCGGAATGGGTTCCGGTACAGCCCGAGGCGCTGCGTGAGCAGGTGCCACAGCACCGGCGGCTGGTGGACCACGTAGCGGTGCCAGCGCTGGCGCGGCTCCCGCAGGAGGCGGTACAGCCACTCCAGGCCGGCGTTGGTGATCCAGGCCGCGGGGCGCTCGAGCGTCCCCGCCTCGTAGTCGATCGTCCCGCCGAGCGGCAGGAACGTGCGGACGTGCGGGAACCGATGCCGGTGCTGGACGATGAACTTCTCCTGGCGGCCGGCGCCGAGCCCGACGAGGAGCACGCTGGCGCGGGACTCGTTGATCCGGTCGATCATCCGGTCGATCTCACCGGGGCGCCGGTCGTAGTCGAAGGGCGGCGCGTCGACGCCGACGATCATCTCGCGGCCGACCTTGGCGTTGATGTTCCGGCGCGCGATCTCCGCCACCCCGGGCTTGCCGCCGCAGAGGAACACGGTCACGCGGGGATCGTCCCGGTGCTTCATGTAGAACCGGGGGAAGAAGTCCGAGCCGGACACGCGCTCGCGCAACGGCGTGCCGAGCAGCTTCGACGCCGCGTAGAGGATCTGGCTGTCGCAGGTGATCACGTCGAACCGGGGCAGGAGCTCGTAGAACTCCCGGTCCCGCTGCAGCTTCATGATCATGTCGACGTGGAGGGTGAGCAGCATCCCCTCCTCGAACGAGTCCACGAGCTCGTCCATGGTGACGTCGTCGACGGCGACGTTGAGGAGCTGCACGCGCTTGCCCATCCGGTCCCCTCGCGGGCGGGAACAAGGGAGTTGCCCCCGCGTCCTGAACATCGGCCATCCCGGGCCGTACGTTTCCGTCGCCGGCGGCGAACGCAGAGTGTAGCCGCCGTGCGGGCCCACGTCGATCCGGCGATCGTCCCGCGGATGGGGGACGGCGACGCTGCTGCGCACCCACCATCCGGGAAGAGGGCCGGAGCGCCCTCTGGTACCATCGCGCCTCTGCGCGCGCCGTCCCCCGTGCGCGCAGGACTCCAGGCTCGCCTCCAGGAGGCATGACCGTGTACCTGCTGGCCTCGCACATCCCGGTCTACAGCCACGGTGAAGCGTACCTGGTCGCGGATGGTTGGTATCGCGACCTGGTGCTCGCGCGCGACTGGCTCGCCGCACCCTTCGGCGGGCGGATGACCCTCGTCGCGCCGTCCCGGCCCGTCGCGCCCGACTGCGGGCGGCTCGAGCGCGTCGGGCCGGAGGTCGGGATCGAGGTCGTGGCCGGCATGGACGATCGCTGCCGCGCCCGGACGTTCTGGCTGTCGGAGCGAAAGCGCTGGTCCGCGGCGGTCGCGCCTCTCCTGCAGGAGGCGGTCATCCTCCACACCGCCATCACCGATCTGTACCGGCCCGTCCAGCAGCTCGCCTTCGAGGCGGCGGTCCGCGCGGGAGTGCCGACCGTCCTCGTGGGACCGGACATGGATCCGCACGAGGTCCTGCGCGCCGGCGGCGGGGCTCCCGCGCGCCGGGCGTGGGTGAAGCTCTACCTGGCGGCCTTCGATCGCGTGTACCGGCACGAGCTGCGGCTCGCAGACCTGGCGTTGCTGAAGGAGGGCGCGGTCCACGAGCGGTACGCGCGGTTCGCGGCCAACCCACGCGCCTTCTGCCACACGATGTATCGCAGCGAGCACGTGGTGAGCGCCGACGCGCTCGACGCCCGGCTCGCGACGCTGGAGGCGGCGCGCCCCCTGCGGCTCGTGTACTGCGGCCGCATGGAGGCCCGGAAAGGGCTTCACGTCACCCTCGACGTCCTGGCGAGGGCCGGCGCCGCCGGGGCACGTGCAGAGCTCGAGATCGTCGGCCACGGTCCGGAGGAGGGCAGGCTCCGCGAGCAGGCCGAGCGGCTCCGGCTGGGCGACAGGGTCCGCTTCGCCGGCCAGCTCCCGTACGGACCGGAGCTGCTCCAGCGGCTCGCGCAGTGCGACCTGCTCGTCTTCACCCCCGTCGAGGAGGACACGCCGCGGATGCTCTACGACGGCTACGCCGCGGGGCTGCCCGTGCTCGCGACCGAGATCCCGTTCGTGCGGCTCCGGGCGGGCGCGGACCGCGCGGCCGTGACCTTCCCGGTCGGCGACGTCGCCGCCGGAGCGGAAGCCCTGGTGGCGCTGGACCGGGATCGGTCGAGGCTGCGCGCGCTCTCGATCCGGGCGCGTTCGGCCGGCCTCGAGCACTCGACCGACAACTGGTACCGGCGGAGGCGCGACTGGACCGTCGAGGCCGTCGAGCGCAGGCGCGCCCGCGATCGAAGCCGCCGGGCCACGATGTCGGGCTGAAGCGCGCGTCAGTGCGGGACCGCGTCGAGCGCCGGATTGCGGACCGGCTTCACCTCGAACCCGGTCCGGAAGACGCTGTGCCGGAGCGCGTCCCGGAGCAGGTAGGGCGGATCCGGGTCCGGCTTCCGCTGGAGCCGCCGGCGCACCCGCCAGGCCGCGAAGCCCAGGAGGAACGCCGCGTCGACGAGGGCCGCCAACAGGGGCCCGTGGTTCTTGAGCCAGAAGCGGCGCCGGGCCTCGAACCAGTACTCGGGGCGGCGCTTCACGATCTGCGCGATGCCGG
>Ga0196976_1000841_pt1 | contig 16884 bp, 14 predicted proteins | sample S3v_513CmetaG_FD_148644 | JGI IMG/M metagenome (GOLD analysis project Ga0196976, IMG submission 148644) | Soil microbial communities from Anza Borrego desert, Southern California, United States - S3+v_5-13C | ecosystem: Environmental > Terrestrial > Soil > Desert | place: USA: California...
GGTGCAGGAGCAGCCATACTCACTCGCCTTTCGGAAGGGCTACCCGAAGTTCAATGGACTGATCTGGGCCTATCACTGGCTTCAGGTGGGGCTGTATGAACCCTTGCTGGTCTACGGCTCCGCCGAGCAACGGCAAATGGGTGTGCGGGCGACCGTTGCCCGTTTCTGGGAGATGCTCGAAGCGCCGCCGGCCACGATGCCGCATCTCATGCCCATGACGGCTGCAATCGCGCCTCGCTTCGCCGAGCGATATACGGAAGCCGCCATCATCTTCGACAACCTGCATTCGATGCATGACGTCATCAGCGACATCCTCGCGAACGAGACAGTGCCGCCAGGGCGGAAGCGAGCGGAAATCATGCTGGCGGCAGCGCGGTTCCGTGACGACACGTCATTCGTGATGCCCATCGACGCGTGGCGAACGATGGCGTCGCACATGGGGATCGAGAACATGGGCGGGCCGTCCGTGGGATTCCTTTCGGCACTGCCCACGCCAACCGTCACGTATGGCGCCGTGATGACCCACGACACACGCACCGGCGCGATGACCGGTTTCGCCTATGGGTCAGCGACGGGCGGCGAACATGCGGGACATGTGAGCCCCGGGGCATCGCCGGCACCTGCGTCGGACAGTGCCGAGGTTGTTGGAACGGTGGCGCGTTACCACGACGCGCTCGTGCGCGCCGACAGCTCCGCCGCCCTCGCCCTGATCACGAGCGACGCAGTCATCCTGGAGAGCGGGCGCTCGGAGACGCGGGAGCAATATCGCGCCCATCACCTCGCCGCAGACATGGCGTTTGCCGCGGCGGTTCAGACCAGGCGCGCGGTCACCAGTGTCGTGGTGCGTGGCGACGTGGCGTGGGTCGCGTCACAGAGCACCAGTCAGGGGCAGTTTCGCGGCCGACAGATCGATGCGACCGGCGCAGAGCTCATGGTGCTCACCCGGACATCGGGCGGATGGAGGATCGGCGCGATTCACTGGTCGTCGCGATAAGCGCCATCACGGGTGGAATGTCACTCTCCCAAGATCTCCACCTCCCGCGCCCGCCGGGATACGTACGATGAAGTAGAAGTGCGCCGTTCAGCCCAAGGTCACCGGATGAGCGCCATGAGGGTGGCTCTGAGCAGGGCACCGACGGTGGCGCTCCCCGCGATGATCCACCCGTGCGCCGTCGTCGCTTTAGCCGACACGGCGCGTTGCGGCGCACGCCATCCGTCAGCAAGGCCGAACGTCGGAGCTCCTCGTCCGTGAGGCGAGTCATGTCGGCGCAGGCGTCATGGAACCGGCTCCTCGTCCCGGACGTCGTCAGCTTCGGCAATGCGCTCCCGTCGCCGCACACGGAAGGCGTACACGATCAGCGCAATTCCGCCGATGAACTGTATCCACACCCACGCGTAGAGCAGGGGAGACGCATCGGGATGCCGCATGGGCGTGATGAGCCAATTGCCCGCCGATCCGGCAAGGATGCCACCGAAGATGGCCCAGTTGGTGGACTGTTTCACTCCAATAAGCTGTCGCCTGCCATGGCCAGCTTCAATGGACGTATCGATTCAATGTCATTTCTGGCGGGCGTAGTGCAATCCAACGACACCGGTCGGGTAGGGCGTTGCGGATTCCAGATCAAACGTTGCATGGATACGCCCGCGAATACCCGCTTTCCCTTGCCGAGCGTGAGGGGATAGACAAGAAGATGCAGCTCATCGACCAGGTCGTGCGCGAGCATGGTATGCACAAGCTGGCTGCTGCCATCGGTCAGGATATTTCCTCCCGGCTGTTCCTTCAGCGCCCGAATGGATTGCACGACGTTGTCACGAATGATGGTCGTGTTCCTCCAGATGGGTGTCGTGAGCGTCTTCGAGACCACGTAATGCTGCGGTGTGTTCATCAGGTCGCCGAAGAAATCGCCCTTCGGCAGTGGCTCGAACGCTTCGGCATGCGTGACATACGTCCGGCGGCCAAGCAGAAATGCATCGCAGTCCTGCATCAGGCGGACGAAGTTCTCGCCGATCGAATCGTGCCAGTATGGGATGGTCCAGCCCCCATACTCGAAGCCGCCGTCGCGGTCCTCGTCCTTGCCGCCAGGGGCCTGCATGACGCCATCCAGTGAAACGAACTCCGAAACGATCAACTTGCGCATGGGTATCTCCGGAGAAGGGTCGTCCTACCCTTACGTCGAACGACGATCGACGAAATCGACACGCCGGGGTGCCTGGCGGAGCCGTGGTGCGAGTAAATTGTAACGCATGCACATCGGACACGCGGAGACGAGCATGAACTGGACAGTCACGTTCGACGAACTGCATGGTGCCGCCGTGGTGCGCACCAGTGGAGTCTTTACCGTGTCCGATCACCGCCGGATGGTGGCGGAGATCGTCTCCCATGTGCAATGGCGACCGGGACACCCGATCCTCTTCGACCATCGAGCGTTGGACTTCGACTCGGCGCGTTACGAGGACATGCTCAGCGCACGCGACAACCATTTCGAGCAGGAGCAGCGCATTGGCAGCGCGCGTTCGGCCATCCTGATGAAATCACCAGCGGACTACGGTCTCGGTCGCCAGTTCCAGCAGTTGATCGAAACGCACGCGTCCGCCGACCTGCAGGTGTTCATCGATGAGCCAACCGCGATCGCGTGGTTGAGTCGACCTCCCGTGTGATCGTCGGCGCGGAGGTTGCCCACTCTCCGAGCACAAACCTTCATCATGCTCAAGCGTAGGGGAGTGCTCATGAGACATCATCAATTGCATCGCATCACGGCCGCGATGGCGGCCAGCATCATCCTGGGCGCGTGCGCTTCAGCGAACCAGCGCACGACAACGGTCGAGTCAGGCGGTGACGTTGGCGACATCGTTGCCGTAACGCCATCTGACAATCGCACGATTCCCGTCGGTGCCACCGTGACCGCGACCCTGGACCAGACGCTGGGAACCAACATCAGCAGGGCTGGGGACGCCTTCACCGCGACCGTCACCGGCGACTTGCGTGCGCAGGATGGGTCCGTCGTCATTCCCGCAGGCTCGAAGATCGAGGGACGCGTGACCGCGCTCGACGACTCGGACAATGCCACGGAGCCCGCGCTGATCCGCCTGGCATTCGATCGCGTGCGGATGAATGGCCAGACATATCCGTTCAACGCCATGGTCGTCCAGGCCAATTCCGTGGAGACGAGCAGTCAGTCCAGCGGCGACCGGACGCGTCAGATCGTGATCGGCGGGGCGGTGGGTGCCGCACTCGGCGCCATCCTCGGTGACCGCGATCTCGACAAGATCATCATTGGAGGAGCCATCGGCGCTGCGGCGGGATCGATCATCTCGCTCGGTACAGAAGTCAATGCGACGCTGCCGGCGGGTGCCCCGATGACCTTGAGGGTGACACAAGCGACGGCCCTGCGGCAATGGATGTGATGGTGGCATGGCCACCGTAGGAGAAACCTCGCGCGGGCGGCGATAGTATTACTTCCATGACGCAGCCGTCCGCCGAGTTTCTCGACCTCCAGGCAGCCCTCGCTGGAGAATACTCGCTCCAGCGCGAGCTCGGCCGCGGCGGAATGGGTGTGGTGTACCTGGCGCGCGACGTACAGCTCGATCGCGACGTGGCCATCAAGGTTCTGCCCGCCGAGCTGGCGCGCGATACCACGGCCCGGGAGCGGTTCGTGCGGGAAGCGCGCATGGCGGCTGGGCTCTCGCATCCGCACATCGTTCCGATCCATCGCGTCGGCGACGCAGGAGGGTTCGTCTTCTTTGTCATGAGCTACGTCGAGGGAGAGACCCTCGGCGAGCGGATCCGTACACGCGGTCCCCTTCCGCCGGAGGAGGCGTCGCGCGTCCTGCGCGAAGTCGCGTGGGCCCTCGCGTATGCGCACGGACGCGGCATCGTCCATCGCGACGTGAAGCCTGACAACATCCTGCTCGAGGCGCGCACCGGCCGGGCGATGGTCACCGACTTCGGCATCGCGCATGGCAACGAGAGTCACGGCCCCGCGACGGATCCCGGGAAAATCATGGGGACTATGCACTTCATGAGCCCGGAGCAGGCGGGCAACGGTGCCATCGATGGCCGCAGCGACATCTACGCGCTGGGCGTCGTGGGCTATCTCGCGGTGAGCGGGCGGCTGCCATTCGAGACATCGAACCTGCCGGCGCTGCTCGTGAAGCAGGCGACGGAAGCTCCGCCGAGCGTGATGCGTGCGGCGCCGGGACTTCCCCCGGCGCTTGGCGCGGCGATCGACCGGTGCCTGGCGCGCGATCCCGCTGCTCGCTTCGCGGACGGCGAAGCGCTCGCGGAGGCGCTGGTTCCCGACTCGGATCCGCGACCCGCGCTGCCACCGACGTTGCGGGCCTGGCTGGCTGCACGCAATCCGCTGCTGGTGCCCTATCTCGGCTGGTCAGCCGGATTCAGCCTGCTCACGACGATGAACATCGTCGCGAATATCACCGGCAACCCTGGCAGCAGTGTGTGGGACGTCGCGCTGCTGGGCGCAGCCACCGTGGCGCCCCTCTTCCCGATTGTCGGCTTTCACGTGCACCAGGCATATCGGCAGTTCAAGGCCGGCCATACACTCGCCGACCTTCGCACTGCCATCGGCGTCGCCAAACGCGAGCGCGAGGAAACCGAAGCCGTCGAGCAGCACGAACCACCGGCGCACCGGATCCTGCGCGCTGCCACGCTCGGTTCCGCGACGTGGTTCGCGACGACCTTCTATTTCATCGCGTCAGGGACGATTCAGGAGAACCAGATCGCGATCGCATTCCTGCTGGTGCCACTCCTGAGCACCATGTTCTTCGGCGCGGTGACCAACGCGCTGAGCGTGCAATTCATTCCCGAGAAAATCCGCAACTGGTGGAAGACCGGCCTTCGAGATCGATTGTGGAGGGGAAGGCTCGGCTCGTGGCTTGCGCGTCGACTCGGTGCGCCCGAGCGCTCTGCATTGTCCGGCCCCTCGGCGTTTCGCGCCACCGAAGCCGCGCTGGGTGTCGCCGCCGCCGAGCTGTTTGCTGCGCTACCGAAGGAGTATCGGGAGCAGCTCGCCGAGCTGCCGGCGATGGTCGAAGCCCTCGAGGCACGCGCTGCCGAGGCACGCGCGGAAATCGACATCGTTGCGGCGATGGCGCCGTCTGGTACCGCCGATGCCGAAGTCCTGGCGACGCGGCGCAAGGCCGCGCAGGGGCAGCTGGCCGAGAGCGTTGCCGCGCTCGAGAGCATTCGTCTCGACCTTCTGCGACTGCACGCTGGCGCGAGCGATCTGAAGCCGCTCACCACGTTGATGGACGCGGCGCGGCTGCTGGGCGAAGACCTTGGCCGCCTCGCTGAAGCGCAGCGCGAAGTTGAGGCTGTGGCGCGATCAACTGGTAAAGACGAACAGCTTACGGCCAAGGGCTAACGGCCAAGAGCTAACGGCCAAGGGCTAACGGCCAAGAGCTAACGGCCAAGAGCTAACGGCCAAGAGCTAACGACCAAGGGCTAACGACCAAGGGCTAACGACCAACGGCCAACTGCCAACTGCCGAGAGCCGAGAGCCGAGAGGCGTCAGTCCTCCCTGAGCGCGAGAAGGCTGCTTACCACTGCCTCCGCATACCGAGATGCACGGGCCGATACCAATGGCCTCCGAGGCCTGGTTCGGTCCACATCATCTGGCGGAGTGAGATTGTGAAGGCAAACTGACGGGCGATACGCAAAGCGCCCTCGGTCTCCAGGAACCAGCGCATAGTGCCGTCGTACCTGCCCGCACCGGCGAGCGCGATCGCGTCGATGCGAGCAGTGGGCTGGTACGCGACCCCCGCCGCAACACCAAGTCCATCAGGCGCGGGGAAATCACGCTCGCAGGAACCGTTCGGCGCGAGTGGACAATCGTCCCAATCACTGCCGGGGCCTTCGGACAGCATCTCCACGCGCAGCGTCGGTCGGAGCGAGCCATTCCCGAAGCGGTGCGCAGCGGAAATCTGGCCGGTGTTGGACGTCGACGTTCCGTAGAAGACATCACCTGCACGATCGGGGTGCGGACCCGCGCCAAGGGCGGCACCGACGAACCAGTGCGCGGGCGGCTCCTGCGCTCCGGACGCGCCCGGCACGGCGAGCGCGGCCGCACCAAGGAAGATCAGGGTTTTCATGGTGAGGTGATACGGATACAGCCGGGGATTGTTGCGTCCCGGATGAATCAACCAGCCTGCTTTTTCCGTAGGGAACGGCAGCGGTGAAGCCGCAATACCTGTCCGTTGGAGGAACCGATGAGAGTGCTCTGGACTATCGTGAAAGTTGCGCTGGCGCTGGCGCTGGTCATTCCCGTGTCGATCATCGTCCTGGCGACGGTGCTCAGCGTCTTTGGCGCGCTCCTCGGTCTCGCGATCCTCGTGCTGAAAGTCGCGGTTGCAGGCGTCGTGGTGTGGGGAATGTTCCGGCTGCTGCGGGCACTCATGGGCCGAGGTTCGTCGCGCGCGGAAGTGAGTCCGGTGCGCCAGCTACCCGCTGCAGACCCGTACTATGAGGCAGCCAAGCGGGAGCTCGATCGCGAGCTGGGCCACGCCACTCGGTAGGTTCTCTCTGTTCAGGGTTCTCGGTAGCTGCCGGCGTTATTCGGTAGCTGCGTAAATGTGGCTGCCATCTTGGGAATAGACGCGATGCCATCTCGAGAACCACGCGCGAAAAGTCTGGCGTGCGAACGGTCTCGAGACCAGTCCGATGACGATGGCGAACATCAGCATGAATCCGATCACGATGTCGCCGCGTTCGGGACGCACCCACGGCAGTTGCGCAAACGCCACCGATCCCGCGACGCCCGCAACGATCATTGCCCCGGCGAGCAGTAGCTCACGCGCACGGCGAGCGACGCTCATGTCAATGGCTCGAAGCTCGGAGAGGTCCAGCTGGATCGTCGTGTTCGCGTCGTCGACGATGACGAGGTCCCCGGCCGCGACGCTGTAAACCTCCCCCTCCACTACGGTTCCGTCACGCCGCTCGGCGCGTATTCGCTCCGACGGCCATTGCGCGGCCCGTTCGGCAAGTTCTGCGAGGCTCCGTGAAACAAGGGTAGGTGGCGCCGTCATCCGATCGAGCATGGAAGACGGCGTCCGGTCCCGCTATCTCGTGGCCTTCGCGAGCGCCTTGATGGCATCCGACATTGCCTTCACACGCTGCGGGTCGCGCGCTCCCGAAATATCCTTGTCCACCTGGTTTGCCAACGCGTTGAGTGCGTTGCGACGGGTGCGACCACTCTGCTGCTCCGCGGCATCCAGTGCGGCGCCGATGGCCGTCGTGCGCTCGCGCGCCAGGCCGTTCCACCGCACCAGCTGGTCCAGGTACGACCGCACCACGGGGAACGCCGCCGGCCACTCGATCTTTGGCTGGCTTTGTGGATTGTACTCGCTCCACCGCACGAGCTTCGCCGCGGCGATCTCATTCGCCGACAGTTGATCGCTGGGGAGCAACTCGAAGATGTCGAAGCCGCGATCCAGCTCGGACGAGTAGATGTGGCCGTTCCACCAATACGCGCCCCAGGATCCGCCAATCGTTGCGCGCATGGGACGGCCGTCCGGGCCCGTCGGGAGCGGGGCGTCGACGTCACGCGGCGGATCGATCGAGCCACGGTCGAAATAGGCCAACTCCTGCGGCTTGTCGGGATCGGTGAACTCCATGACGCTCACGCCCCCCTGATACCAGCCCTGCACCATGATGTCGCGTCCCGGCACCGGAATCAGCCCACCGTTGTGCGACACGCAATTCTCCTCTGCCATCTGCGCCGTGGGGATCTTGAAGTACGAATGCTGCTTGTATTTCCCCTCGCCATCGATCGTGAGGATGGTGTTGCCGCCCATTTCCATCATCGAGTTCGACTGGCACATCGGCGACGTGCCGCCGCCCCACTCGTCGGTGAAGACGACCTTCTTGCCGTCGTTGCTGAACACCGCGGTGTGCCAGAGCGAGAAATTGGTGTCTGACTTCGCATCGAGTCGGACGGGCTTCTCGGGATTCGAGATGTCCACGAGCAGGCCGTAGCTGCCGCATGCGCCAGCGAGGAGTCCCGCCGCCGGATACGCGGTGACATCGTGACAGTTGCGCGGTCCCGTGGGCGGCGGCGGAGCGGGACGTGACGAGTCACCGGGAGCGGCATTGCGACGACCGCGCGCGGGACGGCCGGCGGCTCGTGGTGCGGCATCGAGACCGGTGAAGATGCGCGCACCCGTCACGACTTCCGCACGTTCAGGATTTCTCAGCGGCACCCGGATCACGTCGAGACGGAAGAGCGAATTGGTCTCGTCCGCTGGATCGTCGCCATTCCTGCATCCCGGCAGGATGGAATCCGGCCGAGCGGCCTGGCTGCCCGATACATAGATGTAGATCACGTTCCTGTCCTTCGGGTGCGGAACGATTGTGTGCGTGTGCGATCCCTTGCAGGTCTGGACGTTCTTGACGAGCCGTGGGTTCGCCGGATTCGAAACATCGTAGATGCGGACGCCGGCCATATGATCGCGCGGATCCGTCACGCCCCCCTTGGCGCAATCGTTTCGGTTGCCGCCGCCTTCCGCAGAAAGGAACAGGAGGTTGCCATAGATCGACGGATCGCCCTGCGACGTGACGCAGGAGACCGCCGCTACCACAGTGGGCTTCGAAGGATCGTCGACATCCCAGATGGTGAAGCCGGAGAAGTTGCCCTGGTAGACGTACTTGTCCTTGAAGGCCAGGTCGGAGTTGATGAACGTCAGCCCGCGCGCCGTGTCGTGGATCGCCGCCTTCTGGCTGAAGGAGACGAGGCGCATGTTGAGCGCAGCCTCGCCCGCGTCGAGTCGGCCGGGCTTGAGGTTGCTGCGTGCGTCGCGCGGCGGGTACGTCTGCGCGGCGAGCAGCGACGGAAGGAGCAGGGGCGCGGCAACGGCGATGAGCCTGCGAGCAAAGGACATCGGGAGAACTCCGAGAGGAGGAAAGAGGCCTGGCTTACTTGTCGGGCAGCTCGGCGAGCATTCGGCGCATGACACCGATTTCAGCCGTCTGCACGGAAACCACTTCGTTGGCGAACACGTTCACGTCCACTTCCTGGCCGGCGCGCGGCGTGGCGAAAAGATCGTCCACCATTTTCAGCGCGCCTTCGTGATGCTTGATCATCATCTCGAGAAACGCGCGGTCGAATGCGGTGCCGGTCGCCTTCTCCAGCGTATCGAGCTGCGTGGCCGTCAACATTCCCGGCATGGTCATCTTGCGCCAAGATGATGTATCCGGGGCGCGCTGACCATTGCTGCGCAGCCAGTCCTGCATGGCGCGAATCTCGGTCACCTGCGACTGGTCGATCTTGATCGCGAGCCGAAGGACGCGCGGGTGCGCTTTCCGCGACTCGGCCATCCGCGACATGTGGATGGCCTGCGCATGGTGGGCGATCATCCCCTGCATGAACTCGACGTCAGCCGCCGTATAGGGCGCCCCGGCGGGGACCGTGATGTGCCCCACCCCATGCCCGGAATGCTCCTGCGCACTCCCCGCTGCGAATGGGGCGACGACCAGGGAAAGGCCGAGCAGTCGGGCTATCACGATGGGACGGAAGGCAGACATCATCATCAGTACGTTAACCCATTGTACGACGTTGCGCGCGGATTCGCGCAGGCGATGGAATCGAAACCCGTGCCGTGGCGGGCCGTAGGGCTTCCACTAGACGGCTACAAGAGGCCCGTCTGCCGGCACCATGACCGGACGGAACCACGAAGCGATCCTGAGGACAACATGAGCCTTGTGGCAGCAATGCGCACGCGCCTGCACCTGCTCTTCGCTCGTCGAGCCGCCGAGTCGCGGGCAGACGAGGAGATCCAGTTCCATGACGGGCACGGGCTCGCCTGGCTCGGGGGCTTTTCGCTCGACATGAAGCTCGGCATGCGGATGCTGCGCAAATATCCGGGGCTCACGCTCGTCGGGGGGCTTGCCATGGCGTTCGCCATCTGGGTGGGTGCGGTGATTTTCCAGGTGGCGGGGCTGTTCATACACCCGTCGCTTCCGCTTCCCGACGGCGACCGGATCGTCCAGGTGGGGAACTGGAATGTGCAGGACGGAGAGGTCGAGCCCCGCGCCGTGCATGATTTCCTGCGCTGGCGCGCTTCCCTGCGATCGGTCATCGACCTCGGCGCCTACCGCGACCTTTCCCGCAACCTGGTCACAAGCGACGGAGACACTCGCGCAGTCACAGGCGCAGAAATCACTGCCACAGGGTTCCGCATCGCGCCGGCCAGGCCATTGCTTGGTCGTACGATCGTCGCCGCAGACGAGTTGGCCGGCGCGCCTCCCGTCGTCGTGCTGGGGTACGACGTCTGGCGTACGCGCTTTGCGAGCGATCCCGCGGTCGTCGGACAGACCGTCCAGGTCGGCGACGTCGACGCGACCGTGGTCGGTGTGATGCCAAAAGGCTTCGCGTTCCCCGTCGCGCATGAGCTGTGGACGCAGCTGCGTCCGGATTTCCTCGATCGCAGGCCGGGGAGCGGGCCGGGGATCACGATCTTCGGAAAGTTGGCGCCAGGCTTTTCGCTCGACGACGCGCGCGCCGAGCTGGCGCTGGTCGGGCAGCGTTCGGCCGCCGAATTCCCGTCGACGCACCAGCACCTCCAGGCCCGCGTCGGGCCGTACGCCGTCGGGCTGCAGGGGACGTCGATCAACAACCTTGCCGTCATGGGGTCTATCTATTTCTTCGCGTTCCTGCTGCTCGTGCTCGTCTGCAGCAACGTCGCGCTGCTGATCTTCTCGCGCGCCGCAACGCGCGAGGGCGAGATCATTGTCCGAAGCGCGCTCGGTGCTGATCGCAGCCGGATCGTCATGCAGCTATTCGCGGAGGCGCTGGTGCTCGGCGGAGCGGCAGCCGTGGTGGGGCTGGCGGCGGCTGACTACGCCCTTCGCAACTGGGCCGCGGACTTCGTGAAAGCCAACCTTACGGAGCTCCCATTCTGGTACACACTCGGCCTGTCCGCCCCGACCGTGGCATACGCCATCGGACTCACCGTCGTTGCGGCGGTTATCGCGGGCGTGCTGCCCGCCATGAAGATCACACGCGGACTTGGGGCGCGTCTCAAGCAGGGGACGGCTGGAGGCGGCGGCGTGCAATTCGGCGGCGTCTGGACCGCGGTCATCATCGCCCAGGTTGCCATCACGGTAGCATTTCCGTCGGTCGTGTTCATCGAACAACGCGAGATCCGGCGCGTCGAGTCGTTTGACCTCGGCTTCGCGGCGGACGAATACCTTGGCGTACGTCTCGACCTCGACGTGCCCGGCGGCCCGGGCGCGGACACCGGCGATGCACAGCGCGCGCACGTGGCGCGCCATCGCAGCTCTCTCGAGGAATTGCGGCGTCGCATCTCGGCGGAACCTGGCGTCACTGGCGTCACCTTCGTGGACCGATTGCCGCGCATGTTCCATCGCGAAGGTTTCGTCGAGGTGGAAGGAACCGACGTGCAGCATCTCGGCCGGCGTTCGATGACCATCGGGGACATTGATCTCCATGAAGTGAGCTTTGCGCGGATCGACCCATCCTACTTCGACGTGCTCCGGACGCCGATTCTGTCAGGTCGTGGATTCAACTCCGGTGACGTCGGCTCTGACTCGCGCGCTGTGATCGTCGATCAGGCATTCGTCGACCAACTCCTCCAGGGACGGAACCCCATCGGTCGGCGCCTGCGATTCGTCGAAGTTCCGCGGCGGGACGGCGCGCCCGAGGAGCCATGGGTCGAGATCGTCGGCGTGGTGAAGGACCTCGGCATGACCTTCGTGGCACACCAACATCGTGCAGCAGGCGTCTACCTGGCCGCCGATCTCGGGTACGGTCCATACCACATGGCGATTCACGCGTCGGGCGATCCGATGGCGTTGGGACCACGCCTGCGCGAAATCACGGCATCAGTCGATCCCATGCTTCGACTGTCGGGGATGCAGCGCGTGGACCAGGTCGCGGAGGGGCTGTTGTGGATCATCCGGATGTGGCTGCGGGCGTCGCTCGTGCTGGCTGGCATTGCGGTACTGCTGTCGCTCGCGGGAGTCTACGCGGTGCTCTCGTTTACAGTGGCGCGCCGCACGCGTGAGATCGGCGTGCGGGTAGCACTCGGCGCGAGCCGAAAGCGCCTCATCATGGCAGTATTCCGACGCCCGCTGATCAATGTGACGCTGGGCGTCGCGGCAGGAGGGACCCTGATCGTGCTGCTGGCTGTCCTGTTGTCGAGTGGTGATACCGGCCTGGGCAAAATCGAGGGCGGGTTTTCGGTGGCGAACGTGTCGGTATTGCTGGGTTACGTCACGCTGATGCTTGGCGTGTGTTTGCTGGCGTGCATCGTTCCCACACGTCGCGCGCTCAAAGTCGAGCCCACGGAGGCCCTGCGGGCGGAATAGAAACCCTAGGCGGGCTCGATCTGCCTGATGCGCTGCACGTGGCGGCCGCCCTCGAAGGGCGTGTCGAGCCACACACGAACGATCTCGAGGGCGGTGTCGACGGGAATCAGCCGCGCGCCGATGCTGAGCGCGTTCGCGTCGTTGTGCTGACGCGAAAGCCGCGCGCTTTCGACACTCCAGCACAGCGCACAGCGAATGCCCCGGACCTTGTTCGCGACCATCGCTTCGCCGTTGCCTGAGCCGCCGAGCACGATCGCGCGATCCGCGTGTCCCTGCGCGACCGCTTCGGCGGCGGGACGGATGAACCTCGGGTAATCCACTGGCTCCGCACTGTCCGTCCCGAAGTCGCGCACTTTGTGCCCAAGCTCGCGCAGCAACGTTGCAATCCGCGACTTGTACTCGAATCCCGCATGGTCGCTGGCGATGGCAATCCGCATGTGGCTTCCGGGTGTCAGGTCGAAGGCATGCGCCGCTCGAAGCACGCGGCGATCGCGGGCACCGGCGCGAAGGTGCTGAGGAACTCTGCCGGCCTGATCGAATGCACAACCCATCCGCGCGCGAATTCGAAGCGCGTCCGCAGCTCCTCTTCTGTCACCTTGCGCGGGGTATTGGGCATGTCGAATTCTGTCGCAAACGCGAGGAGATAGTAACGTCCTCCAGGTGCCAGGGTGCGTGCGAGCGACTCCGCGAATGTGTCCCGCGCTTTCTGGTCCAGCACATGAAGGAACCCCGAATCCACGACGGTACCAAACTGCCTTCCCAGCCGATCCGGAGCCAGAGCGTCAGCGACACGGAAGGTCAGGCGTTCGGACACATCGCGGGGAAGCGCTAAGGACTTGCGCCGTGCCAGCTCGATGCCGACCTCGGCGAAGTCCACGCCCGTCACCTCGTGTCCGTGTTCAGCCAGATAAATGGCCAGGTCACCCGAGCCGCAGCCCACGTCGAGGACGGGGTCAGTCGGGGGAAATGCAGCGAACAGTTCGACGAGCGCCGGCTGCGGGCTGCCGATGTCCCAGGGCGCGGCATTTCGGTACACGTCGTCGAAGAATGCTTTGGGGTCTGGACCGAATGCGTTCATGCTTCAAGGAAGAAAGTCCTGCGCGAGATCTCAAGCCAGCCGGTGACGTACTGCATCGCCCGGCCACCTCACGTCGTTTAGTCTTCCCATCAGTGCGACACGAGCCCACCGCATCCCAGCGCGCCGCGATCCAGGCAGACCTGCAGCCGCTACTCGTCGTCGCCGGTCCGGGCTCTGGAAAGACCTTCTCGCTCATCGAGCGGATCCGCTTTCTCATTCAGGCCCATCGCCTCAGTCCCGAGCGCATCATCGCGTTCACCTTCACCAACAAGGCAGCCGAAGAGATCGCGTCGCGGCTGGACGAAGTTCCTGATGCCGCGCTCGTGAAGCGTACCACCATTCACAAGTTCTGCGTCGACGTCCTGCGAGAGCACGGCACCAGGATCAACGTCGATCCCGGATTCGGTATCGCCGACGAGGAATACCAGTGCGCGCTCCTGGCCCAATTGGGCTCGAGCCTTCGCAACCAGAAAGGACTCCTTCAGTTGTTCGCGCGCCACCGGCTGCGCGGGGATCCGCTCGGCATCACCGAAGGGCGCCGCTTCGAGCGCTATGTGGAACTCCTGCGTGACCGGAACATGCTCGATTTCGACATGCTCCTCCTTCGCACGGCGGACGCGCTTGAGCATGCGGACGCGGCAGACGCGGTGCGCCGGCGGTGGGACGCCATCCTGGTCGACGAGTTCCAGGACTTGAACCCGATCCAGTATTCCATCGTCCGCACCCTTGCGCAGGCGAGCAACAACGTCTTCGCGGTAGGGGATTACGACCAGTCCATCTATGGATGGGCCGGGGCAGAGCCGAAGCTGTTCGAGAAGTTCATGAACGACTTCCGAATCACGCAACCGCACTACCTGCAGGAGAATCGCCGCACGGCCCGACACATCTTCGAGCTCGCACGACGGGTGGTCGAGCCCAATCCCACCCTGCCGGGCTTCGAAATGCGTCCCACAGTGCATGCGACGCGGACGACGGATCATGCGGTAGTCGTCAAGACGTTCGATAACCCTGAGGAGGAAGCGGCGTGGATTATTTCGGATATCCGGCAGCAGCTTGACTCCGGCAATGACGAAGTCGCTGATAGCCGGGGTCCGAAGGCCGAGAACCGCCGCCTGACTTACGGGGACTTCGGGCTGCTCTATCGCACGCACGAAATCGGAAACCTGCTCGAGCCCGCGCTCCTGATGGCAGGGATACCTGCCCGGCTCGCACATGGTCGCGCGATCGGCGAGGATCCCGTTATCGCGTACGTGGTGACCGCGCTCGGGGTCATGATGCATCCGCAGGACCCCGCGTTCCAGGAGAAGTTTCTGACGATGGTTCTGCCGAGGACGCTGACGGAATGGGCGCGCAGTGAAGCGGAGCGGCGTGGACAGAGCATGCTGGCACCACTCCGGCAGCAGCTCGACAAGAAAGGCCAGAACTGGGAGGAAATCCGCCGCGCAGTCACCTCGCTCAAGAACCTTCCGGCGTACATGCGCCGGCACCAGTCGTTGGCGACGATGCTGGAAGAGCTGCTGTCGCGCAGGGTGGGCCGGTACCGGAATGCCCTCGCTGAACGGCATCTCGAGCTCGACGACCCCGAGACGGACATCGAAGCGGCAGCGCTCGCGTTCCGACTGGACAGCGCCCTCCGCAATCAGCAGGCGGTCGTCATTCCAAAGCTTGGTGGTGTCGAAGTCCCTATTCGCGCGATGCTGCACGAACTGGGGATTCGAGAAGTGCATGTCACTACTGCGACAGCGGATCTAACAGCGGATCTGACGGCGGATCTGACGGCGCGTTGCTCGGCGCGAACGGTGTTCAAGGCAGGGCAGATCCTGACGGCGCGAAAGTTTGAAGGTACCTTCACCGACTACACGGCGATCGACATCGAGAGCACCGGGCTCGCAAAGAACTGCGAGATCGTTGAGATCGCGGCAGTGCGCGTGAGAAAGGGCCGTCCGGTCGCCGAGTACCACTCGCTGGTCAAGCCACGCGTGCCCATCGAACAGGGCGCCGAGGCGATTCATGGCATCAGCATGGCGAAGGTGGCTGACGCCCCATTTTTCGAGCAGGTCTGGCCCGCGTTCCGGGAATTCTGCGGCGATGACATCCTCGTCGCCCACAACGGCGAGGATTTCGACTTTCCAGTAATTCGACGCATGGCAAAGGGTATGGCGGGCGTCAGCACGCTCGCGACGTACGACAGCATGCCCCTCGCCTACGAGATTACTCCCGCAAGCCATCGTCTGGAGGATCTCGCGCGTCAGTACGGCATCGACACCGGACGCTCGCACAGCGCGCTGGACGACGCGCGCACGCTCGCGCACGTCTTTGCGAAGCTCAACAGCCAGAAAGTGGCGCGGTCCCGGAAATCGGCGCTCCTCCAGCTGCTCGACCACCTCGGTGTTGCGCTCGCGCTTGCGCAGCCGCTTCCCGAGACGACGGACGCGAAGGTGCTGTTCGAGATCGCGCGCCCGTTCGCGCTGGGCATTTTCGGCGACGCGCTGGACTATTACGACACCAACCGGTCCCCCGACCATCCCACTCTTGCTGATGTCATCGAAAGACTCGGCGGCCAGCAACTGATGGACCGCATCCGCCGCGAGAAGAGCGCAGAGGAGCGGTACCCGTCATCCATGCAGCGCCTGCGGATGCTCACCCAGGGGATGGGCGATCTCGACGTTCGTGGACAGGTCGAACTGTTGCTCGAGCGTGTGGCGCTGTCGGGCAGGGAAGTGGGGGACGATGATGCTGGTCGCGTCAGTCTCCTCACCCTGCACGCGACGAAGGGGCTCGAGTTCTCGCGGGTCTATATCGTTGGCGCCGAAGACGCGCAGTTCTGGAAAGAGAAGGATTCCCGGGAGGAGCAGGAGGAAAGCCGGCGCGTGTTCTATGTGGGGATGACGCGGGCGAAGGATCGACTCGTCTTTACGCGCACGCTGCTGCGTGGCGGCAAGCCAACCGGAGGCGCGCGGTTTCTTGAAGAGCTCGGGATCGCGTAACGGTTACGGTGCCCGAGTCCCTAAGGGACAATGCTTACGAACACCCCTCCACATACTGGATGCTCGGCCCACCTGCGTGGATGTGCATGACACGGTTGTCGCCACCGATCTCGTAGACGATGCCACGTGCCGAGGATGCAGGCGGACGTCCACGCGTCCAGATCGTGATGTACCGCGCGGGTGCGTCCTGGTATTTGTGCGGAGACTCGACCGCGCGACTGCCATAATGTCGTAGCACGGCGGCCGCCGAGTCGCCGACGTGCAGTCGCGCGTCGGTCGCAACTCCCGGATTCCTGCTGAGTGATATGCGCGTAAGGGTATCCCGTTCGACCATCACCAGAAGTCCCTGCGGAGCGCGCACTGGACGGAACTGGTCGCAACTTTCAGGATCGGCGCCTCCTACCGCATTCGGATTGGCGTCTTCGCCAGCAGCGGCCACGACCTCGGCGCGCGTCATGCCAATGCGGAGACGCGCCCAG
>Ga0196976_1000842_pt1 | contig 16852 bp, 10 predicted proteins | sample S3v_513CmetaG_FD_148644 | JGI IMG/M metagenome (GOLD analysis project Ga0196976, IMG submission 148644) | Soil microbial communities from Anza Borrego desert, Southern California, United States - S3+v_5-13C | ecosystem: Environmental > Terrestrial > Soil > Desert | place: USA: California...
CCTCGGGATATCCCGAGGCCGTTATTGCAGGTTGCTTCTGGTCACCGCAGCGAGATGAACACCGTGTGCTGCACACCGTCGCCCAGGTCTAATCGTAGCTGGTAGGAGCCGCTCGTGATGCCTCCTCCCTTCGTCCCCCACGTACCTAGCCCCGGTACTAATGTGCTCGCCTAGGGCAAAACCCAAGCGAAGGTGTTCCAGAATTTTTCTGGAAGGTCTCTGACGGATCACAATTGGGACTTTCCCATATCACATGCCTGCACACACCATGGCAGGTACAATATTGGTCGGTCTTAATACAGAGGTCGGTGTTGATACTTAAGGAGAACTATGACTCCTACGATGAAAGTTGCTGCTGAGATTCAGGCTGCCAGCCGCATGGTTAACGTGCGCTATGCCATTCGCGATCTGGCAGTGCTCGCCGAACAGGTCGCCAGCCAGGGGCACAAGATCCTCTATCTCAATATCGGCGATCCTTGTAAGTACGATTTCCCCACGCCGCCGCACATGATCGAGGCCGTCCACAAGGCGATGCTCGAGGGCTGGAACGGCTATGCCGATTCCCTTGGCATTAAGCCAGCTCTGGAGGCTATCCGCCGTCAGGCTGAGCGCGACGGCTTCCGCGACATTCAGAGCATCTTCATTGGCTTCGGATCCGGGGAAGTGATCGACTCCTGTCTTACGGCTCTCATCAATCCGGGCGACAACGTGCTGACGCCGAGCCCCGAGTATCCGCTCTACGGTGCGGTGCTGGCGAAGCTCGACGCTGTCCCCAACGCGTACGACCTGGATGAGGAGAACGACTGGCAGCCGGATCTTGCCGACATGGAGCGCAAGATCAACTCGCGGACCCGCGCCATTCTGCTTATCAATCCGAACAACCCGACCGGCGCAGTCTACTCGCGCAAGACGCTTGAGGCGATCGCCGAACTCGCCCGCAAGTACAACCTGCTCATCTTCGCCGACGAGATCTACGACAAACTGATTATCGATGACGACGCGAAGCACATCTCCATCGCGACACTTGCACCGGACATTCCGATCGTCACCTTTAACGGAATTTCGAAAGCCTATCTCGCCCCCGGCTGGCGTATCGGCTGGGCAATCGCGACTGGACCGGCGGAGGTCATCAAGCCGTATCTCGAGAGCGTGCATAAATTGCTCCGCGCGCGTCTCTCCGCGCCGCATCCTCTCCAGTTCGCCGTTGCTCCCGCGCTCGATGGCCCGCAGGATCACCTGAAGGTCGTGCGTGAAAAGCTGCGCAGCCGCCGCGACATGACCGTCGCTTGGGCGAAGCGGACACCGCGCGTGAGCCTCGTCGCACCCAAGGGCGCCTTCTACGCTCATCCGCGCCTCGACATACCAGAGGACGATCTCACGTTCGTCAGCGAGCTGTTGAAGCAGAAACACGTGCTCTGCGTGCATGGTTCCGGCTTCGGCCAGAAGCCCGGCACCCATCACATGCGAATCGTCTTCCTGCCGCAGGAGCCTGTTCTCCATGCCGCCTACGACAACATCACCGCGTTCATGGCCGAGAGATACAAGTAGGCTGCTGCGAACAAAATCTGTTCGTCCGGCCATTCGGTGCAAGAGAATCGGGAACCCCCGGTGGGGTTCCCGCTCCGTACCTCACATATACAAAACTGATCAGATTGGTCGAGCACGCTTCGAACCTGCTCTGGGCCTGTTCTCGCCTTTCAACCTCCTTCATGCTTTAATCAATTCCATCTACGCAATGGTCGACATCCACACACACATCCTCCCCGCGGTTGACGATGGCTCCAAGTCCATGGAGATGTCTCTCCAAATGTGTGAAATGGCACTCGCAGACGGGATCACCCATATGGTCGCGAGCCCCCACTGCAATTACGAGTACGAATACAACCGCGAAGGGCATTCCGGACGTTTGCAGGAACTGCGCACGTCCTTCGGAGGGAAACTTGAATTCAGCCTGGGATGCGACTTCCACATGTCCTACGAGAATGTGCAAGACGCTCTAGGAAAGCCCCAGAAATACACCATCGGCTCCGGGCCGTATCTGCTCGTGGAATTCAGCGACTATTCCATTCCACCAAGCATGGACCACGCGCTCTCCGAATTGATTGACCTCGGCCTGGTGCCTGTTGTCACACATCCCGAGCGCAATCCGATCCTGCAGCAGCACCCCGCCCGCATCATCGAATGGATCGAACTCGGCTGCATTGCCCAGGTAACAGCCAACTCGCTCACCGGCTTCTGGGGCTCGACGGCTAAGAAAACCGCGAAATGGCTCCTGGAGCGCCACGCCGTCCACGTGATCGCGAGCGATGCGCATGATCCCCGTCGTCGCAAGCCGATTCTCTCGGAAGGCCGAGATGCGGCCGCCGCTACCGTCGGCGGAGAGGTCGCCGATCTACTCGTGAATGCCAATCCAGAAGCGATCGTCAGCGGGAAACCCCTGCCGTATCATCCCTGACAATCCCCCTGCCCTTCCTGGTACTCGCCGCCATCCAGGAGTACATGTACCTTTGCGTCCGAGCCGTACTGCACTCTCCTGCCATTTTCCGATTTTCCGCCGCGCCGAAGTGCGTTATAAGTTTCACATTCAGGTAACATCTTCGCCTCGGTGACTGGGAGGGCATATCTCCGACGACTCACACGTTGCGCCGCCGAAGGAGACGGTTCGGCTCCGCATGAACGTCGGCACGGACACTCGCGCCTCGAGCGCCGCTCCCGAGCCCTACCGCGACCTTTTCCTCCGGCTTCCTGAACCCGTTTTCGTCGTCTCGTTTCATACCCTCGCGATCCTCGACTGCAACGAGTCAGCTTGCGCGCTGCTCGGTCGCGCTCGCCACGACCTCTTAGGCGCGCCTTTTCTCGACTTCCACTCACAAACCGACCGCAACGCCGCAGGCCTCCGGGTCCGCGATAACCAGTTCCATTCCGAATACCGTGCGTCCTTTATCCGGCAGGATGGCGAAGCCACTCCCTGCATAGTGGTGAGCACAGCCGTGAACTGGCAAGGCATGGATGCGCGCCTGCTTGTGGTCCGGGCCCCGTGCGCCGAGTCGCAGCCTTTTGTCCCAGCAACAAGCGCCCAGTTCGGCGCACTTAGCCATCAGGTTCCCATCGTTCTTTGGACGGTCGATCGCGATCTCCGCTTTACCTCCAACGCGGGCGGCGCATACGAATCACTCAAGTCGCACGTGGGCGATTCGCAGGGCAGAACCCTGTTTGAGTTCTTCCAGACTGATAGCCCTGATTTCCTGCCCATCCGCATGCACCTCCGCGCGCTCCAGGGCGAGTCCGTCGGCTATGAGATGGAATGGGCGGGCCTGGTCTTCGACTCCCATCTGGATCCGATCTCTGATCCCGGAGGTGAAATCGTCGGCGTTGTCGGCGTCGCCATGGACATCACCGAGCGTCGCCGCACGGAACAGGAACTCCGCGACAGCGAAGAGCGCAATCGTCAGCTGGTAGAGAACGCCAGCGACATCATTTACACGCACGACCTCACTGGCAAGTTCACGGCCGTCTCTCCCGCAGCCGAGCACATTACCGGCTACACGCGTGAAGAGGCGATGCAGATGAACATTGCCGATGTCGTGGCACCGGAATACCTTGAACTAGCGCGCGATACGATCCGTCGAAGACTCGCCGGTCTGCCCGTCCAGAGTCCCTACGAAGTGGAGATCATCACGCGCAGCGGACATCGCATTCCGCTCGAGGTCAACACCCGTCTCATCTATCGCAACGGGAAACCAGTTGGCGTGCAGGGGATCGGGCGCGACGTTAGCGATCGCCGACTCGCCGAGCAGGCTGTTCGCGAGAGCGAGAGTAGGTTCCGCGCCGTTGCCGAAACCGCAGCCTCCTGCATATTCATCTACCGCGATGACCAGTTTCGTTACGTAAATCCCGCCAGCGAGAAGATCACCGGCTACAGCACAGCCGAGCTTCTCAAGATTAACTTTTGGGACCTGGTCCACCCCGATCACCGTGAGACCGTTCGCCAGCGGGGCCTTGCGCGTCAGCAAGGCGCTGACCTGCCGAACCGCTACGAATTCAAGATCCTCACCAAGTCGGGCGAAGAGCGCTGGCTCGATTTCACGGCGGGCGTCATCCAGTACGACGGCGGAAGCGCCGTGCTTGGCACCGCCTTCGATGTGACCGAGCGCAAGTGTGCACAGGAAGAACTGCAGGTCCAGAAGGCTTATCTCGAGGAACTCTTTCAGTGTGCGCCAGAAGGCATCGTCGTTCTCAACAATGGGGGCAGCGTGCTTCGCGCTAACCGAGAGTTCCTGAGGATGTTCGGCTTCGAGTTTGACGAGGTGCGCGGCGCAAACATCGATCAACTCATTGTGCCCGAAGAACGTCTCATCGAAGCGGCCGAGCTTACGGATCACCTCTCCAGCGGGCGCCCGTTCAATATCGAGAGCTACCGTCGCCGCAAGAACGGCAGCTTCATCGACGTTTCGATTCTCGGCACGCCGATCACGGTGGATCGGGGCCAGGTGGGCCGGTACGTCATCTATCGCGACATTACGGACAAGAAGCGCGCCGACCGCTACCGGGAAACGCAGTTCGCAACCACCCGCATCCTCTCCGAATCCGGCACCATGGACGAGGCCGTCGGTAGCCTGCTCAGCGCGATCTGCGACGGACTGGGTTGGGATTACGGGCGGATGTGGCGCGCCGATTCCGCCGCAGGGATCCTTCGTCTCGAAAACAGCTGGCATAACACCGAAGTAGCTTCACCGGACAACTTCGAAGACAGCACTACATGTGAACGTGGTGTCGGCGTTGCAGGCTCGGTCTGGAAGAGCGGCGAACCCACGTGGGTCACCGACATCGCCGTGGACGCCGTCTCCACCGGTACTCCTGCGATCGCCGCCGGACTTCGCTCCTGCTTCGCATTCCCGGTTCGTTACGCCGGTGACATCGGCGGCATCATGGAGTTCTTCAGCGTGACGCTGCGCTACCCTGATTTCGAACTCCTCGAGGTCGTGGCCGATATCGGGGCGCAGGTAGGGCAGTTCATCGAACGCAAACGGGCCGAACTCGCCCTTATCGAGAGCGAAGCAAAGTTCCGCGCCGTGGCAGACACGGCCGCGTCCGCCATCTACATCCACGAAGGCGACAGGTTCCTCTACGCGAACCGCGCCAGCGAGTCCATCTCCGGCTACACGCGCGAAGAACTGTTCGCCATGCCCGTTTGGAACCTCGCTCATCCCGAATTTCGCGCAGCGCTGAAGGAGCGCGCCGACGCTCGACGACGAGGCGAAGAAGTTCCTTCACGTTACGAATTCAAGATGATTTCGAAGAGTGGCGAGACGCGCTGGCTGGACTTCAGCGCAGCGGTCATCCAATTCGAAGGCCACTCCGCGATCCTCGCAACTGCCTTTGACATCACCGAGCGCAAGCGCGCCGAACAACTTCAGTCCGCGCTTTACCGCATCGCCAACCTGGCCGGCGAGGCGGAGGACCTGCAACAGTTCTACGCTTCCATCCACGAGATCGTCGGCGAGTTGATGTACGCCAAGAACTTCTATATCGCCGTCCTGGACGAAACCGGCAGGATGATCAACTTCCCCTACTTCGTCGATGAGGAGGATCTAGTTCCGCCGCCGCCCCAGGAGCGTAGGCGCGGCCTCACCGATTACGTGATTCGCACCGGTGAGCCGTTACTCGCTGATCCTCGAAACTTCGAGGAGTTGGTCATCCGCGGTGAAGTGGAGTCTCGAGGAGCGCCATCGCTGGACTGGCTCGGTGTGCCGCTAAAGGTGGGAGACCGGACTTTCGGGGTGCTTACCGTCCAGAGCTACTCAGACAACGTTCGCTTCGGCCAAACGGAACTGGACATCCTCACCTTCGTTTCGCGCCAGGTCGCCAGTGCGATCGAGCACCGCCGCAGCCAGGAAGCACTCCGGCGTTCTGAACAGCGTTACCGCTCGCAGGTGCAGAGCGCGGTTTACGGCATCTATCGCTCGAGCATCGCAGGCCGTTTCCTCGACGTGAACCCCGCACTGGTGCAGATGCTCGGTTACGAAACCCGGGAGGAAGTACTCGCGCTGGAGATGGGGAGCGAAGTATACGCCGATCCCGGTGAGCGCGCCCGCATACTCGCTCATCTCGATCCCGCCGCGCGGATCGAAGGCGTCGAGACCCGCTGGAAGCGGAAGGACGGACGCATCATCAATGTTCGCCTCAGTGGCCGCGGCGGACTCCAGTATCCCGGAGAACCGCCCAGCTTCGAGATGATCTGCGAAGACATCACCGAGCGCCGCGCACTGGAAGAACAACTGCGCCACTCGCAGAAGATGGAAGCCGTCGGCCGACTCGCTGGCGGTGTCGCCCACGACTTCAACAACCTGCTCACGGTCATCAAGGGCTACAGCGATCTCCTGATGAACGAAATCGACTCGGCCGATCCGATGTATGGTGAAGTCGAAGAGATACGCAAGGCCGCCGACCGCGCTGCCTCGCTCACGCGACAACTGCTGGCGTTCAGCCGCCGCCAGGTGCTCGCGCCTAAGGTCCTGGACCTCAATTCCATCATCACCAACATGGACAAACTCCTCCGCCGATTGCTCGGGGAGGATGTCGAACTCACCATCAGGCTCGACACCAAACTCGGCCACGTCAAAGCCGACCCAGGCCAGCTTGAACAGGTCATCATGAACCTGGCGGTCAACGCCAGGGACGCGATGCCCGAGGGTGGCCACATCACAATTGAGACAGGTAATTTCGACCTCGACGAGAACGACTCGCGCGAACACGCCATGGCTAAGCCGGGCCGATATGCCATGTTCAAGGTGACCGACACGGGCACTGGCATGGATGCAGAAACACTGTCGCGCATCTTCGAACCCTTCTTCACTACCAAGGAGATGGGCAAGGGCACCGGCCTCGGTCTCTCGACTGTTTACGGAATCGTGAAACAAAGTGGCGGATACATCTGGGCAGACAGCCAACCTGGTCAGGGCGCAAGCTTCCGGGTCCTGCTTCCCATCGTGGAAGCCGTCACCGAACCAGTGTTCGCGCGTACCGGCCCCGGCGCCTCATATCGGGGCACCGAAACCATCCTCCTCGTCGAAGACGAAGATGGTGTGCGCGCGCTCATCCGCGAAGTCCTCGCCCGGTACGGCTATCACGTGATTGAAACCCGCCACGGAGGCGAAGCCCTCATCGCGTGCGAGCAACATAAGGGCACCATTCACATGCTGCTCACAGATGTGGTTTTGCAGCAGATGTCGGGCCGCGATCTTGCCAGGCGGCTTCTCGGCGTTCGCCCCGAGATGAAGGTGCTCTATATCTCTGGTTACACCGAAGAAGCTATCGTTAATCAGGGCGTTCTAGATCCCGGCACGGCTTTCCTCCAGAAGCCCTTCACGCCTGGCGTCCTCGCCCGAAAAATCCGCGAAATCCTCACCGGCACGCCGATCGAGTAGGCGCATCGCTCGGATTGAGAGGTCTCGGACGCTCGGCTTCGGATCAAAAAGCAAAAGCCCCGACAAATGCCGGGGCGTATCTTTCTTTCTTCCTATTTCTAACGCTGAGGCATGGCTCCTCCGGGGATCTCCCGCTCTTGCCCCAACTCTCTCGGGCTCGAAAGCGCTGCGCTGTCCGGATTCAGGAGTCCGTCATGGGTCGGGCCCAGTCCCAGCTTGATCAGGGCGCGTGAGTCCGGGACGATCTTCGACTGCCAGCCGTTCTCCTGCTGGTAGCGCACGAGTGCATTCTTGGTTTCCTGGTCCCAAACTCCGGTCGGTTCGCCTTGGAGATAGTGCTCACGGATGAGTGCTTCTTGTATTTCGCGCGTCCGATCGGAGGTGATGGCCTGCTGCCCGCGCCTCCGCGCCACAGTGCGACCGCGCCGGCTTTTTTTGCCCTTGGAAGCGCTGCGGCTCGATTTTGACTTCGAAGTGCTCGACGCCCTCGGCTTCGTGGACTTCGAGGTCTTGCTCAAAGTACTGGCGCTCTTCCTCGTGCCCTTTTTCGCATTCCTGGTTGCGGCCGCAGAAACGGTCACCATCAACAGGAGTGCGCAGAGCACGCAGGCTGCTTTCTTATGTAAACCTCGAAGCGACAGCAAACTACACCTCGGAATCGGGGATTTCCCAACCCATTGTGTACTGCTTGAGTCGGGTCGTGGCTCGCGTTCGCCTGTGCTGCGAATGCGTCACCAAATGCTCACCTGGCGGGAGCGCACTCCCCCGCCGGGCGAGAGCATCATCTCGCATTTCGATGCTCCCGCGCCAGCAGGAAGATTGCTTAGTCCGTTACGGAAGGGTACCGGCCACGAAGATCGTTCCACCCTCCCTGCCTGAACCTCTGGGCTTGACCAGGAATACAACATCCTGGCCGCTCTTCAGCGCGTTTTGGATCTGGTTGAACGTGTTATCGTCCGTGATCGGCTGCCTGTTGATCTCCAGGATGATGTCCCCACGGCTCAGGCCGACGCTGTCCGCAAAGCCGCCCGGCCTCACGTCCTGCACCATGACGCCCCTGCCGCGCTGGAGTCCCAGCCGCTCATAGGCCTCTGCCGGAACGGGACGCACCGTCACACCCAGCTTCGTTTCCTTCGGAGTTGCATCCTGCGCCTCGTCTTCATCGAGACCCAGCCTGGCACCGAAGAGCTTGGTGCGGTCCGCCACGGTCACGGCCGTTTCCTGCGTCTTGCCGTTGCGGACGTACGTCAGTTTCACTTTCGTGCCCGGCTTCTTGTTCGAGATTTCCGAAACAAGTTCATCGCCCGTCTTAACTTGCTTGCCATCGACCGTCGTGATCGTGTCGCCGGTCTGCAACCCCGCCTGTGCGGCCGGCCCATTCGCGACCACGTTCGCGACCGTGACGCCGCCTTTCACCCCGTAAACGCGCGCGATTGCCGGGTTCGGCTGCGCGTTGAACTCAATACCGATGGATCCGCGCGTTACGCGATGTTCCGGACCGATCAGCTGCTGATAGACATTGCGGACCGTGTTCGCCGGCATCGCAAATCCCACACCCTGGTAGCCCGAGGTCTGCGTGAAGATCGCCGTGTTGATGCCGATCACCTGTCCCGCCATGTTCACCAGCGGACCACCCGAGTTTCCCGGATTAATGGCGGCGTCCGTCTGGATGAACGACTGGAACTGACGTCCGGGCACGATGTTCCGGCCTTTGGCCGAAATGATACCTGCTGTGACGGACTGCTCCAGCCCGAACGGACTGCCGATCGCCAGCACCCATTCGCCGATCTGCGTCGAATCGCTGTCGCCTAACTGTGCGGCCGGCAATGCCCTGCCAATCTTCGCCGGGTCGATCTTGATCACCGCCAGGTCGGTCTCTCTGTCGCTGCCAACCACCTGCGCGTCATAGCTCACGGTCGGCGGATCGCCCATGAAATTCACGCGAATGCGGTCAGCTCGATCGACTACGTGGAAGTTCGTGATGATATAGCCGTTCTTATCGACCACAACGCCTGAGCCCAGCGAGCGCGTGCGTAGCCCCTCGGGGCTCTGCCCGCCGCCAGGACCTTGCGGCCCAAAGAACTTGTCCATGAAGTCCTGGAATGGATTCTCCTCGTCACCACCCGGGGCCTCGTCATCGGGCGCGCGCCGGCGCAACCCGCCATGCGGGTTCTTCACCGTCGACTCGGTGTTGATGTTCACCACCGTGGGCTCGATCTGTTTCGCTACTTGCGAAAATACAGTCGAAAGCTGTTGCGGCGCAGGCATTTGCATCGGCGACGCATCCGATGTGTCGACCGTCTTGCCCTTAACGCCGTTCGAAACTACCGTGCCGATCAGGATGCCGAGCGCCAACGTCGCCAGCACCACGACAAACATAGAGAACCTGTTTTCTCTCATCTTTTGCCAGGATCCGCCATTTAGCGGGTTCATAGATTGCCCTCCGGCAAACATGCCAAACGAGTAATTATAGCCCGTACCCTAAGGAAGACGCCTTAGAGGCAGGGCTCGGCAAAAATCTCCCCATCCGCCGAGCGGACTATGTTCCCTGCAAGTTGTTCGGGAAGTCACTGTGCAGTTCTCGTCTCAGGTTAGACGCGAGAAATGCTGAAATCGTTACTCTAAATTCCACTCCCCTTAGGTGGTACGCGCCGCGCTTTTAGTCCGTCCCCGTCTCTTCGACGAGTTCCGCCTGGTTCACAATCCGGCCCGGCAACAACTCGCTGACCAGCACGCCCGCCAGGATGAGTCCCGCGCCTGCGCCCGCTCTCCATCCCAACCGCTCTCCGAGCACCACATACGAGGTCATCAGTGCGAATACCGGTTCCAGCGCAAAGATCAGCGCCGTGTGGGTCGGCGGAGTGAACTGTTGCGCCCATGCCTGTACCACGAAGGCCACCACCGTTGCGAAAACTGAAGTCACCGCGAGCGCCCACACAACCTGCCTCGACCACTGCACGAACGCCGTCTCCAAGAGCGGCACACTCACGGCCATCAACACGGCACCAACGATCATCTGAACCACGACGATCTGCGCAAAGGGATGCCGCTGCGTCATCCTGCCCACCAGGATGATGTGAAACGCGAACGCTACAGCGCAGCCAAGCGTCAGCACGTCGCCCAGGTTCACGCCCTCGAAGTGCAGGAACTCTCCGCGCGGGCCACCAGGGACGGCTACCAGGTATAACCCGATAAATGAGGAAAACACTCCAAGCGACGTCCATCGATTGATGTGCTTGCGCCAGAACACTGCCAGGAAGACGGGCACCAGCACCACTGACAATCCCGTCACGAATGCCGATTTCGAAGCCGTCGTCAGATTCAGCCCAGCGGTTTGAAACTCGTATCCGGCCCAGAGGAATACGCCGATGGCAGCGCCGCCCATCATCGCGCCGCGGCTAATCCGCTTGAATTCCTTGAAATAGACGAGTGACAGGAGAACCGCCGAAATACTCATCCGTACCGCGTTGAAGAGCAGCGGCGAGATGTCCGCGAGTGCGTCCTTGATGACAACGAACGTTGCGCCCCAAATGAACGTGATGATGACCAGCAGAATGTGAGCTTTGGCCGAACGCGACACGACTACAGTGTATGACTTACATCGCCCATCCCGCTCATCATTTCCGCAAGGACGAACTGCGGAGCCGCCGCCCGCATCCAGCACATTCATCCGCGGACTTGCTCATCAGCAAGCAAAAGGGCACCGCGCATGCAGTGCCCTTTTTTATTGCTCCCACATTCTACTTCTTGGGATAGACAGTCTTCCCTCCGACCACGGTCCTCAGCACCTTCGTCCCGAGGATTTCCTCCGGCTCCACCTTCGTCAGGTCGCGGTCGAGCATGACAAAGTCAGCCACCATTCCGGGATTCAAGGTGCCCTTGTACTTTTCCGCAAATTCCGCGTACGCCGCGCCTGCTGTGTACGCTGCCAGCGCCTCGTCGATGGTCAGCTTTTGCTCCGGATAGTAAGTGCGTTTCCCGTCCTCGCTCTTGCGCGTCACTGCGGCATACACGCCGCGGAAGGGCGTGATCGGCTCAACCGGATAATCCGTACCGAACGCCAGCGGTACACCATGCTTCAGGAATTCCCGCCATGCGTACGAATACTTCGCGCGCTCCGGGCCGACGCGCTGCTCTGCCCAGAACATGTCCGTCAGTAGATGGTTCGGCTGCATCGACGCGATCACGCCGAGTTTCTTGAACTGGGCGAACTGATCCGGCGCAATCACCTGTGCGTGTTCGACCCGGAAACGGAAGTCCCGCTTCGGCGCGTTCGGCTTTTGCGTGCTGCGCTCGCGCACATACCGCTCCGCCTCCGCGAAGGCATCCAGCGCCATCTGTGCGCCACCATCGCCAATCGCATGGAACCCGAATTGGAACCCGGCCTCGGCCCGCTCGTCCGACATGCGGTTCAAATCGGCCTGCTTGAACTGTGCCAGTCCCTTGTTCTTGGGGTCGTCCGCATACGGCTCCAGCAACACCGCGGTACTCGAACCCAGCGAACCGTCCATGTAACCTTTCAACAGTCCCGTGTGCAACATCGGGTCCGTTTGAGCGTGGCGCGCGCGACGTTGTTGCAGCACGTTCATCTCCGCACCGAACGGTAGCCACTCCGTAATGCGCAGCGTTAGTTTGCCTTCGCGCTCCAACTCTTCGTACACAAGAAAGTCTTCCCAGTCGCTGTTGTCTTGCACCGAAGTGATGCCGAACTGCGCCGCCTCCTGCATCGCCAATTCGATCGCGCGTCTCCGCTGCGCTGCCGTTGGAGGTGGTATCTTTCCGCCGACTGCATCCATCGCAGACTCGCGCAGGATGCCCGTTGGCTCTCCATTCGCATCGCGATCGATCTGCCCACCTTCCGGTGCCTTCGACTCCCGTGTTATACCGGCGGCTTTCAGCGCTGCCGAATTTGCCACACCGATATGTCCATCAGCGCGTCCGAAGAACGCCGGATGCCCGGCCGTCACTTCGTCGATGTCGCGCCGCGACGGCAGCACTTCCTTCGTCCACTTAGTCTGGTCCCATCCGCGGCCGAGTATCCACTCGCCCGGCTGGGCGGTCTTCACGCGCTCGGCGATCCGGGCCTTCATCTCTTCAAGTGATTTCGTTCCCGCCAGGTCGACCTGCAGCTTTGTCTGTCCACCACTCGCAAAGTGCAAGTGCGCGTCGTTGAATCCCGGCATCACGAACTTCCCGCCGAGGTCCACGATCTGCGCGTCCTTGCTCTTCTGAGCTTGCACCTCATCATTGGTGCCAACCGCCGCAATACGCCCATGGCGCACCAGCAATCCTTGTGCGCGCTTTCCATCCGCTACGCCGGTCCAGATATTTCCGTTGATGAATACAGTTTCGCCCGAATTCTTCCTGTCCTGTGCCGCCACATTGATGACGAACAGGATCGCGATCGCGATCGCCGCAAGTTTCATTCCGCCACTCCCGCCAATGCCAATGTCGTAAGAAGTATCCGCTTCAACGCCAGGTCCCGCCCCGCCGGGTCATGCCACTCGTGCACCGTGTGCGCACCCCCGCCGGTTCCACCCGCTCCAATCGCGACGGCCTCAATCCCCATTGACAGCGGGATATTCGCATCGGTCGATGCTCTATGCACGGTCGCCTCGATGTTCAGATGATCGTCTACGGCCCTTACCACCTGCATCATCCGCGCGCTCTCCGGCAACTCCGCGGCTGGACGACTGCCTATCGGCCGGATCTCGTAACCGAGCGCCGGCCTTCCCGCTCGTCGCTCTCCCTGCGAGTGCGCAATCGTCTCTTCCATCGCCGTCCGCAGAGCCGTCTCGAGGCGGTCGATCTCTGCTCCCGCCGCCGATCGGAGATCCACGCGCATGGTCACCCGCTCCGGAATCGAATTGATCGACGTTCCGCCTTCAATGATCCCAACGTTAAATGTCGTTTTCGGATGCGCCGGAACCGGCGTGCGTCCAAACCTCTCGATTGCCTGGGCGAGCACCACGATCGGGTTCGGCAAGCCGAAGTCGCTCCACGAATGTCCGCCCGGCCCGCGCACCGTCACCTCGAACCGGCGGCTCCCGAGCGCCTGCGAAACAATGCTGTCCGTCCCCGCGCCGTCCAGCACCAGCAATCTGCCGATGCGCTCGCGCCACTTCTCTTGCGCGAAGATGTGCCGGATGCCCCGGAGGTCGCCCTCACCCTCCTCCCCGACATTGCCGATGAACAACAGCGGCGCGGTCGTCCTCAACCCCGCCTCGTTCATCCCGAGAATGAGAGCGAGCATCCCCGAGATTCCCGCGCCATTGTCGGAAACTCCCGGCCCGAACAGACGATCACCTTCGCGTCGCACGCGTATCGGCGTCCCCGCCGGGAAAACCGTGTCGATGTGTGCCGAAATCGCCAGCAGCGGAAAGACCGGGTTCACTCCCTCCCGGATTCCAAGCACGTTTCCAATCTCGTCCCGACGGACATCCTGCAATCCGGTCTCGCGGAACTTCCGCTCCAGCCACTCGCCACGTTCGTCTTCACCGAAGGGTGGTGCCGGAACGCCTGTGACCTCCATCTGCAAATCTGAGATCACCCGTTCCTTCACCCGAAACCAGGCGAACGCCGCATGTACCGCGCGCATCTCCGCCAGCCGGGCGATCTCTTTGCGTACCTCCGCCTCGGAGCGCGGCGATGCTTCGCCGTGCGGCCCCTCCATCGGATGTACGCGATTGAAAAAAGACATGCGCGGCAATGTTACAACACGCTCCGCTGATCGCGTTCTTGCTCAGGTGGTCTGACGCACAGGGGTCCGCTGAATGTATGTCGACACAAAATCAAACGGCGGCCGCTGCCGCCGTCGAATCTTGAGGAACTGTTAAGTACGAGTTTCTATCCGACCTTCTTCGCCTCTGTCTTCACTTCGTCACAGCAGCAGAGAATCTCGTCCTCGGTCAGGCACCGATCGCTCTGTTTCGCCTTCTTGAAGATCCTATCCACGAGTTCCTCGCTTGCGATCAACCCGCGCCGCTCCAGCCAGAACACCACGTTCGACTTCCCGCTCATGGGCCCTATATCGATCACCTGTTCCAGGCCGAAGACATGCGACGGAACGCCCGAGTACACGGTGTTCATCAGTTCCAAGTCGTTCTTCTTGTAAGCCTTGATGACCGCCGCCGCGTGCACACCCGTAGCGGTCCGGAACGCGTCACTCCCGACGACCGGGTAGTTCTTCGGAATCGGAATGCCCGTCGCGTTCGCTACCGCCTCGCAGTAGGCTTTCATCTTCGTCAGGTCCTGACTGGCCCATGGCTCAATGCCCATCAATTTCAAGTTCACCAGCATCAGGTCCATCTGCGTATTGCCGACGCGCTCGCCAATTCCCACGGCGCACGCGTGAATGCACTCCGCTCCCGCCACGAGTGCCGAGAGCGCATTCGCCACGGCCAGGCCTCGATCGCAGTGCCCATGCCAGTCTACCCGGATGTGCTTCCCGGTTGGGTTCACTACTTCTTCCATGACGAAGCGCACCAGCGAGAGGGTACCCATCGGCGTCGCGTGCCCGCACGTATCGGTTAGCGTGATCGCCCTCGCGCCGCAATCGATGGCCAGCGTATACAGCCGCTTGATCATCTCCGGATCGCAGCGCGTCGTATCCTCGGTCACGTACATGACCTCGATATCGAGGTCTCGCGCCAGGCGTACCGCCTTCTCCGTGGTCTTCAGCAGGAAGTCGTCCGTCCAGCCTTCCGTGTAACGCCGTATCGGGCTTGAGCCGATAAACATCGCCGCCTCGACCGGCATGCCCGTTTTCTGCTGTATCTCCGCCAGCGGACGAATGTCGTTCTCGTGCGTCCTGCATGCCGCATTAGGCCTGATCTTCAGCTTGGCCCGCGCGATCTCCCGTACGAGCGCCAGCGAATGCTCGAACGCCCTCGGCCCCGCGCCCGGCAGCCCGACGTCCAGCATATTGATCCCGAGCCCTTCCATCAGGTGCAGGATCTCGATTTTTTCGGGAATGGATGGATCGCGCACCGAAGGCGACTGCAGTCCGTCGCGCAGCGATTCGTCATCCAGCAGCACGGGCTTTTGCGTCAGCACCGACTGCGGGAAGACTTTGTTCCAGTCGTAGATCAGCTCTGAAGTATTGACCGACACCGCATCCTCTTCGGTGGTGGTGAACAAACGATTTCCAGCCACGCCGCCCCACGCGGCGCCACTACTCCAAGATGCAGAAACCCAACCCGGCAGCTACAAATAATCGGGCCCGGCTTAGGCCCGACTCATTTGCAGTCTGTCGACTCTGAACTGATCGATGCCGGTACTTCCTACTTCTTCTCCGGAACGGTCAAACCGAAGACACTCAGCATCCCCACGCCCGCAACGTTCTTGCCCCTAGGTTCTTCCTCGCTCGGCAGGTACAGGGTTTTGCAGTGCTCGCAACGGTAAACCTCTCGATCGGAACCCCACGAGCGCTCCAGATCTCCGCAAGTCTTCTCAATTTTGTCTACGGCGTAAAACCACCGCTTTAGGTGCCCGCCGCACAGTTTGCCTTTCTCGTCCTTCTCGTTGCACGAGCGCTGTAACGGCTTCTTTGTCTTGATCTTATGGTTCCCGATCTGCTGAATGTTCGCTGTGTTTTCCATCTGGATGCTGGGTGAAGCCACTTGCGGATACCTCACGTGGGCCGCCCCGGGCGCAAAATGGCGCACCTCTATCGAATTGAAGGCCGGCCGAAAACTAGGATTGCGCTCTGATTCTAGCCGAACCCGCCGGACGCTCCAATGGAAATCATTCCTGCACAGCTACTTAGGTCCTACCCGCATGCGCACGTAGGGGAACCTTCCGGGGCAGGTACTCTTTGGGATCACCCGCCCGTCTCTCAGGCAACAATCCGGGGCCTTGTTGCTGTCTAATTGCACAAAACTGGACAGCAGCCGCGGTTGTGCTACAGGCGCGACGAGCTTATGACGAAATTGCACAGCGAACACGAAGATAGTCAGTTCGGCGAAGCTACCGAGCAGAAGGATCGACGCCAGCACGACACGCCGTCCTGGGCCAAACGGTACCTCGATCTTGCCGATCAGGCCATGACCGGGAACTCCTCGGACAACTCCAACCAAAGCTGAAGTGTGTTTCCGTGTGCGGCCTCCTGGCGCTAGCCGGCTCTCTACCGCCTCTCCCTCCACAGCGCGCCTCGTGACCCGACCGCGCCCTTCACTTTGCCCAGCCCTCTGCCAAACAGCAACTCCGTAAACGCGCCCATCTGCTTTGCGAAGGTTTCGCCGTAGCCGTACCACCACAGCTTCTTCATCTTTGGGATGCGGTCTACCGCCACATATTTGACCTGCACCATCTCTCCCAACCCAAGATGCCCATGGGTACGTCCGATCCCGCTCGCCTTTACGCCGCCATGCGGAGCCTCCGCGATCGCGAAGCACGTCACCACATCGTTCACCATCACAGCGCCT
>Ga0196976_1000843_pt1 | contig 16814 bp, 10 predicted proteins | sample S3v_513CmetaG_FD_148644 | JGI IMG/M metagenome (GOLD analysis project Ga0196976, IMG submission 148644) | Soil microbial communities from Anza Borrego desert, Southern California, United States - S3+v_5-13C | ecosystem: Environmental > Terrestrial > Soil > Desert | place: USA: California...
AGCGGGCCGTCCTTCAGGCGGGCCGACAGCGCCTCGCCGGGCACGTGCTCCATGACGATGTAGGGCTGCGTGTCGAAGTCGCCGGTGGCAACGAACCGCGGCACGTGCGGCCCCTTCAGCAGCGGCATGATCATCTGCTCCACCTCGAAGCCGATGATCGCCGTGGGGTCGTCGCCATAGCGCAGCAGCGGGATCTTCATCACCAGCGGCCCGCCGTGGTCGGGGTGCGTGACCCGCCACAGGGCCGACATGCTGCCCTTGTAGATTTTCTCCTCGAGCCGGAAGCCGTCGACCAAGGCGCCGGCGGCAAGGGGGGGCTTGGGCATGCGCGTCAGGTTCCTTCGCGTAATCGGGCGGCCAGCCGGGGCGGCAACCCGGCCTGCAGCACCTTGCGGGCCGCCGTTTCGTGGTCGTACGGCACGCGGTGAAAGGTGAGGACGCCCGTGGCATCGTCGAACAGGGCGTAGCAGGCGGCCGGGTTGCCGTCGCGCGGCTGCCCGACGGAGCCGGGGATCGCCAGCCAGCGCCGCCGGCCGCCCAGCGGGTTGAGGGCGCCCGGCTGCGGCTCGAAGTGGCTGGCATGCCCGACCGGCGACAGGTGGTACAGCGCCGGCTGGTGGACGTGCCCGCAGAAGGTGACGCGCCGGTCGGTCGCCTTCAGGCTTCGCTCCGCCGCCGACGCCCCGTTGATGTAGCCCCAGCGCTCCGGCGCCCAGGCGTTGGCGTGCACGTACAGGCAGGCGCCGTCCTCCACCGCCAGCGGCAGCCCGGCCAGGAAGTCGCGTTGCGCGGCGCTCAACGCCGCGTGCGTCCATTCGGCCGCGGCGCGGGCATCCGGCACCATCGCCTCCGACGGGCCCTTCACCGCCGCCTCGTCGTGGTTGCCCAGCACGGCGACGGCGCCGCGCTCCATATGCGCCATCACCATGTCGACCATCCACGCCGGGTCGCCGCCGTACCCGACGAGGTCGCCCAGAAAGACGGTACGCCCCGCGCCCGCGCGCGCGGCGTGCGCAAGGCAGGCCTCCGCGGCTTCGCGGTTGGCGTGGAGGTCGGCGAGAAGAGCGATCAGCATGGTCGCCTGATACCCGGTTCTTGGTCCCGCCCCGGCGATGCGGGGCTGTATCCATTGTCCCATGTGAGAACAATTTGGCGAGCCGTTGTCACCCTGGACCATGGTCCGGGGTGAATCGCATTGCTGTTTCTGCGAATGATCAGCCAACGGATCATGGAAACACATAATACACCCGCCGCATGGCCCTGCTCCATGCGGAAGAAGGTCCATGCGCCCACATCTTAAGCGAGGGAGTTGAAACGCAATGGCTTACGCAGCCACGGCCAATGACGCGGTCCGGCCTATGAGCACCGAAGAGAAGAAGGTGATTTTCGCCTCTTCTCTCGGCACCGTCTTCGAATGGTATGACTTCTATCTGTACGGTTCGCTTGCGGCCGTGATTTCCCAGCAGTTCTTCTCGGGCGTCAACCCGACCGCTGCGTTCATCTTCGCGCTGATGGCGTTCGCCGCCGGCTTCGCGGTGCGCCCGTTCGGCGCGCTGGTGTTCGGCCGCCTGGGCGACCTCATCGGCCGCAAGTACACCTTCCTCGTCACCATCCTGCTGATGGGCGGCTCGACCTTCATCGTCGGCATCCTGCCCAACTACGCCACCATCGGCATGACCGCGCCGATCATCCTCATCGTCCTGCGCCTCCTCCAGGGTCTGGCGCTCGGCGGCGAGTACGGCGGTGCCGCCACCTACGTGGCCGAGCACGCCCCGCACGGCCGCCGCGGCGCCTACACGGCCTGGATCCAGACCACGGCGACGCTGGGTCTGTTCATGTCGCTGCTGGTCATCCTGGGCTGCCGCGTGTCGATGTCGGCCGACGACTTCAACGCCTGGGGCTGGCGCATTCCGTTCCTGGTGTCGATCTTCCTGCTCGGCATCTCGGTCTGGATCCGTCTGAAGCTCAACGAATCGCCCGCCTTCAAGCGCATGAAGGAAGAGGGCAAGACCTCCAAGGCGCCGATCACCGAGTCCTTCGGCCAGTGGAAGAACCTGAAGATCGTGCTGCTGGCGCTGTTCGGCCTCGTCGCCGGCCAGGCGGTGGTGTGGTACACGGGCCAGTTCTACGCGCTGTTCTTCCTGACGCAGACGCTGAAGGTCGACGCCCAGCCCGCCAACCTGATGATCGCCGCCGCCCTGCTGATCGGCACGCCGTTCTTCGTGGTGTTCGGTTCGCTGTCCGACAAGATCGGCCGCAAGCCGATCATCATGGCCGGCCTGCTGCTCGCCATCGTCACCTACTTCCCGATCTTCAAGGCCATCACGCACTACGCCAACCCGGCGCTGGAGCAGGCCATCGCCACCTCGCCGGTGGTGGTCACCGCCGACCCGAACGAGTGCACGTTCCAGTTCAACCCGGTCGGCACCTCGAAGTTCACCTCCTCGTGCGACATCGCCAAGAGCTCGCTGGTCCGCCGCGGCATCCCGTACTCGAACGAGGCCGCCCCGGCCGGCACCATCGCGCAGGTCAAGGTCGGCAGCACCGTGATCCCGTCGTATGACGGCAGCGGCGCCCCGGCCGGCAAGACCGAGGTCTCCCTGGGCCACGGCCCGAGCAGCCACGCCGCCCCGGCCGACCCGAAGGCCGCCGGCGCCGCCTTCGAAAAGGGCCTGGGCGACGCGCTGAAGACCGCCGGCTACCCGCCGAAGGCCGACCCGGCCAAGGTCGACCACTTCATGGTCATCGTCCTGCTGACCATCCTGGTCATCTACGTGACCATGGTGTACGGCCCGATCGCCGCCATGCTGGTCGAGCTGTTCCCGACCCGCATCCGCTACACCTCCATGTCCCTGCCCTACCACATCGGCAACGGCTGGTTCGGCGGCTTCCTGCCGACCACCTCCTTCGCCATCGTGGCGGCCACCGGCGACATCTACTCGGGCCTCTGGTACCCGATCATCATCGCCGCGGCGACCCTGGTCATCGGCATGCTCTTCGTCCGCGACACCAAGGACGTCGACATCTACGCCGAAGACTAAAGGCGAAATCTGGCCGAGCCGGCATCGGTCCGGGAACGGGCGGGGTTTTCCCCGCCCGTTTTCGTTGTGCTAGTGTTCCGGACCGGCTGCACGTTCCGATCGGCGACGCCCATGGACAATTCGCTCGTCCTCATCCTCTCCCTGGCCTACCTCGCGTCGCTGTTCGCCATCGCCTGGTACGGGGACCGGACGGCAGACCGGGCGGGGGAGCGGCGCAACCCGCTGCTCTATTCGCTCAGCCTCGGCGTCTACTGCACCTCGTGGACCTTCTACGGCAGCATCGGTCGGGCGGCGACGGACGGGTTCGACTTCCTGCCGATCTACATCGGCCCCATCCTGATCATCGGCTTCGGCTGGCCGCTGCTGGCGCGCATCGTGCGCATCGCCAAGGTGGAGAACACCGTCTCCATCGCCGACTTCATCGCCGCCCGCTATGGCAAGAGCCAGGGATTGGCCGCCCTGGTCACGGTGACCGCGGTCATCGGCCTGCTGCCCTACATCGCGCTGCAGCTGAAGGCCATCACCATCAGCTTCGAGGTGCTGGCCGATAAGGCGCTGGGCGTGGAGTTCAACGCCATGCCCGGCGGCACGACGCTGCTGGTGGCGCTGCTGATGGCCGCCTTCGCGGTGCTGTTCGGGGTGCGCAGCATCCACGCCAACGAACACCACCGCGGCCTGATGATGGCCATCGCCGCCGAATCCGTGGTGAAGCTGACCACCGCCTTCGCCGTCGGCCTGGTCATCACGCTGGCGGTGTTCGGCGACCTGGAGGGGCTGATCGCCGCCGCCTCGAAGCCGGAAATGGCGCAGGTGTTGAGCCTGGACCTGGGGCAGCCGGACTGGTGGGTGGCCTGCGCGCTCTCCGCGCTCGCCATCCTGTGCCTGCCGCGCCAGTTCCACGTGGCGGTGGTGGAGAACACGCACGTCGGCGACGTCGGCAAGGCGGCGCGGCTGTTCCCGGCCTACCTGATCGCCATCAACCTGTTCGTCGTCCCGGTGGCGCTGGCCGGCCTCACCCTGTTCGCGGCCGAGGCGAAGGACGCCGACAGCTTCCTGGTCTCCATCCCGCTCCAGCAGGGCTGGCCGTGGCTGGCGCTCCTGGCCTTCATCGGCGGGTTGTCGGCCGCGACCAGTATGATCCTGGTCGAGATGGTGGCGCTCAGCACCATGATCAGCAACGACGTGGCGCTGCCGGTGCTGATGTCGCTGCGGCCGGGCAACGCGCGCTGGCGCACCGATCCGGTGCCGGTGCTGCTGGCGGTGCGCCGCTCGGCGGTGATCGTCATCTTGGTGCTGGCCTACGGCTGCTACCGGCTGATCGGCTCGGCCTTCCCGCTGGCGGCGATCGGCATGATGTCCTTCCTAGCGGTGGCGCAGTTCGGCCCGGCGCTGCTGGGCGGCTTGTTCTGGACGCGCGCCAACCGCACCGGTGCCGTCGCCGGCATCTGCGTGGGCTTCCTCGGCTGGGCCTACACCATGCTGCTGCCCTCCTTCGCCGAGGCCGGCTGGATCACGCCCGACGCGTTGCGCGCCGGCCTGTTCGGCTTCGAGGCGCTGAGCCCTACGGCGCTGAAGGCCATCGACGGGCTCGACCCGCTGACCCACTCTGCCTTGTGGAGCCTGGGCCCCAACATCGCGCTGTTCGTTCTGCTGTCGTTGCTGACCCGCCAGTCGACGCTGGAGGCGCAGCAGGCCCTGCGCTTCGTCTCGCTGCGCCGCAGCCGGCCCAAGGACAGCACCCCGGCCCCGCCCAAGGGGGTAACGGTCGCCGACCTCTACGACCTCGCCGTGCGCTACGTCGGCCGCGCCAAAGCGGATGCCGCCTTCCACGCGCTGCTGCGGGTGCGCCCCGGCGCTTCGCCCAACTTCGCCAGCACCATGGTGGTGCGCAGCGACGGCGAGGCGATCCAGTTGACCGAGCGCCTGCTGGCCGGCGCCATCGGCTCGGCGTCGGCCCGCGTGGTGGTGGCCGGCCTGCTGACCGACCGCCGCCTGTCGCGCACCGACGCGCGCTTGATCATCGACGAGGCGTCGCGCGCCATCCTCAAGCAGCACGAGCTGCTGCACGCCACGCTGGAGAACGTCCGCCAGGGCATCGGCGTGTTCGACCCGGACTTCCGCATCGCCATCTGGAACCGCCGCTTCCTGGAGTTGCTGGACCTGCCCGACAGCTCGGTCCAGGTCGGCACCAGCCTGCGCGAGATCGTCCGCATCATCGACGAGCGCGGCGAGTACGGCCAGAACGGCGAGATCGAAACGCTGCTCTCCCGCCGCTCCGACCCGCGCCGGCGCGGCATGCCGGACGTCTACACGCGCGAACGCCCCGACGGCACCGTGCTGGAGATCGCCACCAACCCCATGCCCGACGGCGGCTTCGTCGCCGTCTACACCGACGTGACCGAGCGCCACCGCGCCGCCGCCGCGCTGCGCGAAGCCAACGAAGGCCTGGAACGCAAGATCGCCGAACGCACCCACGCGCTGTCGGAAGCGAAGGCGGAGGCCGAACGCGCCAACCAGGGCAAGACGCGCTTCCTGGCCGCCGCCAGCCACGACCTGCTGCAGCCGCTGCACGCCGCGCGCCTGTTCCTGTCGGCGCTGGGCGAACGGGCCGGCGACCCGGCCGTGGCGCAGATCGACGCCTCGCTCCGCTCGGTCGAGCACATCCTGGGCGACCTGCTGGACGTCTCCAAGCTGGACAGCGGCGTGGTGCGGCCGAACCCGGTGGCCATGCGCATCGACGAGCTGCTGAAGCCGCTCGGCGCCGAGTTCACCGTGATGGCCAGCCAGCACGGGCTGGAGCTGCGCACCGTCGGCTGCGACGCCGTGGTTCGCAGCGACCCCAACCTGCTGCGCCGCATCCTGCAGAATTTCCTGTCCAACGCCGTGCGCTACACCGCCCAGGGCAAGGTGCTGTTCGGCTGTCGGCGGCGCGGCGCCTTCCTGTCCATCGAGGTGTGGGACACCGGCCCCGGCATCCCCGAGGACAAGCGCAAGGAGATCTTCGTCGAGTTCCGCCAGATCGACCAGGGCGTGGACGACCGCGGCCGTGGCCTGGGCCTCGGCCTCGCCATCGTCGAGCGTCTGGCCGGCATGCTGGGCCACACGGTCACCGTGCGTTCGGAGGTCGGCAAGGGCAGCGGCTTCGCCGTGCTGGTGCCGCTGACGGCGGAGCCGGCCACCGTGCGCACGCTCCCCGCCCGCGGCCGGGCGCGCGACTTCCAGGGGGCGCTGGTGCTGTGCATCGAGAACGAGGCGGCCATCGCCCAGGCCATGGAGCACCTGCTGTCCGGCTGGTCGTGTCGCGTCGTCACCGGCGCCACGGTGGACCAAGCCCTGGCCGCGCTGGACGGCCGCGTGCCCGACCTGATCCTGTCCGACTACCACCTCGGCCGCGGCCTGACCGGGCTGGAGGCGTTGGCGATGCTGCACAAGGCCTTCGGCACGGCGGTGCCGACCGCCCTGATCACCGCCGACCGCAGCACCGCCGTCCGCGCGGCGGCCGAGGAGGCGGGCTTCCAACTGCTCTACAAGCCGGTGCGGCCGGGCGCGTTGCGCGCGCTGGTGGGCCAGTTGCTGGCCGAGGGGCGGCGGAACGCGGGGTGATCACTCCACCGGCGGGGGGGCGAGCGCCAGCTGGCTGGCGATCACCGCGGCCTGGGTGCGGCTCAGCACGCCCAGCTTGCGCAGGATCGTGGTAACGTGCGCCTTCACCGTCTTCTCGGCGATGTTCATCTCATAGGCGATCTGTTTGTTCAGCTTGCCCTCGGCGATGCCCGCCAGCACACGCAGTTCCTTGGGCGTCATGCCGGCGATGCGCTGGGCCGGCAGCGCGTCGCCGGAGTCGACCACATCCTCGATGGCCGGCATCCAGATCTCGCCGTCCAGCACGGCGCGAATCGCGTCGCCGATCTCCGTGTTGGGCGCCGACTTCGGCACGAAGCCCGACGCGCCGCAATCGATGGCGCGCTGGATCGTCGCGTGGTCCTCGGACGCCGAGACCACCAGAACGGGAATCGCCGGGTGTTCGGAGCGCAGCATCATCAGCCCGATGAAGCCGTTCATGCCCGGCATGTGCAGGTCCAGGACGATCAGGTCGATGCCCTCCGAACGCTCGATCGCCGGGCCGATCTGCTCGAACCGGGCGGCCTCCGGCACCTCGGCGTCGCCCAGCGCCTGGGCGATGGTCTGCCGCAGGGCCGTGCGCATCAGGGGATGGTCGTCCGCAACCAGGACGCGGTAGGACATGTCTGCCCCGTATTTGCCCATACTTTGGTAGGACCGGCAGTATCGGACGACGGCGCACGCCTGACAAGCGTGGGCGGAGGCGGTGAAGCGCGGCTTTCGCTTGTTGCGACGCCGCCAAGACGCCATAGTGACCGGCAGTCAGTGGAAAGACATGATCATGCGTGACCAGCCCGTCAGCACCGCCGAGGCCGCACGGTGGCTCCTGTGCACCGAGGACGAGGTGCAAGCCCACCTGCAGGCCGGCCGCCTGCAGCCCTTCCGCGGCCCCGGCGCCGAAGGGAAGCTGTCGCTCAACTCCGTGATCGTGCTGGCCGAAAGCCTGCCCGAGGAGAAGCGGATCTTCGAACTGCGGCCGTTCTCGGCCTCGCTCGACGGCCCGCCGTCCGGCCCGCGCTCGTCCTCGGGTCCGCGCACCGGCAGCGGCGGCCTGTACGGCAACCGACCGGCACCCATCGTTGAGCGGCGCCCCATCCGCCCGATCACGCCGCGCTGAGGACGCTGCCCGTCAGCGTCCCGATTCGGCCGTCAGGCTCACATCCTTCCCAGCGAGCGGTGACAGGATCCGTTCGGCCGGGAAGCGCAGGGTGACGCGCGTCCCTTCACCGGGCGCGCTGTCGATCTCCAGTGTGCCGCCGTGCGCCTCGATAAGCCGCCGCGACAGCGGCAGGCCCAGGCCGGTACCGCCATGGTCACGCTGGAAGGCGCTGCGCACCTGCCCGAACGGCTCCAGGATCATCGGGATATCCTCGGCGGCGATGCCGATTCCCGTGTCGGCAACAGTGACGGCGAGGCGGCCGTCCTCCTCCATCCGCGCGGCGATGGTGATGCGCCCGCCGGCCGGCGTGAACTTCACCGCGTTCGCCAGCAGGTTCAGCAGCACCTGACGCACGCGGCGGCGGTCCAGACGCAAGGGTGGAAGCCCCGCCGGCAGTTCGGGGACGATGCGCACGCCGCCGGCGGCCGGCTGCGCCTCCGCCACCGCCAGCGCCTCCTCCACCAGCTCGTCCAGCGTCCCCACCGCCTCCTCCAGGTCGAGCTTGCCGGCCTCTACCTTGGCCAGGTCGAGGATCTCGTCGATCAACTCGTGCAGGTATTGGCCGGACTTGCTGATGTCGGCCAGCCGGGCGTTGCTGTAGTCCGACAGCCGTTCGCCCAGCAGGCCCAGGCGCATGGCGTCGGCATAGCCGATGATGGCGTTCAGCGGCGTGCGCAATTCGTGGCTCATGTGCGCCAGGAACATCGACTTGGCCTTGTTGGCGCTCTCGGCGGCTTCCTTGGCGGCCAGCAAGTCGGCAGTGGTGGCGGCCAAGGCGCGCGTCCGTTCCTCCACCTTGCGCTCCAGCGTGGCGTTGAGGTCGCGCAGCGCGCTCGCCCGGCGCGCGCCGTAGAACAGCGCCGCCCACAGCAGCGTCAGAACGGACAGGCCCAGCGCCCGCTGAACCTGCACGCCCTCGGCCATGCCGTTCCAACCGCCCTTCGGCACGGCCGCCATCTCCCACCGGCCACCCGGGAAGATCACCTCCGTGCGCACCGCCGTGCTGTCGAACAGGGCCTGCGGGCCGACAAACGCGGGCAGCGCGGTCCCGGCGGCGTCGAAGCCGCGGATCGCCAGTTCCATGGGCAGCGCCTCCGGCGTCACGCCGGACGCGTCGAGCAAGCCCTGCACATCGATCGCCATGGAGATCTGCGCGATGTAGCGGTCGCCGTCGCCGGTGGAGGCGCGGCCGAACACCGGCACCCGGCCGATGATGCCCAGCCCGCCCTGGGCCAGCGGCGTCGGGCCGGTGACGATCGGTCCGCGCGCCTCGATGGCCCGCAACGAGGCGTCCCACTGCACCGGGAAGTTCCGCAGGTCGGTGCCGATCACCGACTGCTCCGGATAGGCCATCATGATGCGCGTGTCGCGCACCAGGCCGATGTTGCGGATGTGGCGCTGGTCGTGCAGCAGCTGCTCGGCGAGGTGCCCGAACAGCCGGGCGTCGATGTCGCCGCGCATCTGCAAAAAGGCGGCGATGCCCCGCGACGCCAGCAGCGAGGTGTTGAGCGTCCCCTCCAGGTGCGAGCGGACGACGCCCAGCCGGTTCTGGATCTCGCCGTACGCAGCCTGCTCGTGCCCGCGCCGCACGAGTCCGTCCAGCGCCAGGAAGGCGCCGGCTGCCGCCAGCGACAGCGCCGCGGCGATGCAGTACGGTGCGACGCGCCCGATCACGAACGACCTCTTCGGCAGTGCGGCCAACGCCGTTCGTTCGTACGATAGCGCCCAACCGTTCGTTGCGCACCGGACAAATGTCAAAAATCCTGACCGGCGCGCCGGGAACGCCCTACACCACCTTGCCTTCGAACCAGGGACGGCCCTGGCGGTCCTCGACCTCGACCACCCACAGGTCGGGATCGTATTTGATCTGGCGGGTGATGTAGGCGTCGGCCGCCGCCTCGTCCACCGGGTCGACGCCGGTGGCGCGCGACCACACCAGCCGCTCGTCCCGCCGCACCTGGGAGAGCACGGCAAAGCGGCCGTCCAGCTGGTTGATCTTCAGCAGCACGGTGCCGCGCGATCGGTCGCCCTTGCGCATCACCGTCATCGGCACACCCTGGGCGTCGGCGGCGCGGACGTGCGCCATCACCCACAGCTCGGTCGGCAACCGCTCGTCGTCCATGGTTCTCCTCGCTTCGCGCCGGGGCGCGGTGTAGACAGGGCGGATGGCGACACTCGTGGAAGTTCTCGACGCCGCCGTCAACCATCATGTCGCCGGCCGCCTGGGCGAAGCGGAGCGGCTGTACCGGCTCGTCCTCGCGGCGGAACCGGCGGTGCAACAGGCGCTGCACCTGCTGGGCGTGCTGGAAGGCCAGCGCGGCGTGCCACCGCGTGCCGCCCTGCTGCTCGGCCGCGCCGTCCGCCTTGATCCGGACGATGCCGCGTCGCGTTCCCAACGCGCCGGCGCCCTGCGCGCGCTGGCACTGCATGACGAGGCGGTGGCCGAGGCGCGCCGGGCTCTGCTGAGCGACCCAGGCCTTGCCGACGCTGCCGCCAACCTGGGCGCCGCGCAGGTGGCGCTCGGCGAATGCGCCGCGGCGGCCGTGTGGCTGTGGCGTGCCCATCGGCTGCGGCCCGAGCAGACGGAGACGCTCGTCAACCTCGGCATGGCGTTGCGCGACCTGCGCCGCTTCGGTGACGCCGAAATCTGCTTCCGCGCCGTCCTGGCACGCCGGCCCGCCGACGCCGACGCGCATCTGGCGCTGGCGGTCAGCCGGCTGCTGCAAGGTGACCTCGCCGGTGGCTTGGCCGAGTTCGAGTGGCGCTGGCAGCGCTTGCCCGGTCCGGTCTGGGCGGGCGAGCCGCTGGAAGGCGCCAGCATCCTGCTGCACGCCGAACAGGGCTTCGGCGACACCATCCAGTTCGCCCGCTACGCCCCGCTGGTGGCGGAACGCGGCGGCAGGGTGATCCTGGAGGTGCATCCCCTGCTGGTGCGGCTGCTGGCGACGCTGGCGCCGGACGTGCGGGTCGTCGCCCGCGCCGAGACGCCGCCGCGCACCGACCATCACTGCCCGCTGATGAGCCTGCCGCGCGCCTTCGGTACGACGCTGGCGACAATCCCCGCCGCCGTGCCCTACCTGCGCCCCGCCGAGGAGGACGCCGAGCGCTGGCGCCGTCGGCTGGACGGTGCACCGGGACTGCGCGTCGGGCTGGTGTGGGCCGGCAACCCGCGGCACCGCAACGACCGCAACCGCTCCCTGCCGGTCCGCCATCTGGCGCCGCTGCTGGCGGTGCCCGGCGTACGCTTCTTCAGCCTGCAGACGGGCGATGCTCGCGCCACCCTGCCCTCCCTGCCCGGCGGCGCCGCGGTGGAGGACGTGATGGGCGAGGTACGCGACTTCGCCGACACCGCGGCGCTGCTGGTCAACCTCGACCTCGTCATCGCGGTGGACACGGCGGTCGTGCACCTCGCCGGGGCGCTGGGCGTGCCGTGCTGGGCGCTGCTGGCCTACGCGCCGGACTGGCGCTGGCTGCTCGACCGCGCGGACAGCCCCTGGTACCCGTCGCTGCGCCTGTTCCGCCAGTCGCGGCCGGGCGACTGGGGCACGGTCACGGCGACGACCGCCGCCGTCCTGCGCGCCGTGGCCGCCCGGCAAGAACGCGCCGCCCGTCCCGAACCGGCGGGCGAGTCGCACTAGGCAAAACTTCCCCACCCCCGGCAAAAACCGGCGCGGCACCGTCCCCCAGGGTGCGGGACCCCATGAAAATCAAGCGCTTAAGGCTGTGGCCGAAGTTGGCATCGGGTTTGCTTTGAGAAAGGCAATTCGTTTTGCCCTTCAGCGTGGAGATCCGCGGCCATGAGCATCTTCGGTTCGATGACAACCGCCGTCCTCGGCCTGAACGCCCAGTCGCGCGCGCTCGGCCACATCTCGGACAACATCGCGAACGCGTCGACCCTCGGCTACAAGCGGGTGAACACCGCGTTCGAGACGCTGGTCCTGCAGTCGAGCGACCGGTTGCATGCACCTGGCGGCGTCACCGCGCAGCCGGTGTTCATGAACAATATCCAGGGCAACCTCTCGCAGGTGCAAAGCCCGACGAACATCGGCATCCAGGGCCAGGGCTTCTTCAGCGTCAGCAAGCTGGGGACCGGCAGCAACGGCCAAGTGCAGACGCAGACCGGCACCGTCAGCGCCTCCAGCACCTTCTACACGCGCATGGGCGACTTCGAGCTGGACAAGAACCGCTACTTGGTGAACAGCGCCGGCTACGCGCTGAACGGCTGGGCAGTCGATCCGGTCAGCGGCACGCTGCAGAAGGACAAGCTGTCGCCGATCCAGGTCAACACCCTGATCGACAAGCCGGTATCGACGTCCAGCATCGACCTTTCGGCCAACCTCCCGGCCACCCCGGCCAAGGGTGAATCCATCCCGCCGTCGAGCGTTCAGATCTTCGACACGCAGGGCAACCCGCGCACCATCAACATGAACTGGCGCCAGCAGGGCGCCAACAACTGGCGCCTCACCGTCGACGCGCCGGGGTCGAGCAGCAAGCCGGTGGACGGCACCTTCGCCGGCTATCCGGCCACCGTCTCCTTCGGCCAGAACATCGCCGGCGTCACGCCGATCGCGCAGGTCAACGCCATCACCGTGTCGGGCCAGTCCACAAACGGCCAAGCCAACATTCGCATCGGCGAGACTTACAGCGTCAACATCGACGGATCCACCTACAGCGTCAAGGTGACGTCGGACAACGTCGCCTCGCTCGGCACCTTCACCGGCATGGCCGGCGCGCTGGCCAACGCCATCAACTCGGCCTCCCCCGCGGCACCTGTGCGGGCGCAGACGGTGAACGGCAACATCATCCGCCTCATCGCCGCCAACCCTGGCACGCCCTTCAAGGTGAGCCAGCAGGTGGACGGCACGGCACCGACCAACAACACGGTGACCGGCCCGACCTCGACCGCCCCGACCACCGTCGCGGGCCAGATCCAGAAGTTCACCTTCCCACAGTCGCAGATCGACATCGGCGACACCTTTCGGATCCGTGTCGACACCTCGGGCTCGGGTGGCTCGGACCAGACCGTCTCGGTGACGGTGACAGCGTTGAACTATTCGACCTATTCCAACATCACCGGTGTGGTGCAGGATCTTGCGAACAAGATCAACTCGCTGAACATCGGTGTGACGGCCACGAACACCGGCGGCGTCTTGTCCATCCAGCACAACAGCGCCAACACAGCCATCGACGCGACGAGCGCCGGCGTCTCCAACTCCTCGACCGCCTCCAACACGCTGACCGGCGCCTTCTCGGTGGCCAACGTCGCGGGCGTGCGCCAGCAGCGCACCGTCACGCTGACGGGCACGCCGGGCGACATCGGCACGATGTACTCGCTTTCCGTCAACGGCACACCGGTGACCTATTCAACCACCGGCAAGGAAATGACGATGGAGGACATCACGGCGGCGCTGGCCAACAAGATCAACCAGAACACCTCGCTGCCAGTGACGGCCACCGCCCAGGGCGGCGTCATCACCATCATATCGAAAACGCCGGACGGCGATGCCGCCGACCAATTCTCGTTGCAGCAGACCTGCGTGACCGGCCAGACACCGGCGCACATTGGCCTGACGTTCGGCACCTCGCCGGAAACGGTGGGCACGCTGACCGGGCTCAGCACGGCGCTCGTCGGAACGGGCACGGCGGTCAGCGCGGCCACCCAGTCGGCCGGACAGGACGCGACGATCACCTTCGTCGTGAACTACGGCTTCGGCCCGCAGACCATCAAGCTGAACATGGGCCAGTTCCAGAAACCGGGCGGCCTGACACAGTACGCCGGCGAAGAGATGAGCGTGAACACGCTGATCCAGGACGGCGCGCCACGAGGACAGTTCAAGGACGTGGTCTTCAAGGATCACGGCGACGTGGTGGTCAACTTCGACAACGGACGAAGCAAGGTCATCGCCCGGGTGCCCGTGGTCACCTTCAACAACCCCAACGCCCTGCAGCGTGACGCGGGCGGCGTGTTCATCGAGACCGAAGAGGCCGGCAAGCCGAACTTCAACGATCCCGAGACCAACGGTGCCGGTGCGATCATCGCCAACAGCGTGGAAGGCTCGAACGTCGACATCGCCGACGAGTTCACCAAGCTGATCGTCACTCAGCGCACCTACTCCGCCAACACCAAGATCGTCACGACCTCGGACGAGATGCTCCAGGAAGTGCTCGGCCTGAAGCGCTAAGCGCCACAGGCCCCTGAGCGGCCGGGCGGCGTGACCGCCGACCCGGCCACCAATCCGCGAAAGGTCCCCGGCCATGTCCCTCTTCGACGCCCTGAGCAGCGCGACCGCCAGTCTGCGCACGATCCAGGCCAACGTGAAGGTGGTCTCGGACAACGTCGCCCGCGCCAACGACCCCAACCGCACGCGGCACACGCTGCAGCAGATGGTCGACCGCAGCGGCTTCGTCGTCACGGCCGAGTACCGCCGCGAAATGGACGCTGGCCTGCGCGGGCAGGTCGAGGACCTGATCGCCCGCGAAGGCGCCTCGGCCGTGCGAAGCGAGTACATGACCAAGCTCGGCGACGTCTTCCGCACGACCAGCGGCAAGCCGCTGCTCGACACCTACGCCGACAATTTCGCCGCCGCCTGGCGGACGCTGGAAACCTCACCCGAGGATGAGGTGGCCAAGCACCAGCTCGTCCAGTCCGCCAACATCTTCGCGCGCGAGATCCGTCGCGTGTCGGAGGGGGTGGAGGCGCTCGACCGCGAGATGAAGCAGGACCTCGGCACGTCGCTCAAGGACGTGAACGACATGCTGGCGCAGGTCGACCGCATCAACGACGACATCGTCTCGCTGCGCAGCTACGGCGACGCGGCGAACGAGGCGGCCGACAAGCGCGACGCGCTGATCCAGAAGATCTCGGAATACGTCGGCGTGCGCCGGGTGGAGCGGCCGGACGGCCGCGTCGCCCTGTTCACCTCGTCCGGTTTTGCCCTGGTCGACGCCGAGCCGGCAAATCTTACCTTCGACGGCGGCAAAATCAACCTGACGGTCGGCAACAATCGCTACGACATCACCGACCACCTCCAGCAGGGCAAGCTGGGCGCCTTGTACAACATGCGCAAGGACGGCTCGCTGACCGACCCGCCCACGCCCGCCAGCGCCGACCCCGCCACCGAGGTGATCCGCAAGCTGCGCTCGCAGCTCGACGCCTACGCCGGCATGTTCGTGGCCAAGACCAAGGACGGCGAGGCGACCAGCTTCGCCGACGCCTACAACAGCGCGCAGCCCGTGGCGGAGGGCGAGCTGAACGCGCAGTTCTTCACGGGCACCGACCGCTTCACCATCGGGGTGAACGAACGGCTCCTGACGGGAGAGCTGAAACTCAAGGATTCCGCCACCAAAAGCGTGGTCGTGGCGATGAACGCCGTTGGCCGCACGTTGACCGCCGACGGTCTCACGGCGACCGACACCTCCTACAGCGGCATGGCGCACGCCATCACCGGCCAGCTGATGCAGGCGTCCAAGACGGTGGCCGACCGGCACACCTTCGACAAGGAGGCGAAAGACCAGCTGGTCGAGCGCTACCAGGGCCAGACGGGCGTCAACATCGACGAGGAAATCGCCCAGCTCCAACAGCTTCAAACATCGTACGCCGCTTCGGCACGAGTCATGCAAGTGACGAACAGCATGTTTGACGCGTTGGAGCGCATCGTCTCATGAGCACGATCACACAAATGGGCAATTATGCCCGCTATCTCGGTCTGGTCCGCAACCTGTCGGCAGGCCAGAACAGTGTGGACGAGTTGTCGCGCCAGATGACCACCGGCAAGAAGTCGGTGGACCTCGCGGCGTACGGGCCGGAGACGCAGAAGCTCCTCGACCTGCGCGCCGAGCTGGTGAAGCGGACCAACTACGTCCAGAGCATCGACACCGCCCTGCCCCGCGTGAAGGCGACGGACGTGGCGATGACGCAGCTGGAGAAGCTCGCCGGCGACTGGCAGAGCTCCAACCTGATGCCCTTCCAGCCCGGCCCGGCGAGCGTCACCTCGCCCTACAACGACAACGCCAACGGCATGCAGCTTCGCGTCAACCAGGACATCTCCAAGTTCACGGTCGGCGCGCAGTACACGGTGACCGCCATCCCCTCGGCGACCGGCATGAACGGCAGCTACGACATCACGGTGACCGACGGGCTGGGCGGGCGCACCATGCGCACGATCAACCTGAAGACCGTCCCGCCGACCCAGGACGGCGGCTACAACTTCGAGATTTCCGGCGGCCCCGGCGCCGGCGCGGTCCTCAACCTCTCCTTCGACAAGCTGGAAGCGTCGGGCAACTCGCGCTTCACCGTGACCTGGCCGAACGCCGACCAGATGCGCGACCGCGTCGAGGGTGCCCTGACCAGCGTGCGCCAGCTCCTGAACGAGCGCTTCGGCGACCGCTTCCTGTTCTCCGGCTCGCGCTTCGGCACCGAACCGGTCGGCGATCTGCTGGCCACCAAGCAGCACAGCGTCGTCACCCTCAACGGCTACAACACCAACACCGAAGACTATTTCGAGGTTTCGATCGCCGGGCAGACCTTCAGCTATCAGGCGCTGTCCGGCAATTCCTACCAGCTCCGCGCCAACGGGGTGCTCACCACCTACACGGACAACGGCGCGACCCACGACGTCACCGTCAACGACGGCGTCACGACGACGACGACGACCGTGGCGAGCCCGCTGTCGCCGGCGATGAGGAACACGGTCACCTTCGTCGCGCAGACGCTGACCAAGCACATCAACGCCAGCGCCACCCCGGCCTTGCCGATGACGGTGACGACGGCGAACGGCATGATCCACGCCATCGCCAACGAGCAGGGCAAGCCCTTCGACATCTCGGCCCGCGTGGTGAACGGCGCCACCGTGGACAACACCGTCAACGTGCCGGTCCGGGCTCAGGACGCAGGTCCGAGGCCGGGCGACCCACTGGCGATACCCCCGATTCCGCCAACGCCGGCACAGCCGCAGATCGACCGGATCACGTTGAACGGCGTCAACGTCGACATC
>Ga0196976_1000844_pt1 | contig 16795 bp, 15 predicted proteins | sample S3v_513CmetaG_FD_148644 | JGI IMG/M metagenome (GOLD analysis project Ga0196976, IMG submission 148644) | Soil microbial communities from Anza Borrego desert, Southern California, United States - S3+v_5-13C | ecosystem: Environmental > Terrestrial > Soil > Desert | place: USA: California...
TTCCGGTGGGGTGGCGACGGGGACGGCTCCGAACGCCAGCCCCAGGCGCCGTTCGCGCTCGCGGTCGGCGGCGATCTCGGCGTCGACCTGTTCGGCATCGAAGCCGCGCTCGGCCAGCGCCTGGGTGCGGCTCTTCAGGCCGGCGTCGATCTGCTCGATCTCGGCCCGTGCGTCCTTCAGCGGATCGACCCAGTCCCACTTCGGCGGCAGCCACGCGCACGCCGCGTACTCCCCGCGCCGCCGCTCGTAGTCCGGCAGGTCGAGCGCGCCGGAGAGCACCGCCACGTCGAGCCAGCGCCGCCGACACCTGCAGCAGCGTGCGGTACTGGAACGCCTCGTAGGTCTCCCCGACGTCGGCCGGGGCCGAGGTCTGCACCTCCTCGCCCGGCTCCAGCAGGACGATCTGACCCGGCTGCAGGTCCATCGTCCGCTCGCCGCCGGTCCCGTCGCTCTCGACCAGATCGAAGGGCTCGGCCGGAGCCGGGGTGGTGATGAACAGCGCGTGCATCGCCGCCACCTTCTTGCGGTCGAGTTCGGCGTCGTCGTACTGGACGAGCAGGAACAGCTTGACCAGCGCCGGGGCGAAGCGCGACACCCCGCGCAACTGGCCGCCGTCGGTGGGATCGACGAGATGGATGATCTCGCCGGCCGGCACGCGCACCGTCTCCCCGGCCAGACCGGGATCGGTCAAGTCGCCGGGATGCCGGCGCAGAAAATGGTAGGCGACCCGCCGGCCGAGAGCGTCGACCTCGATACCCTGGCGGATGGCGCGGCCACCGGGCAGGACCTCATTGTGGGTCAGCGGCAGCATTTCCGCCGGCAGCATCTGCAGCTGCAGCGGCACGCTCAGCCCGTCCTCCGGCCGGCGCGGCCGGAAGCGGAAGAACACCTCGCCGGCGATGAACAGCTCGCGCGCCGCCCGGCGCTGCAAGCCGTAGACGTCGGTGAAGCCCTCGGCATCGGCCTCGTCGGTCCAGGTCAGCCACAGCCGCTGCACCCGCGCCTTCAGGGCCGCGTCCTCGATCAGCGACGAGGGCTTGATGCCGGCGCCGACCACATTGCCGGCCCAACTCTCGATGGCGTTGACGGCGTAGCCGTTGTTGCGCACCAGCCAGCGCGCCCGCGCCGTGATGTCCGGCTCGGCGGCGCCGATCAGCGTGTTGATGTGGGCGCGCGACGGCTGGAAGGACTTGAGCCGGCGGCCCCGCTGCCCGGCCTCGAAGCCACCGACCATCGCTCCCAGCCGGCGGCGCCAAGCGGTCAAGGAACCCAGCATCCTACAGCCCCTTGCGGACAGTGGTGCGGATGATGCGGCGGGCGCCGGCCGCGGTGTCGGCGATGCGGCGCTCGAGATCCGCGAGCGCCGAGGCCATCTCGGCGTCGGTCGCGTAGGTGATGCGGCGACCGTCGATCTCGACGGTGCGCACGCCACGGTAGCGCGCCGCCAGCAGGGCCTCGCGCCGGGTCTGCAATTCTTCCAGGGTCATGGGTCAGCCCAGGTAGCTGGAGCGGAACACGCGATGCCGGCGCGGCGGCGGACGCCGCAGCACGCCGGCCGAGCGGTCGGGCGACGGAGCGTCGGTGGCGTCGGGCGGCGTGATGGTGGATTCCTCCGGCGGCCTGATCTGGGCTTCCAGATCGCGCCATTTCTCGTCATTCCAGCGGTCGACCCCGGCGATCCAGGCGGCGGCGCGGGCATAGACCCGGCAGTCCAGCACCTCGTTGCGCTCGCGCAGCTTCTGCCATTCCAGGCGCTGGAACCCGCGCCGCGTGGTCACCGTCGCCAGTTGCTCGGCCACCAGCTGCTTGACCGCCTCGGCGTCGAGGCCGCGGGGCAGATGCATGTAGCCGGCGGGAACCACGGCGCCGGCGGCGCGCTCCTCGTCGGTCGGCCGGACCAGCCGCAGGAAGCGGTAGGTCTCGCTCTTGAAGGTGGCCACCGCCACCGTCCACAGCCGCGCCCCCCGCCGCAGCTTGCGCCCGCCCTCCGTCATGTCCACGAAGCTGGGGCCGACCACCGGGGCGGCGCGGTTGAAGCCCTCCACCCCCTTGACCGGCGCCACCTGGGCGAAGCCGGCGGCCCGCGCCCACGCATATACGGCGGGAGCCTCGTAGCCGGTGTCGATGGCCAGCTTCGCCAGCCCGAGGCGGACGCCATGGGCGTGCGGCCAGGTGCGCCCCAGCAACTCGGTGATGGCGCTCCAGGTTTCGGCGTGCTCCGGCCCGCCGTCGAGGACGATGTGCTCGACCAGCCAGCTGGTCAGCCCGCGGCCCCAGGCCCAGACCGACACCTCGATCAGGTCCTTCTGCACGTCGGCCCCGGCGGTGAGGAACAGCCCGCCGGACGGCACCGTGCCCCACGGCCAATCCTCCCGGCGCTCGTACAGGCGCTGCCAGTCCGGAGCCTCCCCGGACTCGACCCAGGTTTCGCCGAGCACGCTGTTCTTGAAGCTGCGCCGCGCTTCGTCGGTCGTGGCGGCTTCCCATTGCCGGGCGATGTCGGTCCAGCCCATCCAGCCCACCGGCGAATAGAGCGCCGACAGGTGGAAGCCGATGGTGCCGGGATCCTGGGCGTGCGCGGTCGCCCGCCATTCCCCGGCCGCCAGCATCGCCGTCTTGTGGTGCTCGGCGATGGCTTCGTCGCAGGATTCGCAGATGTACCGGGCGGTGTCGGGCTAACCTTTCTCCCACCGCAGGCGATCGAAGCGCAACCATTGCCGCTGCCCGCAGTGCGGACAGGGTACGAAGAACCGCCGCTGGTCGGTGGCGGCGTACTCCCGCTCGATCCGCGACACGCCGTGGATGGTCGGCGTCGAGGCGAGGAACACCTTGGAGCGCCAGGAGAAGGTCCGGGTCCGCGCCTCGGCCAGCGCCACCGGATCGCCCTCCTCGTCGGCCGAGGGCGGATAGGCGTCGACCTCGTCGAGGAACAGGTAGCGCGCCGGCATCGAGCGCAGGCCCACCGCGCTGTTGGCGCCGGTGATCACCAGCAGCCCGGCGGGGAACTCCTTCGACAGCACGGTGTTGCCGGCGTCGCGGGCGCGGCTGGGTTTCACCCGCTCGCGCAGCACCGGGCTCTCGGCGATCAGCGGGTCGATGCGCTGGCGCGAAAAGCGCTTGGCCAGTTCGACGGTGGGCTGCACCGCCAGCATCGGCCCCGGCGCGTGATGGATGACGTAGCCAATGAAGCAATTGCCACTTTCGGTGGCGCCGACCTGAGCGGCCTTCATGAACACCACCCGCCGCGCCGGGTGCGAGGGCGACAGCGCGTCCATGATGGCGCGCATGTACGGCGTGCGGTCGGTGCGGTAGCGCCCCGGCTCGGCCGAGGCGCGCGGGCTGAGGATGCGGTGGCGGTCGGCCCATTGCGAGACGGTCAGCGCCGGGTCCGGCGTCAGCCCCTCGCGCCACGTCCGCCACAGATCCTCGGCGCCGTCGAAGGCCAGCAGGTCAGCGGAGATCAAGGCCCGGCTCCGCGAGATCGGCGAGATGGGCGCGGACATGGGTTTCCAGGACCGTCTGCATCGTGTGCGCCTCCACCCCCAGCCGGCCGCCATCACCGCGGCGATCCGCGCCGGCCAGTTGCCCCAGGCATCGCGCTCCTCCCGCGCCAGCCGGAACACCAGCGCGACGGCGCGGGCGCGGTCGACCAGTTCGCCCTTCATCCGTTGCAGCCGCAGCCGGGCGAGATGGGCCTTGGCGATCTCGTGGGCGGTGCGGGCCTGGACGAAGGTGACGGCGCCACCGGCCGGCAGGCCGTTTTCCTTCAGCGTGTCGCGCACCGAGCCGACCGCCGCCTCCGCCACCGGGCGCAGCGGCTCGACCGGGGGCGCCGGATCGGGGGCGGCGGCTTTACCCCGCCGCTGGCTGGGATCGGAACGGCTCACCCAGGCGGCGTCGGCCTTGTCCGGGTCGATGGTGCCGTCCGGCTCGGTCGCGATGCGCCCGGCTTTGATCGCCTTCTGTACCGCCACATGGCTGACGCCGCGGTGGCGGGCATAGGCGCAGATCGACAGGCCCATGGTCGGGTTCATCCAAAAGAGTGCGGGAGCCGGTCCCGGAGCGGCTTGGCTGCGGTGCGGCACAGCGCCTTACTGGCGGTACCCGAGCGGAGACCACGATGCCCACCCGCGACGAGACCGCCCTGGACGCCTTCCTCGCCCGGAAGGCCGAGATCGACGCCATCCTCGCCCGCCTGCAGGCGCTCAGCGATGAGCACTTCAACCTCGCCCCGGACGCCTCATCTGGGGCCACGTCGGCGACTTGGAACTCATCCTGGAGCACCTGCGCACGGTGCGGGACCAGGCCTTCCGCGAAGGCGAATACGCCGGCTGATCGTCCGGCTCTTGCCGTGCCGCCGCCCCGCTCGGGTCAGGTCGACGACGCCGACCAAATAGACCGCGACCGGCTCGCTGGTCGCGGCGGTGGCGACCACGACACCGAACAGGGCGCCGGACGAGCACGCCCTCGCCGGATGCCACGGCATAGGGGGCGACCAGCGTCAGGGTGTTGCCAGGCTGGATGACCAACGTCGCCTCGCCGAGCGGGTCGGGAGTGTCAGAAATTTCGTACAGGGGACATACCGACGGATGAGAAGGAGGTCTCGTATGGCACGTCGCAATGCCCTTGTGTTTCCGGACCTGCTTCTTGAACAGTTGCTCGCCGTGACCGATCCCAAGCCGGTGCTGACCCAGGACGGGGACAAGAGGGAATCAGGGCAACGCGATTCAGGACTGTTGCTTTGACTCTGGGACGCCGGAACCGCCGGGGTGTCCGACCGCATTCAGCGTGATTCGATCCCCGTCTCTCTCGATACCCAATCGATATGTCGAATCGTAACGCCTCGTTAACCCTGCAAGCCATTGGAATACCGTCAACAAATAACTGTACCGACTTGGAGGTCGGTTCAGTTCTGGCGGAGAAAAAGGGCCGGGAGAGAGAGAAAATGGGCCAGAAGGAGCCGCCCGGCGCGGAGTCCGGTTCAGTTCCACTGTGCTAAAGCCTTTTGATATCTCGGGATTTTTGCGGAAGCGACGCGCGGGAGAGCGCGTCTGCTTTCTGAGTAGTGGCGGAGGGGATGAGATTCGAACTCACGATACGGTTTTACCCGTATAACGGTTTAGCAAACCGCCGCCTTCAGCCACTCGGCCACCCCTCCGTCGATCCGTAACGCCGCAGCGCTTGGAACGGCTGCGGGTTTGTAGCGGCCCTGGGGGGCGTTTGTCAACGCCCCCCAGCAATTATTTCTAGGACGGAACCGTCATCCCCTTCTGAACCGCCGGCCGGACGGCAATCGCGGCCATCCAGCGGCGGATATTGGGATAGTCGTCCAGCGTCACCCCCTGCCATTCCCAGCGGGTGATCCAGGGGTACGTGGCGATGTCGGCGATGGAATAGTCGCCGGCCATGTATTCAGCTTCACCCAAACGCGTGTCGAGCACGCCGTAAAGCCGCGCCGCCTCGTCGGTGTAGCGCTTGATGGCGTAAGGAATGGGCTCGGGCGCGAATTTGCGGAAGTGATGTGCCTGCCCCAACATCGGACCGGCGCCGCCCATCTGGAACATCAGCCATTGCAGCGTGATATAGCGGGCCGCCGAGTCCTGCGGCAGGAGTTTGCCGGTCTTTTCCGCCAGATAGACGAGAATGGCGCCCGACTCGAACAGGGTGAGCGGCTGGCCGTTGGAGCTGTCCGTATCGACAATGGCCGGAATCTTGTTGTTGGGATTGATCTTCAGAAAGTCGGGTGAGAACTGCTCGTTTTTGGTGATGTCGATGGGATGCACCGTGTAGGGCAAGCCCACCTCCTCCAGCATAATGGAAACTTTCTTCCCGTTCGGCGTGCCCCAGGTGTAGAGATCGATCATTGGCGTTCCCTCGTTTCGGCTTTCCAACCAAATCTACGACGCGCGCTCCAAATGAAAAGGGCGGCGCCGACCATTGCCGGCACCGCCCTTCGCTTTCATCAACCCTGTCAGCCCTTAAGCTTGGCCATCAGAATTTCGTTGACCATGGCCGGGTTGGCTTTGCCTTGCGTCGCCTTCATCACCTGGCCGACGAAGAATCCGAACAGCTTGTCCTTGCCGGAGCGGAACTCCGCCACCTTGTCGGCGTTCTTGGCCAGCACATCCGCGATGGCGGCGTCGATGGCGCCGGTGTCGGTGACTTGGCGCAGGCCCTTCTTCTCGACGATGGCAGCCGGGTCGTCGCCGGTTTCGAACATCGCTTCGAACACTTCCTTGGCGATGCGGCCGGAAATGGTGTTGTCGGCGATGAGGTCGATCAGCTTGCCGAGGTTGGCCGCCGATACCGGCGACTCCTCGATGCCCTTGCCGGCCTTGTTCAAATAGCCGAACAGGTCGCCCATCACCCAGTTGGCCGCCATCTTGGGGTCGCGCCCCTTGGCCACCGTCTCGTAGTAGTCGGCGGGCGCCCGCTCGGCCACCAGCACGCCGGCATCATACGACGACAGCTTGTAGTCGGCCATGAAGCGGTTCTTCTTGTCGTCGGGCAACTCCGGCAGGGTCGCCTTGATACCCTCGACAAAGGCCGGGTCCAGGACCAGCGGCAACAGGTCGGGGTCGGGGAAGTAGCGGTAGTCGTGCGCCTCCTCCTTGGAACGCATCGACCGGGTGATGCCCTTCACCGTATCCCACAACCGGGTTTCCTGGGCGATCTTGCCGCCTTCCTCGACAATCTCGATCTGGCGGCGCGCCTCGTACTCGATGGCCGCCATGACGTAGCGGATCGAGTTGACGTTCTTGATCTCACAGCGCGTGCCGAACGGCTCGCCGGGACGACGGATCGACAGGTTGACGTCGCAACGCATGGAGCCTTCCTCCATGTTGCCGTCGCAGGTGCCGAGATAACGCAGGATGGTGCGCATCTTCTTCAGATAGGCTCCCGCCTCCTCCGACGAGCGCATGTCGGGTTCCGACACGATCTCCATCAGCGCCACACCGGCCCGGTTCAGGTCGATGTAGGTGCGGCTGGGGTGCTGGTCGTGCAGCGATTTGCCAGCGTCCTGCTCCATGTGCAGGCGGGTGATGCCCACCTCGCGCGTCGAGCCGTCGGGCATGTCGAGCACGATGGTGCCGGTGCCCACCACCGGCTGCTGGTACTGGCTGATCTGATAGCCGTTGGGCAGGTCGGCGTAGAAGTAGTTCTTGCGGTCGAACACCGAGAACAGGTTGATCTGCGCCTTCAGGCCCAGGCCGGTGCGCACCGCTTGTTCGACGGCATATTCGTTGATCACCGGCAACATGCCGGGGAAGCCCGCGTCAACGAAGCTGACCTGGGTGTTCGGCTCGGCGCCGAACGCCGTCGGCGCGCCCGAGAACAGCTTGACGTTGGACGTGACCTGGGCGTGGACCTCAAGGCCGATCACGAGTTCCCAGGGGCCGGTTTCGCCCTGAATATAAGACATGGTTCGGTCCCTCGTCCCTTACGCCACGAACGGCGGCGCGGCCGTGAAGTCCGCCGCCTTCTCCAGCACGTCGCCGACCTTCAGAACCGTCTCTTCGTCGAAGGGACGGCCGATGATCTGCAAGCCCATGGGCAGGCCGTTTTCCGCCAACCCCGCCGGCACCGACATGCCCGGCAGACCGGCCAGCGACGCCGGCACCGTGAATACATCCTCCAGGTACATCTGGATCGGGTCGCCTGACTTCTCGCCGATGCCGAACGCCGTGCCCGGCGCGGTGGGGGCCAGGAGAACGTCGCAGGACTCGAACGCCTTGCGGAAGTCCTCGGCGATGCGGGCGCGCACCTTCTGGGCCTTCAGGTAATAGGCGTCGTAGTAGCCGGCCGACAGCACGTAGGTGCCGATCAGGATGCGGCGCTTCACCTCGGCGCCGAAGCCGGCGGCGCGGGTGTTCTCGTACATGTCGATCAGGCTGTCGCCCTCGACACGCAGGCCGAAGCGCACGCCGTCATAGCGGGCGAGGTTCGACGAGCACTCCGCCGGGGCCACGATGTAGTAGGTCGCCAGCGCGTACTTGGTGTGCGGCAGGCTGACTTCCACCGGCACGGCGCCGGCGGCCTTCAGCCACTCAATGCCCTGCTGCCAGACCTTCTCGACCTCGGCCGGGATGCCGTCCACCCGGTATTCCCGGGGAATGCCGACGCGCAGGCCGCGGATGTCGCCGGTCAGCGCCTTGGTATAGTCGGGCACCGGACGGTTGACCGAGGTGGAGTCCTTCGGGTCGTAGCCGGCCATCGAACCCAGCATGATTGCCGCGTCCTTGACCGTGCGGGTCATCGGACCGGCCTGATCGAGCGACGAGGCGAAGGCGACGATGCCCCAGCGCGAGCAGCGGCCGTAGGTCGGCTTGATGCCGACGATGCCGCACAGCGCCGCCGGCTGGCGAATCGAGCCGCCGGTATCGGTGCCGGTGGCGCCCAGCGCGGCGCGGGCCGCCACGGCCGCCGCCGAACCGCCGGACGAGCCGCCCGGCACCAGCTTGCGCGGCGCGTCGGCAGGGTTGTCGCCGGTCCACGGGTTGATCACCGGGCCGTAGTAGCTGGTGGCGTTGGACGAGCCCATGGCGAACTCGTCCAGGTTGACCTTGCCCAGCATCACCGCACCGTCGCGCCACAGGTTGGACGTGACGGTCGATTCATAGGGCGGCTGGAAGCCGTCGAGGATGTGGGAGGCGGCGGTGGTCAGCACGCCCTTGGTGCAGAACAGGTCCTTCACCGCGATGGGCAGGCCTTCCATCGGCCCGGCTTCGCCCTTGGCGCGCCGCGCGTCGGACGCCTGGGCCATCGCCAGGGCGATGTCCGGCGTCTCGGTGATGTAGGCATTGAGCGGGCGGGTCTTCTCCATGGCGCCGATGTGCGCCTGGGTCAGCTCGACCGCTGTGAATTCCTTCTTGACGAGGCCGGCAAGGGCCTCGGTCATGGAGAGGCGGGTCAGATCGGCCATGTTACTCGACCACCTTCGGAACCACGAAGAAGCCCTCAGCGGCATCGGGAGCGTTCTTCAGGACGTCGTCGCGGATGCCGCCATCCGTCACCTCGTCGGCGCGCCAGCGCAGATTATGCTCGACCACGCTGGTCATCGGCTGCACGCCGTCGGTATTCACCTCGGCCAATTGCTCGACGAAGTTCAGGATCTGGCTGAGTTCTCCGGCCAGATGGCCCAGGTCGGACTCGGGCACCTTGATGCGGGCCAGGTGGGCGATCTTCGCCACGGTGGCCTTATCGATGGACATGCGTCCCCCGTATTGATCCGCAAACGATTGAAAAGAGAAGCGCGGAAGGTAACACCCGCATCCGCGCCGCGCAACGCCTCGGGGTGCGGCAAGGCAACGTCGGACAACGCGAGGCAACTTCAAGGTAACAGGGAGGTTGCCATGCCGGGCGTTGATAGCGTTAGGTTTTTTGTCTTTTGTTAACGCAGGCACCGTGTTTCGCGGTAGGTTGCCCGCGATCTCCGGGCGGGAACAATCGGGCGGCCCGAAAGCATGGCATGGCGATCATATCAATTCAAGGCATAAATTCCCATGCACGGTAATCTTCCGCCGTCGCCACGTCCGACGGGGAAGCGGTTTCCGTGATCGTCCCCGCCATCACGGATGGCTGTTGCTCCACAGCAGGGGGGTGGCGATGGCAGAAGAAAGCCACCACCACATCCCATTTGCCGAACAGGGCCCCGCCAATCAGACATCCGGTATCCGGTCCGGTAACCTGTCGCAAGGTGGCGTAATACTGGAAACGCCTCTCGTCCAAGGAAAGCGGCCGGTTCATTGTCCCGGCTTTCGGCACGGGCTTCGACACGAGTTTCCGGGGAATAAAGGTTGGCTGGGTGGCGATGCCGAGACTGCGAAGCAGAAGGGCCTTGTCCTGGCCGTTACTCATCCGCGTCTCATCATGCCCTTGGGCCGAAGACCTTTTTTCCTTCTCGTCCGGCAGCGGAAGTGGAACGCCGGGAACGAAACCGGCCCTCCCGGTCGGCAGGGCGGGCAAATCGGCAGGTTGTGCCGGCGCCGCCACGGCGCCCCCATTCCCGAACAGACCGATAATCATGGCGCCAACCCAAGCAGCCTGCATGCCAACTCCCGTTAACGGACGGTCAACCATGACCAAGCCCGCGCCCAGGGTCACGGGGCGAATGGTTAGTGTCAATATCTAAGGGAATGTGGTCCGCTCGGAAGGACTATTGGTCGCAGCGGAGAAAGCCGCGATCACGCCGAAGAAGGCGGGGGCGTTCACCTGGCGGCAAAGGTTTCCCGATGCCACGCATTCGATTATCCTAGGGGCATGATCCGCACCCTACCCGACCTCAAAGCCGTCCTCCCCCGGGGCAAGCGCCTCCTGGGTCTCGATCTCGGCTCCAAAACCATCGGCATGGCCGTAGCCGACCCCGGGCTGGTGGTGGCCTCGCCCATCGGCACCATCCGGCGCACCAAGTTCACCCAGGACGTGCGCGAACTCGCCCGCGTGGTGAAGGACTATGACGTCGGCGGCCTCGTGCTGGGGTTGCCCGCCAACATGGACGGCAGCGAAGGCCCGGCGGCCCAATCGGCCCGCCAGTTCGCCACCAACCTGCTGCAGCGCGCCGACCTTCTGGGCTGGGAGGCGGAAATCGCCTTCTGGGACGAGCGCCTGTCCACCAGCGCCGTCCAGCGTTTCATGATCGAAGCCGACATGACGCGCAAACGCCGATCGGAAGTGGTCGACAAGGCCGCTGCCGCCTACATCCTCCAGGGGGCGCTGGACGCGCTGTCCCGTCTGGTTCCCCCACCCGAAGAGTTGGAATGATCGCTTTCGTCAGCGCGCTGGCGCCCGTCTTCCTGCTGATCCTGCTGGGCTATGCCCTGCGGCACGGGAAGGCGGTGCCGGATGAATTCTGGGCGCCGGCCGAGAGGCTGACCTATTACGTCTTCTTCCCCGCCCTGATCGTCGACGAGTTGGCCAAGGCGGCGCTGGGCGACCTCAACGTCCTGCCCATGGGCACGGCCATGCTGGGGGCGGTGGGGCTGGTCGGCCTCGGGCTGTTCGCCGCCCGCCGGCACCTGCCGGTCCTCAGCGGCGATCTGGACGGCCCTGGCTTCACCTCGGTGTTTCAGGGGGCGATCCGGCCCAACACCTACGTCGGCCTGGCCACCGCCGGAGCCTTGTTCGGCCCGGCGGGGCTGACGCTGACCGCCGTCGGCATCGCCACTGTCATTCCGCTGGTCAACGTGCTGGCGGTGATGGTGCTGTCACGCTACGGCAGCAACCGTACGCCTGGCGTCGGCGCCGCCTTCGCCGCGCTGGTGCGCAATCCCATCATCATCGCCGTTGCCATCGGCGCAACGCTGCACAGCGTCGGCGGCCCGCCGCCCGTGGCCGGAGCGATGCTCCAGATCCTTGCCAAGGCGGCGCTGCCGCTGGGCCTGCTGGCCGTCGGCGCCGGCCTCGATCTCAAGGCCGCGCGCGAAGCGGGGATGCCGGTGCTCCAGTCGTCGGTGATCAAGCTGATGCTGCTGCCGGGGATCACCGCCCTGTTGGGCAAGTTGCTGGGCGTACAGGGATTGACGCTGACCATCGCCGTGCTGTTCAACGCCCTGCCCGCCTCCGCCTCGGCCTATGTGCTTGCCCGGCAGATGGGCGGGGACCATCGGATGGCGGCGGGGATCATCACGACGCAGACCGTGCTGGCGGCATTCACCCTGCCCTTGGCCCTGGTCGTCTTTGGCGGCCTCGGCCTCCATCCTTGAGAGCCCGTCCGAGAAGATGCGCAACGATATCAGGATGTTAGATCACCGCCTTCGTCATGTTCGGACTTGATCCGGCCATCTACGCCCAACGACCATTCCGTTGCCCGGCGTGGATGCGCGGGTCAAGCCCGCGCATGACGAGATAGAGTAACTTCTTGGTATAGCGTTGATCATTCCCGGGCGAGCTCTTGGTCTTACTGTGTCATACGACCAGATGACGGCGGAAAAGTTTGTATTATCAAAGGATTGCCTGGATGCCTTCGCCACACGCTTTCGTGGCATTACGACGACAACCCCTTGACCCACCTATATATCTTTCGTGCTTATGACACAGTAAGATTAGCTGGCTGCCCCGCCCTCGCCTTCCCCAAGCCCCAGGTCGTTGCCGCCTTCCGGTTCCATGCCGAAGAACACCTGATTGAGGTCCTTCACCGTGTGCAGATCGTCCTGGATCGTCTCGAACTTGGGATAGATACGGTCGGAAAAAAAGGTGGCCTGCTGGTCCATGGTGGAGTCCTTCGGACGCCCCTCCTTGTCGCAGAAACGTCCCCGCCACGCCTGCATCTTGACCTGCCAGATGCACAGGATTCGCCCGATCTTCGGGTACTGCTGCTCCATCTCGTCGTGCAGCGCCCGGAACTTTTCCGGCGTCAGCGTCTCCCAGATCTCGCCGATGCGGTTGATGCTCTCGAAGTAGCGATCGAGCACCTGAAGCGTTATCTGCCCCAGCCGGTAGATGAAGACCACCCGCCGCTGGATGCCGACGTGACGGTACTTCAGGATCTTATCCTCACCCACCTTCCTGATCTGGGTAAGGAAACTTTCGATGTCCCTGCGCGCGTGTTCATAGGTGCGGCGGTAGAACGAGATCGCCAGCAGCATGTCACCGATGGAGGCGATGTAGTCCACCAACTGTTCGGGCTTGATCTGGAACTTCTGTGCCAGCGCCAGCACGTTGTTGCGGACCATCTCCTCGCTGGTCTGCTGGAGGAGTTCCTTCATGCTGTGCCGGTCCGTCACCTCGATAGTCTTGTCTTCGAAGATCAGGCGGAACAGCGCGCGAGTGTAGTCGCGGGTGTATTTCTCCAAAAGCTTGCGTTCGCCCGGCGGCAGAGCCATGCGATCGATTTCATCGGCGTTGAGGTGACCGGCCAGCGCGGCGCGCAGCGTGTACACGTCGTAGGAACGCAGGCGCATGATGCGCGACAAGCGCTCCTGCTCCGCCGGCGGGATGTTGAGTTCGGCCGTCGCCTGCTGGACGTTGCGCGCCCCGATGCCGACGTCGCTCGAATTGAAGAAATCGATGGCCGGCGTCAGATCGCTCATCAGAACGATTCGCCCCTGCCGCAGAGTCATGCTGCTGAAGAGATCCCAGTTCTTCAGCGGCAGCTCGAAGAAGTTCATAAACTCGGAATTGTCCGACATCGTCTGTCTGTACCGCTTCGAAAACCGCCCAGGATCGCACCGGCTGCTCGCCCGCATTGAAGGCGCATGCTGGTTAACACTCTATCAACACAGCACTCCGCTGCGCATGGTCCAGCAAATCCCCGGCCGTGGCAAGTGTCGATTGCCGCACCCCTGAGGGCCGCGCCCACTCCGGGTAGTGCCCGCGGCACCAGGGCCGAGGGCGATGGCCGCTCATTGACGCCCCCCGGCGATGACACGCCTTCGTACCCACAAGTCCACGAGTGGCCGTTGCCCTGACGCACGGCGCTGCCTATAGTCGCCGCCATGACCGCCACCCCGCACATCGCCGAGGCCCAGCCCCCGGCCTTTCCCCACCGCCACCTGCTGGCCATCGAGGGCCTGTCGGCGGCGGAAATCACCCGTGTTCTCGATCTGGCCGATAACTATGTCGAGCAGAACCGTCAGCCCAACAAGAAGGGGGACCTTCTGCGCGGCCGGACGATCGTGAACCTGTTCTTCGAGAACTCCACCCGCACGCGCACGTCGTTCGAACTGGCCGCCAAGCGGATGGGCGCCGACGTGATCAACATGTCGGTGGCGTCCTCCTCGGTGAAGAAGGGCGAAACCCTGATCGACACGGCGATGACGCTCAACGCCATGCACCTGGATGTGCTGGTGGTTCGTCACCCGGAGTCGGGCGCGCCGAAACTTCTGTCGGAAAAGGTCAACTGCGCGGTGATCAACGCCGGCGACGGCCAGCACGAGCACCCGACCCAGGGATTGCTGGACGCGCTGACCATTCGCCGCCGCGTCGGCCGGCTCCAGGGGCTGACCGTCACCATATGCGGCGACATCCTGCACAGCCGGGTGGCGCGCTCCAACATCCACCTCCTGAACATCATGGGGGCGCATGTCCGCGTGGTGGCGCCGCCCACCCTGCTGCCGTCGGCCATCGAACGGCTGGGGGTGGAGGTCCATCACTCCATGAAGACCGGCCTCGCCGACGCCGATATCGTGATGATGCTGCGCTTGCAGAGCGAGCGGATGCAGGGCCAGTACGTGCCGTCCATCCGCGAGTATTTCCACTTCTTCGGCCTGGATTACGAAAAGTTGAAGGTGGCCAAACCCCACGCCCTGATCATGCACCCAGGCCCGATGAACCGGGGCGTCGAGATCGATTCGGAAGTGGCCGACGACATCAACCGGTCGGTCATTCTCGATCAGGTGGAACTGGGCGTCGCCGTGCGCATGGCCTGCCTTGATCTTCTGACCGCCCAGCGCCGGAGCGAGGCCGCCCGATGACCCGCCGCACCGCCTATGTGAACGCCCGCCTCCTCGACCCCGCTTCGGGTCTGGACGCCCGCGGCGGCCTTCTCGTCGAGGGCTCGAAGATCGCCGATTTCGGTCCCGGCCTGTTCAACGGCGGCGTGCCGCCGGACGTGGAGGTGGTGGACCTGAACGGCCAGTGTCTCGCCCCCGGCCTGGTCGACATGCGCGTCTCGGTGGGCGAGCCCGGCGAGGAGCACAAGGAAACCATCCTGACCGCCAGCAAGGCGGCCGCCGCCGGCGGCGTCACCGCCATGGTGGCATTGCCCAACACCGAGCCGGTGATCGACGACGTCGCCGGCCTGGAGTTCATCGCGCGCCGGGCGCGCGAGGTGAAACTGGTCAAGGTCTTCGCCTACGCCGCCGTGACACAGGGATTGAAGGGCAGCGAACTGACCGAGATCGGCCTGCTGGCCGAGGCCGGGGCTGTGGCCTTCACCGACGGCATCCAGGCGGTGGCCGACCCGCTGACCATGCGCCGGGCGCTGAGCTACGCCAAGACCTTCGACCGGCTCATCATCCAGCACCCGGAGGAGCCGCGGCTGGCATCGGGTGTCATGAACGCCGGCGAGATCGCGACGCGACTGGGGCTTTCGGGCATCACGGCGGCGGCCGAGGTGATCATGATCGAGCGCGACCTGCGGCTGGTCGAGCTGACCGGCGGGCGCCTGCACATCGCGCACGTCTCCACCGCCATGGGCGTGGACGTCATCCGGCAGGCCAAGAAACGCGGCATCAAGGTGACCTGCGACACCGCGCCGGCCTACTTCGCGCTGACCGAGATGGACGTCGGCGACTACCGCACCTTCGCCAAGGTATCGCCGCCGCTGCGCACCGAGATGGACCGGCGCGCCATCGTCCAGGGTTTGGCCGACGGCACCATCGACGCCATCGCGTCCGACCACATCCCGCAGGATCAGGATTCCAAGCGCGTGCCTTTTGCCCAGGCGGCCTTCGGCATCATCGGCCTGGAAACGCTCCTGCCGCTGACCCTGGAGCTGATGCACAAGGGTGAAATCTCGCTGATGCGGGCACTGGCCTGCCTGACCTGCCAGCCAGCGGGCATTCTGGGGCTGCCCTTGGGACGGCTCGCCAAGGGAGCGGCGGCCGACCTGGTGGTGTTCGACCCCGACCGGCTGTGGAAGATCGACGTGGACGCGTTCCTTTCCAAGTCGAAGAACTCGCCGTTCGACGGCCGCCCGGCGACCGGCATCGCCACCCGCACGGTGGTGGACGGCCGCACCGTGTTCTGGCGGGGGATGTAGGGCGATGGTCGAGGCGCTGGCCGCCGCGCTGTTCGGCTATCTCCTGGGTTCCATTCCATTCGGGCTGGTGCTGACGCGGCTGGCCGGCTACGGTGACATCCGCCGGATCGGCTCGGGCAACATCGGCGCCACCAACGTACTGCGCACCGGCAACAGGCCGCTGGCGCTGGTGACATTGATTCTCGACAGCGGCAAGGGCGCCATCGCCGTGCTGGCAGCCCTGTTCGTGGTGCCGGAGGTGGCGGTGTGGGCAGCCGGCGGCTCGATGCTGGGCCATACCTTCCCGGTGTGGCTGGGCTTCAAGGGCGGCAAGGGCGTGGCGACGGCACTGGGCGTGCTGCTGGCCATGGCGTGGCCGGTAGGCCTCGTGGCGTGCCTGACGTGGCTGGCGGCGGCGGCCGTGGGGCGCATCTCGTCGCTGTCGGCGCTGGTGGCGGTTGGTCTGTCGCCAATAGCGGCGTGGTTCCTGGCGGGGCCGGAGGTGGCGGCGCTGTGCCTGTTCATCGCCGCGCTGGTCTTCATCCGCCATGAGGCCAATATCCGGCGTCTGATGAAGGGCGAGGAACCGAAGATCGGGGCGGGGAAGAAGAAGGTGTAGGCTCTCCCCTCACCTTCCCGCCATCACGAACAGCCGGCGGAACGGTAACAGCGTCGCGCCGTCCGCGCGGCGGGGGTAGGCCGCCGCCAGACGGGCACGGTAGGCGGCTTCGAACGCCGCCAGTTCGTCGGGGGACAAGGCCTCCTCGACCGGCACCAAAGTCGTGCCCTTGACCCACTCGAAAACCGCGTCCTCCCCCTCCAGCACATGGAGGTATTCGGTTTCCCACACATCCACCCAAGACGCCCGGGGCGCCAGCCAGTCGTAGTAACGCCCTGGCTCATGGACGCGCGGGGCCCGCGGCACCGCCTGGGCCAGCCGGTCGGCCCAGCGTGGATCGGCCGCCACCTCGGCCAGCAGCGTGTGGGAGGGGTTGACGTGCTGGCGTGGCATCTGCACCGCCAGCACGCCGCCCGGCGCCAGATGGCCGGGCAGCCGGGCGAACAGGCCCGCGTGGTCGCTCAGCCAATGCAGAGCGGCATTGGACACGATCAGAT
>Ga0196976_1000845_pt1 | contig 16785 bp, 12 predicted proteins | sample S3v_513CmetaG_FD_148644 | JGI IMG/M metagenome (GOLD analysis project Ga0196976, IMG submission 148644) | Soil microbial communities from Anza Borrego desert, Southern California, United States - S3+v_5-13C | ecosystem: Environmental > Terrestrial > Soil > Desert | place: USA: California...
GTGAGCGTGGTCTTGCCGGCGTCCGGATGACTGATGATGGCAAACGTGCGGCGTCGCGCAACCTGCTCGAGAAGTGCCTGCTGCATCGCCAGCATTCTAACCGCTGGCGTAGCGCGGTGTGCGACTGAGCGGCGTCGCTACTCGGCGCTGGCGACGACCCACGGGTCGTCGGTCATCCATTCGCGCTCGGGCGCGAAGAGAAACACCATCCCGCCGTTCGCCAGCCGGGGCAGCAGTCGACGCGAGCGCTCCTGTTCCATCGCGGGACACCCTTCGCTGCGACCCGCGCGTGACGACGTCACATACGGCGCGCCGTGCGCCACCACTCCACGGCGACGGGCGTTGTCGTTGTAGTCACCCGAGACACCCGCGAGCCGGAGTCCGATGGATGAATACCGGCGACCTCCCGCAGTTCCGCGAAAGCCGTACGTCTCCTGCGCGACGTACAACCCCAGCGACGTTGCCGCGCTGCCCGGACGATTCGAAAAACGGGTGGGAATACCGCCGCGCTCCTGAGAGCCGCGGCCGTGAGCGACCGTGAAGGGACCCTCGACGACAGTCATGGCTTCCATGTCGAAGACGTAGCCCCGCTTCTCGGTGCTGGGCTTGCCGTAGTCCACGAAGTACAGCAACGGCTTCTTGACCTTGTCCGGGTGCTCCGCCTTGAACGCGAAATAACTGCGGAATGCGGTCTCGAGCGCTTTCGGATGGCTCAGTGGCCGAACGATGCTGGAAAACGCCTCGAGCGCCGAACGCGTGTGCTTCATCACCGCCGCGTCCACTGGAGCGGGAACCGCCGCGCTCGCGTCACTTGGGCCGCTCAGGATCGCAGCCGCGGCCGACAGTACGGGACCGGGCTCGTCGCTACCGGGAATGAAGCGCGACCCGACGAACAGTACGGCGGTCGCGCCAATGAGTCCGTTCTGCAGGATCTTCGGCAGACGCATTGGGCAAAAACCAGGTTGGGAGGTTACTGAGGGCGGGTTTTCCAACTTTAACGCGGAAAATTGCGGCTGTAAACCCTTATTTCGCACTCTCTTACCCATGACGCAGGCGCTCGGCATGCGTAACACGTCACCGAATCGCCCGCACTCCCTGCCAAGCCCGATCGTTGCCGCGGGGGTGGAAATGCTATTGCGGCGGAATCATGAGAACCACCTGCTCACCGGGTCCCACCCAGATCCGTTGGCTCACTGAACTGCGCGCTCCCCCGATGGGATCGGCGAGAAACATCACTTCGCGGCCATTGCCGACAATGCTTTGCGGAATCACGAACGTGGAGCGCATCGCCGCTGACACCGTACCGAGCCGTCGCCGTGACGCTCCCCCTTCGACTACATAGATCGTCATGTCGACGTAGCTGCGATTGTCCACCGAGACTGTCGCGCGATCTTCTTCGGCAACCTCCGGTGACCTGCCAAGGGTCGCGCAGGCGCTCACCGCACCCAGCAACACGACGGTGGCCACGCGCTTACCAAACTCGAGTACTCTGGTCATAGGACTCCTCCCGCACGTGACCAGGAGCAATGACTCGGCCATGCTTTCCGAGGCCGCCGGTCTCTCGCCTTAGTCGACCCGGAGTGCAACCATCGGACTGACACGCGCCGCACGCCAGGCGGGAAGCACTGCCGCGGATGCGGTGACCAGGAGCAACGTGAGCATGGCCGTGCCAATGATCGTGACATCATACGGCGCCGTGTCGAAGAGCAGTTCTTGTGCAAACGGCGCCGCTGCCAGCGCGCCCACGACGCCGGCGATTATGCCAATCGTTACCATGCGAATGGCGGCCATGACGACGGCGCGGCCGACGGCCGTGCCAGTGCCGCCCAGTGCGAGCCGCAGTCCGATCTCCCGCGTGCGTTGCGATGTGAGATAGCTGATCACACCGTACAGCCCTAACGCCGCGATGGCGAGCGCTAGGCCGCCGAAGGCGACGAACACCGTCGCGCCAAGCTTCCAGGGGCGTAGCTGGGGATCCAGCAGGTGTTGAAATGGCTGCACGCGGGCATACACCGGCGTCGCAGCGCTTCCCTGGATGAGGCGTTGAACGACAAGCGCCAGTGCCAGCGGATCGCCACGCGTTCCGACGATGAGCGCATTGACCTCGCTCGGGTCGCTCGCGAATGGGAATTTCGGCGCCTGGTCAAACGGCACATAGAATTGCATCAACGATGCTTCGCGACCCGTAGGCCGCAGCGAGCGAACACGGGAATCGCGCACCACCCCAATCACCGTGCGGCAGGGCAGCGCCGCCGACGCGAGCATCGAGGGTTCCTCGAGCGCCGGATCATGCCCGGTGCGAATGCATTTCCCCAGTGCGTTCTCGCCCGGCCAGACGTGACGAGCGAAGGTTTCATTCACCAGAACCACGAGCATTCCCGAGGCGTCCGACTCATTGAACAGGCGGCCTTGTACGGCCCGTACGTCCATGAGGCGCAGATAGTCTGGCGTCGCAGCATACAGGAATGGCGGCTGGCCGTCGCTCGTTGGCGGCTCGTCACGACCCGGGATGCTGATGGGCGGAACATGGAAGTTTCCGAATGGCATGGCCTGCACCACGCTCGCTCCGGTGACACCGTCCAGCTGACGGACGCGCTCCGCGGCGGCGAAATAGGCTGCATCTGCGCGCGCGCCGCCAATCGACTCCCGGAAGTCGAGCGTCACGTGCAACAACCGCGAGGGTGAATATCCGAGCTCCTGTGTGCGCACGCGTTCCAGGCTGCGAACGAACAGTCCGGCGCCGATCAGCAGCACCATGCACAAGGCCACCTGGCCTCCGACGAGCAGCATCTGCATGCGCGTCCGCGCTGCACCGCCGAGAGTTCCAGTGCCTGATAGATCCGCCGCGAGCCGCCGCTGGCTGATGAGCACCAGCGGTGCAAATCCAGCCGCCAACCCCGCGCACGTCGCGATGAGCAGGCTCGCGCGCAGCAGGCGGGGAGTGACCATCTGATCGGACGCGGCAAGCGCTGGCATCAACGTGGCGCGGACGACGTCCGCGAGGGGACCGGCAATGAAGAGGCCAGCGCTCGCTCCGGCGAGTGCAAGCAGCAGGCTTTCCGCGGCGAGCCGCCGTGCCATGCGACCGCGTCCCGCGCCCAGGGCCATGCGCACGGCGATGTCGCGCCGCTTCCGCAGGGCGCGCAGTAGCAGCAGGGTCGCCACGTTCGCTGTCGCGATCAGGAGCACCACCACAGAGACGCCAAGCAGCCAACGCGCAATACGGGCTTCGTTGGAATGCCTGACCTCGGACGGAATGAGTGAATCCAGCTCCCGCCCAAGGGCGGCTGCCGCCGCGTCGGAAGTGAGCCCTTCGGCAAGCCGGGCGATCACCTCGACAACGTGGATGTCTGCGTTCGACCACCACTGGGGGTCCCGCACGCGCATGGCTGCGCTGATTGGCACGAAGACATCCACACGAGCGATGGCATCGCCCGTGAAGTCCGGTGCAGCGACGCCGATGATCGTGAATGGTTGTCCATCGATGGAGATGGCCGATCCGACCACGCGCGGATCGCCAGCATGGTGTTTCTTCCAGAACACGTACGACAGGACCGCCACTGGACTGCCCGACGGAAGGATATCGTCATCCATGGCGAAAAACCTGCCCAACACGGGCCGGGCGCCGAGCACCGCGAAATAATTGCCCGAGGCTGCGACCCCCTGCACCGCCGTCGCAGTTTCGCCCGCGCCGATGATCAGTGACAGGTCCCGCACCGCGGCCGCGCTCGTGACCACGTCGCGACGTTCTGCGATCTCGCGAAATTCCGGAAACGAAGTCGTCAGCCGCGTGCGCACCAGGGACTCGGGCGAGGACACTCCCACCGGTGCCGCGAGCATGAGGCGCGTCACCAGCCCATACATGGCGGCATTGGCACCGATCGCCATCGCAAACGTGAGTACGACCGCGATGACCATCGCAGGATCACGGCTGAGAGAGCGAACGATCTGGCGCATGTGCTGTTAGGGTGTCCTTCGACGCCAATGGTTGCAGGCGGGCACCATCCCGGTGCGGTGCGTGACTAACGGAAGTCCCGAACGTACTTTCGGACCATGGACTTCCGACACCTTTTCATTCTCGCCGCCGCTGCGGCCCCGGTTTGCGCGCAGGCACCAGGACTGACCGGTACCCTCATTGTCACCAATAAGGGACCTTCCACTGCCACCATCATCGACGTGGGCAGCGGCCGCACGCTCGCCACCCTCCCGACTGGAAATGGTCCGCACGAAGTCGTGCTCTCAGCGAACGGTCGTTGGGCTGTCGTGACGGATTACAGTGGTGCGCCGGGCAGGACGCTGACGGTCATCGATCTTCCGCTGCTGCGGGTGGCGAGAACGATCGACCTCGGTCAGTACACGCGACCTCACGGGATTGTCTTCCTGCCCGGCGACAGCGTCGTGGCCGTGACGAGCGAAACCACCGGAAACGTGGTCATGGTAAACGTGCTCGCCGGCACCATCAGTCGCGTGGTGCCGACCCAGGGAAATGGATCGCACATGGTTGGCGTCACGGCCGATGGCGCGATGGCCTATACGGGAAACATGCAAAGCAACACCGTGTCAGAGCTCGATCTTCGCGCCGGTCAGTACCGGCGCAGTTGGCCGGTTCCAACGACGCCGGAAGCAATCAATGTCACACCCGACGGCAAGGAGGTGTGGGTCGGAAGCAACGCGACGGGCAGGATCAGCGTGATTGATGTCGCGAGTGGTGCAGTGACGACCGCCGCCGAAGGGTTCGGCTGGCCATATCGCGTGCTCTTCTCCCCAGACGCAAGCCTCGTCCTGCTTCCGGACCTGAACGGCCAGGTGTTGCGCATACTCGAACGCGCGACCAGGAACGAAATCGGCCGGATCTCGTTTGCGGCCGGCGGACCACAGGGCATCACCATCACTCCCGACGGCCGGTATGCCCTGCAGTCGCTCAGCCGGCAGGGGCGAGTGGCCATCGTGGATCTCATGACGCGCGCGGTGGTTGGCCACCTTGCAGTTGGCGACACGCCGGACGGCATTGCGTACACGCGTCGCGTGCTGTCGACGCCGCCGACGAGCGCAACACCGGCACGTCCCGCCGATGTCGCATCGGTGGACGCGATCATCGCGGCGCTCTACGCGGTGATCTCAGGTCCCGCTGGCGAAAAACGGGACTGGAACCGGTTCCGTTCCCTCTTCGCGCCAGGCGCCCGGCTGATGCCCACGGCCCGCCGTCCCGACAGCATGCAGGTCATGCGTGTCCTCACGCCGGAGGAATACGCGACGACGATCGGTCCGCAGCTCGAGGCGGGCGGATTCTACGAGCGGGAAATTGGCAGGCGCGTCGAGCAATACGGAGCCATCGCGCACGTCTTCAGCGCGTACGACAGCAAAGCAAAACCGACCGATCCGGCTCCGTTCGCACGCGGCATCAACTCGATTCAATTGGTCAGCGACGGCAAGCGTTGGTACGTGCTTTCGATCCTGTGGGATTCCGAGCGCAGGGACAATCCAATTCCCGCGAAGTACCTCCAGCCATAACAACCTCGGCTAAGGGCCTCGGCTGACAGCGGAGAGCCGAGGGCCGCTAGCGCGTCGCACGCCCGAGTTTCTTGCGAGCGGTCGGACGCGTGTGCACCGCCGGTGGGTTGTGCGCGGTCGCAAGCTCGTACGCCTTCAGATAGAACTCGCGTGCTTTCGCCTGATCCCCCTTCTTCTCGTACGTCATCGCGAGCAGCAGGTGCTGGAACGGGTCCCGCTCGTTGCCGTCGATTGCGATCGCCCGAGTCAACTCATTCTCTGCCGTGCGGAGATCATTGCCGTACAGGGCGACGTATCCCACCAGATAGGGATAGAAGCGCTCCTGCTGGCGGGCCATTTCGGGATCGGCATCGAGCGCGCGACGGGCGGATTCCAACTGGAACAACGCCTCGTCCCGATTGCCCCGGCGTGCATTGATGCGCGCGAGCGCGTGATGCAGGCGATAGTCCCAGAGGCTGCGCGGGTGTGTTCGGGGTTCGGGCTCGCGATTGCCGAGCTCTGACCCGCGGCGATACATGCGCTCGGCCGTGTCGAGGTCACCGGCGTCGGCGCAGACGCGCGCCGCTTCATTAGCCATCTCCCCCTGCTGGTAGAACGCGTTCTGCGGCTCGGCCTGTTCCCGTGTCTTCCAGTAGTCGATGACCATTTCCTCATAGCGCACGACATTCGTGCAGTTGCCTTCGAACCCCCACGACATCGCCATCCGTCGCTGTGCAGCGGCACGGGCGGCGGGTGTCGCCGCCGAGTCGATGAGGCGCTGGAAAATCGCGCGGGCGTCGGCGTGCCGACCTTCACTGTCGAGTCGCTGCGCATCGCGCATGGCGATCTGGACCGGATTGGCGGGCTGTTGCTGCTGAGCGCCCGTCACCGGTGCGGTGATGGCGATGCACAGCAGTGGGACCGTGACGCGTGAGACGAGTTGTTGTAGGCGCATGTCAGGAAAGTATGTCCAACTCTTTAGCTTTCCAGACATGGCTACTGTGTCGTCCGGTCCGGTGTGGCTTCAGGGCCCCATTGCAGGAATTTCCCCGTATCTGCAGCATGTAGCGCACGCCCTGATCGAGTGCCGCAATGACGTCCGCGGTCTTCTGAACAGCCGCGGTGCGGACGCCGTCTGGGCCCGGCCCCGGGGCGCTGCCTCGGTTGGCTTCCACGTGCGGCACTCCATGGGCAGCCTCGACCGGCTCTTCACGTACGCACGGGGCGAAGCGTTGACGGAAGCGCAGCTGGCGACGCTCGCAAACGAAAAATCGATGGACGCGTCGACAGCAACTCCCGAGCAGCTCATGGACGACTTCGCCGCGGCCATCGAGCGCGCCCTTCAACAGCTTCGCGAAACACCGGAGTCGGCGTTGCTGGACGGTCGCGAGGTGGGGCGGGCCAAGCTGCCCTCCACCGTCCTGGGACTGCTTTCACACGGCGCCGAGCATACCTACCGGCACATTGGCCAGGCAGCGACAACGGCAAAGGTCGTCGGGTAGTCCACCCGAACGCTCCGATGCGAGGCTGAACATATCCCGGAATCGCACTGCTAGATTTGGCTGATGCGAATTCGTGTCCCTTATGTCGTTCTCGCGCTTGCGCTTTCCGCCTGCGCACCGCGTCAGTGGCCCGCGACTGAGCCGGCTCCAGCTCCCACACCAGCGCCCGCGCCGACGCCAACGCCGGCTCCTAACGAACCGGTCGTGCGCGAAGCGCCGGATAACTGGCATCTGCTCGACGCAGCCGCAGATGGCTTTGAGGGCATCTCCCTCCTGCGCGCAGAGCGTGAGCTGCTGACAGGCAGGGCGCCCGCCCGGATCGTGGTCGTGGCAGTCATTGATAATGGGGTCGACACAGCGCACGCCAAGCTGCGTCCACAACTCTGGAAGAATCCGCGCGAGACGCCCGCCAACGATCGTGACGACGACAACAATGGCTATGCGGACGACGTATATGGCTGGAACCTGATCGGCGGTCCCGACGGCCGGAATGTCTCCCAGGATACGTACGAGGTGACGCGCCTTGTAGCCCAGTGCGGACGTCCCGCCGGTCGCGACTCGCTGCGGGCCGACCTGCGGGAGCGCTGCGGTCAGTTCGCTGCCGAGCTCCAGGAAAAACGCACGAACGTCGAGCAGACGCTGCAGAACATCAATCAGATCGAAGCGCTGCTGGCACAAGTGGTCCCGTACCTCAAGCGCGTGATGCGGACCGATACACTGACCGCAGCGAAGGTACAGGCGCTGCAGGCAACGAATGACACCGTTCGCCAGGCGCGTGGGATCTATCTCCAGATCGCGTCCATGGGCATCGATGACGAGGAGCTTGCGGATGCAAAGAAGGCGTACCAATCGCAGCTGCGGTATGGATACAACACCAGTTTCGATCCCCGTGCGATCGTCGGAGATCGTTATCCCGATCCGTCCGTTCGACGCTATGGCAACGAGGATGTGACGGGACCTGAGCCACTGCACGGGACGCATGTGGCCGGGATCATCGGTGCGCTGGACAGTCTGGGGGTCAAGGGCATCGCGCGGAATGTCCGCATCATGGCGTTGCGCGCGGTCCCGGATGGCGACGAGCGTGACAAGGATATCGCGAACGCGATCCGCTACGCCGCCGACAATGGCGCGCACATCATCAACATGAGCTTCGGCAAGGCGCATTCGCCATTCAAGGCTGAGGTAGACGCCGCGGTGAAGTACGCGGACTCGAAAGGCGTCCTGATGATCCACGCCGCCGGTAACGAAGGCGCCGACATGGCGGCGACCTCGAGCTTTCCGACACCGGCCTACATCGATGGCAGTGGGCGCGCACGGAACTGGATCGAAGTGGGGGCCACGTCGTGGCGGGGCCGCGATTCCCTGGTGGCCGGCTTCTCGAACTGGGGCAAGGGCGTCGTCGACATCTTCGCGCCCGGGGACGACATCAAGTCGACTGCGCCCGGCGGCACGTACAAGAAAGAAAGCGGAACCAGCATGGCCTCTCCGGTCGTTGCCGGAGTCGCGGCGCTGGTGATGTCGTATTACCCGACGCTCACCGCCGCTGACGTGAAAAACATCATCCTCGAATCGGCGACCAAGCTTCCGGATCGACAGGTCGTGCGTCCCGGCGAAGGGGGACAGACGGTCCCGTTCAGTGAATTGTCCGCCACAGGAGGCATCGTGAACGCCTTCAATGCCCTGAAGCGTGCAGAGGAGGTAGCCAGGGTGCGGCCTTAACTGCGGCTGAAGGCCGGTTTAACCTATGTGCTGGTGGGCACATAGCATGCATGCATAACTTCAATGCTGTTCAGGCTTTCGGCGCTGGTCCGGAGGCCGAAACCCCAGGTGAAAAGCGAATGGATCAACTCCAGTCCAGCGATGGCTTCGAGGCCGCACAGGCTGCTGCACCGTCAGCTCCGCTGCGCGCCTGGGTGCCGTCGCACGATGTGCAGTTCTATGAGACGCAGGCGTTCCTCGAGAAGTCCATCGCGTCGTATCTCGTAGAGGGTGTTCGGTTGGGTCAGCCGATCGTGGTGATCGCGACGCCGGCACATCGTGAAGGGTTCAAGGCCGCGATGCGCTCGATGGGTGTTGATCCCGACAGCCTGGTGGAAGGTCGCGACGCGGTGTGGCTGGATGCGCGCGATACCCTGAGCGCCTTCATGGAAGGCAACCGGCCGAGCGCGGAGTTGTTCGACGCGACGGTCGGCAATGTCCTGGAAAGCCTGCGCAAGAATCGGAAGTACGTCATGATGCGGCTGTACGGCGAGATGGTCGACCTGCTCTGGGCAGATGGGATGGCGGAAGGCGCGCTGCAGCTCGAGGCGCTGTGGAACGCGACGGCGGAGCACTATGCGTTCTCGTTGCTATGCGCCTACTCGAAGACCACCCTCGCCACCGCGGTTCACACCGACGCCTTCGATCGGATCTGCGCGCATCACTCGAGCGTTCTTTCCTCCGAAGGGTCACAGCGCATCGCCTGACCATCCTGCCCGGATAAGCACCATTCCCCGGGCAGACCGAACCGATGCGCGTCGCATTCGCGCCGGATCGCGGCGCGTGAATGCCCGTCTATCCACCCCTTGTTGACATAGGGCTTGTCGCGGTGATACCTATCTGGCCAAGGTATCACTCTCCGAGGCGCGAATGGCCGGCTCCGACCTGTTTACAGGCACGCTCGATCTGCTCATCCTCAAGGCCCTCACGTGGGGGCCAAGTCACGGCTACGCGATCGGCCGGTGGATCCGCGAAACCACGGGGGATGTCCTCGTCGTCCAGGAAGGCGCGCTGTATCCCGCGCTGCACCGGCTCGAACGCAAGGGGCTGCTGAGCGAGGAGTGGCGTGAGTCGGAGACGGGTCGCCAGGCGAAGTATTACTCGCTGACGCCGCGTGGCCGCGGCTACCTGCGAACCGAGCGAAAGCGGTGGGAGCAATTCTCCGGCGCCGTTGCCCGCGCCCTGGCGATCGCATGAAGAAATCATTTCGATTGACCGACGTTGTTCCCAACGCGCGCAAGGACGTAGACGACGAGCTCGCGTTCCATCTCGAGATGCGCACCAAGGAATTCATGGAGCAGGGGCTGCCGGCGGACGAGGCACGCCAGCGCGCCCGCGAGAGCTTTGGCGACGTCCAACGGATCGTCGGGGATCTTCGTCACGAGCGCGCCGAACGCAATTCCGAGCGCGGTCGCCGCGACTGGTGGATCGGCTTGCAGTCCGACATCCGCTATGCCTTCCGGTCACTGCGGAAGAACCGCGCGTTCGCAGCCGCGGCAATCGCCACCCTCGCCCTCGGCATCGGCGCGAACAGCGCGATCTTCTCGATCGTCAACAACGTGCTGCTGCGGCCGCTCCCCTTCCCCACCTCGGAGCGGCTTGCCGTGCTCTGGGGCAAGTATCCGAACTATGGGCGCGCCAACCTTTCGTTGCCGGATTTCCGTGACTGGCGCGACCAGGCGAGGTCGTTCGAACATGTCGCGGCGCGTCACTCGGTTGCATTCAATTTTACGGGTGGAGAGGAGCCCGTTCAGCTTCGCGGGGACCGTGTCACGGCCAACTTCTTCGCTGCCCTCGGCGTGCAACCAATGCTGGGCCGGGCGTTCCGTCCCGAAGAGGAGGTCGGCGAACATCTGGTGGTGATCCTCAGCCACGGATTCTGGCAGCGCCAGTTCGGTGGAGATGCCGGCATCGTCGGATCAACCGTCCCGCTCAGTGGACGCCCGTACACCGTCGTCGGCGTGATGCCGCCTCACTTTCGTTTCGCCGGTGACAAGGATGTGTGGAGTCCCGCGCGCACCGATACGCCGACGGCACACCGGCGTTCGGAATATCTCGATGCATTTGGCCGGCTGAAGCCCGGCGTGAGCATCGAGCAGGCGGACACCGAGATCGCCACGATCGCGCAACGGCTATCTGTGCAATATCCCGGAACGAACGCGAACTTCCAGTCCGAAGTGGTGTCGTTGCACGAGGACACCGTCGCGGACGTGCGTCCGGCACTCCTCGTCTTCACTGGCGCTGTGGGACTCGTGCTGTTGATCGCCTGTGCGAACGTGGCGAACCTGCTGCTCGCCCGCGCGGCGGCCCGGGAGCGTGAGATCGCCGTTCGCAGCGCGCTTGGCGCAAGCCGAGGAAGGCTCGTGCGTCAGTTGCTCACCGAGAGCGTCTTGATCAGCGTGATCGGCGGCGGGCTGGGGCTGCTGCTGGCCGTGTGGGGAATCGGGGCGCTGCGCTCCACGAATACGAGTCTGCTCCCTCGCATCGGCGAGGTTCGCGTGGACCTGGCGGTGATGGGATTTTCCCTGCTGCTCTCACTGGTCACTGGCCTGCTGTTCGGCCTGGCGCCGGCGTTGCGAATGGTCTCGAACCGGCTGCACGACTCCATCAAGGAAGGTGCGCGTGGGGCAGCGGGGGGCGCCGTCACGCGATTCCGGAATTCGCTCGTGCTCGCCGAAGTCGCGCTTGCGGTCGTACTGCTCGTCGGCGCGGGTCTGCTCATTCGCAGCTTCGAAAAGCTCAACCGGGTGGATCCGGGCTTCGATCCACGCGGCGTGCTCACGTACCAGGCTGGGTTCCCGGCTGCACGCTATGGTCAGACGAGCGCGTTGCCCGCCGTCTACGATCAGCTGATGGAGCGAACGCGTGTCATCCCCGGGGTGCGCGGCGTAGCCGTCAGCAATACGCTACCCACCCTCGGCATTGGCTACGCATCGTTCGCCATCGAGAACGTGCCCTTTCCCGCGAGCGATCCGAATACCGGGCCGATTGATGTCCAGCCGTACACGGTTTCGCCAGACTATTTCAAGGTCATGGGGATTCGGCTCACCCAGGGGCGCGGCATCGAATCGCGGGACGTTGATGGCGCAGGGGATGTCGCCGTGATCAATACGGAAATGGTCCGGCGCTTCATTCCAGCCGGCCGCAACCCGATTGGCATGCGCGTCACCTTCGGCAATCCCGCCGACACGGCAGGATGGTGGACCATCGTCGGTGTTGCAGACGTCGTTGCGCAGCAGGGTCTCGCCGCGAAACCCTACGCGCAGATCTACCTGCCAATCGCGCAGGCGCCGCGACGCTCGGTATACGTCACCGTCAAGACCGACGGTGACCCGATGGCGCTGGTCCCGAGCGTGCGCCAGGCATTGCGCAGTGTGGATTCCGAAGTTCCGTTGAGCGACGTCGCCACGATGACCGAACGGTTGTCAACCGACATCGCCGCGACGCGGGTGAGTGTGACCGTGCTGTCGATTTTTGCAGCGTTGGCGATGGTCCTCGCCGCGATCGGCATCTACGGCGTGCTCGCGTATGCGGTCGCGCAGCGCACCCGGGAGATCGGCATTCGCATGGCGCTTGGCGCCAGCGCCGGGGTTGTGCGCCGCCTGATCGTTCGACAGGGGATGACGCCGGCCATCATCGGTGTGGCGGTGGGGCTTGCAGGTGCCTTTTATCTGACGCGACTGATGGAAAAGCTCCTGTTCGGCGTCGCGCCGAGCGATCCCGCGACATTCGCGATGGTCGCGATTTTCCTTGCGATGGTCGCTTTTCTGGCGTCGTTCGTGCCCGCTCGACGCGCAACCCGCGTGGCACCTACCGAAGCGCTGCGGTACGACTGAACTACGCGCTGCCCCGGGGGGGCGCCATATTTCATGGCGTCCCTTCTCAATGGATCATTCGATGCTCAAGCCGTTCCTCGTCGTCGCATTCACGTTCAGCGCCCTCTCCACCGCCGCGGCGCAGCACGAACACGCACCAGCCAAGGTCGAGAAGGATAAGCCGAGCGCGTCCGCCGGCCATTCGAACGAGCACATGAGCGGCTGGAAGGAGCTGGACGCCTACCACATGGTCATGATGCGGGTGTGGCATCCGGCGAAGGAGAAGAACGACCTCGCCCCCGTTCGTGCGCAGGCAGCAAAACTCGCGGGCGCAGCGGATGCCTGGGCGGCGGCGGCGATTCCCTCGGCGTGCGACACGCCGGAGAACCGCACCAACATCGCGAAGGTGAAGGCCGACTCGCGGGCGCTCGCCTCCCTCGTCGCCACCGGGACGGACGCCGACGTGAAGCCGTCTCTTGCCGCGCTGCATGAGCGTTTCGAGTTGGTAAATCGTGGTTGCAAGGTGAGTCACCACTAGACCAGGGCGTTTTCGGCCAACGATTCGGCGGTTGTCGTCGTACGGCGAGTGAGGCAATTTCCCCTCGCCGTATACCCACGAGGACTCGATGCGCCGTTCCCTGCCCTTCCTCTCCGTCGCACTTCTCGCCGGCGCCGCCGGCGCCCTGGCTCATCGTCACGCCGACGCGCGGACCAGTGCCGTCGCCGCCGTCGACTCGACGCTGCTGAGCTCCTACCGATGGCGGTCCATCGGCCCTGACCGCGGCGGTCGTTCCATCGCCGTGAGCGGCGTCAAAGGACGCCCCAGGGAAGCGTATTTCGGCGCCGTCGGTGGAGGCCTGTGGAAAACGATGGACGGTGGCGACACCTGGGCACCCGTCACCGACGGCCAGATCCGAAGCTCGTCGGTCGGCGCCGTGGCGGTGAGCGAGAGCAATCCGGATATCGTGTACATCGGGATGGGCGAGACGTGCATTCGCGGCAACATCATGTCCGGCGACGGCGTCTACAGGTCCACGGACGCGGGCAAGACATGGACGCATGTCGGGTTTGCGTCGTCGGAGAACATCGCGAAGATCCGTATCCACCCCACGAACCCGAACATCGTGTATGTGGCGGCGTTCGGAAAGCATTCCGAGCCGAACGCGGACCGGGGCGTCTACAAGAGCACCGATGGTGGGCAAACATGGCGCAAGGTGTTGTTCCGTGACGACAGGACGGGCGCCATCGACATCTCCTTCGCGCGCGGCAATCCCAACGTCATCTACGCGGCGATGTGGGAAGCGTTCCGCAAGGAGTACACGATGTCGAGCGGCGGACCCGGATCCGGGTTGTTCAAGTCCACGGATGGCGGAGAGACCTGGACCGAGATCACCCGCAACCCGGGGCTTCCTGCCGGTGTCATCGGACGCATTGGCGTCGCGGTCAGCGACCCGAATCCGAATCGGGTGTTCGCGCTGGTGGAGAATGAAAAGGGCGGATTGTTCCGGTCCGATGATGCCGGCGGTACCTGGACACTGGTGAATGACAATCGCGCCATCCGTCAGCGGGCTTTCTACTACACGCACGTCTTCGCCGACACGAAGAACGCGGACGTGGTCTACATGCAGAACGTCTCCCTCTTCCGCTCGGAAGATGGGGGACGCACCACCCGCAACCTCGGCGGCACGCACAGCGATCATCACGATCTGTGGATCGATCCGGATGACGCGACGCATCTCGTGGATGGAAATGACGGCGGTGGCGCTGTGTCGTTCACGACGGGCGCACCCTGGAGCGATCAGGACTTCCCTACCGCGCAGTGGTACCACGTGGCCACGACCAAACACCTGCCATATCACGTCTGCGGTGCGCAGCAGGACAACTCCACGCTCTGCGTCCCGAGCAGTTTCGGCCAGAATTTTGGATTCGGTGGCGGTGGTGGTGGCGGTGGCGGCGGCCAGCAGCCTCGCCTTCCCGAGGGCGCGGTACCGGAGCCAACACGCGGGGCGATGCGCGTCTCCTACCAGGCTGGCGGCGGCGAGCCAGGGTATATCGCACCCGACCCCAAGGACCCCGACATTTTCTTTTCGGGCACGAACAACGGCGGATGGCTCGACCGGTTCAACCGCCGGACAGGACAGCGCCGCGAGGTGAATCCGTATCCGTGGCACTACTCCGGGGAGCCGGCCAAGTCCATGCCGGAACGGTGGCAGTGGACTTATCCGATCATCTTCTCTCCTGTTGATCCGAACGTGCTTTATACGTCGTCACAGCGTCTGTGGAAGACGACGAATGGAGGCCAGAGCTGGACCGCGATCTCCGGGGACCTGACGCGCCACGACACCACCAGACAGGGACACTCCGGTGGTCCGATCACCGGCGACATGAATGGGCCCGAGATCTACGGCGTGATCTTTTCCATCGGTCCCTCGAAGCGGGACGTGAACGTGATCTGGACCGGTTCCGACGATGGTCTGATTCACGTGACGCGAAATGGCGGAGCCACGTGGACCAACGTCACGCCGAAGGACATGCCGGAATTCGGGCGCGTGAGCCAGATCGACGCATCCGCGTTCAACCTCGGCACCGCCTATGTGTCGGTGCGCAGGCCGCTGCTGGACGACAAGGCGCCGTACATCTTCCGCACACATGACTTTGGCCGTACATGGACCAGGATCGTGAACGGAATTCGGGCCGACGACTGGGTGCATGCGGTCCGCGAGGATCCCACGCGACGTGGGCTACTGTACGCCGCAGCCCAGCATGGCGTCTACATCTCGTACGATGATGGCGCATCGTGGGAATCGCTCGCATTGAACCTGCCGGACGTGCCCGTGTCGGACCTGGTCGTCGAAGCCAACGATCTCGTCATCGCCACGCATGGCCGTGGGTTTTATATCCTCGACAACATCGGACCGCTCCGGCAGTATGGCCCCGCCGTGGCGAACGCCGCGGATGCATTTCTCTTCACCCCCGCGACGGCCACTCGCAGCGCCGGTCCACTTGCGGTCACATACTGGTTGAAGCAACCAGCGCAGCAGGTGAAGCTCGACATCCTCGACAGCGCCGGCCGGCTTGTCCGCAGCTACACGTCCGACAGCGCCACCCGCGTCCCTGGAACGCCGCTGCTCGCATCACGCGCGGGGATCCAACGCACGAACTGGGATCTCCGCTATCCCGGCGCGACGACATTTCCGGGGATGATCCTCTGGGGGGCCAGCACAGCAGGCCCGTCCGCACCGCCCGGGCGCTACAGCGTGCGTCTCACGGTCGACGGCCGGGAGCAGGTCCGCCCGTTCGTCGTTCGGCGAAATCCCCTCTTCACCGACGTCACGGACGCAGACCTTCGCGCACAGTTCCAGCTCGCGCTCAGGATCCGCGACAAGGTGAGCGAGGCGAACAATGCGGTGATCCAGATCCGCGACATCAAGCGCGAGGCTGATGATCGGATGAAGAAGAATTCGGATTCGCGCCTGAACCAGACCGGTACCCGCCTGACGACCAACCTGAGCGACGTCGAAGACGACATCTATCAGGTGAAGAACCAGAGCGGTCAGGATCCGCTGAACTTCCCCATTCGCATCAATAACCGGCTTGCGAACCTGAACCGCATCGTGAACCTGGGCGATGGTCGGCCCACCGAAGTGACGTCGGTCCTTCTTTCCGAGTACAGCAGGCTGCTGGACGTGGAGACGACGCGCCTGCGAGGCGTTTTGTCGCGGGATCTCGTCGCCTTCAACACGGAGCTGCGCCGCCTGGGCATGGAGCCCATCAATCCCGACTGCCCCGGCAAGGCCGTATGCTCGCCGGTGCCATGAGCATCACACGTTGCAGATCCGATACGCTTCGCGAAGGGACGTGAGCGGGGCCCGGCGCGGAATGAATTCCTGTCCCACGAACCCGGTGTAGCCGAGATCGGCGATCGCCGTCATGATCCGCGGGTAGTTCAGCTCCTGCGTATCGTCGATCTCGTTGCGCCCGGGCACCCCACCGGTGTGGAAGTGGGCGATGTGCTGAAAATTCTCGCGGATCGTGCGGATCACATCGCCTTCCATCACCTGCATGTGGTAGATGTCGTACAGAAGCCTGAAGCGTGGTGACGCGACGCCCTTCACGACTTCCACGGCCCACGCCGTCCGATCGGCGTGATAGTCCTTGTGGTCCACCTTGGAGTTCAGCATCTCCATGCACAGCGTTACGCCATGACGCTCCGCCGTCGG
>Ga0196976_1000846_pt1 | contig 16755 bp, 25 predicted proteins | sample S3v_513CmetaG_FD_148644 | JGI IMG/M metagenome (GOLD analysis project Ga0196976, IMG submission 148644) | Soil microbial communities from Anza Borrego desert, Southern California, United States - S3+v_5-13C | ecosystem: Environmental > Terrestrial > Soil > Desert | place: USA: California...
CCCATTCTAATGTCAGATCAGCCGGCCCCTGGTGCTATGCGAATTGAGTGGCGCCCGGCAGAATGTATCCCTACGCTCGAGCGAGAAGGAGCACGCTATGGCATTTGCTTTTCCGGTCACCTGGGCGCCTCGACTCCGCAGCGTCCTGCGCATCGTCGCTGGACTGGTGTTCATGCTTCATGGCACGCAGAAGCTTCTGGGGTTTCCCGATCCGGGAGCCAAATTGTCGGCCCACGCCCCGGCGCTCATCAAAGCCGCGGGCATCATCGAGCTCGTTGGCGGCGCGCTCCTCGCCGTCGGCCTTCTCACCAGCATCGCCGCGCTGCTCGCCTCGGGGGAGATGGCGGTCGCGTACTTTAAGCAGCACGCGCCGGGCGGCTTCTGGCCCACGCTGAATGGCGGAGAGCTGGCGGTGCTTTACTGCTTCGTGTTTCTCTACCTGGCCTTCGCCGGTCCCGGGCCCTGGTCGATCGACGCGAGAATCGGACGCGGACGGCGCGTGAGTGCCCCTCTCGACCGCGCCTGAGCGTCGCCGGAACGCTTTGTCGCCTTCCACCGAACGCACGATATGAATACTCGCGCTCATCGGTGCGTAAACGGGCGGACTGACGCTACGTCGTACGGTCGAAGACTTCCAGTGCCGCCCCGAGCAGCAGGCCGGGCAGGCATAACAAAAGCCCTGCGACCGGAATCACGCCCCACCACATGCGTGCGGGAAACCGCCGGTCAATCAGCGCCTCGTCGGGTGCTTCCGGGCTGACATAGCACGTCGTGGTCGTACCCGGCTGATAGCGCTCGGCAGTGCGCCGCTTCGAGTCGTAGCCGCCAGGGCCATCGTCGTTGATCGCGTCGAAGCGGTGGGACGTGAAGGTGCGGTGATCGAAGGTGTAACGGTATCGGATGTCGAGTTGATGAACCGTCCGGCTTCCCACGCCGGATCGGCGCACCACCGCGCTCGACAGGATCTGACACTGCACCGGGGACCAACGCCGCGCGGCGATAATCATTCGAGCGGGTTCAGAAGGATCAGGTTCGCGTAGATGACGCAGAGCAACAAACCGGCGGCCGGCAGCGCGATGCAGCCGACGCGCTGCCCCATGGGTCTCCGCGCGGGAAGCGACTCCGTGGAGTGCGGCATGGCCATAGCGTAGCGCGTCGCGACTCGCCGGCTCCATGCGACCGGTAGCATCCGATGAGTTTTGGTCACTCCATGAAGGAGAGAAGAGATGCCGCAGGAGCTCCGCGAGACGAAGTCCATGACGCCGGTCTCCCCGGGAGGGACCCCGGGGGTGCCCGCGTCGTTCGAGGAGGCCTATCTGCGATTTGCTCCACTGTTGCGCAAGATTGCCGTACGCAAGTACGGCATCCCGCTCGCCGAGGCGGAAACGCTCGTCCATGACGTGTTCGCCACCTACTTCACCAACGCCGGCGAGGTGAACGACGTGCGGCCGTACCTCGTGGGCGGGATCTGCAACGCCGCCCGCCACTACCTGCGCAGGCGCGACGCGCGCGAGGCCATCTTCTGCGGGGAAGATCCCTGCGCCGCCAGCCCGTCCGAGTCGATCCTGCAGGAGGTCGAGCGCAAGCTCCTGCTCCGGCGCCTCCTGGCGCGGGTGGGCAGCCGCTGCCGGGAGCTGCTGCACCGCTACTACCTGGCCGGCGAGAGCACGCAGACGATCGCCGGCGCGCTGCACTTCAAGCCGATGACGGTGCTGATCTGCCTCGCAAAATGCCGGAAGCGGGCCCGCGCGGCATACGAGGCCATGACGGAGACGAGACCATGAGCCACATCCCTGAAGACGAACTGCTGCTGTACGCCATGCAGTCCGGCGCGCTCTCCGCCGGCCGCCGCGTTGAGATCGAGAGCCACCTGGCCACGTGCGCCGAGTGCCAGGAGAGGCACGACTTCCTGGCCATCCATGACGAGGGAGCGGTGGACGAGGCACTCATGGAGGAGGACACCTGGGAGCCCGTCTTCGGGTCGCCGACCTACGACGCGCTGATGGAGCACGGCGCGCGGGTCGCCGAGGAGGACCGCGAGGCCGAAGAGCTCCTCAGGTCTTACCTGGAGCATCCGATCCGAATCGCCTGGGATGCGCTCACGACGAAACGCCGCTACCGGACCGGCGGCGTCGTGCGAAAGCTGAACGCCGCCGCGCACGCCAACTACAAGAACAAACCACGCGTGGCGCTCACCTTCGCCGACGCGGCGATCTCCATTGCCGAGTTGCTGCCGGATGATATGTATCCCGCTCGTGCGGTGTACCAGTTGCGGGGTGCCGCATGGAAGGAGCGTGCGAACGCGCTGATGATCCTCGGCGAGTTTCCGCAGGCCCATGAGTCTCTGGATCGTGCCCAACGAGCGTACGCGAAGACACCGCACAGTGGTCTCGGACTCTCGATTGTGGCGCTGGTTCGTGCCGGCGTGCTGTACGCGCAGCTCCGACCCGACGAAGCGTTAGTGATGGCAGAGCGTGCGGAGCGTGGGTTCGCTCATGCCGGCGACGAAAAGCGGCGGATGGACGCTGCCTTTCTGCGAGCCAGCATCCTCTTCGAAGCAGGAGATCCGAACCGCGCGCTTCCGATCTTCCGCGGGATCATCGAGCATGGCGAAAACACACAAAACGAGCAGTGGATCGCGCTCGGCTCCTACGCCGCGGCAAACTGCGAGGTGGACCGCGGCGACATGGGGGAGGCCAGCATCCTCTTTCACCGGGCGCTGCGGACTTTCCGTAAGCAGGGTCCCGAGACGGAACGACTGCTGACGGAGTGGGGCATCGCTCGCGTCATTTTCCACGGTGGGAAGCTTCACGAGGCCATCAACCGTATGCGGGCCATCGCAGTCGAGCTCGAAAAGCGCGGAATGGCGACGTATGCCGCCTATGTCGGACTCGACATCGTAGAAGGCCTCCTCGCGTTGAATCATCCGAAAGAGATCGTGGAGCTTGCGCAACGCTTATTCTCCGCGTTCACCAAGGCGGGCATGCTCACGGGGGCGCTTTCCGCCCTTGCGTACCTGAAGGAGGCCGCCGCCACGAATCGTCTGACCAGGCAGGATGTAGCTGCCGTGCGTACGTTTCTGCAACGCGTCGAGCGGCAGCCATCCTTACAATTCGTGCCGCCGCCACGGCCTCCCGAAGATCGCATATAAAAACCGTCGCCTTCGGTCACCCCTGAACGCGAGGGGACCCTCCCGAACCGCCGGCCGGAAGCCGGCGAAGGAGGGCTTATGCGACGTGTATCTACGGCGGGAGCTGTCTTCACACTTCTCGCCATTCTCATCACCCCTGCGGTCTTCGCCGACGATCCACCACCCGGTACCGAGCCGCCGCAGGTTCGGATCGCGCCGCCGGGCGGTGTTTCGGCCACCGACGAGTCACCATCGATGTTCGAGCTGCTCTGGGTCTGGTTGCGGGTGCGCATCGGCCCGCCCATCGGCTGAGACACCTGCTCGCGCGATGGGTCGAAGCCGGACCCATCGCGCGCCGAGTGCCTCGAATCCCGCCGATGACGCGGTAGGGGAGAGGTCTGCCCCGGCCTCTCCTCGGCGTGGCCACGACACGAAGAGAGCGGAACCGCACCTTCACCCACGCTCACCGGCAGCGGCTCGATCGTGCCGTCGCGCACTATCTCGACGACTGTTACGCGAACAAGACGGCCGCGCGCGTGTCCGAGCTCGCCGCCTTCCTGGAGCGCAGCCCCGACTACCTGTCGCGCACCGCGGCCTCCATCATCGGCATGTCTCTCCGCGGCTACCTCCGCAAAAAGCAGATCGAGGAGGCCGAGCGGCTCATCACCCGCACCCCGCTCCCCATGCAGGAGATCGCCCTCCATGCCGGCTTCGGCACCATCTCCACCTTCTACCGCTGCTTCAAGCAGGTGCACGGGGTGCCGCCGGGGGAGTTTCGTGCAGTCAGAAAATGACAAGCCTGCGCGGCCTCCGGCACGCTCACGACCCTTCGCCGGGCGGCCGCCGCGCGACGTGGTGACGGCACGCCGAGCGCATCGTCGCCGGCAGCCAGATCTCGGGCGTGGCGTCGGCGTGCGCCGCGTGCAGGCTGCTCAGCAGCACCTCGTGAGCGAGCTGCTCGGCATCCTCCGCCGGAATGCCGTACTCCTCGATGCCGATCGACCGAAGCCGCTCGGACCACGTTTTATAGAACTGGGCTGGATCGCTGCCGTGCATCTGCGGGAAGTAGATGGGCACGGGTGGATGCGTGTCAATAAGACGCGTATACGTTGCTATTCGCGGCAGGGGTCTTTTCATGGCGCACCTCTCCATGAGAAATCCATGAAACCCGAATATCCGGCCACCTTCGCGACCCCACATTGACGGGATGGTGCACTACGGCGGTATCCGGCCATGAAGCTGTCTTCACTGATCGCCATACAGGATGATCGCGGCGCCGGCGAGGCAGACGGCGGCGCCGGCGTAGTCGGTCATGCGCGGCGCGGTCCGTTCGACGACGGCCATCCAGGCGAGCGAGCTGACGATGTAGATCCCGCCATAGGCGGCAAACGCCCGGCCGGCGAATGCCGCATCGACGCGGGTGAGCGCGACCGCGAAGACGAGCAGGCTGGCGGCGCCGGGCGCGAGCCACCATGCACTGCGGCCGAGCCGGAGCCACATCCAGGCGGCATAGCAGCCGGCGATCTCGCACGCGGCGGCAACGAGGAACCAGGCGACGTTCGGCATCCGCCGATTATCGACGGTCCAGTCCCAGCTCGGCGGCGATGAACGCCTTCACGTCGGGACCGCCGTCCAGGCGCAACGCCAGGGGGCCGAACGCCGGCAGCTCGACGTGGAAGTCGACGGCCGGACAGCAGCGCGACTCGTCGGCCACCCATTCGGCCAGCTCGGCAACGGAGAGGTGCGCCCGATCGACGGTGAAGCGGTAGCCGTCCGTCAGCTCCTCGCGCGACGCGTGCTCGAGCAGGCGCCGGGTCACGGCTTCGTGACGCGCGCGCTGCTCCCGGGTGAGCGCGTTCATGTTGCAGGCGAGGAGGCGCGGCGGATGCGCGGTGAGCTCCGGAATCGGCATGGTGGTTTTCTCCTGCCGTGCAACGTAAGACTTCAAGTACGCTTGAAGTCAAGAGGTCCGGCATGGAAATGACCGTCGGCGAGCTCGCGAAGCGGGTAGGACTGGCCGCCTCCACGATCCGCTATTACGAAGAGGTCGGGTTGCTGCCGCGCGCGGCGCGCGCGAGCGGCCGTCGCGTGTTCGACGACGCGACGCTGCTGGAACGCCTGCAGGTGATCGCGTTCGCGAAGGAGGCCGGCTTCTCGCTGGGCGAGATCCGCCAGCTCTTCAACGGCTTCGCGAGCGATACTCCCGCCGGAGTGCGGTGGCAGAAGCTCGCCACGGCGAAACTGGCGGAGATGGAAGCTCTCGGCGTGGCCGTGGCCCGCGCGGCCGCGCGGTGAGCCGCGATCAGGATAACGACGTTCCGCATCGCTCGGCGATTCGGCGAGCCAGTGTCAAAAAGTCGTCGTATGCATTGCGGGTGGCCTCCACATGAGCTCCGATCGCGCCGTCGGCAGGCTTGAGCGTGAACACCGGCTTGCGTGCTTCCATGGCCATCGGCATGAGGCTTCGGTAGTGCTTCAGCATGGCCAGACAATAGGGATCTGTGCCCGCGGGCGGCGCACCGGCCGGATTCTCGGCGAGAACGGCCTCGCGATACGCAGCCGGGAATCGATCGATCCAGCGCTGATACGCCTTCGGTGGACGGTTTTCGCGCATGCCGTGCTGCATGACGACATATCCAAGAGGCTCGATGCGTCCGGGCGGGAGATCGAGCGAGGGATCCGGATTTTTGTCGAGCAGTTCCATCCAGCTCGTCCGCCACGACCGAAGAGACGGACCGAGATTGCGCAAAGCCTGCAGCGAGAAGAGATCCGGGCCCAGAGGAATCACGACATACTCACTGGCAATCAAGGCGGCGCGGTTGATGGCGCCCAGGTTCGGGCCGACATCGATCAGCACCCACGTCGCGGAGAACTTCCTCGCGGCGGACCGCACTCCCCGATAGAACGCGCTCATGGTGCGGAACGCGGACTCGTCGCGGTTATGGCTGCGCGGCCACGCGTCGGACAGTTTGTCCTCGAACGTGGAGAGCGCCAGGTCGCCGACGATGAGCCCGAGACGCGGCATGACCGCCTCGATGTGCGGCGTGAGCACGTCACCCACTCCACGGCTGATCGGCCGCAACGCGCCAAAGATCGTGTCCGGGTGCTCGCCGGCCGGCCAGAGAGACTCGAGACAGTCCTCATTCAGGAACATGCTGGTGAGCTTCGCCTGCGGGTCGAGATCGACCAGCAGGACCGTCTCTCCGCGATCGGCGAGCATGTACGCGAGGTGGTAGACGAGCGTGGTCTTCCCGACACCGCCTTTGTTGTTGAAGAAGGCGACGGTCTTCACGTGCGTCTCCTGACCGTGGCCAGCACGTATCCCGCGTCGAACTGGAACTCGGCCGGCGGGCTGCCGTTTGCCGCGAGCGCGTCCTGCGCTCGTAGCACGCCGCGTCCGTAGCGATTCACGTAGCCGAGCGCCTTGAGAGCCTCGGCGACCACAGGGTTGCGGTAGCTGGTCTGGCGGGGAAAGTTCTGCGGCGATGCTTCGCCATAGAGGCCGCCGGGACTCTGGATCTCGACGCGGTCGTTGAGCCATGTGATGCGCAGCGGGGCGGTGGATGCGTAGTCGCGGTGCATCACCGCGTTCATCAACAGCTCGCGCACGGCGACGCGCGGAAACGACTCCACGGTCCGTTCGCGCAGCGTGCTCGTGGCTACCGGAAACTGGGCCAGTTGCGCATCGACCTGCGCGTCGAGCTCGCGCAGGACCGACAGCAGGTCCCCGAAGATCTCGCGGTCGTTGATCACGTCGCCCGCCAGCGAATCGCCGTCCACACGCAGGAACTGGATATACGCGCCAGGAAGCCACTGCCGGACGTCGAGGCCGAACAAAAGAATGCCGGCGTTGGTCGGACAGCCATTGCGAAGGTCGAAGAAGCGCAACGACGCGAGCTGTTCTTCTTCCGACCGGTGGTTTTCCTCGATCACTTCGGGAGCAATGGCTTGGCTTCGGTATCCGATGAGGAACAGCGACATCGACAGGTCTGCGATCGTGCTTCCCAGCGCCGGCTGCGCGTCGAACGTTTTCGCATGCGACACGCGCCGCTCGATCAGCAGCCGCTCTTCGTGCTCGGTGGCATAGCCGCGGCGCGGGCCGATGCGGATACACGTTCGTCCTCGATACCGAACGGGCGGAAGAGGAGACGGTTGAACGGTGACCACCGCTGCTTCGCCGTCCGCGGTCACGACCTTTTCGACGGACAGCGCCGGCAGCGGCTGAACGTTGCCGTCATCGCGCAGCGCTCCGAGGTTCCGGAGCAGTTCGTCCGTCACTTGGATTCCGGCGAAGGTGCCGGAGTCATTGACGCCGATGACGAGGTAGCCCGGCTGTCCGTGGCCTGGCAGGTCGTTCGAGAATGCGCAGACGGCCTCCGAGAACTTCTCCGTATTCGTCGTCGAGATCGTGAGCTCGACACGGTCGGCTTCATGGTTCGCGATCAGCGCGCGAAGTTCCTGTTCGTTCATCGGATAGCCGCGTGGATCTTACCGCGCCACTCCGTCGCGAGCGGGGACGGGGGCTCACCGCGGCGTATGCCGCGCCAGGAACTCCCGCACGATCGGCTCGATCGAGTCGGAGGCCACGTTGAAGATGCGGTCGGCGTGGTAGTTCCCCTCGATGTCCAGGAGGTGCAGCTCCTTCGGCTCGTGCGCGGCCTCGTAGAGCGCCACCGAGTGCGAGTGCGCGATCAGCCAGTCGTTCTTCACGTGGATAAAGCAGACCGGGACGTGCACGTCGCAGATGTCGTCGAGGGCGCGCAGCTTGGCGCACTTGCGCACGTTCCAGACGAACTTCGGCGTGCGCAGCGCCTGCGACAGCGCGATGTGCCGGTGCATCGTGAACGGGTTCAGGCGCGGCGTGATCATGGCGAAGTCGGCCACGGACGAGATCAGCAGGATCGACCGGACCGGCAGCTCCGGGTGCCGCGCCACCGTCGAGATGGCGATGGCCCCGCCGTACGAGAAGCCGACCAGCGTCACCGAGCTGACGGTCCGTACCTGGTCCAGCAGGTCGCGCACGACGGCGTCCACGTCGTGATGCTCGTGCTGGTTGAAGCCGTACGTCCCCTCGCTGTTGCCGTGTCCGCGCGGATCCATGACCACCGCCCGGTAGCCCTGGTCGACGAGGAAATGGGCCAGCCGGACCATCGAATGATGGCGCCGGTCGCGCCAGAACCCCGGCACCACCACCACCGCCGCCGGCGACGGGGCGTCGTAGACGTCGTAATGGATCGCCGTACCGTCAAATGAGACGGTCCGGGCGTGATGCGGGTCAGGATATGAGTGAATCGCAGTCAAACTACTGCTTGACATTGTCGAGCCTGTTCTTATGATAGCGCCGTCGCGAAGGCGAGTCCTGCGCCTTCCATGCCCCCCGGAAACAATCGGATTCGAGAATCAGATCGGGAGATCTGAAAAAGTGAAGGAGATATCTGCAATGAAGAAGTCCCTCGTCGTGACCCTGCTCGTCCTCGTCGTCCTCTCCCTGTTCGCCGTCGGCTGCAAGAAGGAAGAGGCCGCCACCGACACCGCCGCCACCGACACGTCCATGACCAGCGGCGACACCGCCATGAGCGACACCATGGCCACCGACACCGGCCTGACCACCGGCACCGACACGATGGCCACCGACACGATGGCTACCGACACGTCGGCCACGACCGCCACCGAGACGTCGTCGACCACCGCCACGACCACGACCTAGTCTTTTTTCCGCCCGCGGAAACGAGCGCCCCGCCACCCGGCGGGGCGTTTTGTTTTTGGGCGACTTCCTGCCTGCTGGCATCCGTGTTGCTCCTCACTTCGCGGGTTCTCCTTCGCGGCGCCTTGCGCCGCATGCAAAACGGACATAGTGCATTTGCGGTGAAAAGAACGGCAAGGAGGTGACGCCGGCACTCAGAGTACGCATTCGACTGGGAGCTCGACCAACCGAATACGACAAAAACAAGAAATGAGGATTTGAAAGCATGGCCAAGAAACTGCTCACTTTGCTCGCGATCGTGGCGCTCGTCGCCACCGTTGCCTGCCAGAAGAATGAAACGACCACCGACACGGCCGGCACCGACACCGGCGCCACCGACACCTCGATGACCGCCGGCACGACCGACACCGGTTACGGCGCCACCGACACCGGCATGACCACCGGCACCGACACGATGTCCACCGACACGATGGGCACGGGCGGCACGATGACCGACACGTCGGGCACCGGCACGACCGGCACCGACACGTCCGGCACGGGCGGCACCGGCACGGGCGGCACGACCACGACCTAGTCGTCGCGTTTCGCACTCTCGTGGGGCGGGCTGAAGCCCGCCCTACGTTTTTTTTGCCACGTAGTCGCGAAACAGGAGCTCGTACACGCGCCGCGTCTCCGCCTCGAGCTGCGCGCGGTCGCCGCTGTTGTCGATCACGTAGTCGGCGAAGCGCAGCCGCTCCTCGCGCGGCAACTGGTTGACGATGCGGCGCTCCACTTCCTCCCGCGCCAGGCCGCGGGCGATTCCGCGCTCGACCTGCACTTCCGGCCGCACGTCGACGATGACCAGTCTGTCGTAGCGCTGCCGTCCCCCCGACTCGATCATCAGCGTGGCCTCGACGACGGCGATGCCTTCCTCGAATCGTGCGAGCCGCTCCTCGGTCTCGGCGATGACGATCGGATGGATGAGCGCGTTGAGCTTCTTCGCCTCCTCCGCGCTGGAGAAGGCGATGTTCGCGAGCTGCACGCGGTCGACTGTCCCGTCGTCGCGCAGGATGCCGCGGCCGTAGGTGGCGATGAGTGCGGTGTGGCCGGCGCGTCCCGGCTCATAGAGCTCGGCCACGAGGCGGTCGGCGTCGATGGTGTGGCAGCCGAGCGCCGCCAGCAGCTCGCGCACGGTCGACTTCCCCGAGGCGATGCCGCCGGTCAGGCCGGTGCGGAGAATCATCCCCGTCTCCGCTGCGCCGCGGTGACGGTGTTCTGCATCAGCATGGCGATGGTCATCGGGCCGACGCCGCCCGGCACGGGAGTGATCCACGACGCGCGCTCCTTCGCCCGCGCAAAGTCGACGTCGCCGAGGAGCACGGAGCCGTTCTTCTCGAGGAGGCGCGTCTTGTCGGGATCGTGCGCGAGCCGCTCCGCGAATTCGAGCCCGACGCGGTTCATGCCGACGTCGATGACGATCGCTCCCGGCTTGACGAAGTCGTCGGTGACGAAGATGGGGCGGCCGATGGCGGCCACGAGGAGGTCCGCCTGGCCGGCGATCGACGGCAGGTCGCGTGTCTTCGAGTGGCAGATCGTCACCGTGGCGTTGCGCTGCAGCAGCAGCGCCCCCATCGGCTTGCCGACGATGTCGCTGCGCCCGATCACCACCGCGTGCTTTCCCTCGATCGGCTCGCCGGTCGACTCGATGAGCCGGATCACGCCGGCGGGCGTGCACGGCACGAGCGTCGGACGCCCGAGGTGGAGCATGCCCACGCTGACGGGATGAAAGCCGTCCACGTCCTTCGCGGGATGAATGGCGTCGATCACTTTCTTCGCGTCGATCTGCCTCGGCAGCGGGAGCTGGACGAGGATGCCGTCGACGGCGTCGTGGCGATTGAGGCGGTCGATCTCGGCCAGCAGCTCCCCCTCGGACATCGACTCGGGGAAGACCAGCTCCGTCCCTTCGAGTCCCAGCTCGCGCGCCTTCTTGGCCTTGTTGCGGACGTAGATCTCGGAGGCAGGATCGCTGCCGACGCGCACGGCCACGAGGCCCGGCCGCAGGCCGGTGCGGGCGATGGCCTCGACCACTTCCTGCTCGATCTGCTGCGCGACGGCCTTGCCGTCGATGAGGCGCGCGGTCACGGGGCGGCTTGTACCATTCTGGAGTGCGGCAGCGCCAGCTGCCGCTTTCCATGCGGCAGCCGCAGCTGCCGCGGGCGGGCGGAGGCTGGCGCCTCCGCATCGAGAGCGGCAGCTGGCGCTGCCGCACTCCAGAGGGAATGAACTGCTTGACGCCGGTTGTTCGGCAGTGTTACCGTTTTGACCCTTTCCCCTGAGGGAAGGTGTGTTTCGTCTTTGTATTGATCGGTCGGTGTTTGCGGTCCACACCTGCGCCGCCCGGTTCCAGGCAGTTCCTGTCAGTTGTCTCGCTGTCCGTCCACGAGCCCCGCGGACAAGGATGACGACCGACGACCGACAACGAGTTTTCAGGGAGAGTCATGCGTACCTATTTCCCCAAGCAGGGTGACATCGAGCCGCGCTGGTTTGTGATCGACGCGGAAGGGCAGGTCCTGGGCCGTCTGGCCACGGCCATCGCCAACATCATTTCCGGCAAGGCGAAGCCGACGTACACGCCGTTCCTCGACACGGGCGATCACGTGATCGTGATCAACGCCGAGAAGATCCGGCTGACGGGCAAGAAGGAGACGGACAAGATCTACCGTCACCACTCGCTCTATCCGGGCGGCCTGAAGGAAAAGGCGGCTCGTTTCGTGCGCGCCGAAAAGCCGGAGCACATGATCGAAGAAGCAGTGTGGGGCATGCTGCCGAAGAACAAGATCGGCCGCAAGATGCTGAAGAAATTGAAGGTTTATCGCGGAACCAACCACCGTCACCAGGCCCAGAAGCCCGAGACGCTGCAGGTCGGCGAGTAATCACAGGAGGATTCCTTGGCTTTGGTCGAATACTACGGAACGGGACGACGGAAGACGTCGACGGCGCGCGTACACATCCGTCCGGGAGCGGGTGCGATCACGATCAACCGCCGCCCGATGGACGAATACTTCGGCAATGAAGTGCTGAAGATGATCATCCGGCAGCCTCTCTCGCTGACCGAGACCGTCGACAAGTTCGACATCGTCATCACGGTCGACGGCGGCGGCCCGAGCGGTCAGGCGGGCGCCATCCGCCACGGCATCTCGCGCGCGCTGCAGGTCTACAACACCGAGCTGCGCAAGCGTCTCAAGAAGGCCGGCCTCCTCACGCGCGACCCGCGCATGAAGGAGCGCAAGAAGTACGGACAGAAGGGCGCCCGCGCCCGCTTCCAGTTCTCCAAGCGCTAGTCGGTCCCATGGTTCGGTTGCTCTAGAGTTCGTACGAAGACAGGAGCGTCGCCAGCTCCTGTCTTTTGTTTTTCAGGCGCAGTACTCATTTTCAATTTTCAAATTCAAAGGAGGGTTCACTTGGCGGTCTCTATTACGATGAAAGAGCTTTTGGAAGCTGGCGTGCACTTCGGTCATCAGACCAAGCGCTGGAATCCCAAGATGAAGAAGTACATCTTCGGGAAGCGCAACGGGATCTACATCATTGACCTGCAGAAGACGCTCAAGCTCTTCAAGGAAGCTTCCGCGTTCATCTCCGGCCTCGCGTCGGAGGGGAAACGCATTCTCTTCATTGGCACCAAGCGCCAGGCGCAGGATGCCATTCTCGAGGAGGCCAATCGCTGCGGCATGTTCTACGTGAACAACCGCTGGCTGGGCGGCACCCTGACGAACTTCACGACGGTCCGCAAGTCGATCGAGCGCCTCAAGGAGATCGAGTCGCTCCTGAACGACGCCGAAAAGGAAATGTCGAAGAAGGAGCGCGCTGCTCTCGACAAGGAGCGCGACAAGCTGCAGAAGAACCTCATCGGAATCCGCGAGATGGACGGCCTTCCGGATGCGCTCTTCGTGATCGATCCGAAGAAGGAGTACATCGCGGTGCAGGAAGCGAAGAAGCTGGGCATCCCGGTGGTGGCCATCGTCGACACGAACTGCGACCCGGAAGACATCGACTATGTCATCCCGGGCAACGACGACGCCATCCGCGCGATCCGTCTGTTCACGACGAAGATCGCCGACGCGGTCCTCGAGGGCTACAACCTCGCCGAGGAGCGCTACATCGGGGTCGCGGACAAGGGCGATGCCGCCGGCAGCAATGCCGACGAGTCGCAGCCGCCCGCCGAGCTCGCCGCCGAGCAGATGCAGGCCGCTCCCGCGGTCTGACCGTCGCTGCGAGGACGAGCGCTCCGCGCTCGTCCTCTTCGCTCCCGTTGCTGGTTGCCGGTTGCTGGTTCGTGGTGCCGTGACGCGGGACCGCCCAGCAACCAGTAACCAGCAACACAGCAACCATCAAAGAGAGGTTCATCAATGTCGATCAATCCCCAGATGATCAAGCAGCTTCGCGAGCAGACCGGCGCCGGCTTCGGCGACGTCAAGAACGCGCTCACCGAGGCCAATGGAGACATGGAACAGGCCGTGGTCATCCTTCGCAAGAAGGGTCTGGCCGCGGCGGGCAAGAAGGCCGGCCGCGTGACCGCGGAAGGCACGATCGCCGCGCGCGTGGACGGCAACAAGGGCGTGCTGGTGGAGGTCAACTGCGAGACCGACTTCGTCGGCCGCAATGAGCTCTTCCAGAAGTTCGCCGCCGAGGTGGCCGGCGCCATCGCCCAGAGCAGCGCCTCGACGGTCGAGGAGTTCCTGGCCGAGAACTGGCCGGGCACGAGCGAGCCGGTGAGCCAGAAGGTGGCCGAGCAGATCGCCTCGATCAAGGAGAACATCTCCATCCGCCGCTTCGCCCGCTACGAGGCGCCGGCGAGCGCGCGCATCGGCACCTACATCCACGGCGGCGGCAAGATCGGCGTCATGGTGGAAGTGGTGGCCGAGGGGTGCGACGGCAACACCGTCGTCGACGAGGTGGCCAAGGACGTGGCCATGCACGTCGCCGCGGCCGAGCCGCGCTTCCTGCGCCGCGAGGACGTGACGCAGAAGGACCTCGACACCGAGCGCGAGATCGCCCGCGACGCGGCCGCAAAGTCCGGCAAGCCCGAGAACATCGTCGAGAAGATGGTGCAGGGCAAGATGGAGAAGTTCTACGCCGAGAACTGCTGCCTCGAGCAGGCCTACATCAAGGACGACAAGCTCACCGTCTCGAAGTACCTCGAGAGCCGCGGCAAGGAAACCGGCTGCCAGCTCTCGGTGACCCGCTTCACCCGCTACAAGCTGGGCGAGGGCATCGAGAAGCGCTCCGAGGATTTCGCCGCGGAAGTGGCCAGCTACATGAAGCAGTGAACGGTTGGCAGTTGACGGTTGGCGGTTGGCGGGAGACGCCGGCCGCCACGGGACGGGCGGCTTTCGGGCCGCCTTTTTTCATGCGCCTGCATCCGGGCCCGTCTCCCTCGCCAACCGCCAACCGCCAACCGCCAACCTTCTGATATAACCCGCCTCGCATGCCCGAGCCCAAGTACGAGCGCATCCTTCTCAAGCTGTCCGGCGAAGCATTGATGGGGGGGCGGCGCTCCGGCATCGACTCCGATGTCCTGGCCGCCGTCGCCGACGAGATCGCCGAAGTGCAGCAGATGGGGGTCCAGGTCGCGATCGTCATCGGCGGCGGGAACATCTTCCGCGGCGTGACCGGCGCGACGCAGGGCATCGACCGCGTGGCCGGCGATCACATGGGCATGCTGGCCACGGTCATCAACGCCCTGGCGCTGCAGGATGCGCTCGAGCGCCGCGCCATCCCCACGCGCGTCACCACCGCCATCACCATGGCCGAGGTGGCCGAGCCGTTCCTCCGCCGCCGCGCCATCCGCCATCTCGAAAAGGGACGCGTGGTGATCTGCGCCGCCGGCACCGGCAATCCGTTCTTCACCACCGACTCCGCCGCCGCCCTGCGCGCCGCGGAGCTGAAGTGCAACATCATCTTCAAGGCCACGAAGGTGGACGGCATCTACACTGCCGATCCGGCCAAGGACCCGAACGCGGTGCGCCTGCCGCACGTGACCTACCAGCGCGTGCTGGCCGAGCGGCTGGAGGTGATGGACGCCGCGGCCATCGACCTGGCCCGCGGCAGCTCGATTCCGATCTATATTTTCTCGCTGCGCGAGAAGGGCAACATCAAGAGGGCGCTGCTGGGCGAGGATGTGGGCTCGATCGTGTGCGATGAAGTTGCGTAACGAGCGATGAACGATGAGCGATGAGCGATGAACGACCGTTGCTCATCGCTCATCGCTCATCGTTCATCGCTCATCACTCATCTCTGAGGTAACTATGCCGATCAATGCTGTGATCAACGACGTGAAGCACCGGATGGACAGCTCCATCCAGTCGCTGCACGCGCACTTCAAAACCCTCCGCACCGGACGCGCGAACGCGGCCATGCTCGACAGCATCCATGTCGACTACTACGGCACGCCGACGCCGCTGGCGCAGGCGGCCAGCATCAAGGTGCCGGAGCCGGCGCTGCTGGTCGTCGAGCCGTGGGACAAGTCGATGGTCGGGCCGATCGAGAAGGCCATCCGCACCGCCGATCTCGGCTTCAATCCCGCCTCGGACGGCAAGGTCATTCGCGTGCCGGTGCCCGTCCTCACCGAGGAGCGCCGCAAGGAGCTGGTGAAGAAGGCCCACGTGATGGCCGAGGAGGCGCGCACCGCCATCCGCCAGGTGCGCCGCGACGGCAACGACAAGCTCAAGAAGATGCTCAAGGGCCACGAGATCTCCGAGGACGATGAGAAGCGCGCCCTCGACGAGATCCAGAAGCTCACCGATCGCCACATTGATGAAGTGGCGAGTGTGCTGAAGGGCAAAGAACAGGACATCATGGCGGTGTGACGCTCGCCGCGACGCCGAATTGAAAATTGAAAAAGTGAGAACCGCGCGATGATCTCCCCGTTTTTTCAATTTTCAATTTTCAATTTTCAATTCTTCAACCCGGCGGGCGCAGCATGAGCGGCGTCGTCGTCATCGTCCCCGCCGCCGGCACCGGCTCCCGCTTCGGCTCCGGCGTTCCCAAGCAGTTCCAGCCGCTGGCGGGCAAGCCGCTCGTGCAGCATGTGATCGAGCGCTTCCTGCTCGACGAGCACGTGACCCGCGTGATCGTGCCGGTGGCCGAGGTGCTGCTGGCGTCGGTGAAGAACAGCGAGCGCGTGTCGTTCGTCGCCGGCGGCGCCACGCGCCAGCAGTCGGTGATCAACGGGCTCGCCGAGGCGGACGAGGCGGAGCTGATCGCGGTGCACGACGCCGCGCGTCCGCTGTTCAGCCCCGCGATCTTTCACGCGGTGATCGCGGCCGCGCGCGAGGCGGGGGCGGCGCTGCCGGTCATCCCGGTGGCGGACACGATTCACGTGATGAATGAGGACGCCACGGTGGCGCAGACGCTCGACCGGGCCATGCTCGGCGCCGCGCAGACGCCGCAGTGTTTCCGCGCCGAGATCCTGCGCGAGGTGCTCGAGCGCGCCGCGCGCGAGCAGATCGAGGGGACGGACGAGGCGGGCCTGGCGGTGCGCTTCGGCTACACGGTCCGCGGCGTGCCCGGCGATCCGCGCAACCTCAAGATCACCGTCCCCGAGGACCTCGAGCTGGCCGAGTCGTACCTGCGCCAGTGGAGCGAGACGTGATTCGGGTCGGGCAGGGGATCGACGTCCATCCGTTCGACGCCGGTCGTCCGCTCGTCCTCGGCGGGGTGCGCATCAGCGAGACGGGCGGCCTTTCCGGCCACTCCGACGCCGACGCGGTGCTGCACGCCATCACCGACGCGCTCCTCGGCGCCCTCGGCGCGGGGGACATCGGCCACTACTTCCCGTCGAGCGACGAGCGCTGGCGCAACGCCGACTCCGCGCGTTTCGTGCACGAGGCCATGCACATCCTGAAGGACAGGAATGCCGCGCTGGCGAATGTCGACGTGACGA
>Ga0196976_1000848_pt1 | contig 16748 bp, 9 predicted proteins | sample S3v_513CmetaG_FD_148644 | JGI IMG/M metagenome (GOLD analysis project Ga0196976, IMG submission 148644) | Soil microbial communities from Anza Borrego desert, Southern California, United States - S3+v_5-13C | ecosystem: Environmental > Terrestrial > Soil > Desert | place: USA: California...
ACCGTCGTTCGACCCGAACTTCCGTGTATTCCTGAGCCCGGTGGCCTGGAGGCGCGTGCGGTCCGAGGGCGAGGGCGTGAGCGCCCCTGCGGCCGCGACGCAGCCGTGAGGTTCCACGCGCTGGCGCCTCCACCGCCCGTCTGGCGGTGCTTGGCCGGCGCCTCCGCTCGATGGTTGGACCGGATCGGGAACTGCGGAGAGGCGCGCCGCACCCGTGAAGCCGGAGGAGAAGCTCCGGAACCTCCTCGACCTTGTCGCATCAGGGGGCTTCGCGGCCCGGACCTCCGCCGGTTCGCGTAGCCGTACGCCACGTGACCGGCCGGCCAGGGCAGGTGAAGCGCAGGTCAGCCCCTTGCCGGCCATCAATCTCGAGCGGGCGGCAGCGACGAGCCGCAGGCCGTCGTCATCGTCAATTGACTGCGCCAAAGCCTCTGCTCGCCCGAGGCAAGCCTGAGCCTCGGTGCGTCGGCCAAGTCGACAGTAGACATCAGCCAGAGCAACAAGCGTGAATGGCTCCGGACCCTCGGTGGCAAGCGCCTCCTCGTAGTTACTCGCCGCCTTCACGAGGTTCCCGCCTTGGTCGCAAAGGAGCCCCGCCGTCTTCGCTAGGAGGGAGGTGTTGGCTGGCCTGGATGCGCTCGGCCGGGTACGAGCCAACGCTGCCAGCAAGCAACTGCTTCGCTCAGGTTCCCTGCTCGCGCCAGTTCGGAAGCGACGCGGAGCGGGTTGTCGTTCTCCTTCATCATCACCTCCGCGTCTCGAGCGGTTGCGCCGCGACGGGACGCGCGCCTCCCTTGCCCGAGCAACACGACGCAGGCACCGGCAGGGAACAGGCGAGCTTCAACGCGAAGCCTCCGTCTGGTTTTACTACTCGTGATACTTGCCCAATCAAGAGAGGGTCCCGGGGCTCGGCCGCGATGCGCAAGCTGACCCCCGACATCGCTCGCGAGCCGCCCGGGCCGTCGACCGCCCCCCTACCACCGATCCAGCACCGCCCCGCTCGACGCGTCCGAGGCCCAGCGCGCGAACTTGCCGAGCACGCCCTTCACGTAGCGCGGCGGCGGCGGCTTCCACGCGGCGCGGCGGCGGGCGAGCTCGTTGTCCGCGACGTTCAGCTGCACCGTCAGCGTGTGCGCGTCGATCGTCACGGAGTCGCCCTCCGCCACGAGCGCGATCGGGCCGCCCTCGGACGCCTCGGGCGTCACGTGGCCGACCACCATGCCCCAGGTGCCGCCGGAGAAGCGGCCGTCGGTGACGAGGCCGACGGACTCGCCGAGGCCCTGGCCGACGAGCGCGCTCGTGGGGGCGAGCATCTCGGGCATTCCGGGGCCGCCGCGCGGGCCGAGGTAGCGGAGGATCATCACGTCGCCGGCCCGGATCTTCCTCGCCATGATCGCGGCGAGCGCGGACTGCTCGTCGTCGAAGACGCGCGCGGGGCCGGTGATGGCGGGGTTCTTGAGGCCGGTGATCTTCGCGACCGCGCCGCCGGGGGCGAGGTTGCCGCGCAGGATCGCGAGGTGGCCGTGCGGGTAGAGCGCCTTCTCGAGCGGGCGGATGACGTCCTGGTCCGCCGGCGGGGTGGACGGGACGCCCGCGAGGTTCTCGGCCACGGTCTTCCCGGTGACGGTCATGCACTCGCCGTGCAGGAGCCCGGCGTCGAGGAGCAGCTTCATCACCTGCGGGATGCCGCCGGCGCGGTGGAGGTCGATCGCGAGGTACTTGCCCGAGGGCTTCAGATCGCAGATCACCGGCACCTTGCGCCGGACGCGCTCGAAGTCGTCGAGGGTCCAGGTCACCTCGGCGGCGTGGGCGATGGCGAGGAAGTGGAGCACGGCGTTGGTCGAGCCGCCGATGGCCATCACCACGGCGATGGCGTTCTCGATGGCCTCGCGGGTCACGATCTGGCGCGCGCGGAGGTCGCGCTTCACGAGCTCGACGAGCGCCCTCCCCGCGTCGCGCGTGGAGGCGAGCTTGTCCTCGTGCGGGTTGGCCATGGTCGAGGAGTACGGGAGGCTCATCCCGAGCGCCTCGAACGCGGAGCTCATCGTGTTGGCGGTGTACATGCCGCCGCACGAGCCGGTGCCGGGGATGGCGCGCCGCTCGATCTCCTGGAAGTCGGTCTCGTTCATGCGACCGGCCGTGAACTCCCCGACCGCCTCGAACACGCTCACGATGTTGAGGTCGCGGTTCTGGTACCGGCCCGGGAGGATCGTCCCGCCGTAGACGTAGATCGCCGGCACGTCGGCGCGGAGGATGCCCATCATCCCGCCGGGCATGTTCTTGTCGCAGCCGCCCAGCACGAGCACGCCGTCCATCCACTGCCCGCCGACGCAGGTCTCGACGCAGTCGGCGATCACCTCGCGCGACACCAGGCTGTACTTCATGCCCTCGGTGCCCATCGCCATGCCGTCGCTGATCGTCGGCGTGCCGAACGTCTGGGCCTTCCCGCCGGCGGCCTCGATCCCCTCCACCGCCGCGTCCGCGAGCCGCTGCAGGCCGGCGTTGCACGGGGTGATGGTCGAGTGCGCGTTGGCGACGCCGATGAGCGGCTTCTCGAAGTCCTCGGCCTTGTAGCCGAGGCCGTAGAACATCGAGCGGTTCGGGGCGCGGGCGACGCCCTCGGTGACGTGGGCGGAGCGGCGGTTGGGCTTCATGGGGGCTCCTGAGTGGTCGGAGCCCTACTCTTAACGCATCCGCCGCCGCGGGACCTCCACGTCGACCGTCCCGTTCCCGCGGCGCACCAGGAGGAAGACGCTCGTCCCTTCCGGGCCGCGGATCGCCTCCACCGCGCCGCCCGGCCCGAGCTGCGAGACGGGACGGCCGTCGATCTCGAGGAGCTGATCGCCCGGCACGAGCCCGCTCGCCGCCGGCGCCCCCGGACGGAACCCGCCGACGACGATCTCGTCGCCCTGCGGCTGGAGCACGGCGCCGATGCCCACCGGCTGGACCGGCCCGACGTCGCCCTCCTGCTGCGGCCGAAGGTCCACGGTGATGGACCCGCTCTCGTCGCCGGGGGCGACCGGCACCACGCGCGAGGAGCTCGTGTGGTGACCCGCGGCGTTCACCACCACGCGCACCTGCGCCGGAAGCCCGCGCAGCGTGAACGTGCCGTCGAGCGCGGTGGTGGTCTCGCCGATGACCGTGTTGGGCGGGATGACGTCGATGAGCTCGACCGGGACCGCCTCTGCTGCGACGTGCGCGCTGGCGAGGGGCGCGCCGGTGACCTCGTCGCGCACCAGCCCGCGGAGCGTCCCGCCCGCCGCGAGCGTCACCTCCACCTCGCCGCTCGCCGGCGGTGGGGGGACGTTGACGCGGACGGGGTCGGACGGCGCCCGGCCCGGGGCGAGGACCACGAGCATGCTCTCGCCGACCTCGAGCTCGTTCATCGTGAAGCAGCCCGAGGGATCGGCCACGGAGAGCTGCACGTCGGGATCGTCCCGCCACCCGTTCGAGCTGAAGAAGGCGTTGACCGTGTACGGCGCGACCGGCGCGGCGGTGGTCGCGTCCCGCACGCACCCGCGCAGCCGGCCGCCCCCGGCGAGCGTCATCTTCACCTCGGGACCGCCCGGGATGACGCGCCCGACCTCGCCGGGCTGGTACCCCTCGGCCCGCGCGCGGAGGAGGTGCGGCGAGCGATCGAGCTCGTCGATCCGGAACCGCCCGTCGGCGTCGGTGAGCGCCTGCGCCACCGGCGTGCCCGCGTACGCCCAGCCGTGCGTCCGGCCCGCCTCGACCAGCGCGCCCGGGATCGGCTGCCCGTCGGGCCCGACCACCTGCCCCGCCAGCGCCGCCTTCTGCGGCTCCGGCCCGGCCCACGCCGCGCCGAGGGTGATCCGGATGCGCCCGTCCACGACCGCATGGAGATCCACCCGGGCGTGCCCGGGGTAGTAGCCCTGCTTGCGGGCCTCGAGGACCGAGTTCTGCGGCGCCGCCGCCCGGAACGTGCCGCGCGCGTCCGTCACCCACCGGCCCGGGATGGTGATGAGCACCGCCTTGCCGCCGCCCGCGCCGCGGAGCAGCACCTCGGCGCCGGGCACCGGCGCGCCGTCCTCGTCCACCAGGAGCCCGTCGATCTCGGTGGCCGGCGCGAGGAACACCTCCAGCCCGCGCACGTGCTTCCCGGGCGCGGCGTCGAGCTGGACCGGGCTGAAGCCCCACTCCGGCGCGAACGGGAAGTGCCCCGGCGCGCTCGCGGTCGCGAGGAGCCAGCGGCCGGCGGCGGGCGGCTGGAAGTGGAAGACGCCGTCGGGCCCGGCCTGCACCGAGGCCGCGACGCCGCCGCGCGAGAACGTGAGCTCCGCGCCCGGGATCGGCGCGGCGGTCGCCGCGCTGAGGACGCGCCCCTCGAACGTGCCGGGCGTGAGGTCCCGCAGCGGCTCGAACCGCTGCACCCCCGGGCGCACGGGGAGCGCAGGAGAGGGCGGCACCTCGACGGCCGGCTCGGCCGGCGGCGGCGCGGGCGCGGGCGGCGACTCGCGGAGGAGGAGCGCGATCGCGAGGAGCGCGACGAGGGCCGGCACGGCGAGCGCGGCGAGGCGGGCGCGCTTCATGGACGGATCGTAGCGCAGCCGGAGGGAACTGGGCAGCGCAGGCGAGGGCCGGCGCGCGGCTCCACGGGTTACCCCGAGGTCACCGGGGAACGCCGGACGACCCGGACAGCGGCAGCCCCATCGCCTCCGCGAGCACGTGCAGCGCCGCCTCCGCCTCGGCGAAGTTCACGCGGTCGAGGCTGTCCTCGACGCGGGTGAGGAGCCGTTCCGGCCCGACGCGCGCGCGCAGCTCGTCGAGGTGGTCCTTGGCGGCGAGGCTCCGGCGGCGGATCTTCGCCGCCGCCTGCTCGAGGATCCCGCGCAGCTCCTCCGGCGCGCAGCGCGCGAGCACCCGCGCCGGCGCCGGCTCCGCGGGCGCGTCCGCGCGCACCGCCTCGACGGCGGGGCCGAGGGCCTGCTCGAGCTCGAGCGCGCGCGCGAGCCAGGGCGCGCCGTCGCGGAGCGCCTGCTCGAGGGCGCGGGCCCGCTCGCGGATCCCGCCGGCGCGCGCCGGGAGCGCGAGCCCCTTGAGCGCGTGGGCGGTCTCGGCCGCGAGCGCCGGATCCCCGCCGCTGCGGGCGCGGTGGAGGTTCTCGGCGCTGGCCCGGAGGTCGCGGGCGAGCGCGGCCAGGAAGCGCGCGTCGGGAGGGCGCGCGCCGTCGCGCGCCGGAGTCCCCGGCGCCGCGCCGGCCCCGCCCGGCAGCCAGCGATCCACCGCGCGCCACACGTCCGCCGGCTCGAACGGCTTCGCCACGTGGTCCTGCATCCCGGCCTCGAGGCTGCGGGCGCGCTCGGTCTCCATCGCGTGCGCGGTGATCGCCACGATCGGCAGCGCGGGGAGCCGCTCGCGGAGGCGCGCCGCCGCCTGGTAGCCGTCCATCTCCGGCATCTGCACGTCCATCAGCACGAGGTCGAACCCGGCCCCGGGCGCGAGCGCCTTCTCCACCGCGTCCCGGCCGTCGAGCGCCTCCTCGACGGCGAGCCCGGCGCTGGCGAGCAGCTCGTGCAGCACGAGCCGGTTGGTCTCGTTGTCCTCGGCGATGAGCACCTTGCCGCGCCGCCGCCCCGGGATGACGCGCGGCTCGGCGGCCGGCGGCCCGGGCTCGTACGCCAGCCCCCGGCGCTTGCGGAACGCCTCCTCGACCACGTCCCGGAACACGGCGGGCTCGACCGGCTTCAGGAGCAGCCCGTCGAAGAACCGCGCGTCGCCCTCGCGATCGACGTACTCGCGCCCGTAGGCGGTCGTGAGGATCACCACCGGCTGCGCGGGGAGGCGGGCCTCGGCGCGGATTCGCCGCGCCGTCTCGAGCCCGTCCATGCCCGGCATGCGCCAGTCGAGGAGGACCACGTCGAACGCCTGGCTCGGGTGCGCGACCGAGTCGAGGAGCGCGTCCAGGGCCTCCGGGCCGGAGCCCACGGTGCGCAGGATCATGCCCATGCCGGAGAGGATTTCGGCGGCGACGGCGCGGAACCCCGGGTCGTTGTCCACGACGAGGACGCGCTTCCCCGCGAGCGAGCCGCCGCGGCGGACCTCGGCCAGCGCGCCCCGCCGGAGCGGGATCACGAACGAGAAGGTGCTCCCCTCCCCGGGCGCGCTCTGCACCGTCAGCTCGCCGCCCAGGAGCTCGACGAGCTTGCGCGAGATGCTGAGGCCGAGCCCCGTGCCGCCGAACCGCCGCGTGGTCGAGCCGTCGGCCTGGCTGAAGGGCTGGAAGAGGCGGGCGAGCGCGTCGGCGGGGATGCCGATGCCGGTGTCGCGGATGGTGAAGCGGACGCGGACGCAGTCCTCCTCCTGGTCGGCGACGCGGGCGGAGAGCGCCACCCACCCGCGATCCGTGAACTTGACCGCGTTGCTCGCGAGGTTGAGGAGCACCTGCCCGAGCCGCAGCGCGTCGCCCTCGAGCTGGCGCGGCACGTCCGGCGGCAGCTCGATGCGCAGGGTGAGGCCCTTCTCGCGCGCCTTGTCGCCGAGGAGGCTGTCGACGTGGCGAAAGACGTCGCCGAGCTCGAAGGCGACCCGCTCGACCTCGAGCTTGTTGGCCTCGATCTTCGACAGGTCGAGGATGTCGTTGATGATGCCGAGGAGGCTGCGCGAGGCGCTCTGGATGCGCGCGAGGTAGTCGCGCTGCTTGGGCGCGAGCTCGGAGCCGAGGAGCAGGTGCGAGAGGCCCATGATCGCGTTCATGGGCGTGCGGATCTCGTGGCTCATGTTGGCGAGGAAGTCGCTCTTCGCGCGGCTCGCGGCCTCGGCCTGGCGCGTGCGCTCCTGGAGCGCCTCGTTGAGCCGCTCCAGCTCCAGCTGGGCGCGCTTGAGCGCGGTGATGTCCAGGTTCACCCCGACCATCCGGACGGGCTTGCCGCCCGGGTCGCGGACCGTCCGGGCCGCCACCTGGAGGTGGTGCACGCCGCCGTCGGGCCAGCGCACGCGCAGCTCCGTCGCGTACTCGCGGTCGCCCCGGAGCGCCGCCGCGAGGTCCGCCTGCGCCCGCGCGAGGTCGGCGGGGTCGAGCGCGTGCCGCCACGCCTCGTACGCGCCCCCGAAGTCGCTCCGGCGCAGGCCGTGGATCCGGTACATGGCGTCGTCCCAGACGAGCACGTCCTTCTGCACGTCCCAGTCCCAGATCCCGATCCCCGCCGCCTGCGCCGCGAGCGAGAGCCGCTCGGCGGAGAGGGCCAGCTCCTGCTCCATCCGCTTCCGCTCGGTGATGTCCGCGACGATCCCGATGACGCCCTCGATCCGCCCGTCCGGCTGGTGGATCGGGGTCACGGCCAGGAGCCCCCAGACCGTCTCGCCGTCCTTGCGGAGGTAGCGCTTCTCCTGCGTGTAGGACGCGATCACGCCCTGGTAGACGCCTTCCAGGTTCCGCCGCGAGGGCTCGCGGTCGGCGGGGTGCGTGACCTCGCGGATCGTCAGCGCCTGCAGCTCGTCGAGCGCGTACCCCAGGAAGCGCGCCCACTCGGGGTTGAACTCGAGCATTCGGCCTTCACGGTTCGTGATACAGATCCCGAACCCGGCGTTCTCGAGGACCGCCCGCACGCGGGCATGCTCCGCCCGCGCCACCGCCTCGGCCTGGCGCTGCGCCGCGAGGACCTCCTCGAGCCGGAGGCGCGACTCGAGGTTGGCGCGCGCCACGAGCGCGGTGGCCCGGTGGCGCAGCCACGAGCGGAGGACCAGCGCGAGCGCCAGGACGAGCGCCGCCGCGACGCCGCTCGTCCCGAGGGTGCGCGACCAGGCCGCCCGCGCCAGCTCGCGCTCGTCCTCCTTCAGCACGAGGATCCAGCCCGTCCCCGGGACCGCCTGCGCGGCGCCGAACACCGCCTCGCCCCGGTAGTCGACGCCCTCCAGCACCCCATGCGTGCCGTGCGCGGCCTGCACCATCAGCCGCGCGCTCTGGACCAGCGGGACGCGGGCGGCGAGCGCCAGGCCCGCGCCGAACCGCGGATCGTTCAGGATCACGACCTCGTCCCCGACCCGCTCTCCGAGCACGATCTCCGCGGTCTCCTCGTGCAGGGGCAGATCGCGGAGCAGCGGGAAGAGCGCGGCCCGCGGATCCACCCGGAAGACGAGGAGCGCCACCGCCCGCTCGCCCGAGGGATCGATGGCCACGAGCGGCGCGACCACGTCGAGGCAGAGCGGCGACCCCGGGAGCTCGTCGTCGCGGTGGATCGTGCTCACGACCGGCGCGCGCGTCCGGACCGCCTCGGCGACGAGGTCGAAGTCCACCCTGGGCGCAGCGGCGTACCCGCGGCTCGAGAGGAGCATGCCGCCGTCGAGCCGGAGCAGGGTGACGTCGGTGAACCGGCCGACCTCCTCGAGCGCCTCCAGCCGTGGCTGCCAGCGCGCGAGCGCACCGGGGGGCACCGGGCCGCCGGCGCCGAGCGTCCGCTCGACGTCGGCGGAGATGGAGGTGCCCAGGGTCGCCGCCGCCGCGAAGGTGCGCTGCGCGTCCAGCCACGCGGCGAGCTGATCACGCTTCAGCTCCGCCATCCGCGCGAGCCGCTCCTCCGCGCCGCGCCGGATCTGGGCGCGCTGGATCGCGTGCACGCCCCAGGCGACCGCCGCCGCCGCGACCGTGGCGAGCGCCCAGAACAGGATCGCCGACCGCTCGTCGGCGCGGGGCGCGGCGGGGCGCGGTGGCTGCACCGTCTCGCTCACGTGGGCTCCCGCCTAGCCCGATTTCTCGCCGGCGGGCAGCGGGCCGGCGGCCTCGACGCGGTTCCGGCCGAGCTGCTTGGCGCGGTAGAGGGCGCGGTCCGCCGCCTCCACCAGGAGATCGGGCCCGGCCTGCGGCCCGGGCCGCGCCGACGCGACGCCCACGGAGGCGGTCACCACCGGCGCCACGGCGGAGTCGGGGTGGGGCATGGCGAGGGCCTGCACCAGATCGCGGACCCGCGTCGCGACCGCGAGCGCGCCCTCGACGTCGGTGTCCGGCAGCACGCCCGCGAACTCCTCCCCGCCGTACCGCGCCACGACGTCGCCCGGGCGGAGGGTGGCCGACGCCAGCGCGGTCGCGATGCGCCGGAGGCAGTCGTCGCCCGCCACGTGCCCCGCCGCGTCGTTGAACCGCTTGAACTGATCGACGTCGAGCAGCCAGACCGAGAGGACGCCGTGGGCGCGGGCGGCCCGCTTCCACTCCTGGTCGAGCACCTGGTCGAACCGGCGGCGGTTCGCGATCCCGGTGAGGCCGTCCGTGAAGGAGAGCCGATCGAGCAGGTCGCGCTGCCGCTTGAGATCGAGGCAGTTGCGCACCCGCGCCTGCACCGCGACGGGGCTGATCGGCTTGGAGATGAAGTCCACCGCCCCGAGCTGGAGCGCGCGGGCCTCGTCGTCGGCCTCCTCGAGGGAGGTGATGAAGATGATCGGGATGTCCGACGTCCGCGGGTCGTCCTTGAGGCGCGCGCACACCTCGAAGCCGTCCAGCTCGGGCATGAGCGCGTCGAGGATCACGAGGTCGGGGTGCTCCGCGATCGCGGCCTCGATCGCCTCCCTGCCGTTGGACGCGCAGAGGAGCTCGTGCTCCTTCCCCAGGACGAGGTTGAGGAGGGCGATGTTCGAGGGGGTGTCGTCCGCGACCAGGATCTTCGGCTTCGATCCGGGAGCGCGGAGCTCCGGAGCCGGCGCCTCGGTCGCCGGATCGCCGGAGGGGATCCGGACGCGCATCGTCCCGCAGGATAGCAGGCGCGCCGCCCGCGGCAGGTGCCCGGGTCGTGGGGGCAACGTTCGCTGACGCCGCCGCGGGGCCCCCGCGACCCACCGCGGTGGAGCCGGGTGGCCGATCGTGTGGGAGTCCCGGAGGGGCAGGGTGATCCCGTGCCTGGCCTCGCACGGCCACCTCGCGCGGCGCCGCGCGGCCCGGCCGCATGCGGACATCCACGCACCTGGTGGTACACTCATCGTGACGATGGCCGGCATGGAGCGCCGGCGCGCGGTGTTGGGCTCGCGTGACTCCGGATTCTCGCCGCGTCCGCGGCCCGGTCCTCCTGCTCCTCGCCGCCGCCGTCGCGCTCGCGCCCGCGACCTCGTCCGAGTCGGTCCGTGGCCCGATCGCCGCCGGACAGCCGGCCGAGCCGCTCTCCGCCTCCGCCCGGCGCGCGCTCCTGGAGACGTACGCGCCGGTCGTGCTGCTCGCCCCGGACGAGCGAGCGCTCCCCGCGCACGCCGAGTGGTTCTTCGCGCGGGCCCGGCTCCTGCCCGGCGCGCGCGCGCGGGCGGTGGACGCCCGCCTGCAGCCGCACGAGGCGGCGCTCGGCGGGAGCTCCGATCCCGCCGACTGGACGACCTACGGCCACGTCTACCGCGCCGCGGGCGGCGGCCTTCACCTGCAGTACTGGTTCTTCTACCCGTACAACCGGTTCCACCGCGTGGGGAACCACGAGGGGGACTGGGAGCACGTGACCGTCCACCTGGGGCGGGACGGCCGGCCGCGCGGCGCGTGGTACGCGCGGCACGAGGCCAACGCGCCCGGGGTCTGGTTCCCCTGGAGCAAGCTCGTCCGCGAGGGCTCGCACCCGGTGGTGCTCGCCGCAGCGGGCTCGCACGCGAGCTACGCGAACGAGCGCGAGGTGCCCTGGTACGAGTCCGTCTGCCCGACGACGCTGCCGGAGCAGGCCGGGCGCAGCGGCTGCCGCGTGTGGCGGACCTGGAGCGCCGGGACCGGCGGCGTCGTGGACCTCGGCACGCGCGACGCGCCGGAGGTGGACTACCTGCTCTGGCCGGGCCGGTGGGGCGCAGAGGGCGGGATCGCCGACGACGGCGCGGGGCCGCCCGGGCCGGCCTTCCAGCCCGGGTGGTGCAGCCGCGGGACCGACGAGTGCAGCTGAGCCCGGTCACCCGCCGGGTGGCGCTCGTCGTGCGCGGCGTCGGGCGTCATTCGAGGACCTCGCTCCACGCACCCCCGACGTCGGCGCACCGCGCGGAGGCCGCGGTCAGGTCCGCGCCGGCGTAATACTCGAGCGTCCCCATCACCGCCCACACGGGGTGCGTGAACTCGCAGGTCGCGACACGCCCGGTGGCCGGGCAGAGCGTCGCGAGGGTCCCACCCAGGTTCGCGCAGCTCCGCTCCAGGACCGCGAGCCGCTCCGGCGCCATCGGCCCGCTGACGCGCAGGCAGCTGTGCTCGTCGGTCGCGCGAAGGTCGCAGACGGTGGTTCGAGGAGTGGGGGCGCCGCAGGTCGCGGACCCGGCCCGGTAGTGCGCCGTGTAGATGCCGCTCGTGGCAGCGCTCTCGCACAGCCCCCGCCCCTCCTCGGCGGAGCAGACGTAGCCGGCGTAGAAGACCAGCCTCACGCCTCCCCACGAGGCCCCGGTGAGCTCGCACTCCCCGGCGCGGCGCTCGGCCGGGCACGACTCCCAGGTCCCACCGCCGGCCTCGCAGGCCACCTGCATCCGTTCCCAGGCGTCGTCGTCCAGCTCCGGATACTCGTACTCGACGCAGGCGTAGCCCTGGTTGCAGCTCCGCGTCGGCCCTCCGCCTCCTTGGCAGGCGGCGAGGAGCTGCGCGGTGGCGAAGGCGATCGAGATCCAGGCGACGCGGTGCATGAGGTCCCCCTCGTGGAGTTCGGGAATCGCCGAGGCACGGCGGCCTCGGGGCTCGGGAGGAGGATGCCGGCCGCGGCGGCCGGAGCGTAGTCAATAAACGATGGGTGTCCATGAAGCGTGCGTGAATGCCTGCGTGCGCTCTAGCCGTCCCCACCCTAGCCCGCTCCTCCCACCCGCTCACGGCATCTCGCTCGGCTCCCGCGGCAGCGGCCCGGGATCGACGTGCGCGGGCGCGCCGGCGACCCGGCCCGCGCGGCGCGCGAGGATCGTGATGGCCGCCACGAGGACCGCGAGCGCGGCGAGGATCACCGCCCCGCCGGATCCCGCGTGCGCGCGCGGCGCGTGCGCCGCGGTCCCGCCCACCGCGGGCACGAGCGCCGCGAGCGGGCCCGCGAGCAGGGCCGTCACCACCGCCGTCCCGGCGAGCGCCGCCAGCGAGCGGGGGAGGGTCCGGCGCAGCACCGCGCCCTCGCGCCCGGCGAGCGCGGCGACGCCCGCCGTCGCGACCGCCGTGCCCTGCGGCGTCACCATCTGCGCGCACGCCCCCCCGAACGCGTTGGCCGCCACGGCGAGGACCGGCGGCAGACCCGCGTGCGCCGCCGTGGCCGCCTGCAGCGGGCCGAAGAGCGCGTTGGACGAGGTGTTCGAGCCGGTGAGCACGACGCCGAGCCAGCCGAGGACGGGGGCGGCGAGCGGGAAGAGGTCGCCGGCCCGGGCGAGGGAGGCGCCCATCACCTGCGCCATCCCGGAGGCGTTCACGAGGTAGGCGAACCCGAGCACGAGGGCGATCGTGAGGACGGGCCGGCGGAGCGAGGCGCCGCCGCGGCGGAGGACGAACGCCCAGTCGTGCCGGGTCGCGCCCAGCGCAGCTCCGCTCGCGAGGGCGGCGAGCGCGACGGCGGTGCCGGCGGCGGCGAGCGGATCGAAGCGCCAGAGCGCGCGGACCGGGAGGCCGTCGCGCACCACCGCGCCGTCGAGCCCGGGCACCGGGACGAGCCGGGTGGCGGCGTCGAGGAGCGCGCGGACGGGCGGCAGGCTCCAGGCGGCGACGACGAGCACGAGGAGCGCGAACGGGGTGAACGCCCGGAGCACCCGGGCGGGCGGCGGGGGCGCGGCGCGCGGCGGCGGGGGATCGCCCGCGAACCGGAACGGCCGCGCGGGCGGGAAGCGGCGGGCGACGGCGAGGACCGCGCCGATGGCGGCGAGCCCGGCGGCGACGTCGGCGAGGGCCGGGCCGACGAGGTGGGCTGCGAGCGCCTGCGCGCCGGCGAACGCGAGCCCCGCCGCGGCGGCGGCGGGCCAGGCCTCGAGGCCGCGGCGCGCGCCGGCGACGAGCGTCGTGAGCAGGAAGGGGACCGCGAGCGCGAGCAGCGGCAGGGTCCGCCCGAGCAGGAGCCCCACCTCGCGCGGCGGGATCCCGGAGACCTGCCCCGCCACCTCCACCCCGATGCCCACCGCCCCGAACCCCACCCCCGCGACGTTGGCGACGAGCGCCGCGCTCGCCGCGAGCACCGGCTCGAACCCGAGCGCCGCGAGCATGGCCCCGCCGATGGCGATCGGCGTCCCGAAGCCGGCGGCGCCCTCGAGTAGCGCGCCGAGGCCGTAAGCGACGAGCAGCGCCTGCAGGCGGCGGTCCGGGGTCGCCGCCGCGAGCGCCGCCTTGACGACGTCGAGCTCGCCGGTCGCGGCGAGCAGCTCGTGGAGCAGGACCGCCGCGACCACGATGCCGCTGATCGGCCAGAGGCCGAACGCCATCCCGTGCGCCACCGAGAGCAGCGCCAGCCGCGCGGGCATGCCGAACGCGAGGATCGCGAGCGCGAGCGCGAGGGCGAGCGCGCCCGCGGCGGCGGCGTGGCCCGGCCAGCGCCGGACGGCGAGCGCCCAGAAGAGGAACAGGACCGGGGCGAGGGCGGCGAGGGTGAGCACGGGAGGTTGTCACCGGTCCCGCTCGCCCTTCGACGAGCTCAGGGCGAGCGAATCTTCCTCGTCCGCTCGTGCTGAGCCCGTCGAAGCACGAGCGGGCACGTGCGGCTTCTCCTCGGGCGCGGGCGCCAACTCGGGCTCGGGGTCGGGCGCGGGCGCGCGTGCCACCCTACTCCACCGGCGGCGGGTTCCGCTCCCGGAACCCGCGCTGGTGCCAGTACGGATACGGGAGCGGCCGCGCGCTCGCGGCGTCGAGGCGCGCGACCTGCTCCGCCGTCAGCGACCAGCCGACGGCGCCGAGGTTCTGCCGGAGCTGGTCCTCGTTGCGCGCCCCCAGGATGAGCGTCGCGACGGTGGGCCGCCGCAGGAGCCAGTTGAGCGCGACCTGGGGCACGGTCTTCCCGGTCTCCGCCGCGACCGCGTCGAGGGCGTCCACCACGCGGTAGAGGTACTCGTCCTCGAGCTGCGGGCCGCCGGCCATGCTGGTCGCGTTGCGCGTCCGGCTCGTCTCCGGGAGCGGGTGGCCGCGCCGGAGCTTGCCGGTGAGCCGCCCCCAGCCGAGCGGGCTCCACACCACCGTCGCCACCTTCTGATCCACGGCGAGCGGCATGAGCTCCCACTCGTAGTCGCGCCCGACGAGCGAGTAGTACGCCTGGTGCGCGACGTAGCGCGGCAGCCCGTGGCGGTCGGCGACGGCGAGCGACTTCATGAGGTGCCAGCCGGAGAAGTTGGAGCAGCCGACGTACCGGACCTTCCCCGCCCGCACGAGGTCGTCGAGCGTCCGGAGCACCTCCTCGATCGGCGTGAGCGCGTCGAAGCCGTGGAGCTGGAAGAGGTCCACGTGGTCGGTCCCGAGCCGGCGCAGGCTGCCCTCGCAGGATCGCAGGAGGTGGTGGCGCGAGGACCCCAGATCGTTCGGGCCGGGTCCGGTCCGGAAGGTGGCCTTGGTGGAGATGAGGACCTCGTCGCGGCGTCCCTGGAGCGCCTTGCCGAGGAGCTCCTCGGCCTGGCCGTCGGAGTAGGCGTCGGCGGTGTCGAACATCGTCAGGCCGGCGTCGAGCGCCACGCCGACGAGCCGCTGCACCTCGGCGAGCCCGAGGCCGCCGAGGCCCTTGAAGAACTCGTTCGAGCCTCCGAACGTCCCGGTCCCGAGCGTGAGCACCGGAACCTGCAACCCCGAGCCGCCGAGCTGTCGCCATTCCATGCGGCCGTGGGTAACGCATCGGCGGGCAGACCGCCAGCGCGTCACGGCCGGGGCGTGGGAGCCGCCCCGTCGGCGGCGGCGGCGTGCGCCCGGCCGGCGAGCGTGACGCGCGCTGGCGGCAAACGATTGCGCAAACCGCCGGCAATCGCGCGCGCGGCGCCCCACTTTCGGCAATCGACGTGGCGCGGCCGTTGGAGTATGGCTCCCGTGCACTCCGCGTCCAACGTCGCAAGTCCGGGTCCGCCCTCCCCGTGAGCACTGGGCGGCCCCGTCCGTTCACTCAACGTCCGGAGGGATGCACATATGCGTCGCCTGCTGCTGATCGCTGCAGTCCTGCTCCCGATCGCTTCCCCCGCCTTCGCCGTCTCCACGTGCGAGAAGTACGGCACGATCTCGGTGATGGGCGGCCAGTACACCATCATCAACAACATCTGGGGCGCCAGCACCGCCCAGTGCATCGACGTCCCCAGCACGAGCCAGAACGCCTTCACGGTGACGAGCTCGAGCCACAACCAGAACTCGGTCGCCTCCTACCCGGCGGTCTACAAGGGCTGCCACTGGGGTGCGTGCACGTCGGGCAGCGGCATGCCGATCGTGTACAGCCAGGTGAGCAGCGCGCCGTTCAGCTGGAGCGTCACCCGCTCCACCTCGGGCGGGATGTGGAACATCGCGGCCGAGGCGTGGCTCAGCCCGAACAGCAGCTCGGCGAACGGCTACAACGGCGGCGCCGAGATCATGATCTGGCTGGACTACGCGGGCGGCATGAACCCCGCCGGTTCCCGGGTCGGCACCGCCAACATCGCCGGCGCCTCCTGGGAGGTCTGGTACGGCAACATCGGCTGGAACTACGTCGCCTACCGCCGCATCGGCGCGGCGAGCTCCATCAGCGCCGACCTCAAGGCCTTCATCGACGACTCCGTGAACCGCGGGTACGTGCAGCGGTCGTGGTACCTGCACGCGTTCGAGGCGGGCACCGAGCTCATGGTGGGCGGCGCCGGGTTCCGGAGCAACTCGTTCTCCTTCACCGTGAACGGCGGCGGGGGCGGCGGCGGGACGACGTATTACTCCCTCAACGTCACCCGCAGCGGCGCCGGCACGGGCACCGTCTCCTCGAACCCCTCCGGCATCAACTGCGGCTCGACCTGCAGCGCCAGCTACGCGAGCGGCACGACCGTGACCCTCTCCGCGTCTCCCGCGAGCGGCTCGACGTTCGGCGGCTGGAGCGGCGCCTGCACCGGCACCGGCTCCTGCATCGTCAGCATGACCGCGGCCCGCTCGGTCACCGCCACGTTCAACGGCGGCGGCGGCGGGACGACCTACTACTCCCTCAACGTCACCCGCAGCGGCACCGGCACGGGCACCGTCACCTCCAGCCCCTCCGGCATCAACTGCGGCTCGACCTGCAGCGCCAGCTACGCGAGCGGCACGACGGTCACCTTGAACGCCGCGCCCGCGAGCAGCGCCACGTTCAGCGGCTGGAGCGGCGCCTGCACCGGCACCGGGAGCTGCATCGTCTCGATGACGGCGGCGCGCTCGGTCACCGCCACGTTCGGCAGCAGCGGCGGCGGCGGCACCGGGTCGTGCTCGAACGCGATCACCTTCACGAGCAACACCGGCAACTTCAACACCACCGGCGCGGTCTGCTACCGGACCGCCCAGCGCGTCAACGGCTGGGGCTGCTCCAACTTCGCCGGCCGGACGGTGAGCGTGAACGGTGGAGCGGCGACGGCTTCCTGCGGCGCGGGACCGTTCCCGCTCGGGCAGAGCGGCGGCTACACGTACTTCTCGGTCTCCGCCGGACAGTACCCGTGGGCCAGCATCTACATCTGGTGACAGGTTCGTAGACGCTGGTGGAAGGACGGAGGCCGGGGCGAAAGCCCCGGCCTTTTCATCTCGAGCCGCCCGGCACCGGCCGCCCCGCCGGCGCGATCACGCGCACCTCGGACGCGGCGTCGAGGGCGAGCCCGTCGCCGCGCGGCTCGCCGCCCGTCACCTCGACGACGTCGCCCCGCAGCAGCTCGGCGAAGCGCCGGTTGCCGTCGCCGACGTGCTT
>Ga0196976_1000850_pt1 | contig 16731 bp, 17 predicted proteins | sample S3v_513CmetaG_FD_148644 | JGI IMG/M metagenome (GOLD analysis project Ga0196976, IMG submission 148644) | Soil microbial communities from Anza Borrego desert, Southern California, United States - S3+v_5-13C | ecosystem: Environmental > Terrestrial > Soil > Desert | place: USA: California...
AGCGCCGGTTATGTACGCGACGTGGCCGCCGTCCTCCTTTACGAGCATGGCGCCGAACCGGCGTTCGGACGCGAACGGCAGGATGTCGATGCGCGGGTGGAGCTCGCGCACATGCGCCTCGCCTATGCCCGAGCGCAGCGCGGCCAATAGGATCGCCTGCTCGACCGGACGGCCGTGCGCGACGATCTTCTCTTCGCCGGGGGTTGGCGCGTCGACTTCTTCGATATACCCGTCTGAGGCAAGCACCGCTGCCTTCAGCATCGCTTGCGCGAGCTTTCCGTCAGCGTCCTCGGTAGTGCCAGACAGCGTCGCGAAGCCGACCGCCTTGATGTTTCCCCTGGTCAACGTACCCGTCTTATCGGTCAGGATGATGCTCGTCGTGCCTAGGGTCTCAGCGGCAAGGAGATTGCGTACGAGGCCTCCCTTCTTGAGGATGCGCTCCATGCCAAGCGCGAGCACCACCGTAACGGCCGCAGGAAGGCCCTCAGGGACCGACGAGACCGCAAGCGCGATCGCGATAAAGAGCATGTCCCCGAACGGCATCTCGCGCAGGTATCCGAGGAACAGGACGACGACCAGGATCGCGAGCGCAGCGCCCACGAGAAGCCGCGCCACCTCGCGTATGTCGCGCATGAGCGGCGTCACGGTCCGCTTGTTCTTGCCGAGCTCCGCTGCGATCGCGCCGAGCTCCGTATCGGCGCCGGTCGCAACGACGATGCCCTGCCCGGTGCCGCCGACGACGAGCGTTCCCGAATAGGCCATGCCCTTCCGTTCGACGAGCGGCGCGGTCTCAGGCGCCTCCCCTACGCTTTTCTCGACCGCGACCCACTCGCCCGAGAGCGCCGCCTCGTTTATGGAAAGATTGTGCGTCTCGGTGAGGCGTATGTCTGCCGGTACGGAGCTGCCGGTCGAGAGCCCGACCAGGTCGCCCGCTACAAGCTCCTCCGCGGACACCTTCTGCGGCTCGCCGTCGCGGAAGACCATCGCGAACTTGGCCTCGCTCTTCTGGAGCGCCTCGAACGCCCTCGACGCTCGTCCTTCCTGCACGAGCCCCATGATCACGTTCACCATGAGCGCGATGAAGATGACGAGCGCGTCGGTGTAATGGAACAGGAACAGGGTCGCGCCCGCGGCAAACAGAAGGACGATCGCGATCGGGCTCGCGAACTGCCGCGCGATGCGGCTTACGAGCGTCTCCCGGCGCGGCTTGGGGAGCCGGTTCATGCCCTTGGCGAGCCGTTCCGCCGCTTGGGCGCGGGTGAGGCCGTTTGCAAGGTCCGTCCCGAGCCGCTCTGCGACATCGGGAAGCGTAAAGGTATGCCAAGGGTGATTATCCATAGTACTTAGGAGTATACCGTGCACATGCTAGGCTATAGGGCATATGACGCTACACGAGACACTGAAGGCAAGCATCCCCGACGCGCTGCGCGCCAAGGACGAGGTCCGCTTGCGGACGCTCCGCTCCCTGGTGACCGCGATGACCAACGAGGTCGTCGCCAAGAAGCGAAAGCCCGACGAGTTTCTCACCGACGACGAGGCAATCGCGGTACTGAAGCGCGCTGCAAACCAGCGCAAGGACTCTATCGAGCAGTTCACCGCAGGCGGGCGCGAGGACCTCATTGCGCCTGAGCGCGAGGAGCTTGCCGTCATCGAGACCTTCCTCCCCGCACAGATGGCACGCGAGGAGCTCGAGACGATCGCACGCGCCAAGATGAACGAGCTCGGCATCACTGAAAAGAAGGACATCGGCCGCTTCATGGGCGCGGTCATGCAGGAAGTGAAGGGCCGCGCCGACGGCAACGACGTGAAGGCGGTCGTCGAGCAACTCCTCGGGTAATTGACTAATCCCATATTTTGGGGTATATTTTCGCACCCATCACATACAGGAGGTAGCAATGGGAACCGTTCGCATGAGCCTCCAGAGTGTGGGGGTGTTGAAGAAGTTGAGGGCTAAAGGAGCGTGCTCGGAGGCGTTCGACGCCGCCGACTCGTTCCGGAAGGTTCTACAGATGACGTTGAAGGACGAGCCCTTCAAGGGCGTCCCGGCATGGAAACCGACGATTACACCGACGCTTTCCGGCGCTGAGATGAACATGACACGTCCCACGGCACTCGACCAGGAGCAGTTCGAGACGGCGGTTGCGACCGCCGTCGATAGGTTCCGCCGCATTTCCCCCGCCCCGTTGTTCGTAGCTTAGGAGGGGGATGTGCGATACCGGATACGACGCGAGTGGATCCTGTCCGCGATATATGCGGCCAAGGAAAGCGAGAAAGGCCAACTGGTCGTCTCCATGGAGCCGCTCACCGGCATCTCCGTGGATATGGCGCAGGATCTTCTACGCAAATGTGAGATCATGCGATGGCAGCGGAATAAGCTTCCAGTCGGTATGGAACTACGCGGCCTGGTCGAACGTGTCGTGCGCGCGTCCAGCTTCCCGCCGGACCGAACACGGGCGTACGTCCTCATCATGATGCGGTACTACCGCACCCTGAAAGGCTTCGTCGACATACGGAGCAAACAACTGAACGAAGCGAGAGCGGCCAAATTGGAAGCGCTCCGCAAACTACGCGAGGAGCCAGTCTCCTAGCACCGAGGGCGGTCTCCGGACCGCCCTTTGTCTTTGCTATACTTTCCCTTATGGAATCAGCGCCCTCTCCCTTCCAAGGCATCAAGGAGTATCCTGACGATCCGTGGCGAGCCGACGTTACGATAGACCGGATATCCAGTGCGACCTTCGCATACGACCAATCGAGTGGAGAAATTATACGTGCGGGCGTGTTTGTAGATTCTCCATCGCTCGACATCCCGGAAGTACAGTTCATCGGCATCAACCGCCTGAAGAACGCCGAAGCTCGCGCGCTCGCGTACTTTAAGAGCAAGGCGGCACGTGAAGCTGCAAAGAACAGTGTCGCTCCTGGAACCCAATACGACCTCGATCTGGGGGACCAGACGCTTCATTGAGCTTTCTCCATATCTGTGCGATAGTGCCCGCGGGTTTGGTGATGGTGGGTTCCAAGAAGAAGGCGCAAGCCAACCATGGAGCCTACCAATGAGTAACTTTCAAGCAGTCGTCGTCCGTCCTTCCCTGCCGCAAGGCTTTGGCAAGGACAGCAAGGGACGCAAGGTGAGTCTGAAGGTGTGGGTGCCGTCCATCGGCCTCGTTACCCTGAAGAAGCTGGAGGCGCTGCAGAGCGCATTCGGCGAGAATCTGGAGATCGTGCCCGAGGTCCGCCAGGGCCAGGCCGTCATCATCCAGAGGATACTCACCTGCTCCCGCGAGGGCATCCGTATCTCGGCACGCAAGCTCGCGTACGAGGTCCAGAAGCATCTCGGGATTCCGACGACCGTTCAATAGGACGAACGTCCTATGCTACCCGGGCCGCGCTACGACAGAATGTCAACGCGCGGTCCAAACTTTTATATACTTCCTCCATGCATCCTCCCTTCGTTGTCATTGATAAGGAGCGCGGCGAGACGCCGCTTGAGGCGGTCTACCGCTGGCGGGAGCGCGCTTCCCTTTCACAGGATATGCCTGTCTCCTATGCCGGCCGCCTGGATCCCATGGCCGAGGGGAAGCTTCTCATCCTTATCGGGGACGAGTGCAAGCGGCAGAAGGAATACATTGGCCTTGATAAGGAATATGTGGTCGAGGTTCTGCTCGGCTTTAAGAGCGACACCGGGGACGTGCTTGGCATGCCCGAGAAAGCTGCTTCGACTTCTCTACCTACTAAGTCGGAGGTCCTACGCGCGCTCCGCGGCGAGCTTGGCACGCACGAACGCGCATATCCCATCTTCTCCTCAAAGACGGTCGGCGGGAAGCCGCTCTTCATGTATGCGCTTGAGGGCACGCTCGGGTCCATACAAGTTCCGACGCATCCTGAGACCTTCTACCGCATCGGCCTTCTCGGCACGCGCACGGTCGATTCAGATACACTTCGTGTACGGATCGAGGAGATGCTCGCGTACACGCCAGTTAGCGACGAGCCGTCCAAAGCGCTTGGTGCCGACTTCCGTATCGCTAGGATCCGCCCTAAGTGGGAGGAGCTGCTTTCAACTGATGCCACCTATGCCGTCCTTACCCTGCGCGTCATTTCAGGGAGCGGTGCATACATGCGCACGCTTGCCGAGCGCATGGGTACTACGCTCGGCACAAGCGGGCTTGCGCTTTCTATCCGGCGCACGAGGATCGGGAGGTACCGGCGGCTTCCCTTCGGAATCGGGTATTGGCGGAAGGAGTACCGCTAGCTTTACGACTGGGCAGCTCGGCGCTATGCTCCGCTTGGAACCATAGGAGGGGCCCATGGCCAGAGAACGGAATACACGAAAGAGATCGAAGGTGGAGCGCCGCACGATCGCGCTTAACGCCTGCGCTTTGCGCAACTTCGACCCGAGCGTCCCGCTTCCCGAGGGCGTCGTCTGCGGAATCTTTTCGCAGGAGACCATCAAGGGGCCGGGAGGCATCATCGTGCGCCAGGTGAGCGAAGCGGTCATCGCTGAGCCGTAATCACCCAATTCCAACCGCCTGACTACAAGGAACCGCCCGGCTCCTTGCGAAGTCGGGCGGTTCCTTTGTATGTGAGCCCATTGGTATTTGACTGGAACACTCTTGAAACAACGGTATTTCAATGGAACCAGGTATTTAGCATGTTTAACTTGATGCCAAGAGAAGAAAATATGACCTTTTTGTAAGCCATTTAGACGCCTCAGTATAGGTACACAAAGATAATAGAACTGGCAAATATTTATGGGCGAATATGGATAACCTCCCACTTTTCCGGATCTACATTTGTTATGTGTGCGTTAAATCGATCCTCATGTATGGCAACACAGAGTAAGTGTGTTGGCCTGGATAGACCGACATACATCATCTTAGTTGACTGGCGATGGTAAACTCGTGTGTCAGCAAAAGCACCCCCTTTAAATTGATCTGCTAATCTTTGAGATTCATAAGCTGTACCATTTCTGTGTTGATGTTGATAGTCTGTCTCAAGATACAAAGTTGCTGTATGGGTCTGACCTTTCGCTGAGTGCACAGTAGCAATTTCTACGGCAACACCATTAGGATCTCTATAGAGATTTGGTTGCACTTCGGTCTGAACGCTGAAAAGTGGGACCCCTGTAAAAGGGGTATCTATAAAAGTCCTGCATTTATCAACAGTGCTCTCAAACATAGTTAGAAATGTTGGAATGTAGTCTTGGATACTAGTAAGTACTAAAGGCCGGCTACCTTTTGCCAAACTGAAACTCCACTCTGATATTTTTAACCTCAGGTCATCATACTCATCAGGAAAATTTTCCTCCAGAAACCTTAATAGTGATCTCTTTGTGTAAGGCTTTCCAGTCTCATTAGAAACACCCTCAAGTCGGAGAACATGGAGTAAGCTGTCCAAAATATTCCTTTTAAAAGGTTCTAGGCTTCTTTCTTTATTTGGAGTATTGCAAAGATACGCATCAAGAGTATCGCAATTAAGCTTAGGTGTCCGAGAGCCTTTAGAGAATGCTGGATAGTAGCTATCTAAACGAACTTTTCCATCTTCTGATTGTGTCGTCCAGCCGATAGCCTTGTATGTATTTCTTAATGAAATAGGAATTTCTCCGGCTATCTGAAATCCGCGAACTAATTCAGCAAATTTAGGTATAACATCTCTTACAGTATCGTCACTAAAGAGCAGGATGTGTGGCTTAATATTGATATCCCTTCCGTCCGGGTGTTTTCTGCGTCCTATAATCGCAATTTGTTGGGATCCAAAAGGTTCAATTATTTCAGCCAAATTCTGTGTTAATCGATGGCTTCCGTTGAGTTCCAGCACCTCGTCACGATCTCGCCAAGCATTATTTGCACTATCGGTGTTATTGAAAATAGATTGGTTCTTGTCTCCTATTCGCTGAAAAATGCAATCTGTTACGCCTGGTTCAAAAAACAATCTTTCCAGAATTAAATACTGATTCGTATCCATATCTTGAACTTCATCGATAAAGACGAATTTGAATCTTTCTCTCAATAGCCTAGTTATTGCTGGATATATATCTAGAGCCTCAAACGCAAGAATAAAGGCCTCCTCAAAGCTTAAATAGCCCTTTTCACGAATATCTTTCTTTAAAGATAGGATAGCCTGTGCTGTATCGGTTTCTGGGTTTGGAAATCTCGTTGGCAGTGGTGCCAAAGTACCATCTGCTTGAAGTTTAATTTTTACAAGAACACTCATAGCATCTTGTCCTTGATTTCTCATCCAGGCTTGGGCCAAACGGGGGACATGGTGCGCTCGCTTATAGGTATCATCGTCAATACGAAATACCTTTCCCTTATATTTATTGTTGTAAAAAGGAATCGCAATAAACTTATCTACAAAGGACTGTATTGTGCCTATAAAGTTTGGTTCACTAAATAGGTGGGAGCAATGCTTTTGTATTCTCTCCTTGATTTCATCAATAGCCGCATTTGTGTGAGAGATAACCAGAACTCCCGACCCGTCCTCAAAAGGAAGTTTTCTATCAATAATCAATAGTTTTGCCAGTAATGCCGTTGTTTTACCGCTACCAGGTACAGCCTGAAGGTCAATGGTTTTCCAGTTTGATATAAATTCTCTTCGCTCCTCGTCAAAAATCTCTCCCTCAGACAGAAGGATAGATTCAGCATATGCAATATCATCCTCAGTTACCTCAATTACCCGCGGCATACTTTATGGCATTGATTAAGTAGGCTACAGTGTCTGATTCGTCTTCTGGATCTACAACAATCCCAGGAGTCGCATTCTCCTTATTATCTTCATCTAGCATTGAAGCAAGACGATAGGCTATCTCAACCTTATCAAGAGACTTGTTGATTAGTTTCTCAGCAAGCTTAGCGTCAAAGTCTGTACTCCAATCTGTTCCAGAATGAACAGATTTCGTGGCGAATTTAAATGCTTCTGACAAACTACTCGACTTACTAAGTGAGTATTCGAGAGTCCATCGAGGGGCGCAGAAGAAATTTACATTGTCTTCGGATCGTGCGGATACCAATGCTAATTTGGTAGCTATAGCGGTTGTGACAGTAGCTGGGTCCTTAGGACGATATGCATATGTTTCTTTACCGTGTGGATCTGAGATAGGGACACCCCCAGCATTTACAGAAAGGAGTTTTTCATATTCTTGAACGTCAACATCAGTTACAGCAGCGACAGGAATTGTCATTTTCGGCTCCTCCTTTCGAAGGAAGATATTTCCATAATTTGAGAAGCCCAGATTTCCTACATTGATAACAGAGATACCTTTTTCTGTAAGATTTATTCCAATCTTTTGAGCAATACTTGGAATTATTATTTCCTCTGCCCATCCTTCAACCAAGATTACCCCTTTTGCAAAGAACAAATTCGATTTTGTGACATCAAGGAACTTCTCCAAGAACTTGTAATGTTCCTTTTCTAGCTTTGTGTACTCGTAGCCTAAAGGAAATGCCAAGTTGCTATTACAGATGACTAGATTTTCTAGCTTGACCTTAGAGGCCAGGTTCGGACTATGGGTAGTTAGAATTAATTGAATCTCTTTCTGTTTTTGTAGTATTTCAACTACCTGCATTTGAGCTTGTGGATGCAAGTGTGCTTCAAGTTCTTCAATGAGCCCAACTCTAAGCCCATCCCAGTTAGCCTTTTTAAGGTTGAGAAGTTCGGAAGACATAAAGAGTTTATTCAAAGTTCCAAGTCCTGGATTCTTAACCTCCTTAAGAGACAGCTCTAGGCGTTCCAGTATGTTCCTCAATTTTCCTTCGGTTACTCCAAAAAGAGATTCTTTTTCCGGATGATAGAAAGACTGAATGTATTTATCAATTTCTCCTTTTAATTCTTTACCGTTTAAATCTGTGAGGTCATCATCATTTTTATCTTTTCCTTCAAAGTACTTCTCAATCGATGTATTGAATTCCTTGAAGATATCTACTAAAACATGATCGTCACGCTTATTCTTGAATGCGGTATGACCTTGGAGGATCTGTGAGAGTCGAGAATTCTTCTTTGGAACAAGTTCCGATGCCGCATCTCTAAGAGGTCTTAAGTAAGTCGCTTTTAAATATTCTCTTGCCTCTGAGCTTAATGGGGTTCCTTCAGAATCAACTCCAGCTTTAACTTCATAAAAATAGACCTGACCACCTGCAGCACGCTTAGCATCAAGTATTAGCCGTAAGAAACATTCGGCACCTTCTCCTTCACCATCCCACCCCAACCAGTCAATAAAATGCTTCGCTTCATGTGAACTCAGATCTTTAAGAATTACCTCGATTCTTAAACGAGTGCTTACCCCAAAGAAATCATCGTCTTCAATTTTTATCCATTCAAAACTATGGGTTTTCAAAACCAGCTTTAGAGCATCAATAATCGCGGATTTACCAGAGTCGTTTTCGCCGATAAGCACATTCAGACCTTTTGAAAGGTTTAAACTCAGATCTGGTGAATCAATATCAAACTCGCCGGAATTCCCATATTTCCGGTAGTTCCAAAGTTTTAGATTTGATATATACATGCTGATTGCCGTTATAGGTTAGCATAAGCCATGGTGTTTTTCGTTCGTCAAGAATGACCTGTAACTCCAAGGATTTAGTCTAAGATCGAGGATCTAGGCTACAATTGATATTGATTCTTTGAATCTTATCAATATAGCTCGAGGAGGAAAGAGACCAGGCGCAGGACGTAAGAAAGGCTTTGCTGCGAAAAGTGCTGAAGAAGCACGAACGCTTTTGGCGGAAATGGTTATGAGAGAGATAGAGCCTATTGGGAAGGCACTTATAGCAAAGAAGATAGAATCTTTCGGTCTGGCTGAAAGCGCGATCACTCGACGCATGATTGAAGAGCAGTCGAAACACTCGACAAAGAAATTAAGGAGGCAGAGTCCGAACGTGGTCAGATAGAGACCACTGAGAAGAGTATTCGGGCTTTTGTAAGGTATGCGAAGTTCGTAATGGAACACCCCGCAGAAATCCTTAAGAACACTGAAGATTTGCCTTCCAAGAGGGCCCTTTTGAGTCTTTTCTTTACCGAGACTCCTACGTACCAAGAAATACTTAATGGAACACCAAAGCTGCAGCCTATCTTCAGGCTTTCAGAGGTTTACAAGACGGATAAAGCACAATTGGTGACCCTACGGGGATTCGAACCCCGATTTGATCCGTGAGAGGGATCTGTCCTAACCCTTAGACGATAGGGCCGTCCAGACAGTTATACCAGAAGGGTGTTTAAAAATGAAGGCCTAGCGGGCCTTCCATTCCCTGTCCTGGCGTACGAGCTTCGTGCGGTCGGCGGCATCCCGCAGCAGGACCTCGACCACACGCTCGGTCCTGATGCTCTGGGAGCCCTTCACGAGTACGATATCCCCTTCCCGCACCAGGTCCGGAAGCGCAGCGGCAGCCTCCCGCGAGGTCTCGTATGAAAGCACCACGGCCTTCCCTTCCCTCTGGGCGGCCTCGGCGATCGCCTGCGCCCTCGAGCCGATCGCAACCACGACATCGCTCATATCGCCCGCGATCTCCCCGATCCGCTCATGCTCCTGCTTGGAATACCTGCCAAGCTCGAGCATGTCTCCCAATACCGCGATGCGGCGCTTCCCTTCTATGAGCGCCATGGCGGCGAGCGCCTCCTCGACCGCCGTTGGTGAGGAATTGTACGAGTCATCGATAAGTACGGAGCCGTCCTTTCCTGGAAGGATGCGGGAGCGGCCCGGCGGCGGCTCGTATCCCTCGATCGCCTTCAGTGCCTCATCAAGCGGCATGGAAAGCGAGAGTGCGACCGCAAACGCAGCCGCGGGCGCGTAGAGCTGCTGGCGGCCGAGCGCCCCGCGCACGACGAGCGGATAGGACGCGCCCTGGTACAAAAGGTGCGCTTCCATGCCGACCGGCTCCCCGTCCTCGATGCGCACTTTCGGGTCGGCGATGTGGATCTCGGCGCCCTCGCCAAACCCGTACGTCATGACGCGGACCGGAAGCGGCTTCGCCATCTCGCGCGCGTACGGATCGTCCGCGGAGATGATGAGCGGCGAACCGGCATCAAGCGCGTAGGCCGGCGCGAACTCCTCTTCTCTGACCGCGTTGGGGCTCGCATAGAACTCGATATGCACCGGAAGCTCCGGGAGCTTCGTCACGACGACGACGTCAGGGGTCGCGATGCGGAGGATGCGGTCGAGGTCGCCGGGGCTATCCGCACCCACCTCGAGCACCAGGAGCTTCGGGTAATGGCTCGGGAGCATGATGAGCGCGAGCGCCTCCTGGAACACCTTGAGCCAGCGCACGGGGTTGGTCCACGGGTTCTTCGCGCCGATGATGGTCAGGGGCACGCCGAACTCGCTGTTGTAGCTCTTCTCGCTCGCGCGCGAGAAGAAGTGGCCTTTCACGACCGCGGCGACCGCGTCCTTGGTGGAGGTCTTGCCGACGCTGCCGGTCACCATGACGATCCCCGGCTTGTACTTGCGGAGGACCGCCCGCGCGAGGACGGCGAGCGTAGCGGCGACGAGGGTCTTAGCGAGTCGTTTCATAGGAAGCTCTATCCGGTGGGATGTCGTAATAGTTTATAAGGAAATGCGTAAGTTCAAAGAACGGCTCCGTGAGGGTCTCTGAGGCGTATTTGACGCCATGGGGCTCCCGCACATAGAGCAGGATGGCGTAGCGCGGCTCGTACGCCGGGAAGTACCCGAAGAACGAGTGCAGGTACCGGTCGTCGTAGTAGCCTCCCGTCGGCGACGGTATCTGCGCGGTACCGGTCTTCGCAGCAACGCTCATCTCGGGAATGGACTTAGCGCCTCCGGCAAGCGCATCATCCACGACGTTCACGAGTATCTGCGTGGTCTCCTCCGCCGCCTTCTCGCCAAACACGCGCTCCGGCTCGCCCCAGGTGAGGTTCTTGGTGACCCCTGACTCGAGCCTGATCGCCTTTACGAGGTGCGGGGTGACGATCTTGCCGTCGTTAGCAAGCGAGGAGAGCGCACGGACCATGCCGACCGGCGTCACCGCGATGCCCTGGCCGAATGATGCGTTGAAGTACTCAACGTCGCGCGGGCTTTCGAGGTTGTTGATGATGCCGCGGGTCTCGTCCGGCAGGTCGATGCCGGTCTCCGTACCGATGCCGAGGTCCTTGAAGTACGTGCGGAACGCGTCATGCCCGAGGCGTCCCGTGATGAAGGAGACGCCGAGGTTCAGCGACTGCGAGAGCACTTCCTGCATAGGCACCACCCCGCGCGCCTTGAGGTCGTAGTTGCAGATCGTGCGCGTATTGACGGTGATGCAGCCGACATCGTTGTAGGTCGTCTCGGGCCGTATGACGCCCGCATCAAGCCCGGCGGCGACCGTAAGCACCTTCACGATCGAGCCGAACTCGTACACGTGCTCGACGAGCGGATTGTTGAACGTGGTCGGGTCCGCCTCGGAGAAGTCGTTGGGGTTGAACCCGGGAATCGAGTCCATGGCGATGATCTCACCCGTCTTAGGGTCCATGATGATGGCCGCCGTCTCCCTGGCGCCGTAGCGCACATGCGTGTCCTCGAGCACCTGGTCGAGCTTCTCCTGCACCATTGGCTCGATCGAGGTGATGAGGTCCCCCTGGCGTGCGCTTCTGGCGTCCACCATCACGCTGTCGAGGTTCGCGAACAATTCCGCAAAGAAGTTCCCGAAGAGGCCGTCCGCCTTATGGTCCAAGACGTCGTTGTAGTAGCGCTCGAGACCGAAGCGTCCGGCGAGCGTGTTGTCATTGTCGTACGCGACGAACCCGATGGTCTGCGCGGCCTTCTGCCCCGCCGGATACGTGCGCCAGCGCTCGCGCTCCACGATGACGCCCTCGAGCTCGAGCTCCCCTATCTGCCGGCCCACCGCATCCGGTACGCGCCTGGCGATGACCTCGTACGGATCATCGGTCTTCGCGATGGATTCTTTGAACGCCTCGTACTCGATCGGCAGCAGCCCGTTCAGCGCCGCGTATGCCGCTTCCGGGTCCTTGAGCTCCTTCGGGTTCACTGCGAGCGTAAAGCCGGTCGCAAGCGTCGCTGCAGACAGGTACGTCCCATCCTTGCGGGTGAAGTATATGGAGCCGCGGTCATAGAGCTGCTGGCTCTTACTCACGTACTGGCGCTCGGCGCGGAGCGTGTAGTCCGCGCTATGCACCACCTGCACGAAATAGAGGCGCGTTATGAGGAGGAGCGTGAATACGAAAAGGACGCCGGAGAGGATGCGAAGCTTCAGCCGGAACGCCCTGCGCATACTAGCGGCTCGCGAACGAAACGTTGGTGCCCTCGGTCGCGGCTACGTAGCGGACGGCGATAGGTGATGCGAGGCCATGCGCCATGGGGTCGGTGCGGTTGATCCGCTCGATAACCGCGTAGTACTCGGTCTCGAGCGAGGCTATCGTTCCCTCGAGCTCGCGTATCTGCGCGATGCCCTGCGTCTGCCAGGTAGCGAAATAGATCGTCGTAACCACGAGCGTGACGTAGATGCCTATGAGGAGGGCGGTTGCGGACCCGAGGACGGGGATGAGTTTATCAGACATAGGCTACGTGGTTATGAAATAAAGAGCTTTTGGACGGCGCGACATCCTCGCGCAGGAACACGCGCAGCTTCGCGCTTCGCGCACGCGGGTTCGCGGAGAGTTCCTCCTCGGACGGCACGATCGGCTTCTTGCTGCCGAGGCATCCCTTCCCCGCGTACGCCGCGTCGCGGAACGCGCCTTTGACGATGCGGTCCTCGATGCTGTGGAAGGTGATGACCGCGATGCGGCCGCCCGGCGTCACCAGCCGGAGCGCGGCCGCAAGCCCCTCGCGCAGCGCGCCGAGCTCGTCGTTCACCGCGATGCGCAGCGCCTGGAAGGTCTTGGTCGCCGGATGGAGGCGACGGTGGTGGTACCAGGAGGGTGTTCCCTTCTCTATCGCGGCGACCAGGTCCGCGGTCGTCATGATGCTCCTTGCCTTGCGCTCCCGTACGATCGACTTTGCGATGCCGCGCGCGAACCGCTCCTCGCCGTAGGTGAAGATGATGTCGGCAAGCTCCTCCTCGGTCGCACTGTTGACGAGGTCGGCTGCGGTCTCTGATTCTTCCGGGTTCCCGTAGGTCATCAAAAGCGGCTCGTCAGCCTTGAACGAGAAGCCGCGCCCGCGCGTGAGCTGGAAGGAGCTCCACCCGAGGTCGAAGAGGATCTTGTCGGGCGCGCCGGTGCCTGTCTCTTCCACAATTGCCTCAAGGTTGCGGAAGTTATTCTCCACCAGGTGTATGACTGGCTTCTCGCACCTGAGGTCGCCGTCCACCACCTTCTGTGCACGCACGATCGCGTCATGGTCCGCGTCTATGCCCACGAGCGCGCCCTGGGGCCCGAGCTCAGCGAGTATCGCCTTGAAGTGTCCTGCGCCGCCCAATGTTGCGTCCACGACCGTATCCCCCGGCTCGATGTCGAGCCATTCGATGGTCTCGTTGAAAAGGACGCTGTCGTGCTTGGTCTCCATACGCTATAGGACGCCCTGGTCGCCGAGTTTCTCCGCGAACGCATCGGCCTCGGACTCGATGGTCTTCGTGTACGCTTCCCACGCCTTCTCGTCCCAGATCTCGACGCGGTCAGACACGCCGGCAATGACTCCCTTATCGGAAAGCCCTGCGAACGAGCGCAGGTAATCAGGGACGAGGATACGGCCTGCGGAATCGACGTCCGCTTCTACCGCACCCGCGAGCATGAGTCGCGAGAGCCCGCGCCCTGCCGCGCTTCCGGTCGAGTGCCGCGCGATCTTCTCCGCTTCCTTCTTCCATGCGCCCTTCGCGTACACGAAGAGACACTTATCGAGGCCGCGCGTGACGACGACGGAGGCGCCAAGCTCCTTCCTGAATTTCGCGGGAAGCGAAATCCTGTTCTTCGTATCGAATGTGTGGCGGTATTCTCCGATGAACATAGGTAGAGGTGGCGCAGGAGGTTTGGGATCCGTATCCCACTTTCTCCCACATACATGCCAGTATATGACACTTTCCCCCACTTCCCGTTTCTGTTATCCACATGAACGTTGACACCCTAGATGAAGACACGTATCCTAAGAACTAATGAAGCGCACTTTCGATTCATTCGTCTTCGCAGCCTTTGTGTACTTCGGCCTAATTAAACCGGTCGGGGTTTCGCTTGAGGTTTCCTCCACGAAGTAAGACGAGAAGGAGAAATGAAGCGAGAGCCCGACCGAAAGGATCGGGCTCTCGCCGTTTTAGAACGAAACGGACACACTGAACATTCCTGTCACATGTGAGGAGGCAATCGTGACCGACGACACCCAGCAAGACCGTCCCGTTTCTTCGACCATCCCGGGCGTTGAGCCTGGCGAAACTGTCCGTACTACGCACCGCGCGCCCTTCCTGACCCGAGGATCCGAGGAGCGCTACAACCAGGATGTCGCCCAGGCGACACGGGACTGGGACGAACTTCGGGAACGGTACTGACCGGACCCAAACCTCGAGTGGCCCGTACGGGCCACTCTTTCTTTTATCTATGCGCTTCCCTTCTTAAGCCGGTTGAGCACGTAGTCCCTCGGCAGTACCGAGAGGAACCATCCGGCCTTGGGTCCTGACGCGCGTCCGAGGAAGAGCTCGTATATGCCGGAGAAGAGCTCCTTCGGCGAGATCGGTATGTCGGTCTTGAGCGCATGCAAGAAGGCATGTACTTCCTCGCCCGAGCGCTCCTCGTCCACGAACGTCATGAGCGCCTTGAACGCGGCCTTCTGCGCGTCGGTGAACATGGCCGTTGGCGCGTCTTCCTGAAGCACGTAGCGCGCAGTCTCAGGCGCGTACATCTCGAGCCAGAACCGCGCGTACTGGGCCCGCTCATTGAGCTTCTCCTCTTCATCGCTCGTAAGCGGTGCGCCCTTGATGCGTGCGGCCTCCGTGATGAGGTCCATGTGCGGCATCTGCACGATGAACGAGAGCTGGCTGAAACGGAGCTGCCACGGCGCAGGGATCTCTGCCTGGTTCTCAGGAGCCTGGCAGAGCGCATAGAGGCGCGTGAAGTCGTCCGCGACGCCGTCCCTGACCATTTGCGCGAGATCGTCATACCAGTCGTACATGCGCGGTACCGAGTCGCCCTCGGGATCCACATCGATCTGCTGCATGGGATCCTTCCCGATGAGGAGTAGGCGGAAGAGCTCGTTCGGGAAGAGCTCGCTCATGTCCTTTGCGCTCGAGCCACGTCCTTTGGACGAGGACATCTTCTTTCCACCCACGAGGAAGAACTCGTACGGGATGTCGTACGGCGATTCGATGCCGAACACCTCCCGCGCGATATGGTTCGCGACGTCGCGCGCGCCGCCCTTGGTGGAATGGTCCTTGCCGCCACCTTCGACATCAACGCCGAGCGCGACCCACTTGGCAGCCCAGTCGACCTTCCAGAAGAGCTTCGCCGCTCCGCTAAAGGGCGCGACCCGTCCTTCATGGCCGCACGGGACGCATTCGTCAGGCGAGCGCTCGCATACATACGCGACGGTATCCCCGTTCCAGTCGTACGCGCGCGTCGTCATCATCTTGCCGCACTTCTCGCACACGACCGACACCGGTAGCCAGGTCCCGTCCTTCACCGAGCCTGAGACATCCTTCAGGATGCGCCGTATGTCGTCCGCGCGGTCTAGCGCGGTGCGGATCTGCGCGTCCATCTTCCCTGCGCCGTACAGGTCGCGGTATGCCCAGTAGTACGTAGGGGTGACGCCGAACTTCTGGTGCACCGACACGAACTCTGCGCCGAAGTATTCAGCGAAGTTCGAGAATCCGGGCTCTGGCGATGGTACCGCATAGAGGGGCTTCCCGAGGTGCTCGCGGTATACGTCCTGGTCGAGATACGGCGGGATGGAATCGAACGGATCGAAATCGTTATGCTCCCAGAGGAAGGTGTTGTTTACCCCGTATTCCTCGAGCACCTCGGAGACGAGGCCGTGTATCGCGACGCCGCGCATGCTCCCCACATGCACGCGACCGGAGAGCGTCTTCTCGTCGCGGATGATGAGCGGCCGCCCGAGGCTTCCCTTGGCGAGCTGTATCTCTTTTGCTATGCGGTCTGCCCAAAACATGGAGGCATACTAGCATGAAAATGAAGAAGGCCGCGGGAGCGGCCTTCTCGTTACGATACCTTCTCGATGCCGTAGGTCTGCTTCCCGCCCGGGGTCTCGAAGGTGAAAATATCCCCCTTCTTCTTGCCCATCAGGGCCGCGCCGAGTGGCGAGACGTGGGAGAGCTTGCGCTCGCGCATGTCAGCCTCCTCGCTTCCGACGATGGTGTACTCGTGCGGCTCCGTGGTGCCTTCGCGCTTGATGGTCACCTTGGATCCAAATCCGACGATATCCTTCTTCTTGCCGTCGGTCACGATCTTCGCGCGCTTCACCAGCTCCTCGAGCTTCCTGATGCGCTCCTCGGTCGCCGCCTGCAATTCGCGCGCCTCCTGGTATTCCGCATTCTCGGAAAGGTCGCCGAGCGAACGGGCATATTCGAGATTCTTCGCGATCTCGGTGCGGCGAACCGTCTTCAAGTTCTCGAGTTCCTTCACCATCTCGTCGAACTTCTCCTGGCTCACCATTGTTTCCTGCTCGGTCATCATGAGAAATTAACTTACTAGTTCCTCGTATTCTACGTGGTCCCCTGAGGGCGTCAATCTGCCGGCAGCCCGAAATATTCCGGGGCCGTCTGGCGCATCTTGGCAAACGCCTGGTGCGCCACGTATACGCCGCCGATTGAGGTGCCCGCCGGCGCCCGCTCCATAACGATCGCGAAGGCGTACTTC
>Ga0196976_1000851_pt1 | contig 16718 bp, 13 predicted proteins | sample S3v_513CmetaG_FD_148644 | JGI IMG/M metagenome (GOLD analysis project Ga0196976, IMG submission 148644) | Soil microbial communities from Anza Borrego desert, Southern California, United States - S3+v_5-13C | ecosystem: Environmental > Terrestrial > Soil > Desert | place: USA: California...
CACGTGCGCGCCCCACTTCGCGGCCAGCGCCGCGCTGCAGGCCTCGCCGCCGGAGACGATCGCGCGCAGCGACGGCATGGCGGCCGGATCGAGCAGCGCCAGCACGGACGGCGGCAGGAGCGCGGTGGTGACGCGCTCGCGGTTGACGGTCTTCACGAACGGCTCGACCGGCATGAGGTCTTCGCGCTTCGCGAGCACGAGACAGGCGCCGCTGGTGAGGGCGGTGAAGATCTCCTCGACGGAGGCGTCGAAGCTCAGCGACGCGAACTGCAGCACGCGCGACTCCGGCGTGAGCTGCAGGATCTCCGCGAAGGCGGTGACGAAGTTCGTGAGCCCGCGGTGCTCGATGAGGACGCCCTTCGGGCGGCCTGTGGAGCCGGACGTATAGATGACGTACGCGGCACCCACCGTCCCCTCTCGAAGAGTTCGCCCCTCACCCTGACCCTCTCCCCACGCGGTGGGGAGAGGGGACTGTGGGTCGAGCACGATGAGCGGCTTCGCATCTTCGAGGATGAAGCTCACGCGCTCCTCGGGGAGAGAAGGATCGATCGGCAGATACGCCGCCCCGCTGGCCATCACCGCCAGCACGGCCACGATGGCCTCGATCCCCCGCTCCATGCGGATGGCGACCAGCACCTCCGGCCCCGCGCCCTTGGCCCGCAGCTCGCCCGCGAGGGCGTCCATGCGCGCCGCCAGCTCCGCGTACGTCAGCACCGTGCCGTCGAGCGAGAGCGCCTCGGCATCGGGACGCAGGCGCACCTGCTCGCGGAAGAGATCGATGACCGTGCCGTCCGGAATCGGGCGCGCGGTGTCGTTCCACTCCAGCATCCGCTGCCGCTCCTCGGCGGTGAGCAGCTCGATCGCGGAGAGCGGCTGCGACGGATCGGCCGCCACGCACGCGAGCAACTGCTCGAAGTGGGCGACCATGCGGGCGATGGTGGCGGCGTCGAAGAGATCGCTGTTGTATTCGAGCGCGCCGTCGATCCCGCCGTCCGTCTCTTCCATCGACAGGGCCAGGTCGAACTTGGCCGTGCCGCTGTCGAACGGCAGCAGCTCCGCGCGCGCCGCGCCGAGCGCGAAGGCCCGCGCCTGCCGCTGCTGCAGCGCGAACGCCACCTGGAACAGCGGCGTCTGCGTGAGCGTGCGCTCCGGCTTCAGCTCGTCCACCAGCAGCTCGAACGGCAGCTCCTGATGCGCGTACGCGCCGGTGGCCGCCTTCTTCACGCGGGCGATGACGTCGCGGAACGCCGGATCGCCGGAGAGGTCGCCGCGCAGGACGACGGTGTTGACGAAGAAGCCGATCGTCCCTTCGACCTCGGCGCGGTTGCGCCCGGCCACCGGCGAGCCGACCAGGAGGTCTTCCTGACCGCTGTAGCGGTACAGCAGGACGTCGAACGCCGCGAGCAGCGTCATGAAGAGCGTGGCGCTCTCGGCGCGCCCGAGCTCCTTCAGGCGCACCGCCAGCTCGCGCGGAACGGTGAAGCGGCGCGTGGCGCCGTGCGTCGTCTGCACCGCGGGGCGCGGACGGTCGAGCGGCAGCGCCAGCGTGGCCGGCGCGCCGGCCAGCGCCTCGCGCCAGTACGCGAGCTGCCCGGCCAGCACGCCGTCGAGGCGGCCGCGCATCCAGGCCGCGTGATCGGCGTACTGCAGCGGCAGCGGCGCGAGCGTCGCTCCCGAGTACGCGGCGGCCAGCTCGCGCAGGAAGATCCCCGCCGACCAGCCGTCTCCGGCGATGTGATGGAGCGTGACGGCGAAGACGTGCCGTTCCGGCGCGATCGTGACCAGCGTCGCGCGCAGCAGCGGTCCGCGGGCCAGGTCGAACGGCCTGGCCGCGACCTCGCGAACGCTCCCCTCGGCATCCGTAGCCGCGATGCGCGTCAGCGCGATGCGCAGCGACTCGTGGCGGCGCTGCACCGGCTTGCCGTCCACGACCACGAACGTCGTCCGCAGCGCCTCGTGCCGCGCCACGATCGCATTCACCGCTTCTTCCAGCGCATCCGGGTCGAGCGCCCCTTCGATGCGCACGGCCAGCGTCTCGTTGTACGAGGCGCCGGGCGCGAGCTGCTCGAAGAACCACAAGCGCTGCTGCCCGTGCGAGAGCGGCTGGTCGCCGCTCGTGCGGGCGATGGACGTCGCGGCGCGGGCATTCTCAATGGCCGCGTCGACCGTGGCCAGCGTGGCGTCGTGCGTAAAGTCGGAGAGCTGCAGCTCGATGCCGCGCTCGCGCTCGAGGGCGTTCTTCAGCTCGAAGATCTGCAGCGAGTCGAAGCCGAGGGCGAAGAGCGGCGTGTGGCGGTCGAGATCGGAGAAGGCCGCCAGCGGATCGGTCGCCTCCCACTGCCACCGCGCCACCACCGGCAGCGTGCCGTCGAGGAACATCTGCCGGGTGAGGCTGCGCTGGATCTTGCCGCTGGTGGTCTTCGGGATCATCCCGGTCTTGATGAGCAGCAGCGCGTGCAGCGGCACCTCGTGCTCGTCGGCCACGCGGCGGCGGATGCTCTCCGCCAATTCGTCGCCCCCCTCGGTCCGGTAGTGGCGATCGACTTCCTGCACGGCCACCAGGCGCTCCTCGCCGTCGACGTCGACCGGGAAGGCCGCGCCGCAGCCGGCGCGCAGCGCGGGATGGCTCTGCTCGACGGTCTGCTCGATGTCGTGCGGGTAGTGATTGCGCCCGCGGATGATGATCAGGTCCTTGCGGCGGCCGTTGACGAACAGCTCGCCGCCGTCGACGAAGCCGAGGTCACCGGTGCGGAGGAAGGGGCCGTCGTCCGTGCCGGCGAGGCGCGCGGCGAACGTCTGCTCGCTCTGCTCCACCTTTTCCCAGTAGCCGCGTGCGACGCCCGGACCGCTCACCCAGATCTCGCCCGTCTCGCCGGCGGCGCGCGGGATGCGCGTCTCCGGATCGACGATGACGATGCGCTGCTCTTCGACGCTGACGCCGCAGCCGACGAGCGCGTTGCCGTGGAACTCGCGGACGATCGGGTCGCTCGCCTTCGCGCCGCCCGCCACCGCCAGCGTGGCCTCGGCCAGGCCGTAGCACGGGAAGAGCGCCGAGGAGCGGAAGCCGCTCGGCGCGAAGGCCTCGGCGAAGCGCGCCAGCGTCGCGGCGCGCACCGGCTCCGCGCCGTTGAAGGCGATGCGCCACGAGCTGAGGTCGAGCGCCGCCTTCTGTTCGTCCGTCACGCGGCGGACGCAGAGCTCGTACGCGAAGTTCGGTCCGCCGCTGGTGTGCGCGCGGAACCTGGAGATGGTCTCGAGCCAGCGCAGCGGCTGCTCGAGGAACTCCATCGGCGACATGAGCACGCACTGCGCGCCGACGTAGAGGCCGTGCAGCATCGTGCCGATGAGACCCATGTCGTGGTACATCGGCAGCCAGCCGACGATCGTCGATTCGGCATCGGCGTCGAAGAGCGTAGCGATGGCCCGCTCGTTGTGCATCAGGTTGGCGTGGCTGACCATCACCCCCTTCGGCGTGCCGGTCGAGCCGGACGTGTATTGAAGGAAGGCCAGGTGCTCAGGCCCCACGCGCGGGTCGATCCAGGCGTGGTCGAGCGGCAGCGCGTCGGTGGCAATCCAGCGCATGGCGCGCAGGTCGGGCGCCTCGACGAAGAGCGGCTCGCAGCTCTCGATCACCGGGAGCGAGGTGAGGACCGCGGCCGGGCGGGCATCGCCGGCAATGCCGCGCAGCTTCGGCAGATCGCGCGCGGGACGCGTCGGATGCGGCGGGTAGGCCGGCACCGCAATCACTCCCGCGTAGAGACAGCCGAGGAAACCCTGGATGAAGTCGAGGCCGGGGCGGTAGAGCAGGAGCGCACGGTCGCCGGGGACGGTGAAGGTCTGCAGGTGCGCGGCAATGCGCCGCGCCGCCGCGTCGAGCTCCGCGTACGTCAGCGTCTCCTCGGACGCCGAGGCGAACGAGAGATAGCGATAGGCGACCCGTTCAGGAGTGCCCGCCGCGCGGGCTTGCAGAATCTCCACGATGGAAGCGGACGTCACGGCGATCGGATTCGGTTTCATGCGGCTCCTGAAGACACAAAAGTTCCTTGTCGGCCCGCGAAAACGGGCTTACGGGACAGACCTCCGGCAGAGAGGAGGGGCTCGTCGAGCGAGCCCTTCCCCGGGGAGATCAGTGATGGAAGGGGATTACTGCTTCGCGGGAGGTACCGGACGGGCGGGCATGGTGCTCAGCACATCGCGCAGCCACTGGCGAGCGGCCGCGTCGAACGGGCGGGCGGTGCCGTCGACGGTGTAGGTGGTCTTGCCGTTCTCGACGGCGAAGCTGCGCACGGTGCGGCCGGCGCGCTCTTCGATCGTGGCGGTGCCGTTGGCGGGCACGATCACGACGTCATCGGACTTCAGGTCGATGCGGACGCCGCCGGTGAAGCGGGCCGAAACGCTGTTCTGCTGGCGCTTGTACTCGTACTTCGCGCAGTCCGAGATGACGGTGCCATCCGCGCTGATGCAGCGGACGATGGCGGGAGGGGTGGGGGGAACAGGCGGGGGCGTGAACAAAGGCATCAGTGAACTCTCCTGAAATTGGCGTTCACCGTCGTCTGCGCAAGAGGCCAACAAGATTGCCGGCGTGATGACTGTCGGTAGTGTTACACCTGATTATTTGTAGCGTGCCATCGTTAACGTTTCCCCAGCAGGTTAATTCCTAATTATTTGCAGAAGTACTGCGAGCGGATGCTGCGGCAGCAGGCTTCAGTCCGCGCAGAGCTTCGTCGACCGCGGCCGCCCACCCATCGGGCGCGGGCGCGGAGGCGATGCGCGCGTGCGGCAGTTGCGCGGCGAGCTCGGCGTCCACCTCCCCGGCGGGGCCGGGAATGAGGATGGCCACGTCCGTGCGGGCCAGGAACTCGAGGTCGACGGCCGCGCCTCCGACGCCGATGGCCACCTCGCATCCGAGCTCCTCGCGCAGGCGGGCGAACGCTTCTCCCTGGTCGCATTCACGGCAGAGGTGGAGAAAGCGGCGGCCGCGGCGGACGGAGAATCCGATCTCCGCCGCGGCCCGCGACACCGCCTCCAGCTCGCCCGTCTCCAGCACGAACGGCTCGCTGAAGCAGCGGTGCGTCGACGCGTGCAGCATCGCGCCCGACCGGCCGGAGAGGCGGGCCGCGTCGGACTCGGGCAGCGCCGAGTAGATGAGCAGATTCGCGCCCGAGCGCTCCTCGATGTCGCGGATTACGTCCAGCAGCGTCTCGGCGGGCGGGCCGCACGGCTCCACTTCCCACGTCTCGCCGCGCCGGCGGGCGATGGCCCCGCCTGCCTCGACAATCATCGCCGGCCCGAGGCCGAGCTCGGTGGCGAGCGGGGCGATCTCATCCAGGGTCATGATCGTGACGGGCACGACCGGAATCCCCGCCTCGGCGAGGCGCGCGATGGCCGCGCGGACGCGGCCGGGCTCGAACGTCCGGGCGTCGAGGAGCGTGCCGTCGATCGCCGTAAACACCACCACGCGTGAAGGTTGCCCGGTGCGGGAGGCTGCTTTCGGCCGGATGCGTACCGCTTTGCGCTTTTGCGTCTCCATAGACCGCTCACGGTAGACCGCGCCGCCCGCCGTTCCCATCGGGTAAAGGGGGGAGACCCGCTCCCCCATTCACCGGATGTACATCGTCCGCCCGCTCCCCTACCGTTGAAATGCGGATGGCGGCAGGCGAGGTGGGCCCGCCCACGCCATGGGGCGAGGGAGTTTGCCGCCGCCACTCCGCGCCAACTGGGAGGAGCCGAATCGACATGGAGATCCCGAACGGCGGTCTGGTCGTCATCGCCAACCGCGAACCGTACGCGCATGAATGGGGGCCCGGCGGCGGCGTGGTCGTGCAGCGGCCGGCCAGCGGCCTCGTGACCGGTATCGAGCCGATCCTCCGCGCCTGCGGCGGCACGTGGATCGCGTACGGCGGCGGCTCCGCCGACCGCGCGTACGCCGATCGCCAGGGGCGCCTGGCCGTCCCGCCCGAGGCTCCCGAGTACGTGCTGCGCCGCCTCTGGATCGGCGAGGCCGAGTACGAGCAGTACTACTCCGGATTCGCCAACGAAGGCCTCTGGCCGCTCTGCCACACCGCCTTCACGCAGCCCTCCTTCCGCGCCGCCGACTGGGCTGCCTACCAGGCGGTGAACGAACAGTTCGCGCGCGCGGCGGCGGAAGAGACGCCCGCCGGCGGACTGCTGCTCATCCAGGACTATCACTTCGCGCTCGTGCCGCGTCTGGTGCGCGAGCGTGCGCCGCACATCGTGACCAGCCTCTTCTGGCACGTGCCGTGGCCGCACTCCGAGGTCGTCGGAATCTGCCCGTGGAAAGAAGCGCTGCTGGAGGGGATGATCGGCGCCGACGTGGTCGGGTTCCACACGCGGCAGTACTGCCTCAACTTCCTCGAGACGGTGCAGCGCTATCTCGAGTGCCGCGTCGACTTCGACGAGATGTCGGTGACCTTCGGCGGGCATCGCACGCTCGTGCGCGCGTATCCGATCAGCGTCGAGTGGCCGTACCCGGCCAGCTCGCGCGCCCGCGGCGCGGCCCTCCGCCACTCCCTCGGCATCGCCGACGACGTGCACGTCAGCATCGGCGTCGACCGCGCCGACTACACCAAAGGGCTGCTCGAGCGCGTCGCGGCCGTCGAGCAGCTGCTCGAGGAGACGCCGTCGCTCCTCGGCCGGTACACCCTCGTGCAGCTCGCCTCGCCGACGCGCACGAAGATCCGCAAATACCGGCAGCTCGCGGACGACCTGCAGGAGAGCGCCGATCGCGTCAACGCGCGGTTCGGCACCGGGCGCTGGAAGCCGGTCGTGCTGCAGATGCGCACCTTCTCCCCCGGCGAAGTGCGCGACCACTACGCCATGGCCGACAGCGCGCTGGTGACGCCGCTGCACGACGGCATGAACCTCGTGGCCAAGGAGTACGCCGCCGCGTGCGAGGACGGCGACGGCGCGCTCGTGCTGAGCGTCTTCGCCGGCGCGGCGAAAGAGCTCGAAGGGGCGCTGCTGGTCAACCCGTACGACACGCGGGAGATGGCCCAGGCCATCCTCCGGGCCGTCTGCATGCCGCTGGCGGAGCGGAAGGCGCGCATGCAGCTCATGCGCGACCAGATCGCCTCCAGCTCGATCTACGACTGGTCGGCGAAGCTGCTCGCCGACATGACCGCCGTGCGCAGCCACGGCGCGCGCTTCTGGCCCAGGACCGCGGCCGCGCGCGCCGCCGAGCCGCGGCGGCGGGAGGTCGTGGCCGGATGATCCCGCAATCGACCCTGCTCGCCTTCGACTTCGACGGCACCCTCGCCCCGATCGAGGAAGATCCGGCCGGCGTGCGCATGTACCGCGCCGCGGCCACGCTCATCGAGGAAGCGAGCGGCCTGCAGGGCGTCGTCGTGGCCATCGTCTCGGGCCGCGACGTCGAAGACCTGCTGGAGCGGACGCGCGCCCGCGGCGCGTATCTCGTCGGCTCGCACGGGCTGGAGATCCGCGGCCCGGGCGGCGCCGTGATCCGCGACACGCCGCCGCTGGACGTCGACCTGCCGGAGAATCTCGCCGCCGACATCGAGCGCGCCTCGCTGCGCCTGGAGCGGAAAAAACATGCGCTGGCGCTGCACTGGCGCGGCGTGCAGAGCACGGCGCCGGAGACGATGATCGTGCGCTTCCGCGCGTGGGCGCGCTCGGCCGGCCTGGACATCATCGACGGCCGCTGCGTCGTCGAGGCGCGCTGCCGCGGCGGCGGGAAAGAAGAAGCGCTGCGCTGGGTGGCCGGCGCCATCGGCGCCTCGCGGGTGATCTACGCCGGCGACGACGTGACCGACTTCGGCGCGCTGCGCTTCGCCGCCGAGCACGGGCGGGCGTTGTTCGTGGCCAGCAGCGAGCGCGTGCCGCCGCCGGGCGTGACCGTCGTGGAGTCGTTCCGCGAGCTCTTCCGTGCCGTGCGCAAGGAAGTCATGATCTGACGTTCCGCGTTGTGGGAACACGGCGATGACGTTCCTGGCGAAATGGCAGCGGCGCTTTTTCCGGACCTGGCCCGTCGCGGCCGCGGCGCTGGGCGGACTGCTGCTGCTGATCTACACCTCCGTGGCCACCACCTCGCGCAAGGCGGAGGAGATCTACGCGCAGCTCGACGCGCGGAACACGCACCATCGCGAGGTCGAGAACAAGCTGCGCCGCCTGCGCTCGGACCTCCACCTCTCCGGCATCTACATCCGCGATTACCTGCTGGACACCGACCAGGAGGAAGTGCCGGGATACCGGCGCCGCCTGACCGAGCTGCGCGCCAGCCACACCACCACCGTGAACGAGCTGCGCGCGCTGCTGCCGCCGCACGCGGCGCCGCAGATGGACGCGCTGGAGAAACGCCTCGACGAGTACTGGCAGGCCTTCGACCCGCTCTTCGAGTGGTCGCTCTACGAGAAGATCGTGCGCAGCGGGCGCTTCCTGCGGCGCGAGGTGCTGCCGCGCCGCGAGGCGGTCCTGGCCATCACCAAAGACGTCGAGCAGTTGAACAACGCCAACCTGGCCACGCAGCGCGCCGAGGTGTCGCGGCGCCTGGTGACCTTCCGCGACGATCTCCACCGGCGCCTGCAGCGCACGCTTCTCCTCGGCTTCCTGGTGGCCGTCGTGGCCGTGCTCCGCCTGCGCGCGCTGGAGCGCCGCTCCGAGCGGCAGCGCATCCACGCCGAACAGGCGGAGCAGGAGATGCGGCTGCTCTCGCAGCAGCTCGTGGCGGCGCAGGAGGAAGAGCGGAAGAAGATCACCCGCGAGCTGCACGACCACGTCGGGCAGATGCTCACCGCGCTGCGCATGGAGATCGGCCGCGCCGACCGCGCGCGCACCTCGTCCGACCTGCAGCTCGCGCAGCCGATCGCCGAGGCCCGGCGCCTCCTCGATACGACCATGCGCTCCGTGCGCGACCTGGTCATGGGCCTGCGGCCGAGCATGCTCGACGACTTCGGCCTGCAGCCCGCGCTGGAGTGGCACGTGCGCGATTTCCGGCGCCGCTTCGACATCCGCGTCGACCTGGAGCTCAGCGGCGAGCTCGATGCACTGCCCGACCCGGTCCGCACCTCCGTCTACCGCATCGTGCAGGAGGCGCTCACGAACTGCGCGCGCCACGCCCATGCCTCGGCGGTCACGATCTCGGTGCGCGTCGCGGAGAACACCCTCGACCTCACCATCGCCGACGACGGCACCGGGATCCCTCCCGGACGCGCGCGCGGCATGGGGCTCCTCGGCATCGAGGAGCGCGTGCGCGAGCTGCACGGCACGTTCGAGGTGCGCGCCCGCCAGCCGCACGGCACCGGGCTGCACGTCACCCTTCCCGTGACCATCCCCATCGAGGAGGTGCACCTTGCGCGTGCTGCTGGCTGACGATCATTCGATCGTGCGGCGCGGGATGCGGTCGCTGCTCGAGACCGACAGCTCCGTGGAGATCGTCGCCGAGGCCGCGGACGGGCTGGAGGCGCTGCGGCTGTGCGAGGAGCATCGTCCCGACCTGCTGATCCTCGACGTGGCCATGCCGAAGCTGAACGGGATCGACGTGGCCGCGCGCGCGCAGAAGATGCAGCCCGCGCCGCGGGCCATCATGCTCAGCATGTACCTCGACGAGTCGTACGTCATCCGCGCCATCAACGCCGGCGCCCGCGCCTATCTCCTGAAAGACGCCACCGACGAAGACCTGCTGCCGGCCGTGCGCGCCGTGGCGTCGGGGAAATCGTTCTTCAGCCCCGCCGTCAGCGACGTCCTGGCCGAGGAGTACACGCGGCAGCTCCAGCAGCGCGGACTGACCGAGTCGTACGACCTCCTCACCGACCGCGAGAAGGAAGTGCTGCAGCTGCTGGCCGAGGGACGCGCGAACAAGGAAGTGGCCGCACTCCTCGACGTCGGCCTCTCCACCGTGGAGACGCATCGCGCGAACCTGATGCAGAAACTGAATCTGCACAGCTCCGCGGAGATCGTGCTGTATGCGATGCGGAAGCGGCTGATCGTCTGACCGTACAGCGAAGCAGACCGCACTCGCTTCGCCAACGGGACCGCCGGCGTCCTCGCCGGCTGTCTGTGCGGGCGTCTCGCCCGCACCGTGGCGGCGGGACGCCGCCACAGACAGCCGGCGGGACGCCGGCGGTCCGCTGTGCTTCCGTTGGCGAGGCCAGTGCGGCCTGCTGAGTACTCAGCTCAGGGGAATGCGGGCGGGAGCGGTCACGCTCACCGACTTCGCGTCCGCCGGCCAGGCCGTCGTGGCGAGATAGTAGTAGCCGTCCCCGAGGCGGCGCGACTTCGCGGTCAGCTCGGTGAGGCTGCGGCAGACGCCGCCGTGGCCGCGCACGCCGGCGCGGTCGATGCTCACTCCCGTCCGCTCGGCGACGCCGGCGAATACCTGCACTTCGTCGTACGATTTCTTCATTGCCGGCTCTTCCTTTCACGATCGGGGCCGCTTTTCATTTCCGGGCAGCGGAATTCGGTTCCCCCCCTTCAGGTTGCGGCCTGTGATCACAGTGGTTTGCCAGCTCGCGAGGATGAAACTCAGTTTGACTCTCCGAAGGCAGCACGGAAAGGAGATTCACACATGAGAACGTCTGGTAATGTCAAGTGGTTCAACGACGCGAAGGGCTTCGGCTTCATCACGGCTGAGAATGGTGACGACGTGTTCGTCCACTTCTCGGCGATCCAGGGTGGCGGCTTCCGCTCCCTGCCGGAAGGCGCCGCCGTCGAGTTCGAGGTGACCCGTGGCCCGAAGGGGCTGCAGGCCGCGAACGTCGTCGCCGTCTAATCGGCACTACACCGCGCAAGCGAAAACGAAGGGCAGGAGAAATCCTGCCCTTTTTGCGTTTACGGCTAAACGTAGGGCGCGGCTTCAGCCCGCCCCCCGGACGGGGTGGGGGCGTCATCGCGAGTGCCCGACAGGCTGAAGCCCGTCCTACGTTACTGGCACCAGCGGGCGACGAAGTCGGACGTCTGGTTGGCGTCGTCGACCACCTGGAGCTCCACCAGGTACGGGCCGGCGTAGTTGTATGTGTGGCTCACCGTGCCGCAGCCGAAGCGGAAGACCGGGCGGTTCCACTGGTCGTAGTCGACGAGATACTGGCAGCGGGAGACCGCGAAGTCGTCCGTATAGCCGCTGTTGTTGAAGGTGCAGGTCCGGCCGCCGTTGCAGTTGCAGGTGAAGCCGAGCGCCACCGTTGCGGAAGGCGTGCTCGAAGACCCGCCCCAGGCGTCCTCCGTGGGAGAAGGCCAGGACCTGGCCGTGGTCGGCCGCCGGCGGACCGGGGGCCCCTTCCTTGAAGACCACCAGGTAGCGGCCGGGCACGGCCTTGTCCGTGGTCAGGAATTCGCCGGCCGATGCGGCGGCGCTGTACAGCATCAGGACGGCGGCGATGATGGGGGGAAACGTACTGCGATGTCTGTCCATCCGAGATCTCCTTCGCGGTCAACATGGACCCGGAAGGAGCGGGGTTCTGGAACGGGAGTCCCGGCTTTGCACGCCGGCGCGCACGTTGCGGGAACGGAACTGTTTCGGCGTCTCCCCCGTCTCGCGGCGGAAGACGCGCGTGAAGTGGGACTGGTCGGCGAATCCACACGCCTCGGCCACCTCGCTTGAGCGGCGTGCGCGACCCGGCTAGCAGCTCCCGCGCGCGCTCGACGCGGCAGCCGGTATCGTGGAGGGAGCGCACTCGAAGCCGCTGCCGTTGAATTCTTCGAGGAAGCCCCCCTCGAGGACGACGCAGAGCTGCAGCGAGTCGTGCGCGTGGCCGGGCCAGCGCTTTCCCGTCATGCAGGCGCTCGGAGACACGCATGCCGGCGTACTCGGCGAAGCGCACCACCTGCCCGGAGTTGTCCCCCATGCTCCGGAGTACGTGCCGGCGGGAGGGTGTTGCGCCGGATCGGCAACATCCGTCGTGCGGGTGCGTTACGCCTCGGCGACCTCGAGCAGCTCGAGCTCCCGGACATCCAGCTCCTGCTCCACGCGCTGGAAGGCGGTGTCGCCGATCGTGCCGTCGTCGCGCAGCTCGACCAGCCGCCGGCGCTCGGCCGCGGTGGCGATGCGCACCACCTCGAGGTCTCTGGCATCGACGTCATCCAGGCCGCTCTGCTCCGCGCGGCGCAGCCGCAGCTCGTAACGGCGGCGCAGCAGGTCCACGCTTTCCCCGCCGCCGCACGCGTTGGCCGCATCGAGCGCCGCGCGGAGCGCCTCCACGCGGGCCAGCTGCACTTCGCGCTCGACCGTGCCGTCGTCCTGCACGTCGAGCCACGCCAGCAGCGGCCGGAGAGTCATCCCCTGCACGACCAGCGTGACCAGCACCACGGCGAAGGCGGTGAAGAAGATGAGATCGCGGTGCGGGAAGTTCACCGGCAGCGCCAGCGCCGCGGCCAGCGTGACCGTGCCGCGCATGCCGCACCAGCCCACCACCCAGGCGGCGCGGCCGGAGAGCGACACGACGTCCTGGGGCACGTCTCCGCCGCCGCCGCGCGGGCGGCAGCGCCACCGGCTGATGTACGCGGCGCCGGAGACCCAGAGCAGGCGCGCGACGATGACGGCGATGCAGACCGCCGCGGCCACGCCGAGGTACTGCTTCCACTCCGTGCGCACGACGATCTGCCGGAGCTGGAACCCGACCAGGATGAAGGCCAGCACGTTCAGCACGAACACCGCGAGCTCCCACACGGCGTACGACGGCACGCGCACGCGGGCGGAGATCGTCTGCGCCGAGGGGCGGGAGAGGGCCATGGCGAAGACGACCACCGTCAGGATGCCGGAGAGGTGCAGCCGCTCCGCCAGCACCCACACCGCGAACGTGCTGCAGAACTGAAAGACCACCACGCTGGCGATGTCGTGAATGCGCGGGACGATGAAGCCGACGACCCGCGCCAGCACGAAGGCCAGCACGATGCTGCCGGCGCTGACCGCGACCAGCGTGCCGGTGAACGTCCAGCCGGAGACGAAGCCGGTCGCCGCCGCGCCGACCGCGAAGCGGTAGATCAGCAGCGCGCTGGCGTCGTTGAAGAGACTCTCCCCCTCCAGCACGACCAGCAGCCGGTTCGGCGGCCGGAGCTGCTTGAGCACCGCGGTCGCCGCCGCGGCGTCGGGAGGAGCGACGATGGCGCCGAGCGCGATCGCGGCCGCCCAGGGGAGGCCGGGCACGAGCGCATGCGCGACCACCGCCACGACCAGGACCGTCAGCACCACCGCGCCGAGGGCCAGGCTCACCACGGCGCGCCAGTTCCGGCGCAGGTCGCGCTGCGACGCGTCGAACGCCGCGTCGAGCAGCACCGGCGCCACGAACAGCGCCAGGGCCAGCTCCGGATCGAGCACCAGCGACGGCACGCTCGGGAACAGCGCCAGCGCCGCCCCGGCGATGGCCACCAGCGCCGGATACGGCGTGGCGATCCTGCGCGCGATCGCGGCCAGCACGACGCCGCCCAGGAGCAGGGCGATGACGATCTCGAAGACGACCATCAGCGGCGGACTTTATAGCGCAGCCACACGATGCCGCCGGCGCGCTTCTCCATCGAGAGCAGCCTCAGGCTCCGCACCGGCGCCCGGCCATCCTCGACGTCGAAGAGCGACGCCGTGCCGATGCTCCCGTCGGCCACCGGCCCGACGAGGATACTCAGCTCGTCGATCAGGTCCGCGGCCAGGAACGAGCCGTTGATCTTCCCGCCCCCCTCGAGCAGCAGCTTTTTGATCCCGAAGCGCGCGCGCAGTCTCTGCAGCACGCTTTCCAGGTCGATGCGCGACTTGCCGCCGAAGAGGTACGAGACCCCTTTCGCCTGCAGGAAGGCCAGATAGTCGTCGGAGACGGCCTCGGTGAGGATGGTGATGACATGCTCGCCGTCGATGTCGCTCGCCCGCCAGGTCAGCTTGCCCGAGGGATCGACGGCGATGGCATAGGAAGAGGCATCGTGCTCCGCGATGAAGTCCTCGCGGGCGATCCGCTCGCGGTTCTTGCGCGCGGGCACGCGCGCCTTGCCCGCATACGGCTCCATCGAGATGCGTCCGATGATCCACGCATCGGCATCGAACGTCGCGGCCGTCCGCTCGTACTCACGCGTGCCGTTGTCCAGCTTCCAGTCACGGATCACGATCCGCCCGTCGATGGAGGGGAGCATGTGGCAGATGACATACGGCCGCCGCGAATTGCGCATGCTCTCTATCGTACTTGGACGGCGGAACGTTCGCGGAGGTCCGTCGATGATTCGATTGACGGAGCCCGATGATTCCGTTTGTCCGGCTCGTGCTCATTCCTGCTCCGCCACACAGCCATGTTGCTCGGCTGCTGCTGGGCGTGATCCATTCCCGAGCTGCGCCTGGCAGCCAGAAAGCAAAATCCCCCCGAGCCGGCCCAACAAATACCTCCAGGCGACCAACCCAAAGCTCGAACCGAGCCACACACGGCGTCAAGCCATCAAACGATTGCTCAAACCTGACCCAACGACAGCTCCAACTCACCAAACGACAGCTCCAACCGACCAAACATCAGCGCGAGTCTGCCAAACGACAGCTCCGAGCAACCAAAAGCTCGAAGCAACCGCGCACGTACCGGGACGTGAGAAGCAGTTTCCAGGTGGGAGCGCACCGAATTCAGCGCAGTCGTGCATCCGGCTACCGCGGGAGGCGGGCGAATGTGAAGGGCCGAATGCTCAACTGCGCGTGCGGACAAGCGCGGTTTTGCTGGCGAAGGTTCATCCGCAAGCGCAGGAAGACCCAAAACCATCCAGTCGCCTATGAGGTCCCCTGGTCAAAGCAGCCTTCGGCGTGACGATATGCTTGGAGGATTCGCGACCCTCCTGACGCGACGTGATCAGGCCGGCGAGGCGCAGACACTCATCACGGATGATGACCTTCTTGCCGGAACGTTTGGTCGGCCTAACGCATAAGTCTCATCGCTGCCGTAGAGCTCCTCGCACGGCGCTTCGGCCGCCGTTATGCTTTGCCTTATCTGCCGCCGCGGCGATCTCGACTTGCCACCAAGCCACTCATGACCGCTCGTGGGTGTAAGGTGGCATCAAACCTTTGCCTGGGTACGTTCGTGGTTCATCTTCGATTCAACCCAGTATTGAAAATCCGGGTAAGTGTCGAACTGTGCACGCAACGAGCGCCACTCGCGTACGAACAGTCGACTGCTCAACGTGCGAGCTAGTTCAGCCTCCCATATGCGCCAAACGCGGTCCTTAAGGTAGCGTCGACGACGCAGGTACAGTTCCTCGGCGCACAAGTTGAGGTAGCGCAAGCACGCCATGCTTAGTTCGGGGCTCTCCTCAGGTAAGTCCGCGGCAGCCGGCGCGCCGCAGCAATCATCGCCGTCTTCCCCGTTTCGCACGACACTTCCGGCGCTCGCCGGACAAACTCGGCCTCGGCGAGATCGAGCAGTACCTGCTCCATCTCCGCGACGAGAAGCGCGTCTCCTGGGCCTGGTTCAATCAGGCCGTCTGCGCGCTGCGGTTCTTCTATCTCTATGTGATGGACCGGCCGGATCTGGTGGTGCGCATTCCGTATGGCCGGCGTGAGCGCCACCTGCCCGTGGTGCTGTCGGTCGACGAGCTCGTGGCATTGCTCGACAACGTGCCGTCATTCCGCGACCGGGTGATGCTGACGGTCGTTTATTCGGCCGGGCTCCGCCTCGGCGAGATCTGCCGGCTTCGTGTCGCGGACATCGACTCGGGCCGGATGCTCATGGCCGTGCGGCAGGGCAAGGGAAAGAAGGATCGCTATGTCCCTCTGTCGCCGATCGCGCTCGAGCTGCTCCGTCAATGGTGGCGCGCGACCCGGCCCACCGGTTTCCTCTTTCCCAACGCCAAGGACCCTTCGCGTCCCTTGTGCCATTGCACTGTGCAGCGCGCCGTGCGCGTGGCCGCAGAGCGCGCCGGCCTCGGCAAGAAGATCTCGACCCGCACCCTCCGGCACTCGTTCGCCACGCATCTGATCGAGCAGGGGACGCCGACGCGTGTGATTCAGCTCCTGCTCGGCCATTCGCACGTACGCACGACCGAAACGTACACGCACGTCTCTCCGGCACTGGCGCGCAGTCCGCTCGATCGCATCCCGCTCCCTGACCACCCGCATCCGTCGCGGATGCGACGGCTCTCGACCTGCTCCTCGCCCGGTCGTGCCGGACCGAGTGGCACGCTTATGTGAAGCCGCCCTTTGGCGGCGCCGAGCACGTGCTTGCGTACCTGGCTGCGTATACCCACCGGATTGCCATCTCCAATCGGCGCATCCTCGCTTTCGACGGCGAGAACGTCACCTTCTCCTGGCGCGACTATGCCGGCCCACAACGAGCAGAAAGTCATGACGTTGCCGGCCGTCGAGCTCCTGCGTCGCTTCGCGATGCACATCGTTCCGCCGCGCTTCACCCGCATTCGCTACTACGGCTTCCTCGCCAATGGCATCCGTGCGGCCAGTCTCGATAAGGCCCGCCAGTGCGTTGCGTCCTACCCGTCCGTGCGGATTCGTCCTGCGCCCTCGAAATGCCGACTCGCCACCCGCGTTTCGATCTCTCACGAACGAAATCGACGCTGCTCCATCGCGCGATCCGGGCGTTGCGGCCCCCTTCCGGCGATGTCGCTACCCACCACCCCGCGCCGCACGATCCATACAATCCCCACGAGTGGGCGCGGCTTCGTCCAACTGAACTCTTTCCCGCATCCTGAGTCTCGCCCGATCACACGCACCGCTGCCTCGCGTCGGCTGGATCAGCACGCTCGTCGTGTCCAGGGATGCGGTAAAGAGTCCTATGAGTTAGGCG
>Ga0196976_1000852_pt1 | contig 16699 bp, 16 predicted proteins | sample S3v_513CmetaG_FD_148644 | JGI IMG/M metagenome (GOLD analysis project Ga0196976, IMG submission 148644) | Soil microbial communities from Anza Borrego desert, Southern California, United States - S3+v_5-13C | ecosystem: Environmental > Terrestrial > Soil > Desert | place: USA: California...
GCGGCATGAGTCATGGTAGCCGGATGAGAGATCAGGGTCTCAACGCCACCCAGCGACTCCCCGAGTGTGCACACACGGACCCGCTTCAGCATCTTCTTTGCGTTGTTCAGTGAGCCGGTTTCGAAGGTGATCATGGATCCGAAGCCGCGCATCTGCCGCGCCGCGAGCTCGTGCTGCGGATGGCTTTCAAGGCCGGGATAGAAGACTCTTTTCACTTTCCGATGGCCTTCGAGGTACTCGGCGATGATCCGACCATTCTCGTCATGCTGTTTCATGCGTACCTCGAGCGTTTTCACGCCGCGAAGAATGAGCCAGCTTTCGAAGGGCGAGAGGATGGCGCCGGCGGCCTTCTGCAGAAACGCAAGCTTATCGGCCTGTTCCCTCTTCGTGCAGACAATCACTCCACCGATGCCGTCAGAGTGGCCGTTGAGGAACTTCGTAGTGGAGTGCATCACCATGTCTGCACCGAGTTTGATCGGCTGCTGCAGGTACGGTGACATGAAGGTGTTGTCAACAATAACCTCGACGCCGCGCCTGTGGGCGAGTTGGCTGATCGCGGCGATGTCGCTGATGGTCATCAGCGGATTCGTGGGTGTCTCAATCCACACATAGCGCGTGTTGCGGCGGATCGCCTTCTCGACGGACCGGAGGTCGGCGGTGTTCACATAAGTGAATTCAAGGCCGAAGTTCGTCATCACTTGGTTGAACAGGCGCGGAACGCCACCATAAACGTTGTCCGAGCAGACGATGTGGTCGCCGGACCTCAGCATCTGGCAGACTGCTGTCACCGACGCCATGCCACTACCGAAGACTCTTGCCGCAATGCCGCCCTCGAGCGATGCAAGGTTTACTTCAAGCCGGTCGCGCGTGGGATTGCTCACGCGAGCGTATTCGTAACCAAGGCGCGGCTTTCCTAGTTCGTCTTGCGCGTAGGTCGACGTCGCGTAGATCGGCACAGAAACGGCACCCGTCAACTGCTCGGGTTCCTGACCGTCGTGAATCGCGCGTGTAGAAAATCCTGCTTCTTTCTTTTTTGCCATGTGTTCCTTCAGCGGCTACGGCTTGAAATTAAAAATGTCCTTTGAGAGGTAGCGCTCGGCGGAGTCCGCGACGATAGTGACCACGCGCTTGCCGGGTCCGAGTTTCTTCGCAACTTCGATGGCGGCCCAGACTGCCGCTCCAGCGCTTGACCCTCCGAGTACCCCTTCGACGACGGCGAGCTTCTTGACCATTTCGAAGGCGTCCACGTCTTTTACTGAGATTACCTGGTCAGCCAGTGACGGCTCGTAGGTCTTCGGGATGAAGCTTGAACCGATTCCCTCAACCGCGTGAGGTCCAGACTTGCCGCCGCCGTACACCGAGTTTTCTGATTCCACGCAGACGGCCCATACGCCCGGGCAGCGCTCTTTCATGTAGCGCGCTACTCCGGTGAACGTGCCCCCGGTACCCGAACCGATGACAACGGCGTCGATATTCCCCTCCAGCTGCTGATAGATCTCGCGCGCCGTGGTTTCGTAGTGGAACTCGGGGTTGCCGAGATTTTCAAACTGTCCGGCGAACCAGTGGTGTGGACTGTCTTCAGCCAGTTTGCGCGCTCGCCTGATCGCGCCTTCCATTCCTTCCTCATCGGGAGTGCGCGTGACCTTGGCGCCAAAGGCCTCCATGAGCATCACCTTCTCTCGTGAGAACTTCATGGGCACGAAGAAGGAGACCTTGTAACCGCGCTGGACACCCACCAGCGCCAGACCCACGCCCGTATTTCCGGCTGTGGCCTCTACGATGGTGTCTCCGGGATGCAGGAGGCCCTCGCGCTCACCCTTAAGAATCATTCCTAATGCAGCTCGGTCCTTGACGCTGAATCCGGGGTTGAAGGCTTCAAGTTTGGCGTATACGTCCGCCGCGCCCGGAGGTACCAATTTTCTGAGGTGTAGTAGGGGTGTTTCGCCAATCAGTTCGAGGATGTTTTCGGCAACAGGTGCAGTGGAGAGCGTCTCAGCCGTTTTCATCGGAGGCTACATGTAGGTTCCTCGTAAACCCGCCTAGACGAACACCGTAGCGGTGTCGAGAGGCGGTCCGGCGCGGCCACGCACCACCGCGCCGGGGCCCAAAGCGCAAACTTGGGGCGACCTTGTAGGTTACGAGACAGCCAGTCGCAGGTCAATACGCCTGCTGGATCAGCCTCTATCTCCTATCCTGAACCATGAGTTCATTGGAAACCGAGATTACGCCGGGAACGCTGTTGGCTTGCACACCGGCGATCTGCTTGTCGCTGGCATTGTCCACGATCCCGACCAGCCGCACGCGGCCGTTGTTTACGATGATGTGAATGCTGGGCGAAGCTTCCCAGGAATATCGCGATAGGCCCGCTGCTCCGAACACGGCTCGCGCTGTGGCCTGCCGGATGCGGTCGTCGGCCGGAGAGGGAGATAGAAGGTTGATGCGGTTCACAACCTGCTCAACGCCTTCGATCTGCTTAACCGCGCGCTCCGCGTCGCTCTTCAGCGACGGATTGTTGACGTCGCCGAGTAACTCGACTGTGGTTCCGTTTACCCTGAAGCGCAGATCGTCGAAGAGCGTGTAGTACGGCAACATAGCGAGTTCGTGACGCACTTCCCGTGCGATTCTCGCTGGCCCCTTCGTGCCGCCCTCAATCTGCTGTCGACCGGGAATGACAGGCACCGCGTCGGTGGTGATGCCGCCGCCTGCCTGAGACTGGGAAGCTACCGTGGTGGACTGTTGGTTCCTGGAGGCGGTGCTTTGCTGCGGATTCTGCGCGGCGAGGGCGAGTGCCCCCAGTAGAGTCAAAGCGAATACGAAAGACCTCATGCTGTTTCCTCACTACTTGGGAGTGGGATGCGCCAAAGCGGGCATCCAGAGCACCTCAAGCTCCGCAGTTTGCACAGGGCGGACGCAAGAACGGCGTGCCAGTCCGGCACGCCGTTGGATTGACTCGTTCGCTACGTCCTACTTTGCTGCGCGCTCCTGTCCAGCGTAGTAACCGCTGCGGGTGCGGACTTGCAGCCGTTTGTAGCCGTTCGCCTTGGCTTCGACTTTCACCGTACGATAGCCCCCGCGGCTCTGCGGATTTTGAGGTTTGTAACCGATCAGATACTGGTTCCTGATGTCCCGGGCGACCTGACGCGAGATGTTGTCGACTTCTCCAAGGTCCCTGGGGAAGAACGACACACCGCCCGTGCGCTCGGCGATGGCGGTCAATGCGCGCTTCGCAACCTTCTCTGCCCGACGGCCCTCATCTCCAAGGATGCCGATCGTGTACACGGTCGGTCCGCCGTCAACAGCCAGCCGACGGATGGCCGCTTCCAGCGATTCTCGGCTTGCATTGTCCTCGCCGTCGGTAACCACCAGCAGAGCCTTCTTTTCGAGCCGAGCCGTTTTCATCAGGTGATCGGCGGAGGCGACCAGTGCGTCATACACCGCGGTGCCACCTCTTGACTCGATCTTTTCAAGGGCTTCACGCAGCTGGCCGACATCGGAGGTGTAGTCCTGATCGAGGTAGTAGTCCTCGTTGAAGTTCACCACAAAAACCTGATCCTGCGGGTTGCTCGCCCGCACCAGGTTGAGAGCGGCCTGGTTTACGGCGGGGCGCTTGTCGCGCATGGAACCTGAGTTGTCGATCAGAATTCCGAGGGCGACGGGGATGTCTTCTCGCCGGAATGATGTGATCGTCTGTGGCTGTCCGTCTTCGTAGACCGTGAATGCACCCTGCTCGAGACTTGTGACCAGCCGCTGGCGGTCATCAACCACGGTAGCGTGGAGCGTGACTTCCTCGACCTGCTTGCGGAAGACGAATACGCCGCCTTCGTTTGCATCAGGCGCTTGCCCCTGCTGCTGGCTCGGAACCTGCACGGTATTGCCGGGCTGGTTCGGCGGCGGTGCCTGCTGGGCGGGACCCTGCCCGGGCTGCTGTACCGGCGGGGGATTGGCGGGCGCCTGCTGCTCTGGAGGCATCATGACAGGCGGGTTCGCGGGCTCTTCCGATCCAATGGGAGTGCTCGGGGGAGCCTGCTGCTGCTGGCCACTTAACCCGGCAACCACGCAAAGGACGAGGATGATTGGGACGATTGCGTGCTTATTCACTCGGAGCATAGTATCCCGTCTTCGCGTACACAGTTAGCGGCGGCAGCCCTTTGGGGGCGTTCAATTTCACTTTGATCTTTCGCCACTTACCATCCCGCGCTGGTTTGTTTGGACGATATCCGAGTACGTATTGGTTGCGCAGCTCTATTCCTATCTTCGTGGCGACGTCAGGCAGTTCGTTCGGATTATCAAGCGTAAACGTCCTTCCACCTGTGACATCGGTGACGCTGCTTAGCATCGCCGGGCCCATCACTTCCTCGTGAGTGCTGGGAGCGCTGGAGAATATTCCAATCGCGTAAATCTGGACGTCTGCTTCCTTGACGAGCGACCTGATCTCGTTCTCGGTATAGCGGCTATGGTTGTCGCCGCCGTCGGAGATGATGAGCAGGGCCTTTTTCTGGTGCTTGGCTTCGCGCATCTTCGCCAAGCCCAGATAGATGCCGTCCAGCAGAGCAGTCCGTCCTTTGGGGATGTTGTAGATCATCGACCCTTGTATCTGCTCGATGGATTGGGTGAAGTCTGAAATCAGCTGCGGCTTATCGTTGAAGCCGATCATGAAGAACTCGTCTTCGGGATTGGCGGTCTTGAAGAACTCGACGACCGCCTCGCGGGCGTGCTCCATCTTGTCAGACATGCTTCCGCTCATGTCGAAGATCACGCCGAGGGAAACCGGCGCATCTTCAGCGGAAAAATGCCGTACTTCCTGACGCTCGCCAGCGTCCATGATGACGAAATTATCCCTGTCGAGCCCCGTTACCAACCTGTTCAGCGGGTCCGTGACCGTAACCGGGATCAGCACCAGGTCAACGTCCACCTTGATGGGTCTGGTGTGTGTTTTCAGGCTTGGGTCGCTCTCGGCGGGAGAGCGCTCCCCGGTGATTCGTCCGGGCTTTGGCGGCTCTTCCAGCTTTCGAGGTGTGATGTGAACTTCGTCGAACGTACCGCCAGGAGGAACAGCGTTTGCCGGAGGCGTAGCCGCAGGGCCTTGCCCGTTTGCGGGCGGCTGCTGGGTAGTGTTCACGGACGACGGCTGCTGGGGAGTTGGCGCTGTTTGCGCTGCGGCAGGCGCGGGTGTCGCGACCGGTGCTCCCTCTGTTGGAGGAGCTGTCTGAGCCCAGGAACTGGCACACGCAGTTAAAGAGGCGAACAGAATCGCCGAGAGTGCGAAGCTGCGAACGGCGGGCATCCGCCACAGCTTGAGCCCTGAATTGAAAGTGAAAACGCGGACCGGGTGCTTTGCTCTAACTGACCCACACCCGCAACCACTTCGGCGGGTCATATTTCCCTCTTTAGCGCTGAATAGTAGCACAGCCGGTGAACGCATAGGATCAGCCATGGTCTCCAGTTACCGTGGAAAACGCCTCAGAGTTTCGATGATTCCGCCAAGACTTAGGTTTACTTTTATTCCTGCTACAATCCCGTTCTCCCAGTGGGACTTATCATGGCTATCATCTCTCCGTTCCGGGCGCTCCGCTATGATTCGACGCTAGTTGACCCCGAGAAGGTCGTCACGCAGCCCTACGACAAGATCACGCCCGCGATACAGGGCCGCTACTACGAAGCCAGCCCTCATAACCTCGTGCGAATCATTCTTGGACGGCCAGAGCCCGGGGACGGCGATAAGGAGAACGTTTACACCCGTGCCGCGGCCTCATTCTCGTCGTGGCGGCAGACCGGCGTACTGAAGCGTGACCCTGAGCCCTCGATCTACGCGTACGAACAGCGATTCGCAGTTCCCGGCGATCACTCCGGCAGAGTCTTGACTCGTCGCGGATTCATCGCGCTGCTCCGCCTGGAGGACTATACGTCCGGCATCGTCCATCGCCACGAACAGACGCTCTCGAAGCCAAAAGCTGACCGCCTCAACTTGCTCCGCGCGACGCGTGCACACTTCGGGCAGATCTTCATGCTATACGAAGGAGACGGACAAACGCTGATGGATACGGGAGGCGAGCCCACAACCGAGGTGCGTGACGAATACGGTGTCGGACATCGCCTGTGGAGAGTCTCGGAACCTGAGACGGTTCGCAAAGTCGTCGAGGGTATGGCCGACCGCCGACTCATCATTGCCGACGGGCACCACCGTTATGAAACCGCACTTGCCTATCGCAATGAACAGCGGCAACGCTCCGCCCTTGTTGGAACAACTTCGACGGCGGTCGCGCCCTCGGCTAATCCACACGAGTACGTCATGGCGACTTTCGTGGACATGAACGCGCCGGGCCTGGCGATACTTCCGACGCACCGCGTCGTTCACGGACTGCCAGCGTTCGAGACCGGAGATTTCGTCCAGCGCACGCGGAAAAACTTCATGTTCCAGGACGTCTCCATTCTCATGCCGCGGGTCGGCGGCACTGGACCGCATTTTGATCCCGAAATCGCGCGTAGATTGCTGACCGGCGAAATCGAGAGCGGAGTCCTTACCCCGGAGCGTATGCCCTCCCCCGGCGGCGTGATCATGCTGGCCATTACGCCCGCAAGCACTTTCCTGCTCTATTCCAAGCCGGGGTGGGCAGACAGCGTGCTCAGCGACGTCCCGCCGCTTCAGCGCCAACTCGATGTCGTGCAATTGCACAAGTTACTGCTCGAGTCCGTGCTGGGCATGACCGAGGCAGACATTCGGGAAGAGCGCCATATCAGCTACTACCGCGAAGCCTCTGACGCTGTAGAGGCATTGGGCCGAGGCGCAAACATCGCATTCCTCATGAACCCGGTTCGCATGTCGCAGGTACGCGATATCGCGTTCGGCGGTGGCGTCCTGCCGCAGAAATCGACAGATTTCTATCCGAAGCTGCTCAGCGGACTCACGATTTACGCACTCGACTAGCTGGCCGGCGTATGCGGCGTGGAACTACACTCAACGTCGCATTTCGTGTAAAACGGAGTTGTTGATACCCGGCAGCAAATTAGGTAAAGGCACCCGCCGCCCGGCCTTGTGGCCTGGCGCACTCCTGCTGCTTTTGTGCTTCTCCGCGTTTGTTCTACTGCGCTCGCAGTCGCCCGAGAAAAAGCTCGGCGTGTACTCGCCGCAAGCGACCTACACCGTCTCTATCCAGGATCGGAATGGAGTCGAATACGTCGGCCTCATAGACCTGCTGGAACCGCTTGGAAAAGTCGAGGCCAGGGGCGACAAAAATTGGAAGCTCGAGTTCACTCCGACCGGATCGGATAAAGCGACCGAACTGGAATTTAGTAACAACAAGCGAAAAGGAAAGGTCAGAGGGGCGCAGTTCGAACTCCCTGCCAACTTCCTGCTCGTTTCAGGCAGAGGGTACGTCCCGCTGGCGTCACTCCCGAACCTGCTGCCTCGTGTGCTCGAACTCACCGTCCAATTGCGCGAGTCCGGGCATCGTCTGTTCCTCGGCGCAGTCGCCATGAAGTTCAACGCCCAGTTGCGTAAGAATCCATCGCGCCTCGTGTTCACCTTCCCTGCTCCAGTGAACCCGTTCCTGGCGAGCGAAGGAAACAACACCCGGATCGTCTTCTCGCGCGAGCCGGTGGTTTCACCGGGGGCGGACACCATCAATTACGGTGATCCGCTGATTACCTCGACAGCGTTCAGTGAAAGCAACGGCGCGGCAGAACTTACTGTCCACGGCAGCGGGCCCCTGCTTGCCACGTTTAGCGACGGGGGACGAACCCTCACGATTGCCGGCGCGCCGCAGCAGCAGGCCGCCGCACCACCTCCGCCAGCGCCGTATCCACAAACGGCAGCGCCGACGGCAGAACCGCAACCGCCAGCCGTGACGCAAGCTCTAGTTCCGACAACGCCTCGGTTCCTGGTCGTGATCGATCCCGGACACGGCGGAGACGAGCGCGGCGCAGCCCTGACCGAAACGCTTGCGGAGAAGGACGTCACATTGGCGTTCGCCCGGCGTATTCACCGCGAACTCGAGACAAAGGGCATCAGCGCGATGCTAATCCGCAACAGCGACGCGACACTCACCCTCGATCAGCGGGCCATCGCTGCAAACACGTCCCGTCCGGCAGTATTCCTCAGCGTGCATGCGAGCACGCTCGGCTCGGGCGTTCGCGTGTATACCGCACTGTTGCCGCCTGTAGCGCCGACGACTCGAAGCGCTTTCCTGCCCTGGACCTCGGCCCAGGCGGCATTCCTCGACTCCAGTTCCACTGTCGCAGGCAGCGTCGCTGCCGAATGCAACAACCGCAAAGTTCCGGTTCGCGCCATTGCGGCTTCATTACGGCCGCTGAATTCAATCACCGGGGCGGCACTATCCATCGAACTCGCGCCTCCGCCCGAGAGCAACGTGGACGACATCACATCGGAGAAGTATCAGCAGAGCATCGCCTCGGCAATTACCGCGGGTATCGTAGCCGTGCGGCCTAAACTCGAGGCGGCCAGATGATCCCACGCCATCTCCAGATCGCTTTCGGATTGATGGTCGCCGTGCTCGTCGCACTCGGGTTCTATGCCATGCACCTGAAGCGACGCGCCGATGCAATACAGGCGCTGCAAGCTGACATGCGTCCAGTCCCGCCGCCGGTGTCAGGCCAGGCCGGACAGTTGAAGTTGTTTGTCGCATATGACGACGAAGGGATTCTTCGGCAGCGTGACGTCAGCACTACCGTCCCGTCGGAACCGAGTCAACGCGCGCGTCAGGCTCTGCGTGCTCTGCTGGCTGTGTACGTAGAGCAACCGTCGCCGCACCCGATCGGGAGCGGAGCTGACGTGAAGGACGTTTACATTCTTGCCGACAATTCGGCTGTGATCGACATGAATCTCGCCTTTGCGGAAACGCACCGTTCGGGTGTATTCGTCGAGCAGATGACGATCGTCTCCATGTTGCAGACCCTTTCGACCGCGGCCCCCCAGATCACGCGCGCGCACATTCTCGTCGAAGGCAAGCAGCGCGAGACGCTCGCCGGACACGCCGACCTCAGTGGCTTCTATGACATGGCGCTGATCAATCAGCTTGCACGGGAGCTACAGTGAACGCGCGTTCGATGCCAAACCGACGGCGCCGGATCGCGGTCTTCGACTCGGGCGTTGGCGGCCTCACTGTGTTGCGCGCCATCGTCGCTCTGATTCCTGCGGCGGATTACATCTACTTCGGCGACACCGCCCGACTCCCCTACGGAAGCAAGTCGCGCGAGACCGTGGCCCGTTACACCGTGGGTGCCGCCCAGTTCCTCGAGAAACAGCAACCTGACGTTCTGGTGATCGGCTGTAACACGGCAAGCGCGTTGGCGCTCTACGACATCAAGGCAGCAATTCGCATCCCGGTTATTGGCGTGATCGAACCCGGCGCAGAACGGGCCGCCGAGGTGAGCGAGTCGAAAGAAGCGGTCGTCCTGGCGACGGAAGCGACCATCGGAACGCACGCTTATCAACGTGCTCTTGCCCGCCGCGGCTTCGCTACCCATGAGAAGGCCTGTCCGCTATTTGTGCCACTGGTGGAAGAAGGGTGGATCGATCATCCTGTGACAGAGCAGGTTGCGCGAATCTACATGAGTGAAGCATTGCGCGCCGCCGCACACACAGACGTGCTCGTGCTCGGCTGCACGCACTATCCACTTATTAAGCCACTGCTTCGCCGCGTGGTTCCTGAATCGATAGAAATCGTAGACTCCGCGGAATCTACGGCCAACGCGGTCGCCGAGGAACTTGGCATCGAGGGGCAGAACGGCTCCGTCCCTTCATTCAAGTTCTACGTCACGGATTCCACGGAGAAGTTCCGTCGCATGGCTCCGCTATTTCTAGGCCACCCCGTCGATAACGTGGAGCACGTGGACCTCGGCGGCTAGCGGTTTCTTCTACAATGTCGCTCATGCCTGATACGACCACCCGGTGCGCATGGGCGCGCAACCAACTCGCTATCAACTACCACGATGAAGAATGGGGACGGCCCGTCCACGACGAACGCACCCTTTTCGAGTTCCTCATTCTGGAAGGCGCACAAGCAGGACTGTCGTGGGACACCATCCTGAAAAAACGCGATAACTATCGCGCAGCGTTCAGCGATTTCGACGCGCTCCGCGTCTCCCGCTTCAATGCCGATAGGGTAGCTTCGCTGCTCACCAATGACGGCATCGTGCGCAACCGCCTCAAGGTCGAATCGACCATCGACAACGCAAAAGCTTTCCTGAAGGTACAGAGCGAGTTCGGCAGTTTTGACCGGTACATCTGGGGATTTGTCGGGGGTGAGCCGATCGTGAACAACTGGCGGTCGCTCAAAGACGTCCCTGCATCCACTCCCGAGTCAGACGCAATGAGCAAGGACCTTCGCAAGCGCGGATTCCGCTTTGTCGGGTCCACGATCTGCTATGCCTTTATGCAGGCCTGCGGGCTCGTGAACGATCACACAATCGACTGCTTCGTTCGCAAAAAGATAGGGGCCGGAGGCCCCTTCTAGTCACACTCGCTTGCGAAGCTTACGCGGCCCTGCGCGGCTTGTCGCCGATATTGCGAACGTCTGCAACGGAAGGTTGCGGGCGCGTGATGGCCGCCTGACCGATTATCAGCAGTCCTACAATCAGGTGCGGCATCCAGGCATTGGCCTTCGTGTCAGCGAAGCCGAAAAGCCATGGCGACACTGCAAGCACCAGACCGATGACGTAATCCATCATTAAGTGCATCCGTACGGGGATTACTTTCACAGCGCCGTACTGAAACCGCGTCATCAAGACCTGCAAGAGCACGATCGCACCGATTACGCGCGCTACAGTTGCCGCCACCGGCACGTCCGCAAAGCCGAGCAGGTTGGGTGCGAGCAGCAGCGCCAATCCAATGATGTAGTCCATCATTCCGTGCATTCGGAAACTCATTCTCATCCTGTGTGTTCCTCCGGGAAGTTGCATGCTTCCTGATGGATAGGATTCCGAGTGCAGGGATACCGTTTGCCCCTGTCTGCGCAATTCGCTAGCTCAACGTGAGAACCACTGCGTTGCACCGGCTACATCTCCTTGCGCCATGCGCCACGAACCTGCTCTACTAGCAGCAGCTAAGGTCCGCACAAGAATGATCTACCGCTCCGATAACCGCACACCCGACCAGATGCGCCCGGTAAAGATCACGCCGGAGTTCATCCGCACTGCCGAAGGCTCTTGCCTCATCGAGATCGGCAACACCCGCGTGATATGCACCGCGTCCATTGAGGAGACGGTCCCGCATTGGATGCGCAACTCCGGCAAGGGCTGGGTCACGAGCGAGTACGGGATGCTACCCCGTTCCACTCTGACCCGCAGCGCACGCGAAGCTGCTCGCGGCCGCACTGGCGGACGCACGCACGAGATCCAGCGCCTGATCGGCCGCTCAATGCGTGCAGTAGTCGATCTTCAGAAAGTCGGCGAACGCACCATTTGGATTGACTGCGACGTCATTCAAGCCGATGGCGGTACACGCACCGCATCGATCACGGGAGGGTTCGTCGCGCTGGGACTCGCATTACAAAAGCTGGTTTCTGCGGGCACGCTGAAGCAGGTTCCCTTGCGCGACTACGTCGCCGCCACGAGCGTCGGCATCGTGGACGGCGAGATCATGCTTGACCTTGCTTACGAAGAGGATGCGCGCGCCGAGACGGACATGAACCTGGTGATGACCGGTGCGGGCCGCTTTGTAGAAGTGCAGGCCACGGCGGAGCAACAGGCTTTCAGCGATGAAGAACTCGCGAAGCTGATTGCTTACGCGCGCCGCGGCATCCACAAGTTGCTCGAGTTGCAAAAGCAGGCGCTCGGCGGACTCACACTCAAGTAGAATCCCGAGCCAAGTCGGACTGCACCCTTGAGGTAATCACATGACGGAACGCGCACGAGTCACAGGAATTGGCGGAGTGTTCTTCAAAGCCCGCGACGCCGAAGCTCTTTCGGCGTGGTACGCGCACCATCTCGGCGTACCGTTCAAAACCGGCGAGGGAGCCCTTTTTCGCTGGGAGCAGGATCCGAAGATCGATGGCGGCACAACTGTTTGGTCGGCGTTCGCCGCGGACACTACGTACTTCGACCCAAGCCCGGCGCCATTCATGATCAATTTCCGCGTCGCGGACCTGGACGCACTGCTCGCTCAACTCAAAGCAGAGGGCGTCCAGATCGATCAAAAGCGCGAAGACTACGACTTCGGCAGGTTCGCGTGGATCTACGATCCCGAAGGCAACAAGATTGAACTCTGGCAGCCGTTGAAGCCGTCCTGATCTGAAAGAAAAAGCGGGCCATGAGCATCGCTCACGGCCCGCATTGCTTTTACAAGCCCGTTGAGTTACTTCGTCGCGGTCTTTCCTGCGTAGGCTTGGGCCATATCCTTCATTGAAATCGGCGAGTAGTCGCCCGCGTGTCCGGCCTGGCCGAACTGCGTCATGCGCTCCGCCACGACCTTCTTCATGGCTTCGCGTGCTGGCTTCAGGTAATCGCGTGGATCGAACTTCTCCGGCGTCTCCATGAACACCTTGCGGATGGCGCCCGTGATAGCCAGGCGGTTGTCGGTGTCCACGTTGATCTTGCGAACCCCGTTCTTGATGCCGAGTTGAATCTCTTCAATCGGCACGCCCCAGGTCTGCTTCAGTTTGCCGCCGTACTGATTGATGGTGTCCTGTAGATCCTTCGGCACGCTCGACGACCCGTGCATTACGAGGTGCACGTTGGGTAGCCGCTTGTGGATATCCATGAGCCGGTCCATCTTCAGCACCGAACCATCCGGCTTCTTTGTGAATTTGTACGCGCCGTGGCTGGTTCCTATCGCGATCGCCAGCGCATCGACGCCGGTCTTCTCTACGAATTCCACCGCCTGGTCCGGATCGGTGACGTGCTCCAGGCCCGTGCCGCCCGCCCCATGGCCGTCTTCGATGCCACCCAGCACGCCGATCTCACCTTCGACTGTCACGCCCTTGGCGTGTGCCATCTCGACTACCTGGCGAGTCACTTCGACGTTGTACTCAAAGGTTGAGGGTGTCTTCCCATCAGGCATGAGCGAGCCGTCCATCATGACGCTGGTGAATCCGAGATCGATGGCGGACTTGCAGGTCTCGACGCTGTTGCCGTGGTCGAGATGCAGCACGGTAGGAATCTCCGGATACAGTTCGGCGGCCGCAAGCATCAGGTGATACAGGAACTTGTCTTGCGAGTAGCTGCGCGCTCCGCGGCTGGCCTGTACGATCACGGGCGACTGCGTCTCTCGCGCCGCCTCCATAATGGCCTGGATCTGTTCCATGTTGTTGACGTTGAACGCGCCGACGCCATAACGGCCCTTCGCCGCCTCATCCAGCAACTGCCGCATTGAAACCAGGGGCATGAATCCTTCTCCTTTGTATCCGTTATAATTGACAACGCGGCAGCCGTGGGGGCTCCGCTTCTCTGTCGACCTGAACCCAGCATCTATAAACATTCAAACGTAGCATTCGCGCGAACAGAGCGGCTGTGACCCGCATCACATCTGCCGCAAGGATCTGAATTCCGCCGATGGCCTTCCGCCTCGGACCTGCACAAAAGGAGGTTTCATGAAACTTACTCCCGGAAAACTGGCCGGCCTGAAGGCGGTCAGCAATGAGCGCGGCATCATTGCCGCTGCCGCCATGGACCAGCGCGGCTCTCTCAAGAAGGCCCTGGGTGCGAATGCCGGTGACAAGGAACTCACCGAGTTCAAGGTCTCCGTCTCTGAAGTGCTCACGCAGCACGCCAGCGCCATTCTGCTCGACCCCGAGTGGGGCCTGCCCGCTGCAAAGGCGCGCGCCAAGAATGCCGGCCTGCTGCTCGCCTACGAGAAGACCGGCTACGACAAGACCGGTCCGGGCCGCCTGCCCGATCTGCTGGACAACTGGAGCGTCCGACGGCTCAAGGAAGCGGGCGCGGACTGCATCAAGATCCTGCTCTACTACACGCCTGACGATCCGAAGAACGTCAACGACGTCAAGCACGCCTGGGTCGAGCGCATCGGCGACGAGTGCCGCGCCAACGACATTCCGTTCTTTCTTGAGTTTGTCGGTTACGAAGAGGGCGCAGACGAGAAGGGCCTCGACTTTGCCCGGAAGAAGCCGCGCATCGTCCGCGAGTCCATGGCCGAGTTCAGCAAAGACCAGTACGGGGTTGATGTGCTGAAGGTCGAGGTGCCGGTCAACATGAAGTTCGTCCAGGGCGCGAAGTCCTCGAAGGGTGACAGCGCGTACTCGAAACAGGAAGCAATGCAGCACTTCCGCGATGCGGCGTCGGTTGCTTCAAAGCCTTTCATTTATCTTTCCGCCGGGGTGAGCAATGCCGAGTTTATCGAGGCCCTGGAACTTGCCGCCGAAACCGGAGTGAAGTTCAATGGCGTGCTCTGCGGACGAGCGACTTGGAAGGACGGCATTCCGGTCTACGCCGAGAAGGGGGACAACGCTTTTCGCGAATGGCTACAAAGCCAAGGCGTCCGGAACATCGAGAACGTAAACCGTGCCCTTCAGGGCGCGACTCCCTGGTACTCGATCTACGGGGTCGAGGAAGCGATGGCCGGCCGGTAATTCTTGTAGGAAGGCTAAGCCGTGCGGGAGTGAATCCTGCGCGGCTTTTCTTTCGCGGAACAGGGCGACCACACTCGCGCGTTTCGAACTCAGGCGCTCTGCGCCGATTTCATCTCCAACTGCTTACGTACATTCCACCCTTGCCAAAGATGTCGGCGCTGGTGGGCAGTGATAATGCCAAATGGCGCCAGCAGATTCGTCCGCAGCAGCGCCGAGAATGGCGAAACGAAGGTCACACGCCGCAGGTCAAGGCCGTTCGCCTCTTCCAGCAGTTTCAACACGATCTGCTGCGAGCGGAGGAAGTGCGGTAGCGCATCTCGTGCCGGTCCCTGCAACAGGGGTCGAATGAGCTTCGGAGCCCGTGTCTTCATGCGGACGGGCGGCTCGAGTGACGAGATGAAAAGCCTGCCCACAAACCCGAACCCGAAGGGACCGCCTCCGAACAACCGCTTTCGCCGCGCCTCCTCGATCGTGCGGACGATCGATGGTGCGTAGGTCTGGGTAGCCAGATTCAGGTGTACAAAGATCTCCGCCACGGACCAGCGACCCGGATCGGGCCGCCACGCCAGTTGTTCTTCCGTCAGACCCGCGGCGAGTCGCTGCGCGTCAGATGTGCATGCGTCGAGTTCCTGCCTCATTTTGTCCAGTTCTGGGCCTAGTCCCATGTCACCCCTACCGTGCACAGATTTTCGCACACCGCACTGACGCTTGCTCGGGCACTTGCCAATCCACAGCGCCTGCGCTGAAACTGAGTTCATGACGAATGCAGCACGACCGACGGTCCTGATCACGGGAGCATCAACCGGCATCGGCTACGAACTGGCGCGGCTGTTCGCGTCTGGAGGCGCGAGCGCGGGACGGCCAGCCATCTCCGGACCTTGGAATCTGATCCTGCTCGCTCGCACGCGTCCGAAGCTCAACGAGGTTGGCGAGCGACTGGCGCATGAATTCGGCGCTAACGTTCAGATTGTCACAGCCGACCTGTCGCATCCGCGGTCACCAGATGAGGTGTTCGCGTACCTGAGTGAAACAGGCGTGCAGATCGACGCTCTGGTGAACAACGCGGGTTTTGGTGCAAACGGCAACTTTGCCGCGCTGGACCTTCAAGTAGAGCTTGAAATGATCCAGACAAATGTCACATCTTTAGTGCACCTGACCAAGCTCTTCCTGCCTCATATCATCCAGCGTAGGGGCAAGATCCTCAACGTGGCCTCGACGGCTGCATTTCAACCTGGCCCCCATATGGCGGTGTATTACGCCAGCAAGGCCTTTGTGCTCTCGTTCTCAGAGGCGCTCAACGAGGAGTTGGCAGGACTCGGAGTGGTGGTGTCGACGCTCTGCCCCGGACCAACTCGAACCGAGTTCGAGAAGCGCGCCGGCACGAGCAGCACAAAAATGTTTCGCGGTCCATTCACCATGGATGCCGCTCCTGTCGCGTGGTCCGGATTCGAGGGGCTGATTAAGGGCAAACATCTCATCATCCCTGGCTGGCAGAACCAGGGCCTGGTGCAGTCTTTGCGAATAGCGCCCCGCAAACTCGTCACAAAGGTTTCGGGGAGAATAGCGAAGCGGGACTAAGTGGGTCACGATCAGGCCCGCAGGTTGCAAGGACCTGCTCTCGCACAAACGAAAGCGCCGAGAGCAATTGCGTTCCCGGCGCTTTTGGTCGTCGACGAAACAACTTGTAGTGAAAACTTGTGGCTATCCGGCCTTCTCCATCGCGATGAAATCGTAGCCGCCGATTGAGATTGCGATGTGGCACGTACCGTCCTTCTTGCCGGGTAGTGTTCGCACACATGAACCCTGACAGAGGACATTGCTGTGCTCTTGACCAGTAATCTCGGCGGGCATCTCCAGCATGATCTCGAGTTCGAGCCCGTCTTCGACAGGCTGCGCGGCGGTGATGAGCACGCCGGAACGGCTGACGTTTTCGCACGTGCCGTGGAGCCACTCTCTCATGCCGCGTTCGCGATATAGCACGGGCACCTCGTGCTTGATGCGACGCTCGCGCGGTACCCATGCGCGGCGAACGGGACGGCGTCCCGCCCTGGTGGAAACGCTGCGCTCTTCTTCCGCGGATTCTATGCGTTTCGTGCGACGCATCGCATTCCAGTCGTACGCGTATTCCGCCCCACAGCGGAGACACACCTGGTAATAGT
>Ga0196976_1000853_pt1 | contig 16686 bp, 16 predicted proteins | sample S3v_513CmetaG_FD_148644 | JGI IMG/M metagenome (GOLD analysis project Ga0196976, IMG submission 148644) | Soil microbial communities from Anza Borrego desert, Southern California, United States - S3+v_5-13C | ecosystem: Environmental > Terrestrial > Soil > Desert | place: USA: California...
GTGAGGAACCGCTCGATCTGGGTGTCGTTCTCCTCGGTCTCGAGCGAGCAGGTGCTGTACACGAGGATCCCGCCGGGCTTCACGATCGCTGATGCGGCGCGCAGGATGTCACGCTGCAGAGAGGACATCACCGCCAGATCCGATGTCTTCAGCCGCCAGCGCGCATCAGGATGCCGCCGGAAAGTGCCGGTCCCGGTACAGGGCGCGTCGATGAGGAGCAGGTCCACGTCGCGCAACGCCGGTCGACGTGCGTCACCGACATAGACCAGCACATTGTCCAGCTCCATGCGCGTGATGTTCTCGCGCACCCGCCGAAGCCGTCCCGCGGACAGATCGCTCGCACAGACGACGCCCGCGCGACGCGAGAGCTCCACGGATTTTCCGCCAGGCGCGGCGCAGACATCAGCGACGACCGATCCTTCCGGCACCGCGGCATACTTCGTCACCAGCGTCGAGGCGGGATCCTGCAGGTGAAACAACCCCTGACGGAACGCGCCAAGCTCGGTGAGCGCGGACACAGGACTCGATAGTACGATGCTGTCCGGCACCAACGGCGCGTCGCCGACCGTGATCCCGGCAGCTTCCAGCATTGCTTCCACCTGCTCTCGCACCGCGTGCACCGGCCGCGCGATCAATGGTGGTTCGGTGTTGTTCGACTCCAGCAGCGCGCGGGTTTCTTCTTCACCCCAGCGCGCAACCCAGCGCGCAACCAGCCAGCGTGGATGCGACTGCGACAGCGCCAGGGCGTCGATGGGATCGATCGGCAGTGCGGCGGCGGGAAGTGACGCGCCATCCCCCTCGCGATCCATGCGTCGCAATACCGCGTTTGTGAGCTTGCTCGGCCCCATGCCATGGCGACGCTTCGCGAGCTCGACCGTTTGCGCGATGGCCGCGTACGGAGGAACGCTGCGCATGTACAGCAGCTGGTACGCGCCCAGTCGCAGCAGGTCGAGCACGTCCGGATCGAGACGCGCGAGACCGCCTCGGACGCGCTCCTCCAGCAGCGCATCGAGCCAGGATCGCCGGCGGAGCATCCCATACACCAGCTCCCGCGCGAACCGGCGATCGCGTGGGTCCAGCCGCACGCTTTGCCGGTCGAACGACGCGTCGAGCAGTTCACCCCGTCTCAGGTCGGCACAGATCTCCGCCGCGACCTGGCGTGCTTCCGTGACCCCGCCGCTCCGCGTCGCGGTGCGGGCGCCGCCCTCTTCACTCATATGCCAAAGATAGCCCTTACTCGAAGCGATCGCCGATCGATACTCCCCGGCCGCGGCGCCATTCCTCTGCCGACATTCGCTTCTTGCCCGCCGGTTGTATCTGAAGGAATCGGGCCGCGCCAGCGCCGCACGCGACGACCAGGCCTTCATTCGTGATATCAAGCACTTCCCCGGCCGTTCCCTGGTGGGTGGAATAACTCCGGGCGCCGAAGAACTTGACCTCCTGGCCCCGATGCACGGCGAACGCGCCGGGGCGCGGATCGTACGCGCGAACCGTGCGCGCCACCCCGACGGCATCCTTGGTCCAGTCGATTCGCGTCGTGGTGCGGTCGATCTTCGCGGCATACGTCGCAAGGGATTCTTCCTGCGGCGTTTCGTGCGCTTTCCCCGCTTCGATGAGCGCCAGGGCTTCGATGAGCGCCGCAGCGCCGAGCTCGGACAATCGCAACGCCAGCTCGCCGTAGCTCTCGTCGTCCACGACGGTGGTTCCCAGCTGCAGGATGACCGGTCCGGCGTCGAGCTTCGGAATCATCCGCATGATCGACACACCGGTCCACGCGAGGCCGTCGCGGATTGCGGCCTGTATGGGCGCCGCGCCGCGGTATTCCGGCAAGAGCGACGCGTGGATGTTCAGTGTGCCGCGCCTGGGAAGGTCGATGACGTCGCGCGGCAGGATGTTTCCGTACGCGACGACGACGGAGATATCCGGCTCGAGCGCACGCAGCGCAGCCAGAAATTCATCGCCGCGCGGTCGTTCGGGCTGAAGGACGGTCAGCCCTTCCTCGAGCGCGGCCAACTTCACCGGCGGTGCCTCCACGGTGTTCCGATGGCGGCCGACTGGCCTGTCAGGCTGGGTAATGACTGCGCAGACGTCGAATCCTTCCCCCAGCAACGCGCGCAGCGGCGGGGTCGCGAAGTCCGGCGTACCCCAGAACAGCACACGCATCAGAGCTCCTCGTCGCGATGGTGCTCCGCCACCTCTTCGTCCGTCAGCCGCCGGACATACGCCGGATACCGGTCCTTGGTCTTCGCCCACTTCGCGAGCGCCGAACGGCGCTTGAGGACGCTCAGGTAATCGATGAACAACTTGCCATGCAGGTGGTCAATCTCGTGCTGGAGGCAGCGCGCGAGCAGATCCGACGCCTCGATCTCGATGGGCTGCCCGTGGCGGTCGAGTGCACGGACGACGACGCGCGTCGGCCGCTCGACGTCCGCGAAGACGTCCGGAATGGACAGGCAACCTTCTTCACTTTTGTCCGTGTCCGACGAGAACGACACAATTTCGGGATTCACGAGTGCGATCGGCTGGCCGCCCCCCTCGACGTCCACGACGGCGATGCGCTCGATGCGCCCGACCTGCGGTGCCGCGAGCCCGATGCCATGCGCCGCGTGCATCGTCGCGAACATGTCGTCGATCAGCGTGCGATGCGCGTCGGTGATTTCGCGAACAGGCTTCGTCTCCTCGCGCAGAATCGGATCGCCGAGGACGCGAATGTCCAGAATGCTCACGTCGAAGCTGGTGTGGTTGGGGTCACGATCTTCGCGATGCGACCGCGCTCGACGATGAAGCGGGACTCCGCTGACTTCATGGTGACTTCGTCGTCCATCGTGGGTTGCGTGGCGCCGTCCTTCATCCCTTCGCGAATGTGCACCACTTCGCCGATGATCCCGCCGGAGGTCACCACCCGGTCGCCGCGCTTGAGCGTTCGGAGGGCCTGCTCGTGCCGCTTCTTCTGCTTTTGCTGGGGCCGGATGATGAGGAAATAGAAGATCAGGAAGATGAGGCCGAACTGGAACAGCAGCGGCGTGAGCGAAGGCGCGCCACCGGCGGGCGGAGCCTGCAGGAGGAACAACGCAGCCAGGATGCCTGAAGTCATTCGGAATTGCCTGTTCGTGAGTGGTAGCGGTCCAGCCAGTCGCGGCTCCATCCGTCGAAGCCACCGGTCGCGATCGCCTCGCGCGCGGTCCGCATCAGGGCGACCAGAAAATGTACATTGTGCAGCGACAGCAGTCGCATGCCGAGCATCTCGTCACTCACGAACAGGTGGCGCAGGTACGCCCGGCTGAATCGACGGCATGCGCCGCACCCGCAGCTCGCGTCGAGCGGGCGCCGATCGTTCCGGTATTCGGCACGCTTGATGTTCATGCGCCCGTCGCTCGTGAATACCGCGCCATTCCGTCCCATGCGCGTCGGAGCGACGCAGTCGAACAGGTCCACCCCGCGTCGAACGCCTTCGACGAGATCCTCGGGAAAACCAACGCCCATCAGGTAGCGCGGTCGTTCCTGTGGCAGGACGTCGTTCACGACGTCGAGGATTCGATACATGTCGGGCTTCGCCTCCCCGACGGAGAGTCCGCCAATGCCGTATCCCGGCCAGTCGTGCATGCCCGTCGTGGCACCACATGCTTCCCGGCGAAGGTCTTCGTGAATCCCCCCCTGTACCACGGGAAACAGGGCCTGCTCGTGCGCATGGGGCGGGTCGATCGCAGTAAATGCTGCCAGGCAGCGCGCCAGCCACCGGATGCTCCGTTCGCTCGCGTCGCGCGCGGACGCGGCGTCACTCTGGCCGGGAATCACATGATCGAACTGCATCATGACGTCGGCGCCCAGGTTGCGTTCGATCTGCATCACCGACTCCGGCGTGAACCGCCGGGTCGACCCGTCGATGTGACTGCGGAACTCGACGCCGTCCTCGGTGACCGTTCGCAAGGTTGCCAGCGAGAAGACCTGGAAGCCGCCCGAGTCCGTGAGGATGGGCCCGTCCCAGCCCATGAACCGGTGCAGCCCACCCATTTCGCGAACGAGATCGTCCCCTGGTCGCAGGTGCAGGTGGTACGCGTTCGACAGGATCATCTGGGCGCCGGCCGCGCGCAGCTCGTCGGGGTCGAGCGACTTCACCGTCGCGAGCGTTCCCACGGCCATGAACGCCGGTGTTTCGACGACGCCGTGCGGCGTTCGGAACGTGCCTCGGCGCGCGGCGCCAGCGACGTTGTGGCATTCGAACGAGAACGCGCTCACACAATCACCATTGCGTCACCGTACGAGAAGAATCGGTATCCCCGCGCGATGGCTTCCCGGTAGGCACGCATGGTGAGGTCATAGCCCGCGAACGCTGCCACAAGCATGAGCAGCGAGGACCGTGGCAGATGAAAGTTCGTGATCATCCTGTCCACCACCCGAAAACGGTGCGGCGGCCGGATGAACAGCGTCGTCTCGGCGCTCATGGCTGGCACGTCGCCATCAGGCCTGACCGCGCTCTCGAGCGTTCGCACCGTCGTCGTCCCCACAGCCCATACGCGACTCTGCTGTCGTCGCGCGTCTGCGATTGCCTGGGAGGTGACCTCCGGAATTTCAAATGACTCCTCGTGCATGACGTGTGCGGCAGGGTCCTCCGCCTCCACCGGCTTGAACGTGCCGGCTCCGACGTCCAGCACGACTTCCGCTCGCCGGACGCCATTCCGCTCGAGCGCGGCCAGCAACTCCTCGGAAAAGTGCAGCCCCGCTGTGGGGGCGGCGACCGAACGCCCCGAACGGGCGTACACCGTCTGGTACCGGCCGGCGTCCTGCGGCGTATCGGGGCGCGCGATGTAGGGGGGCAGCGGAATGTGGCCATGCCGCTCGATGGCCTGCGCATCGGGAAGCGATGAATGCAGGCGAACCAGTCGCGTACGTCGCTCAGTGGTATCCACGATCTCGACATCGAGATCATCGCCGACCTTCACCCGACGCCCGGGCTTCAGCTTGCCACCCGGCGAAACCATCGCTTCCCAGAGCTCGCCCACCTGCTTCAACAGGAGAATCTCCGCCGGCGCGCCGCTGAGGCGTGTGCCAAGGAGTCGTGCGCGCATGACTCGGGTGGAGTTGATCACCAGGAGATCATCCGCCGGAATCAGGTCGACCAGGTCTGCGAAGATGCGATGTTCGATCTCGCCGTTCTCGCGCCGAACCACCATCAGCCGGCTCGCGGTGCGCTCGGGTAACGGCTCCTGCGCGATCAGGTGCGGGGGGAGATCGAACTCGTAGTCGGAGGTCAGGCGGCCATCCACATCGGAAAGCTACGCAGCCCGCAACCTCAAACCCTCAAACCTCAAACCCTGAAACTCTGAAACCCGCTTCAGAACAGCGTCTCCTGCGCCGGCACAATCCGTGGCGGGGTGTAACCAAAATGCCGGTATGCCATCGGCGTTGCCGCGCGTCCGCGCGGGGTGCGCTGCAGAAACCCGTGCTGCACGAGGAAGGGCTCGTACACCTCTTCGATCGTGTTCGCGTCCTCCCCGACGGCGGCAGCCACCGTGTTCACGCCAACCGGCCCGCCGTCGAACTTTTCGATGATGGTCTTCAGGATGCGCGCATCCATGTCGTCGAGCCCAAACTCGTCGACGTCCAGCATCTGCAGCCCCTCATGCGCCACGTCCTTCGAGATGAAGCCGTCCGCCCGGACCTGGGCGAAATCACGGATACGACGCAGCAGCCGATTCGCGACGCGCGGCGTGCCGCGTGACCGCTTCGCAATCTCTGTCGCCCCGCCGTCGTCCACCCCCACCTTCAATACTTCGGCAGAGCGGCGCACAATCTGAACGAGATCTTCCGCCGGGTAGTAGTTCAGCCGTTCGACGATACCAAAGCGCGCGCGCATCGGCGGCGTGAGCATCCCATACCGCGTCGTCGCACCCACCAGGGTGAACCGCTCGATCGGCATCGTGATCGTCTGCGCTTTGGGTCCTTCCGACAACCGGATGTCGATCTTGAAATCCTCCATGGCTGGATAGAGGAATTCCTCGATGATCGGGCGCAGCCGGTGGATCTCGTCGATAAACAGGATGTCGCCGGAGCGCAGGTTCGTGAGCGTTCCTACGAGATCGCCCGGCTTCTCCAGCGCGGGTCCCGATGTGGTCCGGATGTTCACCCCAAGCTCGCGAGCGATCAGCTCCGCCAGCGTCGTCTTTCCAAGTCCCGGAGGTCCGAAGAACAGGCAGTGATCCAGCGGCTCCCGGCGCGCAAGCGCCGCATCGATCCAGACGCGCAAGCTCTGCTTCACCTTGTCCTGGCCGATGAATTCCGCCAGTCGCTGCGGTCGAAGCGACAGCTCGACCACCGACTCGTCGGACAGGGCTTCGGGGGTAGTGATCTCCGGACGCGACATCGCTAACACACTACCTGCGAACGGGTGGAGGAACCAGCACATCGCTGGGCCCAAGTATAGCCGAAGATATGCCGAATCGGCAGAGTTCTCCGGTGTGGTCGGTGTCACGGACGCGAACCGTGTGGCGTCCCAAATTCTATATCGTCAAGAAGTTGGCGCCCCGACGTGGTGGCGCTCGATACCGGCGCCTGATCCTTCCCGAGGCAGCCGACCCTCCCAGGACCGCACCCACTCGAATGAATTTCCTCATTGCAACCCGCCGGGCGATGCCGCTCGGTCTCGCCCTTGGCGCAGCGGCGTGTGGGCTCGACAAGATCGTCGACGCGCCCCCGCGATTCCTGCAGACGTGGAATCTTCCCGCCGATAGCACGACCATCTCGATTGCGTCGGTGCTGCCACCGAGCGTCTCAGTGTACAGCACTCCAGCGTCCAATCCTCCGGACAGCAGCGCCTTCACCGTCGCCATGACGCTGCTCCCGGTTTCGCGAGCGGTTGGCGTGGACTGCGCTGCGTGCGTGGCGCTCGACGGCACTACGGCAATCAAACCCGCGTTCGTCCTCGTTTCGGGCAGCACCTCGAACCTCCCGACCGACGTTGTGTCGGGTGGGCTCATCGGGGGTCAGGTGAATGTCGCCATCACCAACAACATGTCGTTCGATCCCATCCGCGTGAAAACCGGACCGGGGACACAGGGCTACATGTTGATCGTGCTTCGCAGCGGCTCGCTGGTCTTCGGACGTGATTCCCTCAACGGTGCCACCACTCCATTCGCACCGGGCAGCACGCTGAACCGCCAGATCACGCTGCAGCCGGGCGTCATCACCAACAGCATCTCGGTGGACATCACGATCAATTCGCCAGTCGGCGACACACCGGTGCCGATCGATGCCGGGAGCACCCTGAACGCGGCGGCCACCGTTCCCGACTTTCGGGTGAGCCAGGTGCGAATCAACGTGACGAACCGCACGCTGGGTGCACCGGACGCTACCTCCATCGACTTGGGCGCCATGGACGACCTCATCGTCGAGCATGTCGAAGGTGCCGATCTGCTGATGAGCATCTCGAATCCGTTCGCGGTGACGGGGAATGTGGATGTCTCGTTTCGGTACGGCTCCAACCCAGCGGACGTGATCACCAAGACTGTGGCATTTCCGACGGGCGCGGACCAGCTCCGCTCGGTGTCCCTCACGAAGTCCGAAGTGCAGCTGCTCTTCGGCAATACGGTGGACGTGAACATCAACGGCAGCGTCAACTCAGCGACCGCAATCGACATCACGCCGAAGCAGGTCATCAGCATCGGCAATCGTCTTCGTCTCTTCATCCTCACCGGGAGTGAGAACTGATGCGCGCGTGTCACCTGACCTCGATGCGCCTCGCGACAGTCGTGGCGACGCTGGCCATCGCCAGCGCCAGTCCTGCGGTTGCCCAGCTGCCGAGCGCGAGTCCGGCGGCGTTTGGACTCGCGGGCAATTTCACCGCGATGGCGCGCGGCTATGAAGCCGTTGCCTGGAACGCGGCCAACCTCGCGATGCCGGGACGTCCATTCTTCTCGATCGGCCTCGGAATCGCCGGTGGTAATGCCGGTCTCGATCCGGTCGATGTGAAGATGCTCAGTGAATTCAGTGGGAAGATCGTGGACAACGCCACGAAGCTCGAATGGCTCGACAAGGCTCGGCTGGCGGGCAGCCAGAACGGTCGTCTCGATGGCGGCGTAACGCCGCTGGCCCTGAGCGTTGGTCCTGTGGGCCTTCACGTGGGCTCCTCGGCCTATATGAACATGGCCCTGAGCCCGGATGCGTGGCGGGCCTACTTGTTCGGCAACGAGGGCGCAAATGGGCAGCCCGAACCCATCGACATGACCGGCACCAGTCTGCGAGCCGCTGGCTTTACCACCGGCGCCATGAGCTTCGCGCTCCCGTTGCCGTTGACGCTGACCGGCAACCTCGTGCCGAACGAGCATTTCGCCATCGGCCTGACGGGGAAGTACGTCGTCGGCCACGGCCTCATCGTGGCGACGGACCTGGGCAGCAACATCGGCACCAATGACGTGCTCCTGCGCTTTCCAATCGTCGGTCCGGCCAGTGATGCGGACGCCATCGCGGGTTCGGGCACGGCGGCTGACGTCTCACTCGCCTGGTCCGGCGGTCCATTCAGGATCGGCCTGCTCGCCGAGAACGTGTTCAGCAGCTTCAAGTGGGATACCACGAAGCTGGCGTTCTTTCCGGGCACCGGCACGTTCACCATGAATGGAACGAACGGCACTGACTTCGACGAAGTCAGCTACAACGGTGCTCCCGCGGAACTTCGCGAGATTGTCGCGGCGCAGGCGTTCAAGCCACGCTTCGCAATCGGCGCTGCGTTCAATCCGATGAATTCGCTGACGCTCACCGCCGAAGTGAAGGCCGCGACTGGCGGTGACGAAGCGATTGTCATCGGGCCAAAGTCCCACTTTGGTGTGGGTGCCGAGTGGCGTCTCCTTCCAATTCTTCCGCTGCGCGCAGGTGTCGCTTCGGTCACGGATGGCTGGCAGGCGGGCGCCGGCGCAGGCATTCGGGTGATCGGCTTCGAGTTGGGAGTCTCCGGGGCGATTCGTCGCCGCGGCGAAGCCACCGAGAGTGGCGTGATGATCGGTGTCATCGGCATCGGCCGATAACTCAGCCGAGGCCGTAAGCCGAGGCCGAGGCCGTAAGCCGAGGCTGTTTAGCCGAGGCTTCTGACTACAGGTGACGCGGCAGATCGGCCAACCGGTCTGCCGCGCGGCGCATGGTCTCGAATTTCTTGCAGAAGGCAAACCGGACGAAGCTGCGACCGTCCTTCTTGTCATTGTAGAAGCTCGAGCCGGGAACGGTTGCGACTCCGACTTCTTCTACGAGCCATTTCGCGAACGTGACGTCGTCCTGCCGGCTAATGCCCGTGAAGTCGGCGAACAGGTAGTATGCGCCTTCCGGCATCGAGAACTTGAAGCCGACCTCACGCAACACGGGCGCGAGCATGTTCAGCCGCGCCTTGTAGTCCAGCGCGAGATGATTGAAATAGTCCGCGTCGAACGCGAACCCGATTGCGCCTGATGCCTGCAATGGGGCCGGCGCGCCGACTGTAAGAAAGTCGTGCACCTTCCGGATGGCGCCCGTCTGCGCCGGCGGTGCAATCGCATAACCGAGTCGCCAGCCCGTACAGCTGAATGTCTTCGACAGGCTGGAGATCGTGATGGTCCGTTCCCGCATCCCCGGAAACGTGGCCATCACGTGATGATCGCCGGCGTAGCGGATGTGCTCATACGGCTCATCGGTGATCGCCCAGACATCATGCTTCACGCACAACTCGGCGATCAGGTTCATCTCGGCGCGGGTGAGCACACGGCCGGTCGGGTTGTGCGGCGTGTTCAGCACGATGGCCTTCGTCCGCTTCGTGAATGCCTTCTTCAGTCGATCGCCATCGAGCGTCCAGTTGGGTCGTTCGAAAGGCACGAAGATCGGCGCAGCACCAGCGAGGATCGCGTCCGGGCCATAGTTCTCGTAGAACGGCTCGAGGATGATCACCTCGTCACCGGGGTCGACCAGCGCCATGAAAACGGATGCCATCGCTTCCGTCGCGCCACAGGTCACCGTGACCTCGGTGTTCGGGTCGACATCCATGTTGTACCACTTCCGGTATTTCGCGGCGATGGCGAGGCGCAACGCGGCGCTCCCCCAGGTCACGGCGTACTGGTTGATGTCGCCGTTGATTGCCGCGCACGCCGCTTCCTTCATCGGCTCGGGCATCGGGAAGTCCGGGAACCCCTGCGCAAGGTTGATCGCCTCGTGCTGGTTCGCGATCCGTGTCATTTCCCGGATGACGGACTCTGTGAATGTCGCTGTGCGCTTAGCGGCGAGCATCTGTCACCTTGGCAAGGGCTTCACGAATGAGATCGGGCGCGCTCATCGCTGGCCCGCCAGCGTCGAGCGCCGCCTTCACCGCGCGCTCCGCGTCGGGAGCTGCGTAGCCCAGGGACACTAGCGCACGGACGGCATCTTCCGCCACCGGGGCGGGTGCGCCGCCGAAAGCCGAAGGTTGAGCGCCGAGGGCCGTCGAGAGGTCATCCATCTTCTCGGCGAGATCCAGGATGAGCTGCTCCGCCTTCTTGCGCCCGACGCGAGGCGCGCCTTGCAAGGTGGCGATGTCCTTCTCCCGGATGGCGCGCACCAGTCGCTCCGCGGAGAGTGCGGACAGCATGCCGATGGCCAACGCGGGACCTACCCCTTTCGCGTCCAGCACCCGCTGGAACACTCGTCGTTCGAACACGCTGGCGAATCCGAACAGCTGCCAGGAGTCCTCCTTGACCACGAGATACGTGAACAGCGTGCAGTTCTCTCCCTGTCGCGGCAGGGACTCGTAAACGCCAAGGGGAATCGTCAGCTCATAGGCGACACCCCCCGATGTCAGGACCTCGACGCGATCGAGTTCCTTGACGAGCAGCCTGCCATGGATTTGCGAAATCATCGTTGGAGCCGCGCGATCGCTTCCAGGTGCGCACCCATCAGAAAGGCCAGTGCGGCCGCCACGCCGTCCGCGGCGTCGGAGGGCTTCGGCGCGGCCTTCAGCCGAAGAAGCCGCGTGGTCATGAACTGCACCTGTTCCTTGGTTGCCGCACCTGCGCCGACCACGGCTTTTTTGATGGCGGCTGGGGCCATCTCGTGGATGCGCACGCCAGCCTGCTCGCCCGCAAGGAGGATGACACCGCGTGCGTGCCCCAGCGTGACCGTGGTGCGGACATTCCGGGCGTAGAACACGTCTTCGATAGAGAGCACGTCGGGCTTGTGCCGCTGCACGAGTTCTGTAACGCCTTCGTGGATGGCGCGGAGGCGCGCCGGAAGCGGATCGTCCGGCCGGGTGCGGATGACGCCGCATTCGATGAGCGTCATCACCGACGGGCCTTCGCCGCGAACGACCCCGTATCCGGTAACCTGGGTTCCTGGATCGATCCCGAGGACGATCAAGCGCTGGCAGCCATGTCGGCCACGTCGATATCGAAGTTGGCCCAGACTTTCTGCACGTCGTCGAGTTCCTCGATCTCCTCCATCAACTTCAGCAACTGCTCCGCATTCTTTCCTTCCAGCTTGACCGTGCTTTTCGGGACCATCACCACCGGTTCGGCGTCGACGAACTCGATCTTCTCCTTCTCGAGCGCGGTTTTCACAGCGTGAAAGTCACCCGGCGACATCGACACGATGTACTGGTCGTCTTCCCGCGCAAAGTCTTCCGCCCCGGCGTCAAGTGCCGCCTCCAGAGTGGAATCCTCGCCAAACTTCCGACCATCGATGGTGAGCTGCGCCTTCTTGTCGAACAGGAATGAGACGGAATTCGGTGTGCCGAGGTTGCCGCCAAGTCGCGACATCTTGTGCCGGATCTCGGCGACTGTCCGGGTGGGATTATCCGTCAGTGCCGAAATCATCAGGGCGACGCCGCCCGGTCCATAGCCCTCGTACACGACTTCCTGATAGTCCACTCCTTCCAGTTCGCCGGTGCCCTTCTTGATTGCCCGATCGATGTTTTCCTTCGGCATCGACTTCGCCTTCGCGGCGTCAATGGCCGTTCGCAGCCGTGCATTGCCGGCCGGGTCGCCTCCACCCAGCTTCGCCGCCATCGTGATTTCACGGATCAGCTTCGTGAACAGCGCCCCCCGTTTCGCGTCGGTGGCCGCCTTGTAGTGCTTGATCTGCTTCCATTTACTGTGACCAGCCATAGTGCCGCTCGGAGTTTCCGGGTGATTTGAGTCAATATACGACGAAAAACGGCGCCGCTCACGCGGCGCCGTTGTCCCAGCGGGACTGACTCAGTTCCCGAGCCGGACGCCCAGGGTGCCGCGAAGACCGGTCAGGGATGCGCCTTCCATCGAACCGATCGAGAAACCAATGCCGGGCATGATCGCCCACGCGCCGCGACTGATGGCGAGCCGGGTACCGAAGGTGCCGAGATAGCTCGTCTGTGATCCTTCCTGCGACCACATCCGCGTCTCGATGCTCGGTTCCACGGACATGTTTCCACCCGTGCGAATCGCAAAGGCGACCATTGCATTCGTGATGTTGCCACTCGGCGACGGGCTGCTGTTGATCAGCGTTCCACTCGTGCGGTACATGTTCCAGAGCACCACCGAGTAATCGACCGATTCCCGAAGCGCATTGTTGATCGAGAACTGTCCGATATAGCGGTTCCCGGAATTGAACGTCTGGGCGTTCGACTTATCGTCGCCGTACTGTGAGAACGTCAGGCCGAAAGAGATGTTGCCCGTTCCGTACGGATGGTCGATTCCCAGGCGCGCCCGATACTCCGGGCCGGGCTGGAACTTCAGCGTCGCTCCGGACGCATCGCGGAACGGCTCATATTCGCTCGAGTGCCGCACGCTCGCGCCGAATCCGACATTCCAGGTACCAAGCGGACGTGCGACGGCGACGCCGCCAGTGAATCCCATTCCGCTGCCGAAGCCGGAGATCGGGAACATGAGGAAGTCGCTGCCAATGCGCGTCGCCGCATCCAGCTCCGCGGCTTCTACGGTCGCTGAACCGGTCGGGAGATTTACCCCAGCCGTAATGACGACGAAGTCCTGACCGAAAGCGTAGTTCGCGCGCAGCTGCGTATCCGTCAGCCCGCTCATCTCACTCTCGATCGTGATCGGATTGCCGCTGCCGTCCACCGACTGACGTTCCAGGGAGGCCATGGCGAAGGCAGTCCCGACGTCGATGGTCAGTGCGGGCATGACCGGCACCGTGAAGAACACCGGAAAACTCACCTGCGAGATCTTCTCGTTGAACGGCGCCTTCACGTCATACGACTGGAACTGGGGCGCCAGGCGAACTGACGTGTCCCAGAAGGATTGTGCGGGCAGTGCGCCCGCGTTCAGCAGCAATGCAAGCGGAATGAAGCGACGCATGTCGGTTAGTTGTTCGGGATGCGAACGACGATCACGACGCGAGCGGAACTGGCACGCGTCTCCTGGCCCGTCGCTGACGAAAGCGGATCCTTCTCCGGGCGGACGCCCCCACCTGTAGTCGCACCCGTGGTCGCGTTACCCGCCTGACTGGGGTTCAATCCCTCAGCCATGTTGCGCGCCGAATTGTCGCTGTTGTTACCGGATCCCGGGGCGCCGCCCTGTGCGGACTGTTGCGCAACGGCACCTTCAGGAGTTCCCGCGACACTGGCCTCGAGTGCCACCGGGGTCAGCGTCGCGCCTTGCGCGGCCGCCTGGTTGTCGGCCGACTTCTGGGCGGCGATCCCGAACGACGGATCGATGCGCGCCGCGTCGCCGAAGCTCCGCGCGGCATCGTTGTAGCGTCCCTGATCCTCGAACTGCAGGCCGCGACTGTACGCGAGGAATGCCTGCAGCGAACGCGTGGGCCGCTGCTCGATGGCGTTCCGTTCCGCGGTTGTCAGGCGAACGCCAAGGCTGTCGAACAGCTGCAGGACGATGTTCTTCTGGATCGTGAACAGCTGGTCGATGGTGTTCTCGTTCACGGCACCACCCTGCAGCCCTGAGGTCTGGGTGTTCACGATGGCGGCATCGACGCGCAACCGCTGCTGGTCCTGCACGATCTGGCCGCTGACGATTCGTCCCGCCTGGATCATTTTTCCGGCGCGAACGTTCGTTGCCGCGTCCGTCTGCCCGGACTGCTGCAGCGCAATTTCATCGAGCAGCGCCTGCAACCGTGCGCGTTCCACCACCGTCAGCTGGCTGGAGCGTGCAAGGTCGATCGTGATCAGTTCTGCCAGGCCACGCTCCAGGGGCTTCAGCGAGCTGTCGACACCCACAAACCGCAGTGGCATCACGGCCACCGTGCGGGGAGACGCTGGCTGCGCGGAGATCTGCTGCTCGCGGGCCACCGCGTTCTTTGCGGCAAGGGCAAGCTCCTGCCGGGTGATCGCGGCAAGCCTGGCTTCCAGCTGGCGGCGCACGCGTGAGGTGCGTCCGTAGCGCTGATAGGTCTGATACGCCGCCCTGGCGCCGGCGAGATCGTTCTGGCGCTCCGCCGTAAGACCGAGGTAGAGGGTCGCTGCACCATCGCGAGGGTTCAGCCGCACCGCCTCATTCAGGTGCGTCCGCGCTTCCGCGAACTTTCCCTGCTTGTAGTAGGCGATACCAAGTGAGCGCGCGACTGCCGCATCGTTCGGGCGTGCAGCGCGCGCGCTTTCGAGGCGGGCGACGCCATTCGCACTCATCTGTCCGGACGTCGCGCACGCGGGCGCCAGCAGAACAACGAGCAGGAGCGGGAGGGAACGGGAGGGGGGAAAACGCATTTCGTGATTTCTCCTAACGGTCGGGATCGACCATGTCTTCGAAGCGCATCCATTGCGCGTAGAAATACAGATCCGCATAGCCAGTCCCGCCATTTCGGTTCTTGCGGACCAGCAGTTCAGTGGCGCCTTCGATCTCACGGCGCCGGTCGTACATGTCTTCGCGAAACAGTGCCAGCACCACGTCAGCATGTTGCTTGACGGCGCCAAGCGCGCCGAAATCATCCAGCACGGGCCGACGGTCGTCTCGCGCAGTCAGGTGGGGAAGGTGCGAGGTCGTGAATATGGGGATGTGCTGCTCCAGCGCCAGCAATTTCAGTTGTCGGATGGCATCGGACAGCTCTTCGTCAGTGTTCCCGGCGCCGCGCGCCAGCCACTGCAGCGGATCCACGATGATCAGGTCCAAACCGCCACCGACGACGAGTTCGCGCAGTCCCGCGACGCCACCTGCCGGCAACGCCTCGAATCGGGGCATCAGGCTGCGCATTCGCACCGCGGCTGCTCCCACCGACGCCCGCGCCGCCTCGTTCGTCACCCCCTGACGCAGGTCGTCGATCCGGACACGCCCCTCGATGGCCAGCGCTCGCTCCAGGAGGCGTTCGGTCGACATCTCTCCCGAGAAAAACGCAGTCGCCAGACCGCGCTGCGCGGCTCGCATCGCGACCGCGAGCGAAAAGGCGGACTTGCCGCTCCCAACGTCGCCGCCGAGAACGATCAGGTCGCCGCGGCGCATCCCCCCGCCAAGAAGCTTGTCCAGGCTGGGGAACCCTGTGGCGACGGAATCCTTGGATTCCGCGCCATCCGCGACGGCGTCGGCGCGCGCTAGTACCTGTGAAATCGGGGAGATATCAGAGCTCCGAGCCATGAGCCAAGATACGGCTCGTTTCCCACGCCCAGCAAGGATGAATGGCCTTATCCTGCAATGGCTTGCGCCAATCGGCCAAGCTCTAAACGTGCCGCCGAATCGAGCTGGTTTGCGGTGACCGTCATCACCCCGTCGAGGGCAACTTTCACCGCGGCACCATCACCCGACGCGGTCGCATCCGCCAAGCGGGCCAGCGCGCCCTTCAGCGCTGGCGCTATCGCGGCAGAACCAAGCCAGTGCTTGGCATTGGCAGCACGCTGCTTGAGCTGTTCAGGGGCCAGCTGCTCGCTCGCGCCGATCGCGTCCCGAACGATCCGGCTCACCATGAAGCACGCCATCGCCGCCTCCCGTGCTCCTCCCAGCGGTGCCCGTCCCACCATCGCTGCCAGCGCGGGGAAGGAAAAGACGCTCGGTTCCAGCGAGTAGGGCGCGCGCGGGGCGGCCACCGGTGCAGGCATCCGGCCAATCTAAAGTCGAGGATTATCTTTGGGCCATCATGGGTCTCTACCGCCGCCTCCTCGGCTTCCTGCGACCCCATTCGGGGCGGATGACGGCGGCACTTGGCAGCAACATCGTCGCGTCCATTCTCGACGCGTTCGCCTTCACGCTGCTGATCCCCTTCCTTAACGCGCTCTTTCAGCAGCCGTCGCTGATTTCGGCGGACCTCGGGTTTCTCGCCGAGGTGCAGCGGCGAATCCTCGGGGCATTGCTCGACCCCGCCCGCCCGATGGATTCCCTGCGTGGCGTCATTTTCGTCATGCTCGCGCTCGTACTGCTGAAGAACGTCTTCGTGTGGCTTGGCGGCCAGCTCGGCGCGGGGTTGCAGGAGTATGTCACGCGTGACATGCGGGATCATGTCTTCAAGCACCTGCAACGGTTGCCCATCGGGTATTTCCAGCGCACGAAGACCGGTCAGATCATGTCGACCGTCCTCGCAGACACCGAGCAGACGCGCGCGCTGATCACCGAAATCGTTTCGCGAACGCTCCAGAACGCGACGATGGTGATCGTCAATGTCACCGTGCTCCTTGTCATGTCGGTGAAGCTGACCCTCGTCGCGCTGGTGATCGCCCCGATCCTCACCCTGGCGCTTCAGCCGGTGCTGCGAAAGCTGCGACGCGGTCACCGGCGGCTTCGCGGTGAATACGGGGAAATCACCAGCGTGGTCCAGGAAGTCATCAGCGGCGTTCGCCTC
>Ga0196976_1000854_pt1 | contig 16673 bp, 10 predicted proteins | sample S3v_513CmetaG_FD_148644 | JGI IMG/M metagenome (GOLD analysis project Ga0196976, IMG submission 148644) | Soil microbial communities from Anza Borrego desert, Southern California, United States - S3+v_5-13C | ecosystem: Environmental > Terrestrial > Soil > Desert | place: USA: California...
ACGGACACGCCTTTCACCAATCAGTGCAAACAAGGTGAGGTCCTCCAGATTCCTATCGGGCACATGGAAGGTAATTACTTCTGCGATGACCAGACGCTCGAGGAACTGCGCCGCGATAACCGCATCGTGTTTCGGTACTGCAGTCCTGAAGGCGAGGTCACTCCCCAGGCGAATCCTAACGGTTCACTGGAGCACATTGCAGGAATCTGCTCTCCGGGGCGAAATGTCCTTGGCATGATGCCGCACCCCGAGCGATACAGTGAGGACCTCCTGGGCGCCGCGGACGGCTTCAAGATATTCCAATCGATTATGGCAGCGGTCGCCGTTAAGTAACGGCGACCATTCTTCCCTTTATCCCTCTTGAGGCAGGACTAATGCGGGCGTTTCTCAGGCGCCTGTCCCTGTGGTGCTGGGTCTCCGGCTTCAGCGGGACCTGCTTAACCGGTGTAACGTCGTATTCCGGTTTCGATTCGCCAAGTAGCCATTTATCGAACCAGCCGACGATGTGCTGCAGACGCTCCACTCTGTGCCAAGGTTCTCCTGAGCGCGACAAGTCGTGGTTTTCCCTCGGAAACATCACCAAAACCGTTGGTCGCTTCAGGTACTTCAGCGCCCTGAACAACTGCTCGCCACCGCTTCCAGGCGGCGTGCGGTAGTCGAGTTCTCCGAGGATGAACATCATCGGGGTCTTGATCTTCTGCACGTAGGTGATTGGGGACCGGTCCACATACTCCTTCGCGTTTGTGAACGGTGGCTGGCGGAACCATGTGGGATGGAAGAGCGTGAAATCGGCCGTGTACCACCAGGAGGTCCAGTCGGATATGTCGCGTTGCGATACTGCGGCCCGGAACCGGTCCGTTTGCGTTACCGTCCAGTTTGTGAGCAATCCTCCACCGCTGCCGCCCGTTACACCCAATCGGTTCGTGTCGATATAGCCGCGCTTCACCACTTCATCCACGCCGGCCATCAGGTCCCGGTAATCGTCCCCGGGATACCGGTACTGGATGATGTTTCCGAACTCCTGGCCGTAGCTGGTCGAACCTCGCGGATTGGGATACAGGACCACATATCCCTTTGCCGCCATCCACTGAAACTCATGGAAGAAGATCCAGCCATACGCGGCATGCGGACCGCCATGAATGTTCAGAATCAATGGATATTTCTTCTTCGGATCGAAATCGGGCGGCTTCTGTACCCATGCGTGAATACGTTTTCCATCGAAGCTCGGATACCAGATTTCCTCAGGCATCGTGAGGTTTAGCCGTGAAAACAGTTCGGCATTAATCTGAGTGATCTGCCGTTGGCTGCCATCTCCTGCTATCACGAACAGGTCGCCGATGTTTACCGGGGTAGAAATGAGCGCAACGACAGTCTTGTCGTCGGCAGACGTACCGAAGTCCATCAGCGCGTGGTCGCCACGAGTGATGTCGCTTATGGCGCCGGTCTGCGCGTCAACCCTGATGATGTTCGAACGTCCTTCCCGGCCGACGACGTCGAAGATTGCACGTCCATCGCTCGACCAGCGGATTGCGAGGTCGCCCGCTCCCCGGGGTGCCCGGTTGTCACCCGTGAGGCTGCCGCCCATATCGAAATCGAACTTGTCGGTCAGGTTCCTCGGCTTTGCATTCTCAGCAAGGTCCATTACCCACAGGTCAGGTTGCGAGTACGAACGGACGGGTCGCTCCACAGATCCATAGAAGGCCACGCGTCTGCCGTCTGGACTGGGCTCAATATCGCTGATGCCCATCTCGACCGTAGTCATTCTTCTGACTTCTCCACCGTTGGACGGAACTGAATAAAGGTCAGTCCGCGGAAGCTCGTAGTACGGTTCGTCTATACGTGAACTGGCGAAGTAGATGGTAGAAGCATCATTGGACCAGAACGGCTCGCGTTCATCGTAGGTACCGGTCGTAAGCTGTCGCGGTTCTGGCGTCTGTTCGGACGTTTGCGGAACATCGACAACCCAGATATGGCGACGATCTTCAGGGTCCAGGTAGCCTTGTCCGTTGAAGCGGTAAACAGCCCGCGTTACGACGTGTATGTCGCTTTCGTGATCTTCTTCAGCTTGCCGTTCTTCCCTCTCGCGCTCTTTTTCGGCACCGGGAGTACGCTGCGATTCGTCCTTATCTCCGTTACGCTTCTCCCTCAGCTTGTTTCGTTCGTATCGCCCCATGTCCTCGGGTGTAGTCGTCGAGATGAAGGCGATGCGTTTGCCGTCAGGCGACCAAACCGGGTGGTTCGCACCCTTGGGCAGGTCAGTGATGACCGACGCTTCGCCGCCTGCAAGCGACAGAATGGCGAGCTGGGCCGGCTCCGGCTTTTCGTTTACCTTCTTTTCTCCCCCGCGCACGAATGCGATTTGCTTTCCATCCGGTGACCACCGGGGCTGCGAGTCACGCTTGCCGTTCGTCATTCTCAGTGGCGGTTCTTTGCCACTTGTCCGCACAGTCCAGATTGAGGTGTCGTAGCCATCGCGCTTCTCATTCACAATTACCTTCACAAACGCGACTCGCGAACCATCGGGCGAGACTTGTGGATCGCCAATCCATTGGAAACCAAACAGGTCGGTCTCGGTGATCGACCGCTTTGTGGCTGGCGTTGCAGACTCGGTCTGCGAGACTTGGGCAAGCGCGGTGGAAACGCACAGTAGAACGACGGCAACGCGTCGAAGCATTCTCTGATCCCCTCACCACATCGATGTGCGAAGCATTCTGCGCAGTCAGAAGGGATCGTGTCAAACGAGAGTGCAGCACACGGCAAGCACAGAAGCCGTTACCGGCATCGAATCTGCTGACGCGCCCCGTCCTGGAGAAAGATATGAAAACAAGAGCACGTATAGTTTTCCTCCTTGTCGCAGCCGTTTTCGCGGCCAGCGCGTGTTCGCGCGACCAGCGTGCCGCTCGTGACATGCAGGAGAATGTTGAGAAATCCCTCGAACAGGCCGGAATCCGTGACGTAACAGTCTCGCTCGACCACGAGAAACGGCTCGTGACGCTCGACGGAAAAGTCCAGTCGCAGGAGCAGAAGGATCGGGCAGCGCAGATTGCTCAAAGTGCCGCCGCCGGTCACGCGGTTGCCAACCAGATTGCAGTCGAACCACCGGGCGCTGAATCAGAAGCGCGAGAGATTACCGAGAACGTGGACGCCGCCATCGAGAAGAGCTTTCAGGCCCTTCTCATCGCGAACAAACTCGATAACGCCGGTATCCGCTTTGAATCCAAGAATGGCGCTCTGACACTCGATGGGAAAGTGGAATCGACACAGGTGCGCACCACGGCAGAAAAACTTGCCGCCACAGTGCCGCACGTGGAGCAGGTGGTCAACAAGTTGGAAGTGAACCGATAATGAGTAAAGGCCCGCGGTTTACGCGGGCCCTCATATTGCTCGACGATTCAGGCAGACCTGTCGGCTTACCGGCGGAACGCTTCTTTGTTCACGACGTACGGCATCTTCGAGGGATCCCCACCGTAGTTCCCTTCCAGCACGTCGATAAGTCCCTGAACAGCCCGCCCGGCCATGCCCTTCGCTGGATCGATAGAAAGCCGCGTAATTTTCGCACCGCTCGCGAAGTGGTGAAAGATGCGGCAGCGGTCCTCGATGTCCGCGTCGCGCAAGGGCGAGTCGGCAGGCAAAGGCTCCTTCGCGAACACGTCCAGCGCCGCGCCGGCTATCCAGCGTTCCTTCAGCGCCTTGCATAGCGCTGCTTCGTCCACAACGGGACCGCGCGCGGTATTCACCAGGTACGCGGTCGGTTTCATCGTTCTGAGGGTGCGCTCGTTGAACAGGTGGTACGTGGGCTCCGGGCCTTCGCCTCCACGGATCAGCGGGACGTGCGCGCTCACGAAGTCCGCCTCCCTGAGTGCGTCTTCGAAGCTCACGTAGCGTATCGACTGCTTCTCTGCCGTGAGGCCGTGCTTGTGCCTCAAATCCATGATTTCCTGCACGGAACGCACGAAGTCATTGTTGTGGAACACCGGGTCGTAGCACAGGATGTTCATGTCAAAGCCGATGCACTTCTTGATCATGGCCAGACCGATTCGACCCGTGCCGATCACTGCTACCGTCTTCCCGGTGACCTCGTCACCAAGGAACGGAAGATATGGATGCCACGCGCCCCACTTGTTCTCGCGGACAAGGCGCTCGCTGGACCACAGCTTCCGAGCCAGAGCGCCCATGATGAAGAAAGCGAATTCCGCCGTGGCTTCCGTCAGGACTTCGGCGGTGTTCGTGAAGGGAATCCGGTAGCGGTTCGCGTCGGCGCGGTTGATGTTGTCGAAGCCGACGGCGATCTGCGAAACCACCTTCAGCTTCCCTTTGCCCGCCTCGAACACTTCGACATCGATGGGATCTCGTAACGTCGTAATCAGACCATCAACTCCGCTGCGGACCTTCTCGATGATCAACTCTTTCGGCGGAGGCTCAGGATGCGGATAGACCTCGACCTGGTATCCACGCTGGCGCAAGATGTCCAGTGCCTCTCCGATGTCACATGTGGCGTAAACACGAAATGCGTTCTTTTCTGGCATGAGTTCCCTGATTCTCGGGAATCTGAGATGCCCGGGACGCAACTCTGGTTCCCGAAACTAGCGTATGAGTTATTTATGAATTCGTGGCCCGTGAAACTGGGGTCGTGCCGCGCGCGCGACCCGTCGCGGTAAGTCTGACTGCAGCCGTATGAGGACTAGACCTACACACCTTTATATCAGGGCAGTTCGGATGAAGGAATGTACGTAAGCACCCCAAAAAAGAATGCCCGCGCTTTCGGCGCGGGCTCTGCAATTCGAGTGCTTCTTACAGGTTCTTCAGAGCGAAGACTTCAATGCGGTCGAGTGCTTTGTTGATATTGTCCAGTGAATTGGCAATCGAGAAGCGCAGGTAGCCTTCACCGAATGCACCGAACGCCGTGCCCGAGAGAGCTGCAACGCCTGCTTCTTCCAGAAGGGCGTCAGCCAGTCGCTTGGACTGCCATCCGGTCTTACGGATGTTCGGGAACATGTAAAAAGCGCCCTTGGGCTTGAGACACGAGAAGCCCTTGATCCGGTTGATGCGCTCGTGGAACAGATCGCGACGCTCCATGAATGCCTTGTTCATCGTGTCCACGGAGGACTGGTCGCCCCGGATTGCCTCGACACCTGCAACCTGCGAGAAGCTGGCCGTACAGGAGTTCGAGTTCGTCATCAACCGAGCGACGTGGGTCGCGAGGTCCTTGCGCATCACACCATAGCCCATGCGCCATCCGGTCATGGCGTACGTCTTCGAGAAGCCGTCCAGGATGATCGTGCGCTCCTTCATACCCGGCAGCGCCGAAATCGAGTGATGCTCGCCTTCAAAAATAAGCCGCGAGTAGATTTCGTCGCTCATCACCATGATGTCGCGGTCGCCGATGACGGCGGCAATGTCTTCAATGTCGTTCTTGTCGAGCACGCCGCCAGTGGGGTTCTGCGGCGAGTTGATGATGATCAGCTTCGTACGGTCAGTGATGAGGTCTTTCAGTTCGTTGACGTCGAGCTTGAAGTCAAGATCTTCACGCAACTTTATCGGAACCGGCTTCGCGCCTACGAAGTTGATCATGGATTCGTAGATCGGGAAGCCGGGATTCGGGTAAATGACCTCGTCGCCCTCATCGCAAAGCGCCAGGATCGTGAAAAAGATGATCGGCTTGCCGCCGGGCACCACGACGACCTCATCCGGCGTCACTTCGATGCCGCGCGAGCGCGCAACGTCTTCGGCGATCGCCTCTCTGAGCGTAGGCAGGCCGGCGGAAGGGCCGTAGTGGGTCCAGCCTTTTTGGAGGGCGTCCACTGCGGCATCCACGATGTTCCTGGGCGTATCGAAATCCGGTTCGCCGATCTCGAGATGGACGATGTCTTTGCCCTGCGCTTCCAGCGCGCGAGCCCTTACAAGGACTTCAAAGGCAGTTTCCGTGCCCAGACGCGACATGCGCTTGGCGAGGCGAAGTTCAGAGGTAACTGTAGGCATAGAAGTGCAAACGGCCATTATACCGCCCCCTCCGGAGGGCCATGAGTTCGTCAAGCAAACCGCATAGTCTCCCGCTGAAGCGGCCAGTCTCGCTGTGACGCTCGTCACGTATCGGTTCGCCGGCCTATAGAAAGGGGCTGGCGTTATCGGTCCCCTTCCGTCACCTGAATCGAACCGTGTACCCGAACCGGACACCACGTCCAATCTCAGGAGCCAGTTCCTTGATAAACGACAGGTGGTTTCGATAGAGCCTGTCGCCCAGATTGAACGCAGCCACCGAGAACACGTGGACGTAGTGCTGGCGCGCCAGAGTGTATGACGCATTTACATCGAATACGGTGTACCCGGCTGTTGGCGTTTCGGTCGGAAATACGTCCCGCTGTGCACTCGCCATGGTGGCTTCGGGGCGAACGCTGAGCCCTCCGAACCGGAAATCGAATCCGAGCCGGCCACGGACCGGGGGGATTCTCGGCAGCGGAGTATCTGAAACCGCGGACGCCCCGGTGAGAGGTGAGTTCACGCTGGATGTAAGCCTCGCGCGCACTCCGTCTACCGATCCAATGAGCCAGACGCTATCCGTCAACCCCAGCTGCACACTTGCTTCGCCCCCAAGGTAGCGTGCGTTGCCTTGGAGGTACTCGGCTTCCGGGAGCCCATCTGCGATAGCGCCAGTCGGCGCCAGAAAAATGAAATCCCTCATGCCGTAGAAAAAGAAGTTCACCTCGGCGCGAAGCCGGTCCGTCTGGTGCCTGAGCGTGACGTCAACGCCATCGCCACGCTCGCGCTTGAGATTCGCGTTTCCGATCTCGAATGTCAGATTGCCAACGTGTGGGCCGCGGTTATAAAGCTCTTCCAACGCCGGTGCGCGGAAAGAATGGTTGTAGTTGGTGACAAACACACCACCTCGCCACAGCGGAACGCGCACGCCTGCCGCCGCTGATGCGCCGGTAAACGAACGCTCCGGCTGTGAGGGCACAAACATCGTTGAAGGCGAGTACGCCGTACGTTCGAGCCGTCCGCCGAATTGGAACGACAGCTTCTCGAAATCAGCTGTCTCGAGGGCAAACAGCGCGAACGTGTTCTGAGTTGCAGGCGGGGCCAGGGCCTCTTCGCCAATCGAGGCGTAATCGCGGTGCATGCCGGAAGCGCCGAATGTACCCGACAGTCGACCGATCTTTTTGTGATCGCCTGTCGCCCGGAAGTTCCACTGGTCATTTTTGAACTGGGTCCCGGCGGTATCTCCCTCAAACTCTCCGTGGCGATATCTCACGAAACTGGTGAGAAAGTTGACTCCGGACAGCCAGCCGGAGAGGTTCTCGAGCCCAGCCGTCAGCTTAAGCTGATGACGCTTGAGCCGCAGGCTTACGTCTTCCGCCTCTTCGTCCAGAGCCTCAGGTCCGCCTTCCCCGTCTCCGTGGGCCTCGAAAGAGGAAGCGAACGGAATCCCGTACTCGCGGTTGTCGTAGTCATAGCTCAGGTCGAAGTGTGCCTTGTTCGCGCCCCATCCGACCCCGCCGAAGCCGTTGTAATTGCGCGTATGCGAGTTCGGCACAACTCCGAGGGGACTTCGGTAATCGCTCGTGCGCTGGCCTCCACCGCCTCCCCAGAACAACCAGTTCCCGCGTGGGAGGCTGAGACTGGAATTCCCACCGCCTTGACCATTCCCGGAGCCGCCGATTCCGCTCACGTACCCGCTGGGGCCATCGTGAGTGTGGTCCACACTGCCATGCCGCCCCGAGATCGCGTTCACCACGCCGCCGATGGCGTTGCTGCCGTAGAGAAGCGTTGCGGGCCCGCGTACAATTTCCAGCCGTTCGAGGTTGAGGACGTCAATGTTTTCGCCATGATCGCCGGATTGCGAGGCCAATGAACCGCTCGGCAGTCCGTCCATCATCACCAGCACCCGGTCGCCATCAAAGCCCCGCAACACGGGGCGCGCGCTGCCTGGTCCGAAGCTGCGCTTGGCCACCCCGGGCTCATTCTCCAGCGCCTCACCGAGCGAGGTCCGGGCATTCTCCAGCAGATCAATGCTCTCCAGGGAAGTGGTTGATTGAAAGGATTCGAAAGTCGTTTCCTGTCTTCCCGAGGCAGTTACGGTCACCTGCTCGCTGACGCGAGCAACTCGCAATTTGAACTCGATGGAAGCGGCTTCACCCGGCGCCACTTCTATGGTCCGGCGGGAATCGCCCAGTCCGGGCGAGTGGACTACAAGCGTGTAGCGTCCCGCCGGGACATCGGTAAATTGAAACTCGCCCACAGCATTGGTCTGAACCCGTCGGTTCAGTTCGATGAGAAGAACGCTTGCACTGTGGAGCCGGTATTCTCCGGCGGCAGTGCTCACGATGCCTTTGATCGATCCTGTGGCCTGTCCGTGCGCGCTGACGCAAGCGAATAGGAAAAGGCAGGCCAACAGGGCACTTTGAATTGCCCTTAGCATGTATGAACCCCGATCTCGTCGTTTAGGTGAACATGAATTCAGCCGTTTTGGTGACACCAGCTGTGATTCAGCGAGGAGGGGGGACCACGTTCGCCCGGCAGGAGGGAGGCTCCAGCGGATGAATCAGGTGCGTTGATTTCCGGTAGGTGCGCCCAATCGGCGTTGAAGGGCTCCGCTGTCTCGCGCCGTCCGTCCAAGGCCCAGTGGCGCGCAGAACACAACGGACATTGCTCGAGTGACTTCGCTGCCGGCTCACCGCTCGTCCCGGAATGTAGCTGTGTGCCGCTGTGCTCGATCTCGATCGTCAGCGCATGAAAGAGCGGGTGCGCAAACAGTTCGCACACGAGCAACAAAGCGAGGAACCGCAAGCCTCCCCACGCCGACAATTTACGAGCGAGAGTCACAGGATGAACCAGGTAGGACCCAACTGCACTACTTCAGTTACTCACACCATTCCGCTAGATGCCTAATCCGCCAATTTCGATTCCTCGTCTGCACGCGTGCCAACCACGCGCTCGACGGAATACGGCACTGGCTCGGAGGGATCGAACCGATTGCGCACCTGCAACTCGCCGAGCAGGCCAAGCGCGAGCAGTTGCACGCCGGCAAGGAGTAGCACCGCAGCGAAGATCATCAGCGGTCCGTGCTCCTGCATTACGTGGATATCCGCAAATACCTTGGCGAGCAAGAGGTACAGCGCCACCGCGCCACCAGACATCATGGCGAGCATACCGGCGGTCCCGAAGAAATGCAGAGGTCGCGTAAGGTAGCGTAGAAGGAATCGAATTGTGATCAGATCAAAAAACACCCGGAACGTTCGCGATATCCCGTAATGCGACTTGCCCGCGAGGCGCGCGCCACTTGTGATCGGGATTTCGCAGATAGTTGCGCCGTGCCAGGAAGCGAGAGCGGGAATGAAGCGGTGCATCTCGCCGTAAAGCGGAACGCGCTCCAAAATGCTCCGGCGGTACGCCTTGAAGGTTGTGCCGAAATCGTGAATAGCCACACCGCTCAGCTTCGCCATCAGCCAGTTCGCGATACGCGACGGAAAGCGGCGCAGAAGCAGGTTCTCCGGCCTTGTCTTGCGCCAGCCGCTGACGATGTCGAAGCCTTCTTCGAGTTTGCGGACGAAGTTCGGTATGTCGGCAGGCTCGTGCTGAAGGTCGCCATCCATGGCGATGACGTACTCGCCCCGTGCATGATGAAAGCCAGCCGCGAGAGCCGACGTCTGGCCGAAGTTGCGGCGCAGCTTGACGACTATCACACGGCTGTCCACCGCTGCGATTTCCTGCAGTAGCGGGAACGTGCGATCGCGACTGCCATCGTCAACGAAGACCAGTTCGAATCGTTCGCCGACCTGTTCCATTACTCCTTTCAACCGGGAGTACAGCTCGGTAACGTTCTCCTGCTCGTTGTGGAACGGGACGACTATCGAATATCTGAGCACACGTAGATTCTACATCGGCTTGGCTTTAGCTCTGCTGACTCTTTCGCGCTAGCCTGCTCAGGCTGCTTCTCTTAGAATGCGCCCGATGCTCATCTTTGCACTGGCGGTCTTCCTGAGCGCATTCCTGCTGTTCCAGGTGCAGCCCATCGCAGGCAAGCACATGCTTCCGTGGTTTGGCGGCACACCGGGCGTCTGGACCACATGCCTGCTTTTCTTCCAGGCGCTTCTGCTCGCCGGCTATGCCTATGCCCACGCGATTAGTCGGCTCTCCGTACGGCGGCAAGCGTGGCTACACTGTTCCGTAGTGGGCATCTCGCTCATCCTGCTGTTGAGCGGAATGGCTCGATGGCCGTCGCCGATTACCCCTGGGACCGAATGGCGGCCCGAGAACCCGTCCTCGCCCGCGGCAGCCGTTCTCGGCCTCCTAACCTTGAGCGTAGGACTGCCGTATTTCGTGCTGTCCACAACCGGACCGCTGGTTCAGTCGTGGTTTGTGCGGACCGAACAGCGTTCCCCGTACCGGCTGTACGCACTGTCGAACGCTGGTTCTCTGCTCGCTCTCGTGAGCTACCCGGTGTTGGTGGAGCCGCTGCTCCGGCTTCGCACGCAAGGGCGCACATGGACCCTGCTGTACGCCGCGTTCGCTGTCCTCCTGATCTTCTGCGCGAGGAAGTTGGCGCGTACAGGGCAAGCGGAGCCCGTGGTCGATCAGATCGGCGAAGACACAGGCTCAACCGCCAAACCGACGCTGGGCAGGTATTCCTTGTGGATGGCGCTCGCGGCAACAACCTCCATACTGCTGCTCGCGACCACCAATCAACTCACGCAGGATGTAGCGCCCGTTCCCTTCCTGTGGGTGTTGCCGCTGGCGATCTATCTGCTCTCGTTCATTCTTACGTTCGACAGCGACCGCTGGTATCGGCGCGGCTGGGCCTTCCCGCTGCTCGGAGCGTCATATCTTTCTGTGCTGTTCCTCTTGTTCCGGACCGAGTACGGAATCAGGGTCCAGCTTCCGATATATGCAGTCCTGCTATTTGCGCTCTGCATGGTCTGTCATGGCGAACTCGTGAGGCTGAGGCCAGCACCTCGCTACTTGACCGCGTTCTATCTCATGATCTCGCTGGGCGGGGCACTCGGTGGGCTATTCGTCGCCCTCATCGCGCCACGCATCTTCAGTTCGTATTGGGAATTTCACGCCGGGCTTGTCATTTCTGGACTTCTGATTGTGGCTGCGTTGTGGCTGGACCGAACCTCCTGGTTGCACACGAAGCCGTTTGCACCAGCCGCCTTGTGCGGATTCATTGTTCTGGTGCCCGCAGTTTCGATTCTCCGACGCCCGGACTCCATCACGGTGCGTTATGCCATGCTCGAAGTCGGTATTGCAGTATTGATTCTCTGGCGGCACTGGAAGAACGGCCGGCGGCACGCGAGCACGCGCATTCCTGTACTTCTCGGTATCGCTGCCGTCTTCGCACTCGGCTCGGTGCTGGCCGTCAACATGGCTGGACGCTCTGTTAACGCCGTCCTGACGAAGCGCAACTTCTATGGAAGTTTAGCGGTCGTCGAGTATTCACGAGACGACAGCAAGTGGCATCGGTTCACCTTGCGGCACGGCCAGATTCTGCACGGAAGTCAGTTCACCGCGGCTGATAAGCGGGACTTCCCGACCACTTACTACGGCCCTCGTAGTGGAGCGGACCTCGCCATTAACCATCATCCGGAACGCGGCAAGCGAGGGCTTCGGGTCGGCGTGATCGGACTGGGCATTGGAACGATTGCCGCGTACGGCCAGAAAGGTGACCTTGTCCGGTTTTACGAGATTAATCCTGACGTGATCAAAGTCGCGATCGACAACAACGGACGGTTCTCGTATCTACACCGAACGCCTGCGGAGGTGGAGATCGTCCCAGGAGACGCTCGCCTGTCGATGGAAAGAGAGCTTCGGAAAGGCCAGGCGCAACAGTACGACGTTCTCGTGCTCGATGCTTTCAGCGGTGACACTATCCCGCTCCATCTGATAAGCGCCGAAGCATTCGAAGTCTATGCAAGGCATATGGCTCCGGGCGGGATTATCGCGGCACACATATCTAACCGTCACCTCGACCTTCGTCCGGTCCTGTGGCGACTTGCGCAGGAGTACGGCTACACGCCCGCTTTGGTGCGAGGCATTGCGCGCGAGAATGTGACCCAGGCGAGTGATTGGGTTGTGTTCACGCGCGAGCCTAACTGGTTACAGTCGGAGCGCGTCTTGACCTATATCACCTGGCCGACTTCCACCAAACAGGTTCCGCTCTGGACGGACGACTACAGCAATTTGTTCGCGGTTCTAAAGTAGAGCCTTACAACTGCGGCGGCACGGGCGCATCAGAAACGCGCAGAGGTGACTCATGGTGCGGCTGTTCGCGCTCGTGACGGGCGCTACGGGACATCAGGGAGGTGCGGTTGCGCGCCTTTTGCTCAAAAAGGGGCACAGAGTCCGTGCGCTAACCCGGAAACCGGGCAGTCCTTCCGCACGTGCGCTCGCAGAGCTAGGTGCCGAAATGGTGCAAGGTGACTTGCTGGACCGCGAGTCGATGGCTCGCGCTGCTGATGGCACGGACAGCATGTTCGCCGTCTCGACGCCATTCGAGGCTGGTCCCGAGACCGAAACCCAACAGGGCTTGAACGCTGCGGATGCTGCGACAAAGGCCAACGTCGCGCACCTGGTTTATACCTCTGTACCGCGAGCGAACGAAGAAACTGGGATACCGCACTTCGACAGCAAGATGCGAGTGGAGCAACATATAAAGCAGATTGGAGTTCCGCACACAATCATCGGGCCTGCGTTCTTCATGGAAAACATGTTAAGTCCGATGTGGGTACCGCACCTTCGGAACGGAGATTTTCCAATAGCGCTATCCGCACAATTCCGGCTACACCAGATATGCACGGCAGACATCGCCGCTTTTGCCGTACACGTACTCGAGAACCGCAACGACTTTCTTGGCAGAAGAATTGACATCGCTTCCGACGCCCCCACGATCCAGCACATGGCAGAAGTCGTATCCCGCTTCGCAGGACATCCGATTAACCATGTCGAGTTGCCGATCGAAGCCGTCAGTTCGTTTAGCGAGGACCTCGCCATCATGTTCCAGTGGTTTCGCGACGAGGGAATGAACATCGACGTCGAGGCACTGCGCTGCGACTACCCCGACATAGGATGGCACCGCTTTGATGAATGGGCTCGCGAACAGGATTGGGGTCTGCTGCGGAAAACGGCGTAAAAGCGATTTCAATCGGCAGGCATCGCGGGTGCTGTCGCTGACTCGGTTTTTTGTACTCGTTCCAGCACCCCGCGCTGACATACCCGCGATTTGACCTTCAAGCGATCAAAGTCTGGCATGTCGCGCAGGTTGTCCAGCAAAGGATCGCGCTCGAGGTTCTGCGTGGCACAGTAGTGTGAATCAACCGCGCTCTTCAGCAGCCTGAGCGCCAGCCCCCGCTGACCGCAGTACGCCAACACTGAGCCTTGCAGATACCGGAACTCAGGATCGCGCAGTGCGAGCAGTATCGGTTCGGCATCGGTCACCATTCCCGAGAAGAGGTCCTGACGATTATTGTCGAGGCACGCCTGCAACAGGTTACCGAACCACGGGCTCTCGCCACTCATTCTCGCGGCGGCGTCGCGGAGCGAGCGGCCATTGTCTCCGCGCAGAAGGATCCATGGAGTCACATTCAGAGCCCAGCTGGAACCTGCATCCAGCGCGACGAAGTCCATCGCGCGTCGGGTTCTTCCCTGAAAGGCAAATGTGAATGCGCAGGAACGAATAGCGTAGTTACCCGGGTCAATCGCGAGTGCCCGGTCGCAGTGCTGGGCTGCCTCCTGCAACAGTCCCGCATACCGCAGCACGTAAGACATTGTGAAGTGCGCCTGCAAATTGTCAGGCCGCGCCTTCAGCAGTTTCTCCGCGTGTTCGTAAGCGGTTTCCAGTTCGCCGCGTTCGACGAAAGTGCGCGTAAGGTGCGCCGTGGCCGGGGCGAAGTTCGGGTCGAGCGCGACGGCGCGTTCGTACGCTGCAACCGCCCGGTCGAAGGCCATGTATCCACCGCCGGAATACTGAGCGTCGTAGTAATACCGGAGCCCCAACGCGTCCCACGCCGGAGCATATCCGGGATCGAGAGCAACACTGCGCTCGAGCATGACGATGGCTTGGCGGCTCGGGATGGGATCGTGCGGAACAGCGATGCTGCGCAGGTACAGGTCGTACGCTTCCCTGTTGCTCGGTTTGGTAGCCGTCTCGATAGCTCCCGCACTGCCTCCGATAACCGGCAGAAGTCCGCGCCGAACCTGCGAGGCCAATTCACGCTGCATTGCCAAGTAGTCGCCTGGGGGGAAGTTGAACGTTCCCTGCCATGCCACACGGTTCGCCGCTACGTCCACGGCCTGCAGGTTGACGATGAGCCGACCTCCCTGCCGGACGTAGTGTCCGCTGATTACGTAGGCAACTCGGAGGTCGCGACCGATGCGCGCAGGATCGGTGAAGTCTCCGGACTTGTCGGCAGGTATCGGACGTACCTCAAGTCCGGGCGTATAGGTCAGGGCCGTTGAGATTTCGTCGGCGATTGCGAACCGCAGATAGTCCGTTTCCAAGTCCTTCACCGCGTTCTGCAACGGTAGCACTGCGACGGTATTGCTCGGCTGCGTCACTTGGGCACGACGCGCATTGCGTGCCCACCACATCGTGAGCACAAAAAGCATCATGACTATGAACGCCGCGATGCCGAGTTGAATATAGCGGTGCTTCGCGCTGGCTACGGCGAACACCGACGCCGCGCGACGCCGCCAGCCATCTCGCCGAACCGGCACAGCCAGAGCTGAATCACTCTCGCGCTTCAGCGCGAGAAGTTCGTTCCGCATCTCCGCCGCTGACGCATACCGGCGATCACGTTTTTTTTCGAGCGCTTTCGCCACCACCGCCTCGAACTCTGGAGGCAGCGCGGGATTAATCGTGCTTGGGGCAACAGGCCGGTCGTCCAGGATGGCCGCGAGTGTCACCACCGGACTTTTGCCGGCAAATGGTTTCTGTCCGGTAGCCATTTCGTAGAGCACGACCCCGAGGGAGAAGATATCGGTTCGAGCATCGAGTTCTTCATTCCTCGCCTGCTCGGGTGACATGTAGTAGGCAGTGCCGGGTATGAGGCCGAGTGCGGTCAGCGAGTCGTCATCCGAGGGCCCGCCCAGTGCGACGGCGCCCTTCGGCGCGGTGGCGCGAGTCAGTTTGGCCAGCCCGAAGTCGAGGATCTTCACCTGGCCCCGGGGACTGATGAAGATATTTCCAGGCTTTATGTCGCGGTGTATGACGCCCTGGCTGTGTGCCGCGTCCAGGGCATCCGCCACTTGGATACCGATGTTGAGCACCTGCTCGAGTGGAAGTGGACCCTGTTGCAGACGGGTCTTGAGGCTCTCGCCCTCGAGCAGTTCCATTACGAGGAATGGCCTGCCCTCGAATTCCGCAACGTCGTAGATGGTACAGATGTTGTGGTGGTTTATCTGGGAAGCAGCACGCGCTTCCCTCTGGAATCGCTCCAGCGATGCTCGATCGTCCTGAAGGTTTCGCGGAAGGAACTTAAGCGCTACTCTGCGTCCGAGCCGGGGATCCTCGGCCTCATACACCTCCCCCATTCCGCCGCTGCCCAGGCGCTGCAGAATGCGATAGTGCGAGATGGTTTCCCCGATCACGCGGACACCGATGTCAGGAAGCCCATGTTACGACAGGACGCTACGTACATACACGCCTTTCATGTACAGGAGGCGCGAAACCTTCCCGGAGCATACGGACTAGGACGCATTGGCGGCCGTCACAGACGATCGGAGAACCACGCTCATGCGCAAATAAGTTTTCTTTTGAGCAGAACTCTCCAGCAGCTTTGGCTTTCGGATTGCACCGAAGCATGCGAGTCCCCGATTGTGACAAGCGGCAAACCCCGCAGCTTGCAAGCTAAATGACAGCAAGTCAGCCATTTAAGCGACAGGCCGCACAACGCGGACTTACATTGAGCGTGAACTGCCCACCCAAATGTTGGCAGGTCGGTGCTCACGGTTGTAACGGACTTACTAGGGTAGGAGAGCTTTAATGCGGGCAACCGCGCGAACCATCATACCGGCACTCATTCTGATCTTCATCGCGGTAGCGGCAGCGCAGATCGGCGCGCCAACACCATCGACCACCGATATCCGCATAGTCAGCCCGAAGGCTGGGGCGAAGCTCGATCAGAATTCCGTGCTGGTCCAATTCCAGTTGACGAACAGGCGGGCTGTCCCCGCGCCCTCGCCGAATTTCCAGATTCGAGTGGACGACCAGGATCCCGTCACGGTCAGCTCATACGAGTACAGCGTTGAAGGCCTGGCTCCCGGTCACCACCGGGTCTCTGTTCAGTTGGTGGACGCAAACAACAACCCTGTTGCAGGTGCGCGGGCCGAGGTGACATTCACTGTGGCTGCGCCGCAACCTGCCCCCGCGTCGGGAGGCGCTCAGCAGTCTCCTCGCTCAGCACTGGACGATGGGAGCCATGCTGAGGAGAGCGGGTCCTTCCGTACTGCGTCTGCGGGTAGTCGGTTGCCGCGTGCCACCAGCAACCTGCCGCTGCTCTCAGTCATCGGCTTCGGTGTTCTCGTCGGCGGGATCGCCTCGGCCATGCGCACCCGTTGAGCACAAGCCACTTTCAGACCGGCTGGGGGAGGCGCAGCTTTCGATTCGCCAACTCCGGACCGCCTTCTCTTCGCATCAAACATTTCGAGGGTGAGGTATGGTCCGTTTGCCAGCGCGCGAT